>Ga0310691_10002977_pt1 | contig 21157 bp, 20 predicted proteins | sample 176DNAGHGlowgp2_FD_203887 | JGI IMG/M metagenome (GOLD analysis project Ga0310691, IMG submission 203887) | Sheep rumen microbial communities from Palmerston North, Manawatu-Wanganui, New Zealand - 1766 DNA GHGlow gp2 (v2) (version 2) | ecosystem: Host-associated > Mammals > Digestive system >...
GGATCCTGCTCGAAGGTGTAGAGATGTTCGAAGAAGTCCTCGCCGACGTTGAAGTCGCCCTCCATGCCTGCCTGTTGGGCAGCAGGAGCAATGGCCGAGTAGCTGGCATTCTCCGTAGTTCCTAACTCACCACCAGGGAACCACTCCTCGGCAGTGAAATTTCCTGTGGCCTTACCAAAGACCTCCTCACCGTCCTCCAGCTCACCTAACTTGGTCAGCGAAGAACTGGTGCTGTCATCGGAACAGGCTGTCAGCATAGAAAATGCTAACAGCCCATTGAACGTGACAGAAAATACTTTCTGTAATTTTATCATAAGCTTATCATATTTTGTTATTCACTATTCGTTAGTGAAAACGTTATTCTTCATCACCAGACGTACTGTCCCAGTTGTCGGGGTCGTCGAACTCCTTGCCAGACAGGATGCTGCAGTACTTGACGAAAGGTGCAGGCATGTTGCTGATACCGCAGATGGCCGACACATAGCTGTCTTCCAGCGACTTGTTGGTTGAAGCTTTGTTCACGCTGGCGAAGAAAGTATGGAACGAGTAGTCGTTGGCGGTCTTGTTGGTAGAGCCCAGCCAGATGTTGCGGATGGAACGGATGTTGTCGGCAAAGTCGGTGATGGAGTTATAGCTATAGGGTGACTCCACATAGGCAATGTCAGCATTGGCAAAGGGGTTGGCAATCTTGGCAGTACCCACCTCATTACAGATGGCGAAGCAGCTGCCCTCGTCTACTGACAATAGCTGAGCAATAGCGTCGGTGAGGTCGGGGAAGGTGCTCTTGCTGTCCTTGCCAGCCAGTTTCAGGTTGTCGCCGAAAGAGAGACCTTTCTCGGTCTGGTACTCCAAACCAGCGTCTTTGACAACGGCCAGACGACTGGCGTTCTTGGTGGTCTCACCCTCCCAGGCAACCTGCAGCTGGAAGGTGCGCTCCTTGAGCAGTGTACAGATGCGCTGTGCGTAAGCCAGCTCAGATGCTCCACTGATGTTCTCGAAACCTTTGTAGGTGTCGTTGCCTTGGAACTCGGCAACCTTGCGGGGCTGTCCGTTGCGGAACAGCAGGAACTCCAGTGCGTGGAATCCCAGGATGGTGGCATCTTCAATCTCCTCGTCGCTGAAGTCGGTGCGGCCTGAAGCCAGATAGGTCAGCAGCAGTGAGCGGTTCAGCGGCCATGAGTCGATAGTGGGGTCTACGTCGAAGTCAGATGCAGCACCACCTAAGAATGCCTCGCTGCGCTCCCAGTACTTGCGGGCTTCCTTGAAGTCGGCGCAGGCACTGTTGATCTGCTGCTGGGTGATGGTCGCTGTGGTCAGCCCGTGGAGGGTATTCTCCAGTGCCTCCGTCTCGTCAGCCAACTGGGTGTAGGTAGGAACGATGACGTTGCTGACAACGTTCTCCAGTACCTTATACAGGTAGTCACGCTGTACGCTGCTGAGTTTAGCCTTGCCGATGATTTCGTTGGCCTTGCCCAGCTCCTCGCCCAATTCCTCACAGGCGTCCATGGCCGTATTGCCAAAGGTGTTCACCTTGTAGTTGGCCTCGGCGATGTTGGCAGGATAGGAGTCGTCGTCGACGATGGGGCTAGTCTTGACGATGTCAAATGTGTTAGTGGTTGTGTCGTTGTCATCGTCGCTCTCTCTGCATGATGACAGACTCAGGGCGCCCAATAGGACAGCCACAGGGAGTACAAAATACTTTTTCATTGTGCTTAATATTTATGTGGTTAATTAACTCTCAACTCTCAACTCTTAACTCTCAACTCTTAACTCTCAACTCTTAACTCTTAACTACTTAAAGAAGCCCTCGTAGGCAATGCCGATGTTGATGGATGGCTCGTTGTTATACTGGCTGTCCAGGAAGCGATGGCTATACTCTGCCTTGACGACAATCTCCTTGATGGGCTTGTAGTTGATGCCGGCGGCAATGCGCTGCACCTTGGTATAGCCGTAGTGCGTATCCTTCGTGTCAGAGGCATAGGGGTTGTAGGCCTCGTAGCGGCCGAAGACATAGAACTTCTGGTGGTCTTCGCGCAGCGAGGCTATCTGTGAGAAGATGTCGTAGCCCGCCTCGATGCCGATGGCATAGGCATTGCTGCTGACATAGGCCGAGTGCTTGAAGGGCGACTTGGAGTTCTTGCGGTTGTACATATATTTCAGCTGTTCGGCACTGCCCAGATAGCCGTAGTCAGCCTGTCCGCGAACAATCCAGTTGTGGGCGTTGTAGGTGAAGTCGATGCTGCCGATGGCTATGCGACCCTTGTACTTGGTGCTGATGCCGTCCTTCTCGGCAGGGTAGGTGTTACCAATGCTGTGACCATAGTAGCCGCTCAGGCCGATGCGCAGCCCAGGCACGCTGTAGTTGTCGATGCGCACGGCAGTAGCATACTTGTTGGCAACGTCGAACTCCATGGGCGACTTGTGGCCCTTGTTAATCCAGCCTACATTGGTGAAGTTGTCTGCGTTGAGACCAGCCAGCAGCTGTGCCTCGTAGCGGAACTTGCCATAGCGACCCCAGAAGGAGATACCCGTCTGGTGCCATGTAGAGGGCATGATGGTGTTTTCGCCCTCAGGACGATAAACGGTAAAGAAGTTGGTCGGCTCGTGGTGGGCATTGTTCAGACCTACAGGTACCACGATATGTCCTACACGCAGGTTGGCCCAGGGAGCAAAGGTCTTCTGCAGCCAGAACTGCTCCAACTCTACCTCGCCGCCCTTCTCGGTCTCCTGTTCCCACTCGCCGCCTTCCTCGTCTTCTTTCTCGTAGGCGATGCCCGTGCCGCCGTGCTCAAACTCTATTTCCGTGCCAAACGTCCAGCCTTTGCCAAAGTCGTAGCCCAGGTAGATGACGGCATGAGGAATGTCGAAGCGACCGTGTGAGGGGTCGTCCTTCTGTTCTTCGGGTTGACTGTAGCGACTGACGTGGTCGCTGTAGAAGTTGCGCGAGAAGGCTGCCTCGCCATAACCGCCCACAGTAAGACGGCTCTGTGCGTTAGCGGTGAGCAGACAACTGGCGCAGATGAGTGCTGATACAATTCTTTTCATCTTATTGACTTATTACCTTTGTTTTCTTTTCCAGGTGCAAAGGTAACAAGTCTTAACAATTCTGGCAATACCTAAAAATAATGAAATAGCTCAGAATTGTCAGTAGATGGACTACTAAAGATGATTATTTGGCCTTGTCCTTACTGCTGCGCTTGTCGCGGTGGTAAGAACGATAGTCGTCGAGTTCTATCTCTATGTCAGGTTCAACGAGTTCACCGGTCAAGGGTAGACAGAACTTGAGGTACTTAATACTGATGCCACGCTCTATCCACATGCCTTCGTAGTAGGTCTGAATGCTGGCAGCAATAGAGTCCTTGCTGGCTGTGGCATAGAGGTCGGTGGTCTTGACGAGAACGGGCAGGTGGTTCTTCTCCACCAAGTAAGAGGTGTAGGTGAAGAGAAAGTTGGAGTCCGTCTTCAGGTGGATAAAGCCACCCTCAGAGAGGAAATGGCGATAGCGGTTGAGAAACCAGGTAGAGGTGAGACGCTTGCGGGGGTTCTTCATCTGTGGGTCAGAGAAGGTGAGCCAGATCTCCTGCACCTCGCCTTGACCAAAGAAATGGTCGATAATCTCGATGTTGGTGCGCAGAAAAGCGACATTCTTCAGTCCCTCGTTGACAGCCTGTGTGGCACCCGTCCACATGCGGGCTCCCTTGATGTCGACACCGATGAAGTTGACATCAGGAAACATCTTTGCCAGGCCCACGGTATACTCGCCCTTGCCACAGCCCAGCTCCAAGACGATGGGGTTGTCGTTGTGGAAGTATTGCTCGCGCCAATGGCCTTGCATCTCAAAAGGAATGCGTGCCACACTCTCTCCATTAGGTGAGAGAACGTGTTCCACTACCGAATAAGGGTATTGGAACACGTTTTCGTAAGTCTCCATATCGGCGAATTTCGCCAACTTACCTTTTCCCATTAATTGTCAATTATCAATTGTCAATTACTCAATGACTACGGTTGTCCAGCCGTGCTTGTCTTCAATCTCGCCATACTGGATGCCGCGCAGTGTGTCGAAGAGCTTCTTCGATACAGGACCGGGTTTGTCGCCGAAGGAGTAGCGCTTGCCAGTGTCGAGGTCGTCAATATAAGAAATAGGTGAGATGACGGCAGCAGTACCGCAGGCACCAGCCTCCTCGAAGGTCTCCAGCTCCTCCTCAGGAATAGGACGGCGCTCTACCTTCATGCCTAAGTCCTCAGCCACCTGCATGAGTGACTTATTGGTGATGGAGGGCAGGATAGAGGTTGACTTCGGCGTGATATAAGTGTTGTCCTTGATGCCGAAGAAGTTGGCAGCACCGCACTCGTCCATGTACTTCTTCTCCTTGGCGTCCAGGTAGAACTCGCAGGCATAGCCCTTCTCGTGAGCCAGATTGTTGGCGAAGAGAGAAGCAGCGTAGTTGCCGCCCACCTTGTACTTACCGGTACCCAGAGGAGCAGAACGGTCGTAGTCGCGGATAATCACGTAAGGATTAGCAGCGAAGCCACCCTTGAAGTACGGACCTACGGGTGTAACGAAGATGAGGAAGCAGTACTCCTTGGCGGGGTGTACACCCACCTGTGCGCTGGTGCCGACGAGCAGCGGACGGATGTAGAGCGTAGCACCGCTCTCGTAGGTAGGAATCCACTCCTGGTTGAGGCGTACCACCTTCTTGACCATCTCGGTAAACAGTTCTGTAGAGACCTCAGGCATCATAATGCCGCGGCAGGTAGACTGCAGACGGGCTGCATTCTCGTCAACACGGAAGATGCGTACCTTGCCGTCTTTGCAGCGGTAGGCCTTAAGGCCCTCGAAAGCCTCCTGTCCGTAGTGCAGACAGGTTGCTGCCATGTGCATTTTCAGATACTCGTCGGAGCATACTTCAATCTCGCCCCACTTACCGTCACGATAGTAACAGCGTACGTTGTAGTCGGTCTTCATATAACCGAACGACAGGTTTGCCCAATCTAAATTCTTCATAATGGTCTGTATATTTTAGTTGCTTGAAATTTCAAATTGGTGGCAAAAGTAATCAAAATCTGTCATTTGTGCAAGTATTTTGAGTGAAAAGTGCTGATATGTTCATATTTTTGTTTACCTTTGCACCCAACATAAACAATCATGATATGATAAGAATCTTACTACTTCTATCCTTATTGGTAGGTATTGGGCCAGTTGCAGCCCAGCAGAAAGGAAATCTGCAGAAAGGCAACTATGGCTATCTGTATTGTCACATGAACGACAAGGGGCGTGCATGGACGGCCTATGCGCTGAGCCGTGACGGTCTGCACTATCACGACCTGCTGAATGGCGACAGTATCTTCAGCGACTACGAGCATGCCCGCATAGAGGGTGCTACGCGCGATGCCTTTATCTGCCGTAAGCACGATGGCAGTGGTTATCTGATGGTGTGTACCGATATGAATGTGGGTCGCTTTAAAGACCTGAAGAAGCAGGCCGAGTGGGACAACTACGGCATTGACCTGCTGACGAGCGACGACCTGATACACTGGCAGTCGAAGACCTTTGACTACCGCCAGGGACTGAGCATCTTCTGTGACCCGCAGTCGCCCAGCGTCTATCAAGACTGGTCGACCATCAACCGTGTGTGGGCACCACAGATCATGTGGGACGAGAACTATACGTGGCCCAATGGCAAGCGTGGCGGATACTTCATCTACTATTCCATGTGGAATCGTGGCGAGGAGAAGTATGACCGCATGTACTACTCGTATGCTGACGAGACCTTTACCCAGCTGACACAGCCTAAGCTGCTCTTTGACTGGGGCTATGCCACTATTGATGCTGACATCAACTGGGTGGAGAGTGACCAGCAGTGGCACATGATGATTAAGAAAGAAGGCGGCAAGCCAGGATTGTTCACTGCTACAGCCAAAGAACTGACAGGTCCGTGGGGAGAACCCGTAGAAGATGACTATGTCAGCTTTGAGGGCAACAAGAAGTGTGAGGGCGTCTCTGCCTTCCAACTGGCCGGTCACGATGACTGGATGATAGGCTATATAGAATATTCGTCGCGCCCGCGTAACTACCGTCTCTGTACGGCTGACAAGAATATGCGCAACTTCCAGAAGCCGCGCAACATCGAAGGTGTCAATGCACCCCAGCACGGCTCCTTCCTGCGATTGACAAAGGAAGAGTATGAGCGCCTGCAGGCCTGGAGTGACGGCTATGAGTTAGCCACGATGATTCCCAACAAGCAGAATCCCGTCATTGAAGGACTGTATGCCGACCCTGAGGTGCTGTGGTCGGAGCGCGACCAGAAATACTATCTGTATCCTACCACCGATGGTCAGGAGAACTGGGACAACCACGACTTCCGCTGCTATTCGTCGACAGACCTGAAGAACTGGCAGTATGAGGGCGTCATTCTGGACATGGCGACAGATTGCCAGTGGGCTAAGCGCAAGGCATGGGCTCCTTGCATCATTGAGCGCAACATGGCGAAGAAGGGCAAGAAAGCGCGCTGGAGGTACTTCTACTACTTCGTGGGTGAGGGACAGATAGGAGTAGCTGTCAGTGACAATCCCAATGGTCCGTTCAAGGATGCCTTAGGCCGTCCCATCGTTGCTAAAGACTTGGCAGTGATGAAGCATGGAGGTGCCACGATAGACCCTGATGTCTTCCAAGACCCTCAGACGGGAAAATACTACCTGTATTGGGGTAATGGTACGCTGATTGTTGCTGAGTTGAACAACGATATGACGAGTTTCAAGGAACCTCAGGTTATTATTCCACGTAGCGAAAAACAGCGTTATAACTACAACGAGGGTGCCTATGTGTTCTATCGTGACGGCAAATACTACTTTACATGGTCGGAGAATGATACGCGTTCGAAAAACTACCGTGTGCGCTATGCCATCAGTGATTCGCCAACGGCATTGGTACGTAACGGTCAATCTGTAAAAGCTGCTGAGAAAACCGTCATTCTGCAGCGCGACAACAATAAGCAGATATTCGGCACTGGCCACCATGCTGTCGTCCAGAAACCCGGTACCGATGAATGGTATATCGTCTATCACCGCTTCCAGCGCCCTCGGGGTGCTAAGCTCGACTGGAGCGCCGGCTATAACCGCGAGGTGTGCATAGACCGCCTGACCTTCGACGACAAGGGGAATATCATACCCGTAAAACCAACATTATAATATTAAAAGAGAACATGAGAAAAATATTGATGATGGCAGTGTTGACAGCTTGCACGGGAGCAAACGCTGCAGAGATGAATGACACTGTCGTATTCAACAACCCGCAAAGGGTGACGGTGATGACCAACGACTCGATACAGAAAGTGAAAGTTTCTGGTAAGGAGGGTGATGAGCGCTTCCAGTATGAGTCTACGGTGTCTATCAGTAACTCTACCACCAAGATGATTAAGAAGAGCGTCACCCGTGATGAGAATGGTCTCGTGATAGACCTGGGTTATGGTTGGGCCATTCCTACCAATACTCCTCAGGGGCACGGCTTTGCCACCTTCAGATCGTGGGAGTGGATGATTGGACTGCGTTATTGTTATACCCCCAAGAAGGCCTTGCAAACCTATTCTGTCGGTTTGTGGTGTGACTGGCGCAACTATACGGTCCCCAAGGATAACGTAATCAGCAAGAATGCTGATGATGTTGTTGTCTTTGGCGAGTATCCTGCCAATGTCAGCGAGACCTCCAGCAAGATTCGTATCTTCAGCCTGTCTGTGCCTTTCCTCTTTACACAGAAATTGGGTAGAAACAGTAAGGCTAGTTTCTCACTGGGTCCTGTGGTCAACTTCAACGTGCGTGGCCGTATTCTCAATGAGTGGACAGACGGCGATGTGGATACTGAGACGAGTACCAAAGGTATTGGTCAGCGTCCTGTAACAATAGACTTCATGGGTATTCTGAAGTATGGCGACTTGGGCCTGTATTGTAAGTACTCACCCATGAGTGTGCTGAAAAGCAAGTCGGAAAATGGGGTGGAGAATCCTCAGTTCCACTCACTGACCATCGGTCTGTTCTTCTAATAGTTCGGCCTCGGTTTTTGTGAGTTTGTCACGACATAATTTGATGAGTCGCTGTGCAGTCTTCAGCTGCGCAGCGATTTCGTCTATATCCAGTTCGTTAGCCTCCATCTTGCGGACAATGGTCTCCAACTGAGCCAATGCCTCTTCGTATTTCATCTCGTCGTTCATTGTATCTTTCTTAACTCTTAACTCTTCATTCTTCATTCTTCACTCTTCATTCTTAACCACTGACCGTATCGTTCCTTTCTCAACGCGTGTCTCTATCTCGTCGCCAGCCTTTAGCTGCTGCGGGTCACGTACTGCACGGCCATTGTGCAGTGTGATGCTATAGCCGCGACTAAGGAGCCGTTGCGGGTCGTAACCCTGGAGCAGCAATTCTATCTGACTGAGCTTGTGCTTCTGATTGGTCATGATGCGTTCGATGGCAACAGGCAGCCGACTCTCCAGCAGGTCGATGCGATGGCGGGTGTTGCCCAACATGCGCTGAACAAGGGCAGGAATGAGTGCTTGGAGTGTTGCCAGTCGTGACTTGTGGTTGGCAAGACGCTGACTGATAGCCATGTTGATACGCTGTTGGGCATCGTCAATGCGTGTCTGTACCTGGCGCAAGTTATCGATGAGCAGGGCAGCAGCTGCCGTAGGTGTCTTGACGCGTGTGTTGCTAACCATATCGAGGATGCTCTCATCACGGTCGTGGCCGATGCCAGTGATGATAGGCAATGGGAATTGGGCTACATGTTCAGCCAGTGCCAGTGTGTCGAAGCCGCTGAGGTCGGCAGTAGCTCCACCACCACGGATGATGACGACGACGTCAAATTGAGAGGCGAGGGGCGAGGGTTGAGAGGTGAGAGAATAGATTTGCTCCAGCGCATTGATGATAGCGCTCTCTACCTGTTCACCCTGCATAATCGCAGGGAAGAGGGTGACCTCGAACTGAAAGCCATACTCGTTTTCTTCCAACTGTCGACAGAAATCGCCATAGCCTGCTGCACCAGCAGCGGAAATGACGGCAATACGCAGGGCAAACAGTGGAATGCACAACTCACGCTGCAGGTCGAAGACACCTTCTTCCTTCAGTTGACGGATAATCTCCTGGCGCTTGCGAGCCATGTCGCCAATCGTGTAGGTGGGGTCGATGTCGGTGACAATCCAAGAGAAACCGTATGCTTCGTGATACTGTGGATAGACACGTAGCAATACCTTCAGACCGGCATGGAGCGGCTGACCAGTGACGCGTTCAAAGTGAGGTTGCAACATCTGCCAGGTCTGTCGCCAACACTTGGCTGAGGCTCGTGCAACGGGGGTATTGCTGTCTTCCTCTTTCTCGATGAGTTCCATGTAGCAATGACCGCCACGCTCACGACACTCTGACAGTTCGGCTTCTACCCAGTATTCATCAGGCAGATGCATCTCAATGGCGTCGCGCACCATGAGGTTCAGTTGGCGGAGACTATAGCGATTGTCACTCATCCTTTTTATACTCATTATATTCTGCTTTCCCCTTCATGTATGTTCGCCAGAAGTTGGGTACCCCATAGCCATAGATGTTATCGGGATTCTCGTGGTTGTCGCTGTTCTCGCGGATGAGACGGAGAATGTCGATAGCACTCTTGTGGGGAAGGCCTTGCCACAGACAGGCGACCAGACCACAGATGGTCGGAGCAGAGAACGATGTCCCCATATCTTCCATGATAACACCGCGACCGTTGACCAGAAATACAGGGGCGCCAATAGCCATTACATCAGGCTTGATGCGACCGTCCTGTGATGGGCCAACAGAACTGAATGGCGCTACATGGTAGGGCTTGTCGTCGGTGATGGCTCCCACGGTGAGAATATTGTCGGCATCAGCAGGTACACCAATTTTCTTCCAAGGTCCCATCCCTGAGTTGCCGGCAGAATTGACAAGGATAATACCTTTAGAGGCAAGGAAGGATGCGGAACGGCTGATAAAGGCGCTGTGTCCATCAAGCTGACGGAGCTTGTGAGACATCCATGGGTGGTCGTACTCATGATAGCCCAACGAAGAGTTGATCAGGTCGCAGCCTACTGAGTCGGCGAACTCTGCCGCCATCGCCCAATAGTCTTCTTCTACTTCTTGCTCGGTCTGCTGGTCTTCACTGCGTAGTAGCCAGTAGGATGCTTTCGGTGCTGTGCCAATGTAAAAGTAGGGGCTATTGATGGCCATGGCTGAGAGAACCTTGGTGCCGTGGTCTGTCTCAGCAAAGATGTTAGGCGATGCAGGAGTGACAAAGTCTTGATAGCCACGGATGTCTATCTGTTGGAAGGCAGAAATACGGTTTACATTCTTGAAGCCTCCGTCAATGATTGCTATCATCATGTCCTCGCCCCTCAGACCTATCTGATGCAGGCGGTGTCCCTGTAATAGCCGTATCTGGTTGTCGTTTTTGCCATAGAGAATGCCCCCTGCACTGTCGCGCTCTTCAAAGCGGTTGTGGTAAGGTGTCTTTGTTGCTGTGGGAGTGACGGAATCGGGGGATATCCATACCAGTTTACTGGCAGTGACGCATTTGAGCTGTTCCAGCTGATGGATAATGGTGCTGTCCTTCATCCGTACCAACACGGTGTTTTGCCAACGGCTCTTGCCGATGATGCTGACAGGCTGTTGCTCAATGAGGCGCAGGTAGCGGTCGCTAACGGGCATGTCCGTACTGTCGACGGACAAATGCTGACGCTTTCGGCGCTCTATGCTGCGTCGTGACAAGAAACGGGAGGGATGGTTGAGCGAATAGGAACTTCCTTTTTTGTCGGCAAGGTAAAGACGATAGATGAACGCAGGACCATTCTTGTACTTGACACGCTCGTTGGTGTGTGGTGATTTTGCACCACACAGCACGGGGAAAAAGAGCAGCAGTAAGACAAGTGCCAGTAGCAACTGTTTCATCATGATGATTATCGTTAAGAGTTACAAAGGTACAAATATGTTGGCACAAAACAAAAGAATTTAATCTTTTTTTTGGCTATTAGAAGAAATAGCTGTAATTTTGCACATTATTTATATATGGACAATAAACAAGCAACTTTAGAATTAGGGACGAAGCCGGTGGGACAACTGCTGATGCAGTATGCCATGCCTGCCATTGTGGCCATGTCGGCGTCGTCGCTATACAATATTATTGATCGCGCTTTTATTGGTCAGGTGGTAGGTCCTGAGGCTATTGCCGGACTTGGCATCACATTTCCCTTTATGAACCTCAGTGCCGCTTTTGGTGCCGCCGTAGGTGTTGGCTCCTCTACGTGTATTTCCGTGAAACTGGGCCAGCGCGACTACAAGCGAGCTCAGCAGCTGCTGGGCAATACTGTGACGCTGAACCTCATTGTGGGACTCGCGTTCATGCTGGTATGTCTCATTTTCCTGGACCCGATTTTACGTTTCTTCGGTGCCTCGGATGTTACGTTGCCTTATGCCCGTGAGTTTATGGAGGTCATTCTGGCTGGTAATGTGGTGACACACATGTATTTCGGTATGAATGCTGTGCTGCGTGCTGCCGGCAAGCCACGCCATGCCATGTATGCTACGCTGTTTACGGTAGGTTGTAATATCTTGCTGATTATCGCCTTTGTGTGGTGGTTCCGATGGGGCATCCGAGGTGCGGCTTTGGCTACGGTGGTATCGCAGTCGTTGGCGCTATGCTGGCAGATGTGGCAGTTTAGCAACAAGAACGAGATACTGCACCTGAAACGTGGCATTTATAAGTTGAGGAAAGAATTGGTGCGTAATATTATTGCTATTGGTATCTCACCATTCCTGATGCAGTCGACATCGTGCGTCATCGTTATCTTTATGAATAACCAGTTTGTGCACTATGGCGGAGATATGGCGGTAGGTGCTTACTCTATTGCTAACTCTGTGGTCATGATGTTTTTCATGTTTGTGATGGGGGTCTGTCAAGGTATGCAACCCATTGTGGGTTACAACTATGGCGCAGAGAAGTATGACCGCATGTTGCGCTGTCTTTTCATTGCCATAGCATGTGCTACAAGTATTCTGCTGGTGGGGTGGGCGCTGTCAATGCTATTCCCGATGCAGATAGCGCGTATCTTTACTGCCGACGAGACACTGATGAAATTAGCTGCTCGGGGTATTGTGCTCGATATGCTGGTATTTTTCGTTGTGGGTACGCAAGCAGTTATTACCAACTTTTTCCAATGCATCGGCAAGGTGAAGATATCTATCTTCTTGTCGCTGTCGCGCCAACTGTTCATGTTGTTACCGATGGCTTTCGTATTTCCGATGTTTTGGCAGTTGGATGGCGTATGGTATGCTATGCCAGCCAGCGACTTCTGTTCGTTTTCAATGACGCTTCCTATATTATGGTGGTATATGAAGAAATTTAAAGAGAAAAGCAAATAAGAGACTATGGCAGATAAGCATGTAATCATTTGTGTGGGACGCCAACTGGGTAGTGGCGGTCACGACATCGCTCGGATGTTGGCAACGGACTTTAATGCAAAATATTATGACCGCGAGTTGCTGAATCTTGCTGCTAAGGAGAGTGGATTCAGTGAAAAATTCTTCGAGCAGAATGACGAGAAGAAGGGATTTCTGCGTAGTCTGTTGAATATACAGACGTTGCATCTGAGTGGTGGTAACCTCTATAAATCAAACTTCTCACAAGAAAGTCTGTTCCAATTCCAGAGCGATGCCATCCGTAAGGCGGCATCGGAGGGTAGCTGTGTCTTTGTGGGGCGCTGTGCAGATTATGTGTTGCGCGACATGCCCAATGTGGTGAAGGTATTTATTACTGCCTCTATGCGCTATCGTATTGGGAAACTGATGGAGCGACGTCAGGTCACTCCTCAGCAGGCTAAGCGTTTCATCTTGCATGAAGAAGGTTGTAGAGCTACTTACTATAACTATTATACAGGTAAGAAGTGGGGAACTGCCGAGAGCTACGACCTCTGTATAGACTCCAGCATTTTAGGTCTTGAAGATACTGAGAAATTGATTGCTGACTTCATACGTAAGCGTTTTGAACTATGAAGAAGATAGGTATCATCAGCGACACCCATTCGTATTGGGACGAGAAATATCTGCACTATTTCGAGCCGTGTGACGAGATATGGCATGCGGGTGACATAGGTAGTGTGGAGGTGGCCGAGAAGTTTGAGGCTTTCCGTCCGTTCCGTGCGGTCTGTGGCAACTGTGACGGCGGCGACCTTCGTCTGATGTATCGCGAACTGAACCGTTTCAAGTGCGAGGATGTCGATGTGCTCATCAAGCATATCGGTGGCTATCCCGGCAACTATGACTACTCTGTGCGCTCCATGCTCTATGCCAATCCGCCGCAGTTGTTTGTGGCAGGGCACTCACATATATTAAAGGTGAAGTTTGACAAAACCCTGAACATGCTGCACATCAATCCCGGTGCCGCAGGCCTGCAAGGGTGGCACAAGGAGCGCACACTGATACGCCTGACCATCGATGGCAGGGAATTTAAGGATTGTGAAGTTATAACGTTAGGAAGATAACGAAAAACGAAATAAATATGAAACGTACAATTGTAATTACTGGCGGCGCAGGCTTTATTGGAAGCCATGTGGTGCGCTTGTTTGTGAACAAGTACCCTGAGTATCACATCATTAACCTCGACAAGTTGACGTATGCTGGCAATCTGGCTAACTTGAAAGATATTGAGGACAAACCCAACTATGAGTTTGTAAAGATGGATATCTGCGACTTCGATGCCTTCTACAAGCTGATGCAGGACAAGAAGGTCGATGGCATCATTCACCTGGCTGCCGAGAGCCATGTTGATCGTAGCATCAAGGACCCCTTCACCTTCGCTCAGACCAACGTGATGGGTACGCTGTCGCTGTTGCAGGCAGCCAAAATCTATTGGGAGTCACTGCCTGAGAAGTACGAGGGCAAGCGGTTTTACCATATCTCGACCGACGAGGTCTACGGCGCCTTGGAGCTGACGCATCCTGAGGGCATTGAGCCGCCCTTCACAACGACGGCTTCAAGCGCAGAGCACCATCTGGCCTACGGTGACAAGTTCTTCCTGGAGACCACGAAGTATAATCCGCACTCTCCTTACAGTGCATCCAAGGCATCAAGCGACCACTTTGTGCGTGCTTTCCACGATACCTATGGTATGCCCGTTGTAGTCACCAACTGCTCAAACAACTATGGCCCCTATCAGTTCCCAGAGAAATTAATACCGCTCTTCATTAATAACATCCGTCATCGCAAGCCACTGCCCGTCTACGGTAAGGGTGAGAATGTGCGTGACTGGCTCTTCGTTGAAGACCATGCTCGTGCCATCGACCTGATTTTCCATGAGGGCAAGATTGCCGACACTTATAACATAGGCGGCTTCAACGAGTGGAAGAACATCGACATCATCAAGGTGGTTATTAAGACCGTCGACCGTCTGCTTGGCCGCAAGGAGGGCGAAGATATGGATCTCATTACCTTCGTTACCGACCGTGCCGGTCACGACCTGCGCTATGCCATCGACTCGTCGAAGTTGCAGAAGGAACTGGGTTGGGAACCATCGCTCCAGTTCGAGGAGGGCATCGAGAAGACTGTCCGTTGGTACCTGGACAACCAAGAGTGGCTGGACAATGTCACCTCTGGCGATTATCAGAAGTATTACGAAAACATGTATAAGAACAGATGAAGAAGATTCTTTTGTTAGGCTCAGGTGAACTGGGCAAGGAGTTCGTTATTGCCGCCATGCGTGCCGGCCAGTATGTTATCGCTTGCGACCGTTATGACAATGCCCCTGCTATGCAGGTGGCTGACGAGCGTGAGGTGTTCTCAATGCTTGATGGCGATGCTCTCGAGGCTGTCGTCAACAAGCATAAGCCCGACATCATCGTACCCGAGATTGAGGCCATCCGCACGGAGCGCTTGTTTAAGTTTGAGGAGCAGGGTATCCAGGTTGTTCCCTCTGCCCGTGCCGTCAACTTCACCATGAACCGTCGTGCCATCCGTGACCTCGCTGCCAAGGAGTTAGGACTGCGTACTGCGAAGTATTTCTATGCCAAAACTTTTGATGAGTTCAAGAAGGCTGCCGACGAGATTGGTTTCCCCTGCGTGGTAAAGCCCCTGATGTCATCGTCAGGTCATGGTCAGAGCTATGTCCATAACGATGGTGAACTGGAGCAGGCCTTCAAGGAGGCTATGGAGGGTTCTCGTGGCGATGTGAAGGAGGTGATTATCGAAGAGTTCATCGACTTCGATTCTGAGTTCACACTGCTGACCGTTACTCAGCAGCATGGCTGGCCTACGCTGTTCTGTCCTCCTATCGGACATGTGCAGAAGGCTGGCGACTATCGCGAGTCATGGCAACCCTACAAGATTAGCGATGAGGCCCTGAAACAGGCTCAGATGATGGCCGACAAGGTGACAAAGGCACTGACCGGTGCTGGCATCTGGGGTGTTGAGTTCTTCCTGACCAAACAGGGCGAGGTGATTTTCTCCGAACTCTCTCCACGTCCGCACGATACGGGTATGGTAACGCTTGGTCATACCACTAACCTCTCTGAGTTTGAGTTGCATCTACGTGCCGTACTGGGCTTGCCCATTGCCGGTATCCATCTGGAGCATGCTGGAGCATCGGCTGTCATCCTGTCGCCTACAGAGGCTAAGACACCCGTAGACCGTTCGCTGCTGCCTTACAACTTTGTCGATGCCCTGAAGGAAGACCGCACCCGCATCCGTATCTTCGGCAAACCCGAGGCGCACAAAGGTCGCCGCATGGGTGTTGTCCTCTGCTATGGTGAGGTAGGTGACGATGTCAATGCGCTGCGCGACAAGGCTAAGCGCTTGGCTAAGACGGTGTTGGGAACCGACCCATATACAAAATTTGAACACTAAAAAAATGATAGCAACACTACAGTCTCTGCGATTCGTCTTTATGATGATGATTTTTATGTCGCACTATGCTTATCGTGACTTTCGTGCGTTTGATGCAGGTGGTGACTGTGGTGTTGCTTTTTTCTTTTTGCTTAGCGGCTTTGTGTGTTCGTTGGGCTATGGTAGGCAAGTTCATGAAGGCACTTTTGACTATGGCGACTTTATTTTGCGACGCATTCGTAAGATATATCCCTTACACTTAATATGTTTGTTCTTCTATCTTCTGATGAGTCACTCGTCTTTTGATATGAAGGCTTTGCTCAATCTTTTGTTACTTCAAAGCTGGGTGCCTGATTCAGAATGGTATTTCTCATGTAATGCAGTCTCATGGTTCTTGTCAAGCCTGTTGTTCTGCTATTTGCTGTTCCCATGGACTTATCGTTATGTGTCGAAAAGTCTGTCTTTGTTAATCCTGCTAGCTTATATCTTTACTTATTGGTTGACACCTAATGGCCATATCAATGCTATACTTTATGTATCGCCCTTGGTTCGTTTTGTCGACTTCTATTGGGGAATGCTCCTTCATCGGTTGTATGAGCGGAATATAGCTTTACCTGGTAGCGGACGGGCAGAGGTTTTGCTGCTGATTGCCCTTGTATTTACCTTGGCGGTTTATCCTTATACCGATAGCAAATTCCGCAATGCTCCCTTGTATTGGCTTGTGTTGATTCCGTTGATTTGGGTCTTTGCTCAACAGAAAGGAATCATTTCTCGTTGGTTGAAGTCTAAACCGATGATGTTCTTGGGCTCTCTTACTATGCCCATATTTTTAACTCATCAGTTGCTTATTGGTATCTTGCTGCATCGTCTACCTGAAATGCCTTCCATGCTGATGCTCTTCATATGCATCTTTGTCGTTCTGGTAATTAGCTGGGGCATTCAGATAATATTTTATCGTCTGTTGCGTTTATAGAGATATGAATCAAGCTAAATCTCACATAATTGACTTGCCGAAGATTGTTGATCCTCGTGGTAACTTAACAGTTGCTGAACAGATGAAAAATATTCCGTTCAGCATCGCCCGTGCCTATTGGACCTATGATGTCCCGTCGGGTGAACGCCGAGGCGGTCATGCCCATCGCACTTGTGAAGAGATTGTTATTGCCGTCAGCGGGTCGTTCGATGTGACTGTGGATGATGGACGTGGTCATAAGGAAGTGTATCATCTGAATCATCCGTATCAAGGGCTATACATCGGTACGAGCGTTTGGCGTACACTGGAAGATTTCTCTTCGGGGGCCGTTTGTTTGGTGTTGGCCTCCGAGCTTTTTGATGAGGATGAGTACATCTATGATTACGATGAGTTTGTTGATTTCGTAAAGTAATGTTTGATATCAGACGATATACGGCAGATAAGTCCGACGAGTGGAACGCGTTCGTGGCGCAGTCGAAGAACGGGACATTCCTGTTCTTCCGCGGCTACATGGACTACCATGCCGACCGTTTCGCTGACTATTCACTGATGTTCTATCTCGACGGCAGTCTATATGCGTTGCTGCCTGCCAATCGAAGGGGTGATACCCTTTATTCGCATCAAGGCCTTTCGTATGGCGGACTGATTATGTCCGAACAGGCGACAGCAGCTGCCGTCGGCATATTGTTTGATGAGCTAAACGCGTTTCTTCGTATTGACGGCTTTTGTCGTGTGGTCTACAAAGCTGTTCCCTGGATTTATCACCGGCTGCCATCGGAAGAGGATCTCTTTGCCCTCTTCCTGCATTGTGGTGCACAGATTCTGGGACGTGACATTTCATCGACCATCATACCTACGCGACCAGTCAAATGGAAACGCGGCCGTCTCTATGCTGCCCACAAAGCCCGCAGCAATGGCATCATAGTGACTCCATCCGACAACTATGCTGCTTTCTGGCTTATCCTATCCGACAATCTCATGCGGAAGTTCGGGGCTCGGCCCGTGCATACACTTGATGAAATGATGTTGTTGCATAGCCGGTTTCCAGACCACATCCGGCTGTGGACGGCGCATAGTGCCGCTGGCGAGTTGTTGGCAGGTACGGTGCTATATGTCAATGATGGTGTGGTTCATTCGCAGTATATCTCGGCATCCGACGAAGGCAAGCGCCTGCATGCTGTTGATGGGCTATACGACCATATTATCCATCGCGCATATGCTTGTGCTGCGTACATTGACTTGGGCACATCGAACATGCCTAACAGCAGTGACCTCCACGAATCGCTCATCTTCCAGAAGGAAGGCTTTGGCGGACGCGCCGTCTGTTACGATACTTACGAATGGACACTATGATAAAATATCTGGACCTGAAAGCGATAAATGCACCCTATGTGCATGCTGCCGACGAGGTGTTGCAGGGCGGATGGTATCTCAAGGGGGAGACCACGCGACGCTTTGAACAACATTATGCGGCGTATATCGGCACGCGCCACTGCATTGGCTGCGGCAACGGCCTTGATGCGCTGACGCTTATCTTTCGCGCCTATAAGGAATTAGGTGTGATGCAGGATGGTGACGAGGTTATCGTGCCAGCAAACACGTACATTGCCTCTATCCTCGCTGTCACAGAGAATCGTCTGAAACCTGTGCTTGTCGAACCCTCCACTGAAACCCTGCAAATTGATGATGCGCTCATCGAGCAGGCTATCACACCCCGTACCCGTGCCGTTATGATCGTTCATCTCTATGGTCGATGTTCTTATACCGATAGGATAGGGGATATATGCCGCCAGCATGGACTGAAACTCATTGAGGATAATGCCCAAGCTCACGGCTGTAATTATCAATTATCAATTACCAATTGTCAATTTAAAAAGACTGGCTCCCTCGGTGATGCTGCTGGCCATAGCTTCTATCCAGGGAAGAACCTCGGTGCTTTTGGAGATGCCGGTGCCGTGACGACCGACGACGATGAACTGGCTGGCATGGTTCGTGCTTTGGGCAACTATGGATCTTCACAAAAGTATGTCTTTGACTATTTGGGACGTAATAGTCGTATAGATGAGTTGCAGGCGGCTATTCTTGATGCTAAACTTAAAGATTTGGATACTACCAACCGACATCGTAAGGAAATAGCTGCTATATATTATAATAAGGTGAATAACATTGACGTTGTCTGCCCTCAATGTGAGCGTGACTCAGTCTTTCACATCTTCCCTGTGCTCTGTACCCGCCGCGATCAACTGCGCCAATATCTCTTGGATCATGGCGTGGAAACCGAGGTACACTATCCCATTCCTCCTCATAAACAGCAAGGGTATAAAGAATGGAATCAACTGTCGTTTCCTGTCACAGAACGTATCCATCGTGAGGAACTGAGCCTGCCTTGCAATCCTGCCATAACAAAAGAAGAGGCCAGCTATGTGGCTGACCTCGTCAATGGCTTCTGAAACGATATTCAAAAGGCACAAGGAATCGTGTTTAACTGATAGTACAGTGTACGCGCCAAGCGCTCGTGACCTTTGTCGTTGGGGTGTAGGCGGTCTTTCTCTGCGCTCTTGAAGTACTGAGCGTGTTCATCCATCATTGGGTATAGCCCGCAGGTGCTGTTCAGGTCAATGACAGGCAGTGCCCAGATGTTGCCAGCATCCTTGACAGCTTGGATATATTCATCAAGATAGATGCCGCACTGATTGGTATAATCCTCTGTGCATTGCCAATTCTTGTCGTTAGCATAGAAACCTGCACGATGGATGGGTGTCAACAGCACAATCTGTTTGGTGGGATACATTCGCTTGACTTTATCCAATGCTATGTTGATGCGACCGCGGTAGGTCCCTTTGTCCATTGCTGGGTAACGGCGCTTGCGGTCAACGAGTTTCTTGGGAGAACCATGGCCATACATCACCTGCTCGTCTTTCTCTTCATACCATTCGCCAATGGGTACGCCATTGTTGTAGTCGTTGGTACCGATAAAGATTAGAATGGCATCTATCGAGTCGCCATGCTCGGCTTGCAGCTTGTCGGCCTGACGTGGAATGTCGTCCCATTGACGACCGCTGATAGCATAAACGTATGGCTCAATGCCTAACCAATCTTGTAGGTAATGCCAGTATTTTTTCTTTGATCCACTATTCCGTGGGTCTGTAATGGAGTCACCGAAGTATGCCACACGCTTCTGCATCCATGGATGGACATATACAGACTGAGCATGAGCAATGCCACAGGCCAGAAAGACTAATGTCAATAATAAATAGCACCTTTTCATAAATCCTTTGTTTTTCTTTGTCTAATGTCGCAATGGGTCTTTCGCTTTTTTGTAAGTTGTGGCTACAAATGTACTAAATATTTTTTGTAATTAACATGTTTTCGTTCTTTTTTTGTCGAAAGATTTGTTCGGTGGGAGAATAATGCTTATCTTTGCCGCACAAAACAATTAATTTAAAGTGAACTACAATGAATTACCAAGATTTTGAATTGAAGGAATATTCTTCTGCAAACGAGCGTTTATGGGAAACCAGCAAGGCATTCCCTGTATTGATGAGAAAAGTGTATGTATGGATGACTCTGGCTTTGACGATTACGGGCTTTACCGCCTATGGTGTGGCCACCAGTCCTGGCCTTATGCAGGCTATCTATACCAATCAGCTGCTTTTCTGGGGGTTGATTATTGCCGAATTTGCCTTAGTCTTTGGTGTCAGTGCAGCAATCAACAAGCTGTCACTGACGACGGCGACGATGATGTTTATCCTCTATTCGGTTGTCAATGGCGCTACTTTGTCGGTCATCTTTCTGGCCTATTCGCTGGCATCCATCGCTACCGTGTTCTTTATCACCGCAGGGACATTCGCTGCAATGGCATTCATAGGTTATACTACGAAGACAGACCTCTCGTCTATGGGCAAGATTGTCCTGATGGCGTTGATAGGATTGATTATTGCCACCATCGTCAATGTGTTTATGAAAAGTGCTATGTTTGATTTAATTCTTAGCTATGTCGGTGTCCTTATCTTTGTTGGATTGACGGCATACGACTCTCAGAAGATTAAGCAAATGCTTCTTCAGGCTCCTGATGCTAGTGAAGCAGCACAGAAAGTGGCACTGCTGGGCGCATTGTCGCTCTACCTTGATTTTGTCAATTTGTTCCTCTATCTGTTGCGCATCTTTGGCAAAAGAGACTGATCTCTACTATATATAATAAGGTGTAAGAGTTTTCGTATTGTCATGAAATGCGAAAACTTTTATATTTTCAGAAAAAAGTTCTCGAAAAGTTTTGGCGTTTCGGAATTTTGTCGTACCTTTGCATCCGCTTTCGCGCTA
>Ga0310691_10002978_pt1 | contig 21148 bp, 14 predicted proteins | sample 176DNAGHGlowgp2_FD_203887 | JGI IMG/M metagenome (GOLD analysis project Ga0310691, IMG submission 203887) | Sheep rumen microbial communities from Palmerston North, Manawatu-Wanganui, New Zealand - 1766 DNA GHGlow gp2 (v2) (version 2) | ecosystem: Host-associated > Mammals > Digestive system >...
GAAGGTGAAGCGTGCGGCATAGAGCAACGATGGGATATGCAGGTCGTCGGAGATGGTCTTCGAGGCCGTATTCACGTTTATGCCTGTGCCGTTGAAGATGCCGATTTCGTAGCCCCATTTGTTAGCGGCCAGACCGTGGAACTCCACGCCGAGGTCGAAGCCCGTGGCGAACGAAGGTGTCACGGCGTTGAGCGAGTAGGGCAAGATAACCTGCTTGGTCATTGAGTTCGGCAGACTTGGGAAGAGAGTCTCGCCGAGCGTGGTCAGATAAGCGTGTGAGAATGGGGTCTTGAACTTACCGACACGGACGTGTGCCGTGGGTTTCACGCCCCAGTCTATCCACGCCTGCTGCAGAATGGCGCTGCCCGAAGCGGCTGCGTTTATGCTCAGATTATAGTCGATATTTCCGAACACCCGTCCTGTAAAGCCGAGTATGGCGTTTGGTACAGCGAATCCGGAGTTGGCCACATTGTCCTGATTATAGGCTTTGTCCAGTCCTTCGCTGTCGTAGTAGTTGAAGTTCCCCGATGTCTGTAACATCAGGTACGGTTTAAATATGAAGCGGCCGTCCTTGCTCTGCAGAGTGAAACCGCGGTTGTCGGCGATAGGCACCACGCCGTTGGACATATCGAGACGCCCTGTTTCCTCGCTCTGAGGAATAGAGTCCATGGTCTCTGCGGCCAGAGAACAAGACAGGAGGGCAGTTGCTAAGAAAACAAACATAATAATATGAATTTAGGACTCTCCCCCCGCCCTCCCTGAAGGGAGGGAGCGAAATGAGGACAAGGGGATTAAATTTAATATTAATGTAAAATGTTAAATGTAGAATTCGTTAGATTGATGTTCGTTTATAAATCCGTATAATCCGTTGTTTTAATAATCGCTTGGCGCAGCCAATTATGAATTGTGACGTCCTGATGAGCGAAGTCGAATAATTATGAATTATGAATTGTTTACAGCGATTCCAAGAACTTGATGAGGGCGGCGCGGTCCTTCCAGTCCATCTGCTTGAAGAGGTTCTTGGAGGCCTCGCCCTCGCCGCCGTGCCACATTATGGCCTCGGTGAAGTTGCGGGCGCGCCCGTCGTGTAGGAAATAGGTGTGGCGATTCACTTTCTCCTGAAGACCGATGCCCCACAGCGGGGTTGTGCGCCAGTCGCAGCCTCGGGCCAGACCGCTCACGTAGTTGTCGTTAAGCCCCACACCCATAATTTCGCTGCCCATGTCGTGTAGCAGGAAGTCCGAGTATGGGTGAATGGTCTGTCCGCCGAGCCATGGCAGTTCGGTGCCGTTGAGGAGGGTAGCGCCTCTGGTTCGTGTATGCAGGGTCGTGGCGTGGCACAGCTGGCAGGACGCGCGGTTGAATGCCTGTTCGCCCAGACGCACCCACTCCTGTTCCGTGCGGGTGACACTCTCTCCGCCGTCGTGACGGGCGAGTGTCACGGGCTTGTCCGAACCGAGTCTGCGAGCCGGAACACCGAGACCGTGCAGGTATAGATCCACATCCTCCATGTCCTTTGTGCTTACATCCAACTGGTCATAAAGGAGCCCCATCAGAGACCCTTCCTTCATCTGCAGCTGCCCCTCGCAAATCTCTTCCGGAAAACGGCTGTTGGTGATGCCCATATCGCTGGAAAAGCCCAATTCAACGGTCAAATCGGCGTGTTGAGCCTTGTTGCCGCTCAACCCAAGTTGGCGTCTGCCGCGCTCGGTGATGTAGTTGCAACGGCCGTTAATGCCGTACTCCGGATAATTGCTCTGGCGGGCCAGAGCCTCTATCTCGTTCGGATCAAGAGCCATCATTTGCCCCATTCCAACGTGACGTAGAGGCACACGGACGGTTATGAAGAGGTCCTCGGGACTGATGCTGTCGGCGTACCATTCTGTAATGCTGTAGAGGGGGCGGCGCAGTTGATAAGGTTCTCCGTCGGGGAAGGTGAAGTCCTCAAACTCCCATTTCACCCGCAGTTTTCCCTCGGCGTGAATGCCGCCGAACGTGAGGTTTTCGGCATCGGCATATTGCTCGTTGTAGCCGTGATCGTGGATGACGCGGCCATAGTCGGGAAAGAAGGTGCCGTTCTTGCGCGTTATGTAAATGAGCATCGTGGAGTAGCCGATTGCCGGACTGCCCCCGCCGCTATCCACAGCAAACGAGGGGATACTCCTTCCGGCGTTCTGATGGCAGAAACCGCAACTGTAGCCTGCATACACAGGGCCAAGCCCCTGCGCCATAGTGTAGCCGTTGTCGTAGAGCTTATCGCCCAAGTTGAAGCGGCGGTTGAGTTCGTCGCTCGCCTCGACCCATTCGGCCGGAGTATCGTAGGCAATGGATGAGTTTATGCATAGGGTAGATGTTCCGGCAGAGAGCACGTAGCCGCGCTCTGCCAGAACGTCACCCATGGATATTCCGTCGTCGTCCTCTTCGCAACTGACTGCAAACAGGACGGCGAACAGAAGAATGAGAGTTTTACTTTGTTGTCTTACGTGGTTTGCCATCCTTAAAGATAAGATATTCCAATGTGTGGAAGCCGCGCAGAGCCTGGGCTGCCTCTATGGCCTCGTCAGAGTCGCCGTCGTTCCATTCGTTGTCGTAGTTGCCAGACTTCAGACTGTTCTCGATACCTTCCTGATCCAGAGGCCAGCTGTCCATGTTCGGGTCGAGCTGCAGGGCATCCACAGGGCCGAAGAGGAAGGCCTCGGATGTCTCCCAGGGGCGGCGGCTTGCCATCCAGGCGGCTGCAAGAAATTCAAAGCCCTGATTGCTGGGATTGGCGGCAAAGGCATTCACCTTGGCCAGCAGTTCGGTGTTCTTGACGTCCAGTTCGCGGTAGGTGGGCAGTACAACGTTATCCACATATCCCTCAACCATCAAATCCAAATCGTTGTCATCCAACTGTTTGGCAGCTGCCTTCAGTTCCTTGTCCAGCACCACCTGCAGGTCGGCGCAGGCCTCGATAGCGTTGTATGTCTCCACGGTGTTGATATAGTTGCGGAAGGGGTTGTGAATAGCCTGAATACTGTTGGCTGCGAGATTTATGGCGCTAACCACCTTCTGATGCAAAGCGGGGTTGGCCTGCTGAATCAGGGCGGCGAGGGAGTGGGGCTGAACAGTTATGTTCTCGTCCTCTCCGAAGAACTTGCCGAAGTAAGCGTTGCGGATGGAGTAGATGTTGTTTGTGTAGTCGTCGCGGCTGTGCCAGCTGTACCACGACTCCACGGCCAGCACAGCCTCCTCGTGGTTGCCCTTGCGCCAGGTGTAGAACGGCTCGCCGATCTTGGCTTCACCCACCTCGTTGGCGATTTCAGCCATCTTGTCTATGATCTCATCGACACACTCGCCGACGTTCCTGTAGCCGCCGCCATTGTGGGTCTTGAATATCTCGGCAAAGCTCTTGCCCGTGTCCTCATAAGACTCGCTCCAGCTGGTGTAAAGCAGATGTGAGTCGTTGTAAAGCAACTGGGCCACGTTCTGCATGTAGTTGCCCCACCCTTGCGGATAGTCTGCGTAATCGAGGCTCTCAATTGCTGTAACAACCTCTTCTGTGTCATAGGTAATCTCTGTCTCTTCATCCTTGGAGCAGGATGCGATGAAAGCAGTCATTGTGGCTGCGAGCAGCATAGCTGCGAAGTTGAATCCAATCTTTTTCATTTCCTTTAATTTTAAGACCCACCCCCGACCCCTCCCGTGAGGGAGGGGAGACCGGCGGGTCGCTTTAACCTTTTATTTTTTACCTTTTAACCCTTTAGCCCATTACCCCCCTCCCTTCACGGGAGGGGTTGGGGGTGGGTCCTTACTTCTCCCAAAACCACCCGGCGTAGGCAACGCCGATGGCAAATTCGTTCTCGCGGTTGCAGCGTCCGCTGTTGATGCGGCGTGTGGTGTAGTCGGCCTTTATGACGAGGTTCGGAAGCGGACGGTAGTTGAGACCGACCGCCCACAGCCCCACTTCGAGGCGGCCGTCTGCCGGATCGCGGCTGATGTCGTTCACTATGACGTCTTTCTGCGGGTTATAGTACTCGTAGCGGACAAAGGGAACGAGGTCGGGGCATTTCCTGCCGAAGAAACCTCTGATGTTCAGTCCGGCTTCGCCTCCGACGCTAACGACCTTGTGTGCCACGGGAGTCAGCGCGCTGTAGGGGTCTGTGAGCTTGGAGTTCGAGGCGCTGACTTTGTCGGACTTAGCCAGAAAGCCCCAGATTCCGTTCGCGCGGACATCGAAATAGCGGTGACGGTACTGAGCGTCGGCTGTCACGATGGTTACTGGTATGCGACCGTATTCCTTGTAGTTCTTGCTGCGAGTGCCGCCGTCGGTGTTCGCGCCCACGTCCGGGCAATGGTAAAGTGAGGCACCAAGACGTAAACCCGGTACTCCGTCATATTCCAGACGCAGGGTGTAGGCGGGGCTGTTCAGACAATCTACTTCGAAGAGGCCCTGTTTGCCGCCTGCGGCCCAGTTGTTCCGGTCGAACCCCATCACGTTCAGGCCTGCGGTAACGTAGGCTTCATATTTTATGTGCGAGTAGTCCTTGCCCAGAGTTCCGAAGATGCTCAGACCCGTCTCGTGCCACGTGGAGGGCAACAGCGTGGTTTCCCCTTCGGGGCGCACTGTGCCGTAGAAGAGGATTGGCTCGTGGTGAGCGTTGGTAAGACCTACGGGCAACACCATGTGTCCGGCGCGGACGTTGAAATGGCGGTTGAGCGAATAGGTTATGTGAAACTGCTCCAGCGCCACTTCACCGCCCTTCTCTATCTCTGTCTCACGATCGATGAGGTTCTCCGACTTCTCCAGTTCCATCGCTGTTCCTGTGCCTCCGGCCTCGAACTCGATTTCCACGCCCACTTGCCAATGGCGGTTGAACTTGTAGTCGCCCGCCAGTACAAATCGCGGGATAGCAATGGTGGCGCGGTGCTCTTTGGTGCTGCCGGCGGCGCTGCCGTTGAAACGGTTCAGTCCGTAGTCCTTCAACGCTGCTACCACCTCTCCATAGCCGCCCACGCGGAACTTGGAGAACTCCGTGTCTTCCTCAGTCTCTTCTTGTGCTGCAACGTATCCTGTTGCGGCGAGGAAGAGAAACAAAGCTGATATAATTCTTAATTCATAATGCATAATTCTTAATTCATAATTATTCGACTTCGCTCATCATTACATCATAATGCATAATTGGTTTGCGGCTGCAAAATTACGTTAAAGTAATATGTCAGACAAGGCCTTTTAGCAAAAATACCCACTATTAGGGATTGTCTATATCGGGAAAAAGGTGTTACTTTGCACCCGAAATAACAGATATAGGTATGCTTTTTACAGAAAAAACGAAAATGAGTGACCTCATTCACGACGATTATCGCCTGCTTCAGGTCATCAGCCGATTCGGCATCAGCCTTGGGTTCAGCGAACAGACCGTGGCAGAGGCGTGCGCCGCCTCCGGGGTCGATGCTCAGACCTTTCTCGCGGTGGTGAATTTCGTGCAGGGCGGGGACACAGCCAGCGTCGCCGACCTCGCCAGTCAGGTGTCGGTGGAGGCGCTTATGCTTTACCTGCAGCGCTCCCACACTTACTTCGTTGATTTCCGTCTGCCGGCCATCCGTCGCAAACTCATCGAGGCCATCGACTGTTCCGCCAGCAACCAGGTGGCATTCCTCATAATGAAGTATTATGATGAGTACGCCGAGGAGGTGCGCCGACACATGGAATATGAGAATGAGCACATACACACCTACGTGCAGCAGCTCTTGGACGGTTATCTGCCGCAGGGCACGACCTACACCACGCTGGCTCATCAGCATCAGGACAACCACGCCAGCATCGAAAAGAGCAGCCACGAGCTGAAAAGCGTCATCGTGAAATACCACCCCGCAGACAGCGACACTCAGCGCCTGGCCGACACCCTCATGGATATCTATATCATGGAAGAGGATCTGTTCAGCCATTGCCGTCTGGAGGACACGCTCTTCGCCCGTTCCGTCCACCGGTTAGAGTCCAAGGTGAGCAGCAGCCAGCAGCTGACAGCCAAAAGCCAAAAGCCGGCTGTCAAGAGCCAGGAACCGGACGACAACCTCAGCAAACGCGAGCGCGAAGTGGTGCAGCACGTGGTGCGCGGCCTCGCCAACAAAGAGATTGCAGACCGTATGTTTATCTCCGTGAACACCGTGATGACTCATCGCCGCAACATAAGCCGCAAGCTTCAGATTCACTCTCCGGCTGCCCTGACGATTTATGCCATCGTCAACGGACTAATCAATATTGATGAGGTGAAGCTCTGAAAAAACGTCCTGTTCTTCGGTTAAATACACAAAAAAAATCTGTTTTTGTTAGAATTAACAAAATAATCCTTATCTTTGCCGCGCAAAAGCCTTTGTGCGGCAATTTTACATTTAACATTTTACATTCCGTAAGCTTGGAACCCTTAGACGTACATTCACCGACTAATCCAGAGCGAGACTTCGAGAACGCCCTCAGACCTCTGCGCTTCGCCGACTTCGCCGGACAGGCAAAGGTGGTAGAGAACCTGCAGATCTTCACCGAGGCAGCGTCCTACCGAGGCGAACCGCTTGACCACACTCTGCTCTACGGCCCGCCGGGACTGGGTAAGACCACTCTGGCCAACATCATCGCCAACGAGCTGGGCGTGGGTTTCAAGGTCACCAGCGGCCCCGTGCTGGACAAACCGGGCGATCTGGCCGGCATACTCACCTCGTTAGAGCCGCGCGACGTCCTCTTCATTGATGAGATCCATCGTCTCTCGCCCGTTGTGGAGGAGTACCTCTACTCCGCTATGGAGGATTACCGCATAGACATAATGATAGACCGCGGACCGTCGGCCCGCAGCATTCAGATAGACTTGAACCCGTTCACTCTGGTCGGAGCGACCACACGCAGCGGACTGCTCACAGCCCCTCTGCGCGCCCGCTTCGGCATAAACATGCATCTGGACTACTACGACGCACAGACCCTCACGGGTATCGTGCGCCGCTCCGCCGGCATCCTCGGAATACCTATTAGTGATGAGGCTGCCACGGAGATTGCCGGACGCAGTCGCGGCACACCACGTATAGCCAACGCCCTGCTGCGCCGCGTGCGCGATTTCGCTCAGGTGCGGGGCAACGGACGTATAGACACCGAGATAAGCCGCTTCGCGCTGGAAGCCCTGAACATAGACCGTCACGGTCTGGACCAGATAGACCGCAAGATTCTGCTTGCCATAATAGACAAGTTCAGCGGCGGCCCCGTCGGAGTTGGCACCATAGCCACCGCCATCGGCGAGGACTCCGGCACATTGGAGGAGGTTTATGAGCCGTTCCTCATCCAGGAGGGCTTCATCAACCGCACCTCGCGCGGTCGTGTCGCCACCCCGCTGGCCTACCAGCATTTGGGACGCCAGCAGATGAGCGATGCCGCCACGATGGGAGACCTGTTTGACTAATAATGCCCCAAGCCCCCTGAAGGGGGTGTAATCCCCTACCCTTCATGGTGGGGACAGGGGAAAGGCTGGATTTATAATAATTAATAAAATTTGAGGAGGAATAGATAAATTATGATCTCATACAACATAGAATATGCTGGTGGGAAGGCGAACTTGCCGATAAAGCGCAGGGAGATAAGCCGCTGGGTGAAAGCTGTGGCCGAAGCCCACGGGCGGCGTGTGGGCGACATCGCTTACATCTTCGTGGATGACGAGCGCATACTGGAGGTCAACCGCCAATACCTGCAGCACGACTACTACACCGATATCATTACCTTCGACTACACCGAGGGCGACCGCATCAGCGGCGACCTCTTCATCAGCCTCGACACCGTGCGCTCCAACGCCGAGGGACTTGGTCAGACATACGAGCGCGAGCTGCACCGCGTCATCATCCACGGCATCCTGCACCTCTGCGGCATCAACGACAAAGGCCCCGGAGAGCGCGAGATCATGGAAGCAGAGGAGAACAAGGCACTGGCGGCCCTACCGAATTCCCGAATAATCGTTTAATCGAATAATCGAAAGGCCGCAATCTATGCAGAATGTAAATTATAGAAATAAACTTGATGAAACAGACACTACACAAACTCGTAACCGCTATGCTGGTCTGCTGTGCTGCTGTTTCTGTCCAGGCACAGACCTACAACGGTATGCACAAGCCTGATAGCGTGCACAAACACGAAGCCTTGGCTTACGCAGACTATGGCTATAACATCGTGTGCGGAAACTTCGGTGGCTTAGCAGGCTCATACAAGTGGCACATCACCGACCGCTGGCACATCGGGGCCGACGGCCAGATACAGTTCGGCAAAAAGCTCTACTCCATCGACGTGCAGGGCGGCTACCGTCTGCCAATAGTGAAATGGTTGGATGCCTACTTCGACGCCAAGCTGATGTACAACAACTACCACCGCTGGCACACCAACGAGCTGTCGGCCAACCTGTCGCTCACGCTGGAGACCCCCTATTTCAACGTGCGCATCGGTGAGTCACTCATCACATACCACGTACTGGACTTCCGCTACAACGAGCCGCTGACGCTTACCTTCGGACTCGGAGTCTGCATACGTCCGCGCTGGAACTCTTGGAACATCGGTCTCTTCGCCCGTAACTACGACGACTTCTACTACGAGAACTGGAACATCAACTGGGGCTTGAACTTCTATGCTAACCTCGTCAAAGACATGCAGCTCTTCGGCGAGCTGAACATCCGTCCCGCAGGCAGTATAAGCCAGTTGGCCAGCAAATACGAACTCTCACTAAAGATGGGTGTCAAGTATGTTTGGTAGGCCCCCTATAATCCCCCGGCGGGGGATAAATGGTTAAAAGGTTAAAGCGGCCCAACGTAAATCCCGAATAATCGTTTAATCGTATAAACGAATAATCGGAGGCCGTAAAAATTGTAAATTAATTGTAAATTGTAAATCGTCAAATAGTAAATAAACTCGATGTATACATTAATTAATAATATAAAGAAAGTGCTTGGCCTACTTGCCACAGCCGTTTGCTTCATAATGACAGTAGTCCTCACCTCCTGCGAGAAGGTCAGCCCCACCGGAGTGCTGATTGCAGGCACGGGCGTAGAGGACCGCGTGCTGATGTCTAACCAGTATTTCAAGAACTACATGGGTGACATGGAGATTTTCGCTGCCGAAGGAGACGAATACACCTTCCTCGTCGGAGCCGACAGCCACGTCACCACCGACTGCGGCCGAATGGAGGAGATGTTCCAGATAGGTCTGGACGGCAACGACCTGCTCTATGCACATCTCGGAGACATCGCGGACACAAAGGCTGAGTATTACATAAACCTTGACCAATGTATCCACAGTGCCAAATTAAATTATGCCGAAAAGAAATACGAGAAAATCGAAATCCGAGACCCCAACGACTCTACTGAGGTCTTGGAGGTCATGTACGTTGATACCCTGCGCGATCTCGTATACTCTGAAGTGGATGATATCAAATTCCCCTTCTTCCCCGTGGTGGGCAACCACGACATTACCCACAACGGCTGGGCGCTCTGGTCAAACCTCTTCCACTCCTCATTCTACGACTTCTACGTTGTATGTGATGATGGAAGCGCCGATTTGATTCTCGACCACTTCATCTTCCTCGACACAGCCAACGGCACCCTGGGCAAGGAACAGGTACGCCTCATCGAAGAGGGTGTGATGGACGACCGCGCTATGGAGGAGTATGGCATACGCACACGCAACACCTTCGTTTTCAGCCACACCAATATCTTCCGCCCGCAGAGCTTCCAGTTCTCCTCCACCTTCGCCCGCGAGGAGACATTCTTCCTGCTTAACCAACTCAAGGAGTGGAACGCCACCATCGTCTTCTGCGGACACGTCCACAAGTGGGAAGAAGACACCGTCGGCGGTGTGCTATACCTCACCCTCGACTCTATGAGCGAGCGCAACAGCCCCGAAGAGGGCGACTATCTGGTGCGCGTTCACGTCAAGAAAGACGGCACCTGCAGCTGGGAGAAAGTCCACATGAGCTACGTAGCTAAGGAATAATCATTGAGCGGCCTCTGAAATCCCGAATAATCGTTTAATCGAATAATCGCATAATCGGAAGGGCCGCTAATTATGCATTATGACGTACTGATGAGCGAAGTCGAATAATTAAGAACTATGAATAGACTAACATGAAAAAGAATCTTTACCTGTTATTAATTGCGTGTCTCAGCTTCGCTGGCATCGCCAGAGCTCAGGACACAGATGCGGATTACTTCTCCGCGTCAGCTGACCAGGCCACCTACTTCGGCCTGAAATTCCGCGGCGGCGCCGTATATATATCCGAGGGCAACGCCCTTGGCGACTTGCTCGTAACCCGAGGTGCACTCACCACTACCTGGGCGCTCATAGGCAACTCCGCGAGCTTCAAACTGATGAGCAAAGGCGGACATTTTGTGGGCGTAAAGACTACATCGAACGTCTTCTGCTACACCGTGGCCACCGAGAGCGCAGCTCAGGAATTCACCCTGATCACCAACGCCGACGGCTCGTTTGAAATAGCCCGCAAAGGGCAGGCCGACAAGACATTCAACCCATGGGGCGGAATGTCCGAAGGAAAAAATATTGGCTTCTGGAACTCCGGGGACAACAATAACAAACTGGTGCTTATCAACGAGGCCGACCTGCCTGACCTGGACTACAACACCGTCAACGGCGGCACACGCCCCGAGGACATCAGTCCCCTCAGCCTCTGGTACGACTTCCCATCCACTCTTTCCGGATCGGGCAACCCGTGGATGGAATATGGCCTGCCCATCGGCAACGGACAGGTGGGAGCCACCCTCTTAGGCGGCGTTCTGCAGGACGAGATCATCCTGAACGAGAAGACACTATACAACGGTTCTCCCACCGACTGGGGCGAGCACGGCAAATACGCCTGTCTGGGCAAGATTCTGGTCAAGGACCTCAGCGAGATGGCATCCGTCAAGGACGACTCTAAACCCATCAACGACTACGTGCGCTATCTCGACATAGAGCAGGGCGTGGCGGGCGTCCGCTTCACCAACGCCGCCGGCACACGCTTCACACGCCGATACATCGCCTCGGCTCCGCACCGCGTGATGGCAGCCAACTACAAGGCCGAGGGCAGCGAGGGCCTGCATCTGCGCTTCTGCTATGAGCCCGACGACTACATCAACGCCTCCACCGTCACCTACAGCGAGGGCAGCGCCACCTTCGGCGGCAAACTGAAAGCCGTGAGCTACAGCACCGAGTTCCGCGTGCAGGCCACAGGCGGCACCGTTACCACCACTTCCAAGGGCATCGAAGTCGATGGCGCCAGCGAAGTGACTCTCTTCATGATCGCCGCCACCAACTTCGACGATAGCACACCCTCATTCGTCAAAGGCACACGCGCCCAGGTTGCAGCTGCCAACAGCCAGTTGCTCGACGCCGCCATCGCCGACGGATGGGAGAAAGTGTATGCAGACCATGTGGCACAGTTCTCAGAGCTCATGGGGCGCGTCAGCCTCCAGCTCGGCGATGCCGCCAGCACCAAGACCACCAAAAAGCTCGTCGATTACTACGCCACGACATCCAACCGCAACAAACCCGACGGCTTTTTCCTGGAGCAGCTCTACTTCCAGTACGGGCGCTACCTCGAGATCAGCTGCAACAACATCCTCATCAACGCGCCGGCAAACCTGCAGGGCATCTGGAACAACGACTCCAACACCAGCTTCTGGCACTGCGACATACACACCGACGTGAACGTGCAGATGAACTACTGGCCCGCCGAGATCACGAACCTCAGCTCCATGCACCTGCCCTTCCTGAACAACATCATCAGTAACGCAGGCGACGACTACAACTTCCACACCGTGGCACAGCGCTATCGCAGCGGCGTGCGCGGATGGATGGTTCCCACCGAGACCAACATCTTCGGCGGCACATCACAGTGGATGGCCTTCAAGATCAAGAGCCTCGCCGCATGGAACTGCTCACATCTCTGGCAACACTACCGCTACACCCTCGACCGCGCCTTCCTGCGCCGCGCCCTGCCCGCTATGCTCAGCGCCGCACAGTTCCTGAAGGACATCAGCACCAAAGCCACCAACGGCACCTACTTCGTGGCCGACGAGTACTCGCCTGAGCACGGCCCCAGCGGACACTCCACAGCCTTCGCTCAGCAGAACACAGCCGAGGTCGTGCGCAGCGTCATCGACGGAGCGGAAATACTCGGAGACGACTCACCCGTATCAGCCGCCGACCTGCAGGAGATGCGCGACTTCTGGGAGGTGCTCGACCGAGGCCTGCACACCGAGAGCTACAACGGTAAGACCTGTCTGCGCGAGTGGGCCGACCTCTCGCTCAACTCACAGGGCGACGCCGCCAGCCACCGCCACCTTAGCCACCTCATGGCACTCTACCCCTACGGGCAGGTGTCAGCTTATGCCAGCACCCTCGAGGGCAAGCGCCTCTACAGAGCCGCAGTCAACTCACTCCTTGTACGCAACGCCACCGATGTCACCGGCTGGTCCGGCGGCTGGAAAGTGAATCTCTTCGCTCGCGCACTCGACGGCAACGAAGCCCGCAAAGTCTTCGCCCTCATGCTCAAACACAGCAAGAGCTACGTCATAGCAATGTCCGGTCAGGGCGGCTGCTACTATAACCTCTGGGATGCTCACTCGCCCTTCCAGATCGACGGTAACTTCGGCTTCACCTCAGGCGTGGCCGAGATGCTGCTGCAGAGCTACGACGGCAACATACACCTCCTGCCAGCCCTGCCTTCAGCCTGGAAGAGCGGCAGTATCAAGGGCCTGAAGGCCATTGGCGACTTCACCGTGGATCAGGAGTGGGCCGCAGGCAAGCTCGTCAGCGCCCGCATCGTCAACAACCAGGGGCAGCTCCTCAAACTCACCGTCAAGGCCCTGCCCTCGAAAACCACCCTCGCAGCCACCGTCAACGGCATTGAGGTCGAGGTGACCGCCAACGACGACGGCACATACTCCGTACCCACCTCCGCCGCAGGCGACGTCATCCTGCTCACACCCGTCCAGATCTCAGACAGAGTTGAAGGACCCACCCCCGACCCCTCCCGTAATGGAGGGGAGAGTGCTGCGATTTACGACCTCAGCGGACGTCGCGTTAGTGGTTCAAAGTTAATGGTTCAAGGTTCCCCCCTCCCTAACAGGGGAGGGGCTGGGGGAGAGGCCAGAATATATATAAATAACGGCAAGAAAGTGCTGTATTAAACCACTATTTCTAATAATGCAGGACTCGCCCTTGGGTGAACATAGTCTGCCAGTCAGATTATCTTCGTCCAAGGGCGATTCTTTTCTATACATGGCCCAAGTTGAAATTGATGTTGGGCAAAGTGCCATTTGACCTTTGGTCGAAAGTACTTTCGATCGGAAATGAAAAGAAAAACGGGCTTTTCTTTTGCATTTCGCTCGCTTATTCGTACTTTTGCCCCCGAAAGGACATGAATCGGCCTCAAGAGGTCGTGCAAACTCAGCGGAGGTGTCCTCTCAAATCTTTTCGATATAATCTTTGAAGCGTACGCTTTTTATTCAAAACGTCTCTTAAGCTTGGCCGCGAAACAGACAACAATGAAATAGATAAAAGTGGATGCTCACGCGATAGCGTGGGCGTTTATATTATCTTTCATTGTGGGCACCGGCCAAGCGCCTGAGACGTTGGATAAGTATAAACTGTCCACGTTTTTTGTATGCGCGCTTGGCTGGTGTCTTCGTTTCTGAACGAATCCCGTTCGCTTTCCAAAACAACTAACCTCTATGGCAAAGAAACTGCAACTTGGCTATAGGGAAATTGAAGCAAGGCTTATCTCTCCTCTCTCTCCTTGGGGAGCGTCTGGGGGTGAGGCCGTTGGCAGCAATATCCTATATGCCTTTGGCAAAAGCGAACGGGACATTGAACGATACAAGGAAGGTAAAGGCACACTAAAGACCTTCGACGGCCTGCTTATCAAAGGCCTCTTCTGCTATCGGGCGGCTACTACGATGCGCCTGACTGCAGAGTTGGAACGGTTGAAACACGACCCGCAGGTTGTGAAGGCTGCGCCAAAAATAGTTGCCGTAAGCGACGGGCAGAGACTTCTGGCATACGATATGCGGGAGCGGGACACGTACGAGAATCCCGTCAGCCGCCTCCATTGCGATTTCGCGTTCTTCTATCCTCTGATGGATGTGGAGCGTGTGCATTATGTGGAGGAAAGCCCGGCTGATATCAAGGCCGCAGAGAAGCTGGCCAAGTTGCACGACGAGCTGCGTGCCTACAACGACTTCCGCTCTGATAGCGACCTGCACGATTTGAACATCTTCATCACGCGCCTGCTGTTCTGCTTCTTTGCCGAGGACACAGGCATCTTCGAGGAAGGTCTCTTTACAAGCAGTGTGCAACGCTTCACGAAACCCGACGGCAGCGACCTCTCGCAGTATCTTGACGAGTCGTTCAACGTGATGGACCTCAGCTTCCGCCGGCAGGACATCCCCAGCATCGTGAAGCAGTTCCCGTATGTGAACGGCGGCCTCTTCTCGCGCCGCATCCAGATTCCGCGTATGGGCGAGAAAGCACGCCGCCTCATAATCGAGTGCGGCGAGCTGGACTGGAAGGACATCAACCCCGACATTTTCGGCTCAATGATTCAGGCGGTGGTGAATCCAGAGGAGCGTGCTAATCAGGGAATGCACTACACCAGCGTGCCAAATATCATGAAGGTCATCAATCCGTTGTTCATGGACGAACTGCGAGGCGAGTACAACAAGCTCAACGAACAGTATGAGCAGCGACGACAGATGCTGGACATCGGAGCCATCACCGCCAAGCAATTCTACGACGACCTGAAGCCCGTCATCAAGAAATGCCAGGCTCTATTGGTGCGAATGAGCAAGATGAAGTTCTTCGACCCAGCCTGCGGCAGCGGCAATTTCCTTATCATCACCTACAAATGTCTGCGCTTCTTGGAGATGGACATCCTGCGCCTCCAGCAGAAGTGTACGCCACAAGGGGAACTGCTTTTAGTGGATGCCAGCGTGATAAAGCTCAGTCAGTTCTACGGCATCGAACTGCTTGACTTCCCTCATGAAGTCGCTATGCTTTCCCTCTGGTTGGCAGAGCACCAGATGAACACCAAACTCAACAAGGACTTTGGTGTCAATACGCGAGCCCTCCCCCTGAAGAATATCACCCAAATCGTCTGTGGCAACGCCTGCCGAATCGACTGGAACAAGGTTTGCCCGCATACTCCAGAGGAAGAAGTCTTTATATTTGGTAACCCGCCGTATTTGGGGAGCAGTAAGTTAGAAAGTGTCCAACAGGATGATAGAACCATAGCAATAGGAAAATACAACAACTACAAGAAGATTGACTATATAGGTATATGGTTCATAAAAGGTGCTAAGTACATAAAAGGGACTTTGGCTAAATGTGCATTTGTAAGCACCAACTCTATTTGTCAAGGTGAAATGGTAGAACCTTTATGGACGCCCATTTATAATTTAAACATTGTTATTGACTTTGCTTATACTTCCTTCCGATGGAGCAATAATGCAAAGTACAACGCAGCTGTCACATGCATAATCATCGGATTAACCAACAATCATAAAGGGAACAGAATCCTTTATTTTTCGGACAAACAGAGAGAGGTGAGAAACATTACTCCATACTTAACAGAAGGGAATAACCTTATTATAAGCAAACATCTTCATCCGATTTCTTCTTTTCCCGATATTATTATGGGGTGTAAGCCTGTAGATGGCGGAAACCTAATCTTTAATGAACCAGAAAAGGACAATTTGACAAATCAATTTCCCTACACGAGAAAATGGATAAAAAAACTTTATAGTTCAGCAGATTATATCAAAGGCTACATACGTTATTGCCTCTGGATTCCCGATGAAGATCGGAAAGAAGCAGAAAAATGTCCTCTCATTTTACAAAGGATGAAGAAGACTGCAGCAATGAGATTGGGCAGCGATGACGAAGGAGCAAGGAAACTAGCAGAGCGGCCACATCAGTTCAGGGAATTCAATGCTTGTGATGAAAGGACACTCATAATACCATCAACGTCTTCAGCAAATCGCAAATATATCCCAATGGGCTATGCAGATAATGAAACTATTGTGACAAATGCTATGTATATGGTTTATGATGCATCGTCTTGGCTGTTTGGAGTGATTACCTCTTATATGAATATGGTATGGATGAAGACCATAGGTGGTAAGCTGAAAACAGATTATCGCTATACAAACCTTTGTTACAACTCTTTCCCCTTCCCCCGCATCACCCCCGAGAAGAAATCCGAAATAAAAGCCGCCGCCGAGGAAGTGCTGGTGACCCGTGAGTTCTATCCCGAACGAACCTTAGCAGAGCTCTATGACCCAGACAAGATGCCAGAGGATTTGCGCGAGGCTCATGCCAAGTTGGATGATATCGTGGAGAGCTGCTATGCCAGCTACCCCTTCGCTTCCGACGAAGCCCGTCTTGAATGTCTGTTTAAGCTCTACGAAAAGATGACGAAGAAATGAGACCAAGGCATTTAGTTAAGTGCAATTGAATAAAAAGGGAGCTTTTATTTGGTGGTACTGAATAAAACTTATACTTTTGCACCACCAAAAGGCATTATTATGGGAAATAAAAAGTATCCTGTCTTCGAAGAAGATTCAAGCATGAATATGTGCAGTGAGCCTGTTGTTGGCTATGCAGCGACAGGAAGTGGCTACGCAAATACCGCTGCCACCCTTGATGATGTTTGTGTGTCCAATGACTGGGATCCTGGCATTGGGCCATATAGCATGGAAGAACTGAATTCCCGTATTGATGAAGCTGAGCTTTTCATGGAAAAGGCAGAACGAGGCGACTGGAGTGATTGGGTGACGGAAGAACAGTCTCGTGCCAACCTATATAGCAAATATCCATGGCTCAGGTGAGATGGACGATAAAGTCTGACAGTCTCTTTGATCTCTGTGTTTTTAATGCTTTTTTGGAATATGGGCAGAATACATCGAAGAGATGGATGCAGGAACGCATCGCATTTGCAGACCTTGTTGCAAAACACCCTGAAGCATGTCCCCCCGGAAGCCTTGTTGGCAGACAGGAGGAGATGCTATAGGAGTTGTCTTATTATGAGAAGATTCAAGATTGTGTACTATTACGCCAAATCATCTGATACAGTACATGTCGTTGATATTTGGGACACTCGTATGAGTCCTTATAAACTACGACAGCGAATAAAATAAATAGCGCTACACCCCCTAAGAATTCAAAACGTCTCTTAAGCTTGGCCGCAGACAGACACACGTAGAGAATATCTTTTGAAGAATGGCGCAAAGAGAAAAGATATTCATACATGACAGCAAGTAACAACATTGTTGATATTCACTATCAACAGACTGGTTCAGCTACGGCCGTGAACCCCTTGGGTATGCGCGAGATGCAGGCAAAAGCTTATGAAGCTCGCACGAAACGTTTCCTGCTTATCAAGGCACCGCCGGCCTCGGGCAAGAGCCGCGCGTTGATGTTCATAGCTCTGGACAAACTAATGCATCAAGGGCTGAAACGGGTTGTGGTGGCTGTGCCGGAGAAGAGCATCGGCCGCTCGTTCCTGGACACAGACCTGATGTCGCAGGGCTTCTTTGCCGACTGGCGGGTGGCACCCTACTTCAATCTGACTGACGTGAAGAACGAGAAGGACAAGAAGGGGCGCTTCATGGAGTTCTTCAGCCAGCGGAGTGCGAAGATTCTCGTCTGCGCCCACGCCACGCTGCGAAACGCTATGAAAGAGATTTCAGATGAGGAGTTCAACGACACTTTGCTGGCCATAGACGAGTTCCACCACACGAGCGCAGATGCCAACTCCAATCTGGGCGATGTGGTGCGGCGTGTGATGAACAACTCCACAGGACATATCGTGGCTATGACCGGCTCTTATTTCCGTGGAGACGGCATCCCCGTGTTGAGAGTAGAAGACGAGGCGAGGTTCTATCCCGTAACCTATAACTACTATCAGCAGCTGAACGGCTACAAGTATTTGAAGAATCTGGTGCTTGGCTATCATTTCTACCACGGAAACTATCTCGACCATATCGCAGAAGTACTGGACACCACGAAGAAGACCATCATACATATCCCCAGCGTAAACGCCAGGGCCTCGACAGGCATAGGGAAATACGCCGAGACGGAAGAGATAATGAAAGTGATTGGAAAGGTGGAGACGAAGGATTATAACACAGGTATCTATCATGTGCGGACACAAGACGGACGACTGCTGAAAGTGGCGGATTTGGTTGAGGATGACATGAAAGAGCGCAACATGGTGCAAGGCTATCTGCAACGAATGAAGAGGCGCGAAGACATGGACATCATCATTGCATTGGGTACGGCCAAGGAGGGCTTTGACTGGCAATGGTGCGAGGTGTGCCTGACCATTGGCGTCAGAGGCTCGCTGACAGAGGTGATTCAGATTATCGGGCGCTGCACCCGCGACTGTGAAGGGAAGGATACGGCTAAGTTCGTGAATATGATAGCTATGCCTGATGCCGCACAAAGTGACGTAAAGGTGGCCGTAAACGACTTCCTGAAAGCCATAACAGCCTCGCTGCTGATGGAGCAGGTGATGGCACCGAGTTGGCACTTCAAGACGGTGAAGGACGAGAAGAGCGTGGACGAGACCTTGTCCAGAACTCTCGTCGTAGAAGGATTGAAACCGTTATCAAGCGAGAAGACTAAACTTATAGTGCAGGAGCAGTTGGATGACCTGAAGGCTGCCATACTGCAAGACGAAACCGTGGTCCGAGCCATCAGCGGCTCTACTACGGCTGAGACCATCACTCAGAACCTGATACCGAAAGTAATCCGGGAGCGCTATCCGGATTTGAGTGATGACGAAGTGGAAGAGGTGAGACAGCGAGTGATCTTGGACACTATGGTGAAGGGAAATGACATTCAGGAGAGTGACGGTAACCGCCTCATCAAGTTATCGAACCGTTTCATAAATATCGATGCCCTTAGCATCAACCTCATAGACCAGATAAATCCATTCCAAAGAGCTTACGAAGTGCTGTCGAAGTCGGTAGATGCACCAACGTTGAAGATTATTCAGGACACGATAGCAGAACAGAAGTTTGATCTGACGCTGGAACAGGCCATAGCCATCTTCAAAGGCCCGCTCAAACAATGGGTGGCCGAACACGACGGACGTGTGCCAGACGGCAGTCACCCTGACCCCAAGGTGAGGGAAATGGCTGCCGCGTTGCAGATGATAAAGAATCTGAAAGCAAGGAAACTGGCGGGGTTGGAGTATGATGGATGATGTGAAATGTAAAATGTAAAATGTAAAATGTAAAATGTAGAATGTAAAGTATGGAGTGGCCTCAAGAATTATTAGCATTGTTTGAAGACCCGCTTTTAGACGGCGTACGTCCGAAAGCTGCACCTATAACTGCAGACGACCGGATGAGCCAGAAACTGGCAGAGGTGGAGACGTGGATTTCAGTTCACGGACGGGAGCCAAAGCGTGATGGAGATCTGAAGGAGAAAATGATGTGGGCCGCTATGACGGCATTGAGGAAGAATGGATTAATATAGTAAATATCCCAGATATGTTAGATATAGACAAAGAACTAAATGAAATCTTCGACAATCCTCTGCTGGATATCACAGAAAGGGAAGTAGCATTATTCGATATTCCTGCCGACATGAGAAAGGCATCGGAGGCCAGGAGTCGTGCAGATTATGTAGCACAGCATAAACTGTGCGAGGACTTTGAGCTGTATCGTCCGCTGTTTATGCGTGTACACCAAGACTTGAAAGCTGGCAGACGCAGCCTCGTTAAGATATCAAAGACAACGAATCTGCAAGCAGGACATTACTATGTGGTTGATGGGCAGTTGGTTTTGTTGGAAAGTATCGGCGAGAAGCATAAGAGCAGCAACTTTCTCCCGGATGCCCGCACACGCTGTATCTATGAGAACGGCACCGAGTCGGACATTCTCCTACAGACTCTGCGTAAGAACGTGGTAGGTGGAGGATATGCTGTCACGGAACTGCAGGAAGAGACAGAGAACCGATTCTTCACGGATGCAGACCTGACAGAAGAAGACAAGGTTACAGGATATGTCTATGTCCTGCGCTCGCTGTCTGATAATCCTGAAATTAAACAACTAAAGAATCTGTACAAGATTGGTTTCTCAAGCAATTCCGTTGAGGAACGGACTGCAAACGCAGAACATGAGCCGACTTATCTCATGGCTCCGGTAGAGATTGTAGCCACATACAAAGTGGTGAACCTGAATTCCCAGAAATTTGAGAACTTGGTTCACCAACTACTGAAGTCTGTACAACTACATGTGACGGTGGTGGATGACAAAGGCATAAGTCATGAGCCACATGAGTGGTTTGTCGTGCCCTTGGATGTGGTGGATGCTATAGTCAAGCGGGTGATGGACGGCTCAATAGTCGGCTACACCTACAACCCTGTAATGCAGTGTCTCGAAAAGGTTTAATACAAAACTTTCTTGCCGTTATTTATATATATTCTGGCCTCTCCCCCAGCCCCTCCCCTGTTAGGGAGGGGGGAACCTTGAACCATTAACTTTGAACCACCAACGCGACGTCCGCTGAGGTCGTAAATCGCAGCACTCTCCCCTCCATTACGGGAGGGGTCGGGGGTGGGTCCTTCAACTCTGTCTGGATTGTTACGGGTGAGGGTGAAGTTGTCGAAGGCACAGATGAACTCGCTGGACTGGTGTTCGGCTTTGGCTCCGATGGTGAGGGGCGTGCTGCCGTCGGCCTGGAACTCGAAGGTGACAGTCTGCCACTGATTGGTGGCGGTGACGGTGCGGGAGGCGCGGCCGACATAGACGGTGGCGGTGTTGTTAGCGGAGTTGTCGGTGGCGAAGATGTCGGCGGTGAGCTTGTATGTGCCGGCAGGGAGACACACCTCCTGATAGAAGTTGAGGGTGCTGGGGTTCCAGCGCTGACGTATCCAGAGGGTGTGCGCGCCGCCCTGACTGTTCTGGGGCTTGGAGGCGAAGAACTGGCCGTAGTACTGGTCGGCTGAGGTCAGGGCTGTCAGGTCGTTGGGGTCGCGCTGGCTGTAGTCCAGCGTCCAGCCTTCGGGGATATATATGGCGCGGTCGCTGGTAACGCCGGAGTTTGCCATAGCAGAGTAATCGGCCTCGAAGTCGCCGTTGACGAAGG
>Ga0310691_10002981_pt1 | contig 21124 bp, 19 predicted proteins | sample 176DNAGHGlowgp2_FD_203887 | JGI IMG/M metagenome (GOLD analysis project Ga0310691, IMG submission 203887) | Sheep rumen microbial communities from Palmerston North, Manawatu-Wanganui, New Zealand - 1766 DNA GHGlow gp2 (v2) (version 2) | ecosystem: Host-associated > Mammals > Digestive system >...
ACACGTTCATAATCGTTATCATCACGGTTCCGCTCTCAACGGGTATCGCACTTCTGATATCACTCGGGCTTAATTCCATTAAACCCTTAAAAGAGTTGTTCCAGACCATATATTTTCTTCCGTATGTCACCAATACACTGGCAGTCGGACTTGTTTTCATGATCCTTTTTAAAAAGACCGCATATTCCGACGGTCTTATAAACATCGTGATAAATCTCTTCGGCCACGGATCGATCGACTTTATCGACGGTCCCTACCCCGCCAAGATGTTTGTCATGTGTTTTTATACGATCTGGGTAGTAATGCCCTTTAAGATCTTGATACTCACAAGTGCACTGGCATCGGTCAAAAAGGATTATTACAACGCCGCCAAGGTCGACGGAACTTCAAGATTCAGAACATTCTATAAAATCACTCTTCCGATGATCTCTCCCATGATCTTCTACCTCGTGATCACCGGATTTATCGGAGCCTTCAAGGCATACTCCGACGAAGTTGCGATATTCGGCACTAACTTAAATGCCGCAGGCATGAACACCATAGTCGGATATGTATATGACATGCTCTACGGCGATTCCGGCGGATACCCTTCATACGCATCGGCCGCATCGCTCATTCTTTTTGCAATAGTATTTACCATCACATGTATCAACTTAACGATAAGTAAAAAGAACGTTCAGTACTGATCGGAAATCTTTAAACGCATCTTGGTACGGAATGGAGAAACATGGAAAACAAACAGGTCTCTTTTGAACAATTAAACAAAAAAGTCAAAACCCGCAATACCGTCAAATCGGTCGTAACATATACGTTGCTTGGTCTGTGGGCGCTCATCGTGCTGTTTCCTTTTTACTGGATGATACTTACATCGGTAAAAAGTTACAGCTCATACAACTCCGAATATATCCCGAAGTTTTTTACCTTGCACCCCACGCTTTCAAACTATTTAAACGCATTTACCGCGGTCCCGCTTGCAAGGTATTTCTTAAATACCATAATCTTTACCGTCGTGACTACGGCTGTTATGCTGATCATCACGATATTCGCGGCATTTGCTTTTGCAAGGCTTGATTTTAAAGGCAAGAACGTAGTCTTTGCTCTGTTTTTGTCACTTATGATGATCCCCAACGAACTTGTCATCATAACAAACTTTGTTACGATCACAAATCTGAATATGCGAAATACCTACATCGGACTGATCCTTCCGTCCGTGGCATCGGTATTCTATATTTATCTGTTAAAAGAAAACTTTGAGCAGATCCCGGATTCGCTTTACAAAGCCGCCAAAGTCGACGGAACTTCAGACATCAAGTATCTTTTTAAAGTAATGATCCCCATTTGCAGGCCTACGGTCATCACGATCACGATACTTAAAGTCATCGAGTGCTGGAATTCATATGTATGGCCAAGACTCATTACCGATGACAGATTCTATTTCCTGGTATCAAACGGTATCCAGGAAATACGTGAAAACGGCTTCGGACGTGAAAACATTCCCGCCATGATGGCGGCCGTTGTCGTGATCTCGCTTCCTCTTATAATCGTTTTCCTTATCTTCCACGACAAGATAATGGAAGGAGTTTCGAGAGGAGGTACAAAGGGATGAGAAAAATCGCAAAGATCACTCTTTTGTTTGTACTGATAACGGCAACGCTTTCGATGTGTGCATGTCACGGTCGCAAAGGACTCGATGCTTTTGTAATACCCGAACAATTTGACGAGACCAGGCACTATGACATCTCGTTCTGGGCCAAAAACGATACAAACCTCACCCAGGTGGACATATATAAAAAGGCCATTTCGGATTTTGAAGCGCTCTACCCCAACATTACCGTAAATATGCGCCTTTACACCGATTACGGCCGTATCTACAACGATGTCATCACCAATATATCCACCAACACGACACCGAATGTCTGCATAACCTATCCCGATCATATCGCCACATACATGACCGGAGCCAATACGGTAGTGGAACTTGACGATCTGTTTGTTGATACACGGTTCGGACTTAACGGAAGTGAAATTAAGTACGACGCGCCTTCTTTTGACGAGATAGTTCCCCAGTTTATCGATGAATGTAAGATCGGGGAACATTACTATGCCGTTCCTTTCATGCGTTCGACCGAGGCTTTGTATGTCAACAAAACATATGTCGAAGCAATGGGTTATGAAATACCCGATATCATGACATGGGACTTTGTGTGGGAAGTTTCCGATGCCGCAATGGCCAAAAACGCGGACGGTACATTTAAGGTAAACGGCCAGAACGTCATGATACCGTTTATCTACAAATCGACCGATAATATGATGATCTCAATGCTTAAACAGCTTGATGCCGGATATTCGGATCCCGACGGGAACATTGAGATATTCAACGATACCACCAAAGATATTTTGTTTGAAGTTTCCAAGCATGCCGGTACGGGTTCTTTTTCCACATTTAAGATCTCAAGCTATCCCGGCAACTTCTTAAACGCCGGACAGTGCATATTCGCGATCGATTCGACCGCAGGTGCCACCTGGATGGGAACGCATGCCAATCATCACGATATAAGCCTTGACAAAGTCGTTGAATTCGAGACCGAAGTATATCCGATTCCCCAGTTTGACGTAAACGATCCCAAGATGATCTCTCAGGGACCCTCGATGTGTATCTTCAACAAAGAAGATCCCGGCGAAGTGCTGGCTTCGTGGCTCTTTATGCAGTTCATGCTCACCAATGACGTTCAGATGTCTTATTCGGAGACCGAAGGATATGTGCCCGTTACATTAAAGGCCCAGAACTGTGATGAATATAAAGAATATCTTTCGCTTGCTTCTCCTAACGATCCCGAGCACTACGACATCAAGATAAAGGCCGCCGAACTTTTGCTTAACAATACCGACAAGACGTTTGTAACTCCGGTATTCAACGGTTCCGCTTCTTTGCGTGACGCCGCGGGGCAGCTTATCGAAAGCGTCACCAAGTCAATGAGGCGCAAAGAAACCGTTGATGCCGCATATATGGATAAGCTCTTTAAAGACACTGCCGCCCTTTATCACTTAAATCAAAAGAGCATGGCCGGAAACAACGGACAAAAGCAGGAATTAAGCAGGCTTCCCGGCGCAAGCATCGCACTTATCGTAACGCTCATAACAGTCTGGATACTGCTCGGCGCATATTATCTTTACGGATTCATAAGTTCGAGGAAAAAGAAAAAATAGACAAAAAATCTCGGTTTTTTTGGTTATTTTATCCAATGTAAACATTGATTTATGATCGATGTGGGTATATTGTGATATAAGGGTCGGGCCGAATGAGAGAGTCCGGACCTTCGTATAAAATCAATTATACAAAGAAGGAGAAAATTATGAAAAAAGTTTTAGCTTTAGTATGTGCTCTTTCACTCGTATTTTCACTTGCAGCTTGCGGTGGAAGCGCAGACAAGAAATCAGCAGGCGTTATGACTTATGCCGAGTACGATGCAGCCGCTCTTGACAGCGAAGTTGTTGTTGAAGCATATGTTCAGGCTCATCAATCATGGTGGGACAACAAGATCACCGTTTACGCTGCAGACAAGGACGGCGGTTATTTCTTCTATAACATGAACTGTTCGGAAGCTGACGCAGCAAAACTTACTCCCGGTACCAAGATCAAAGTAACCGGTTACAAGAGTGAGTGGGCAGGCGAAGTTGAAGTTGCTGAAGGCGCTACATTCGAGATCGAAGACGGCAACTACATTGCTCCCGCAAAAGATGTTACCGCATCTCTCGGAAAAGACGAACTTAAGAACTATCAGAACCAGCTCGTATCCTTCAAGGATATGACCGTTTCAGCAGTAAGCTACAAGAACGGCGAGCCCGGCGATGACATCTATGTAAACTTCACAAAAGACGGTCAGGAATATGCATTCTGCCTTGAGTACTACTTAAACGGAAGCGACGCTGACTTCTACAACCTTGTAGGTTCTCTTACCGAAGGTCAGGTATGTGACGTTGAAGGTTATCTTTACTGGTACGAAGGACCCAACCCTCACATCACCAAAGTTACAGTTAAATAATTGAATTTAACGTATAAATTAGGCCCGACGCTGATGCGTCGGGCTTTTTGCTTGTTCCGGGTCTGTCAGTCTTTTACAAAATAGTGTCTTCCGAGCCAGCTTGAGAGGCCGTCGAGGCCCGGGAAGAACATTCGCTCGCTTACATTCTGCTGGTCGAGCATGTCGCGTATACGCCAGCGTAAGTCTTTACTGATGACATATTTGATCGTGTTATCCGTATATTTGTCCAGAAATACTTCGAGGTCTTCTATTCCGTGAGGAACTATCGAGAAGAACGAGTACTGGTTTACGATACGCGGATCGATCGAAGGCGGCTCTATGACAACCATCGCCTTGTCTGCCATGTCTTCATCGTATTTTTCAACACTTGTAACAATCGAGTTAAGCATATTGACAGTAAAAACCGATGTACGGTGTTTGTCGAGTTCATGCTTGTAATTATCCGGCAGAAGGTTATGAAGCTCTTTCATATCGATACGCCAGATCATACAGTCATGGGCATCCATCTTATCAAGGTTATTCTCGATTGTCGCAAAGTGAAGGGCTACAAGAGGCGACTGAGACCAGTCCATAAGCCTTGTAGGTAAGCCGTGGTGCTGACCCATGAACATCTGCCTCCATATCGATTTTTCGATCGTAGGATCTTCCAGCGCACCGTATTTTGTAAAGTTCATCAGAATGCAGGGCTCAAGTTCCTTTTTATGATCCTTGCAGTTTCTGTCAAGGCTCGTAGTGAGCTTAAACTTTATATTAGTCATTCCCCTGTACAGAAACCAGCTTCTGTTACGATCAAGATCTTCGCGGTATTCCTGCTGTGTAAAGAGTTCCAGAACATCTTCTATCTTATTTACATTTACAACTTTTACCATTGCGCCCTCTTCCTTCACACATATAGTGATCGACACATTCCGGGAAATATCTGTAAGGATTCCCTTATAAATAAATTATCACATCAAATCACAAAAAAATAAAGCAAAAAAACACCCGGGCTGCGAACAACCCGAGTGTTTTGATCTCATTATCATGATGCGGACGCATCTGTTATACGGGATATGCTCCGTTCTTGGTATCTGCGATCGTGGTGTCAACCTTGGTCTGCTGAGCTTCACGATACTTGAAGAACTCTGTAGCAACCTGAGGGAAGAGCGCATATGACAATACGTCTTCGTCCTGCTGCTTGTACTGCTTCATTTCTGCTTCGATACTTTCAAGCTCGGGCTTGTCATGTCCTGTAGCCTCAGCGGAACGGGCGGTAGAACGCTTCTCGCCGGGGATAACCTTGTCAATAACTTCCTGATTCATGGGCTTAACGGTCTGTCCGTAGTTACCTCTTAAGAGATCCTTGAACTCACCTGTAGCCATCTTGTATCTCTCACCCATAAGAACGTTGAATATAGCCTGTGTACCAACGATCTGCGATGAAGGTGTAACGAGCGGGGGCTCACCGCAGTCTTTACGAACACGGGGAATCTCCTCGAGAACTTCACGATACTTGTCTTCGGCATGCTGTTCTTTTAACTGTGAAACCATGTTTGAAAGCATACCGCCGGGTACCTGGTAAAGAAGTGTCTTGATGTTTACGCCAAGAACCTTGGTGCTCATAAGACCGCTCTTTAAGCACTCTTCACGATAAGGTGTAAAGTAATCTGCGATCTCGGCAAGGATCTTCTGATCGTAACCGGTATCGTAAGGTGTTCCCTTAAAGGTCTCAACCATAACTTCGGTAGCGGGCTGTGAGGTACCGAGTGCGAAAGGTGAAATAGCACAGTCGATAACGTCAACGCCTGCCTCTACGGCCTTAAGATAGGTCATTGAAGCAACACCGGAAGTGTAGTGTGTATGTAACTGAATCGGAAGCTTTGTGCTTTCTTTTAACGTCTTAACAAGTTCAGCAGCTCTGTAAGGAACTAAAAGACCTGCCATATCCTTGATACAGATCGAATCCGCACCCATCTCTTCTATCTTTCTGGCCATATCTGCCCAGTAGTCAAGAGTATAGGCATCACCGAGAGTATAGGAAAGAGCTATCTGGGATTCACCGCGGCCTTCCTGAACCTTGATCTTGTTGGTAGCATCAACTGCTGCCTGGAGGTTTCTGATATCGTTAAGGCAGTCAAATATACGGATAATATCGATACCGTTTGCGATAGACTTCTCAACGAATGCATATACAACATCGTCAGCGTAAGGACGATATCCTAAGATGTTCTGTCCTCTGAAAAGCATCTGGGTCTTTGTGTTTTTAAGACCGTCTCTGATCTTACGAAGTCTCTCCCAGGGATCTTCCTTTAAGAAACGAAGTGAAGCATCGAATGTAGCTCCGCCCCAGCATTCAACCGCATGGTAGCCGACTTTGTCAATTTTATCCAAAATAGGAAGCATTACGTCCGTAGGCATACGGGTTGCGATAAGTGACTGATGAGCGTCACGAAGAACTGTCTCCATAATGCCGACGGGTTTTTTAACAACTTCTGACATATTATTTTCTCCTTATAAATTGTTTATGTATGATCAAATTTCATTTAAACAACAGCAGCTAATAAATGAGTTGCATTTATTTCGTCGCGCTATGTGTTGCTTAAAAGACCCCGAAGATGGCCATGAAGGTACCTGCAACTACAGCCGTTCCTATAACGCCGGCAACGTTGGGGCCCATAGCGTGCATCAGCAGGAAGTTGGTGGGATCAGCCTCGGAACCGACCTTCTGTGAAACTCTCGCTGCCATGGGTACTGCGGAAACTCCTGCGGAACCGATAAGAGGATTAACCTTGCCATGTGTAAAGAAGCACATGATCTTACCGAACAGAGTACCTGCAGCGGTACCGAATGCAAATGCAATCAGTCCGAGAGCAACTATCTTAAGTGTTGACAGATTAAGGAAGGCTTCCGCGCTTGTTGTTGCACCTACCGAAGTTCCCAGTAAGATAACAACTATATACATAAGGGCATTTGAAGCGGTTTCTTTGAGCTGTCTTACAACACCCGACTCGCTGAAGAGGTTACCTAACATAAGCATACCTACAAGGGGAGCGGTCGTGGGAAGAATCATACATACAACGATCGTTACGATGATGGGGAAAAGGATCTTTTCAAGTTTGGAAACAGGACGAAGCTGTGCCATCTTGACCTTTCTTTCCTTCTCAGTCGTAAGAAGTTTCATAATGGGCGGCTGAATGATCGGCACAAGCGACATATACGAATACGCCGCAACCGCGATCGGTCCCAGTAAGTTGGTCTGTCCAAGCTTTCCGGCAAGGAAGATCGAAGTAGGGCCGTCTGCACCACCGATGATAGAAATTGCCGCTGCAGCTTTGTCGTTGAAGCCAAGAGCGATAGCTCCGAAATAAGCTGCAAATATACCAAACTGAGCAGCGGCGCCAAGCCAGAAGCTCTTGGGGTTGGCAATAAGGGGACCAAAGTCGGTCATTGCACCTACACCCATGAAAATGAGTGAAGGCATTATTGCCCATTCATCCAGTACATAGAAGTAATATAACAGTCCGCCTGCGGATCCGTCGGCTCCGGGAGGTGCGATAATATCGGGATAGATATTAACAAGCAGCATACCGAAAGCTATCGGAAGCAGCAATAGGGGCTCAAATTCCTTGGCAATCGCAAGGTATAAAAATACGCATGCGATTGCGATCATTAAGTAATTGCCCCATGAAAGACTGAAAAATGCTGTCTGATGTACCAGGTTATCTAAAGTATCTGCTATATAAGACATTTTAAACTCCTCCGGTTCTTTGGTGATTTGCATGGCAAATCGCCGACTCTTTGGTGATTTGCTTAGCAAATCGCCGATTCTTAAATGGTCAATTACTTAAGTGTAGCGATAAGTGTACCTGCTTCAACAGGATCACCTGCTGCACAGTTGATGCTTGCAACGGTTCCGTCTGCGGGAGCAACCTGAGGTATTTCCATCTTCATTGCTTCAAGAATGATAACGGTATCACCCTTCTTAACGGTATCGCCTACGTTCTTTTCGATCTTAAAGATCTTACCTGCCGCACCGGCTTCGATCTTAATGCTTCCTGCTGCGCCTGATGCTGCGGGAGCTGCTGCCTTGGGTGCTGCAGCGGGAGCTGCCTTGGGAGCTGCCTTGGGTGCTGCTGCTACGGGAGCTGCTGCGCCGTTTTCTTCTACGGTTACATCATAAGCTGTACCGTTAACTGTTATTGTATAATTTTTCATGTTTAGTTCCTCCTGTTTGCTCTTCTGATGCTTCTTACTACAAGACCGTCGGTCGATACGTTTCCTTCATAAGCACTTATGGCTGCCATAATAACCGCCACAAGTTCCGTATCATCCGCAAGATCTTCAACAACCTCATTATTATCTGTGGCAGCCTTAACTTCTTCTTTTGCCGGCAAAGGTTTGTTCTTGGGCTTAAAGAGATTAAAGCTTGAAATAATGAGACTTATAAGAATAAGTACCGCAAACACGGTTCCCATTCCGAGTAATGTGTTAAGTCCTGCGGTGGCCATGCTCTTTTTGGCTTTTGCCATGTTCTGTTTGAACGAAAGATGAGCATTTGTCTCAGCTGCCGTAAGTACGGTTCTTAAGTCGTTTGTATACTTAAATATAATCTCACCGTTTGCGACATTACCTGTCACATCATACTTAACTACTACTTCTTTTCCTACAATATCTGTTGTGCATTCGCCTACCGAAACGATCCCGCCCATGTCTTCGGTTGCCTGGACATAGGTCGTAAGCATTCCTTCAAATACACCGAGGTCGGCACTTATAGGCATATAGACCTGTGATGTGAGGCTCTGAAGAATAGCTACTGTTTCGTGTTTCTTGTAGTTGCCGGTAAGATCGCTCAATGTTTCTCTTGTTCCGAGATACTGCATGACCTGAAGAAGTGAATCACTCATCTGTATGCATGAATTGATACGATCTTTTTCAATATCCGTAAAAGTTCTTTCTCTACCGCAACCGGCAATACTCAAAAGACAGGTAAGGACACACAAAAATGCGATTATTTTCTTTTTCATATGTCTTTTCCCTTTCTTTATACCGTTCCGTGCTTCTTGGCGGGACGATCCTCATATTTTGTAAAGAGCATTTCAAAGGCTCCGATCACATACTTGCGCGTGTCGGCGGGCTCTACGATCTCATCTACATAGCCGCGCTTTGCTGCGCTTACCACGTTGTTCTGGAGAGCTGCATACTCTTTTGCTTTTTCATCGATAACATCCTGTGCTTCGCCGTCAAACATGATCTTGGCTGCAAGCTTGGCATCCATTGTTCCGATCTCTGCATTGGGCCATGCAATCGTGATGTCGCATCCGATAGCCTTGGAGTTCATAACGGTGTATGCGCTTCCGTAAGCCTTGCCTACGATAACGTTAACCTTTGCAACGGTAGCATTGGCAAAAGCAAATGTAAGCTTTGCGGCTGCCTTGGCCATCTTCTTTTCTGCTTCAACAGTAGCCTTGAAGCCCGTTGTATTGGTGATCGTAAGGATCGGGATAGAGAAGGCATCGCAGAAATTAACGAAATCCGTTGCCTTGGCACATCCGCAAGGACAAAGAACGGGATCGAACTTCTCGGAAACCTTACCGTCCTCACCGATAACCTCGGTCCTGTTTGCAACAACACCTACGGTACGTCCGTTAAGACGAATAAATCCGGTAACCATAGACTTTGCAAAAGCACCCTTTATCTCAACAAAGTTGTTATCGTCTGCGATCTGGGAAATAAGAACTGCTGTATCACCTACACATCCTTCGATTCCCGCAACGGATCTGTTAAGATCGTCGGCTGCTTCATCTTCGTCTGCATAGCTGTCATTATCGGAAGGTAAAATAGAAATGAGTTCACGGATCGAAGAAAGAACATATCCTTCCTCGCCGATACCTGAAACAACACCGGCCTCGTTCATGAATGAAGCGGAAGCGGTATCGCATTTTGCAGTGTAATTGCCGTCAAGTGCATTGGGTGCATTAACGAACAACTTGGCATTCTTTTCTTCCATAAATGTAAAGTCTGCCATAGATTCCATAATGGCAAGACCGCCGCCGCAATTACCGAAAACTGCAGCGATCTGAGGGATAACGCCCGAAGCGTCGGACTGCTTGGCATAAATTGAAGCCATTGCGGAAAGTGCATCGGTAGACTCTTCAAGTCTTAATCCGGCAGAATCGATAAGTCCGATAATGGGAGCTCCCATCTTTAATGCAAGATCATAAAGATTTGCGATTTTTCTGGCATGCATTTCACCGACTGTTCCGTTAAGGACCGAAGCATCCTGGCTGAATACATAAACAAGTTTTCCGTCGATCAGACCGTAACCTGTGATGACACCGTCTGAAGCGTCAGCGGACTGTTTCGTTGTAAAATCGGTATTTCTTGCGGTAACAAGTGCGCCGATCTCAATGAAACTGTTCTCATCGAGCAGGGAAAGTATTCTCTGACCCGCTTTTGAAGTAGTACTCATTTGGTTTACCTCCATATAAATTATATTAATTCGAATTTATTCACATTCAGCCGATAGTATAGCACAAACAAGGTAGTGATATCAATAAAAAAAGTGCTTTTCGGACACTAAAAAAGAGCCGAAAAATCGACTCTTTTAATCGTTTTTATAGTCATAATTACCACATCATATCTTAAGCGTCATCTGAACCTCTTCTTCGGCCTGCTGTTTGAATTCTTCGATCTGCAAAGTGTTCATCTCGGGAAGGTCTTTAAGGCTCTTTACACCGAAGCTTCGAAGGAACTGTTCGGACGTGCCGAAAAGTATCGGGCGGCCCGGTGCGTCCTTTCTTCCGAGTTCCTCGATAAGGTCGTATTCCAAAAGCTTATTGATGGCGTGATCGCAGCTCACGCCTCTGATCGCCTCAACTTCAAGACGTGTGACAGGCTGCTTGTATGCGATTATCGACAATGTCTCGATAACGGAATCCGAAAGATTCATACGCTGCGGTGTCTTGGCGATCTTTATAAGCGTATCGTAATACTTGGCCTTTGTCACAAACTGGTAAGCGTTTTCGAGTCTTACAAGCTCTATTCCGCGGGCGGGATCGCTGTATTCTTTTATAAGCTCATCGAGCATTTTTTCGGTTTTATCGGGCTCTTCTTCTATGGTTTCCGCAAGTTTTTTAAGTTCCACGGAATCACCCATTGCGAATAGGATTGCCTCTAATGCCGCTTTTTTCTCCTGTTTGGTCATATTCTTCCTTCCGCACCGACTAAAATCCCTGATCTGTCGGTACATTACGCCACTTCATTGGAAGTGATCATGATATCATCGTTTAATTTTTCCTGTTTGACAGAGATTTTGCCGAGTTTGATAAGTTCAAGCACTACCAGGAAGGAAACGATTATCTCGGCTTTTGAATGCTGCTTTTCAAGAAGAGATCTGAATGAAAACTTCTTGTGTTTTGTCACGTAATCCTCTATATAAGCGGCTTTCGCCTCCATATCGACTTCTTCTTTTTCGAGGTTGCCGAAATTGCTTCTGATAGGGTCGATCTTATCTTCGTTTCTTTTAAGCATCGCTTCAAAGATCTCATGAAGCTTTGCAAGATTTAACTCTCCCACGAGTTTTTCGTAATCGATGGGATCCCTGTATTTAAGCACTTCTTCGGGAAGATTTTCGCCTCTTGTCACGGTAATGCCGGCATCGGTCTGCATATCCTTGAGCTCATATGCCATATACTTGTACATCTTGTACTGTAACAGTTTTTCGACAAGTTCGGCTCTGGGGTCTTCTTCAACGCCCTCTTCATCCACTTCCTTGGGAAGGAGCATGCGACATTTTATGTCAACCAACGTGGCTGCCATGACCAGAAATTCACTCATGACATTCATGTCTTCGGTCTTTAACTGCCTGATATAATCAAGATACTGATTGGTGATCTCAACTATAGGAATGTCATATATATCAACTTTATTCTTTTCTATCAGATGTAAAAGAAGGTCAAGCGGGCCTTCAAATACTTCAAGTTTAACGGATAATGCCATTACCTTGTCTTTCCAACTAAAAAATTGCGCTGTTTTCTTTTCCCGAACCGGCGTTATACTAATTCTTCGGTGATAGCTTTATAACTACGATCTCCGCAGGATTGAACATTCTGAAAGGAATGGTGTGCATTCCAAGGCCCCTGCTTACGATCATTGTGCTGCCGCCTTTTGTAAACTTTCCGCCGTCATATTTGGGAAACAGTTTACACATGGGCGAAACTATCCCCTTATATCCCGGGATCCTGACGACTCCGCCGTGAACATGGCCCGCAAGGATAAGATCCGCTCCCCACGCACAGTATTTCTCATAGTAATCGGGATTATGGGCCAAAAGAACACTGAACCGTTCCCCGTCGGGTTTACCGATTTTTGAGTCGATATATCCCTCATCCATCGGATATATCTTAAACCGCCTGTAATACTCCTTATCTATCGAAAGCGAAAAAACCTTTATGTCATCGGATATCTCTTCGCTTTCATTGACCGATATCCGGGCATTTTCTTTTGCAAGATCGTCACGATACCTTTTATCAAGATCATGATAAAACTCCGGATTGATCCTTGCACGAAATTCATGATTTCCTTCGGCATATACGTATTTGTATTTCCGTACTATATATGCGGTAAGATCAAGACTCACATCATAGTCTTCGCCCGGATATGCCGTCATCATGTCGCCGCCGATCAGTATACAATCGGGATTGATTGAATCTATTGCCTTTTTCAGCTTTTCATTGTTTTTGCCGTATTTTTTGCCGTGAAGATCGCTTAAAAACATAAGTGTGCACTCTTCTTTTATCTTATCCGAAGAAACCGCATATTCCCTTACCACAAAACGGTTGGAATCAAATGCGATCACGGCAATGCAAAATATGAATAAGGCTATTAAGACGATCAAAAATATTTTCATAAATAACCCGTGCCTAAAACAAAACCCTTGACGTTTTGCGCCAAGGGTATGCTCTTAGTTATATTTACGCTTTCTGGCCGCTTCGGACTTTTTCTTACGCTTAACGCTTGGCTTCTCGTAATGCTCACGCTTGCGGATCTCCTGCTGGATACCTGCCTTGGCGCAACTTCTCTTGAAACGACGTAATGCGCTGTCCAAAGACTCATTTTCTTTTACGATAATGTTTGACATATACTACCCTCCCTTCAGTCCTCTCAGAATCATACGACTGATAAGGTTTTTTACGTGCTCACACAGCTTTAGCGAGAGCACATTGACAATTATAGCAAAAACACCCGATTCGTCAAGTGAATTTTTAAAGCTGGCCTTCCAATACTCCCGCCACTTCACTTACGGCTTTGTCGATGCCCGAAGGATCCTTACCGCCGGCCTGAGCCATATTGGGACGACCGCCGCCGCCACCGCCTACAAAGCCCGCTATTGCCTTGATAAGATTACCTGCATGAGCGCCCTTTGCGATCGCGTCATCGCTTGCCTTGGCAACAAGATTTACCTTTCCGTCAACGTCGGAGGCAAGTACTATAACACCGCCGCCGATCTTATCATTAAGCGAATCGGCAAGATCTCTTAAACCGTTCATGTCAACTCCGGGAACTCTGGTGGCTAAAAGCTTAACTCCCTTAACCTCGGTAACGTTTGAAAGCACATCACCGACGGCTTCCTTGGCTGCTTTGGCCTTAAGTGATTCAAGTTCTGACTGAAGTGCCTTTATCTCGGCCTGCATTGCGTTTATTCTGGTTGCAAGATTTGAAGGCTGTGTTTTGGCAGCTTTTGCAGCTTCATTGAGCTCGGTTTCAATATTTTTATAATATGCGATAACATTCGCACCGGTCACCGCTTCGATACGACGAACGCCTGCGGCAACGCCCGACTCCGAAAGAATTTTAAAGTTTGCGATATCACCGGTATGTGAAACATGGGTACCTCCGCAAAGTTCCTTGGAGAAATCGCCCATGGAAACAACTCTTACAAAATCTCCGTACTTTTCACCGAAAAGCGCCATTGCGCCGCTTTTCTTGGCTTCCTCTATGCCCATAACATCGGTGTTGACCTTAAGGTCTTCCGCGATCTTACTGTTTACTAGCGCTTCGACTTTTGCTATATCTTCGGCACTCATGGCCTGACCGTAAGAAAAGTCGAATCTTGTCTTGTCGGGATCCTGATATGAACCCTGCTGATGTACGTCACTACCGAGTACTTCCTGAAGGGCTGCCTGCAAAAGGTGTGTTGCGGAGTGGTTACGACAGGTCTTGGCCCTGTTTTCCTTGTCAACGTTAAGCGAAACCTTGTCGGACAACTTAAATGCGCCCTTTACGACTTTACCGACATGAGCGGTCCTGCCGCCTGCAACATGGATCGTTTCAAAAACTTCAAATACCGATCCGTCGTGTCCTAAGATCTTACCGATATCGCCTACCTGACCGCCCATCGTTCCGTAGAACGTGGTCTTATCTGTGATCACCGAGCCTTCATCGCCTTCTTTTAACTCAGAAACAAGCGAATCACCGTTTGCAACCGCAACTATCGTACCGTCGCAGCCGAGTGCGTCATAACCAAGAAACGCACTCTTAACGGATTCATCAAGTTCATCAAATATGCTTGCATCGGATTTCTGCGAGAAATTTGAATTCTCTCTTGCAAGCTTCTTTTGTGCATCCATTGATTCCTTAAATCCGGCTTCGTTGACGCTTAAGCCTTCTTCTTCGGCCATCTCAAGCGTAAGCTCGTAAGGGAACCCGAATGTATCGTAGAGATAGAAAGCGGATTTGCCGTCGATCTCTTTGGATCCCGATGCTTTCTTTTCATCGGCGATCTTCTTGAACTCTTTCATTCCGTTTTCAAGAGTTGCCTCAAAACGGACTATCTCCTTCTTAAGTTCGTTAAGAATGAAGTCTTTGTTCTTGGTAAGGAGCGGATAGCTGTCCGAATAAACGTCATCGATATAAACGCTTGCTACATCGAGCATATCTTCCAAAGAAAGATTAAGTGCGCGTCCGTGTCTTACGGCACGTCTTAACAGTCTTCTTAAAACATATCCGGGACCGCCGTTTGAAGGAAGAAGCTTAGCCTCGTCGCCGATAAGCATAACTCCGGTCCTTAAGTGGTCGGCAATGATCCTCATTGATCTTGTGGCTTTTTCGTCGGAACCGTATTTAATTCCCGACTTTTCTTCGATACGCGCGATAACGCCCGTGAACAGGTCGGTGAGATAAACATCATCAACACCGTTAAGGAATGCGAGGTTTCTCTCAAGTCCCCAGCCGGTATCAACGTTTTTCTGGGCAAGCGGAAGGAGTGTACCGTCTTTTTGCTTGTCATACTGCATAAATACGTCGTTACCTATCTCGGTATATTTTCCGCAATGACATCCCGGTTTACAGTTCGGTCCGCAGGGAGCCTGATCGGATACGTAAAACATTTCGGAGTCCGGTCCGCAAGGTCCGTATTCAAGTCCCCACCAGTTGTCTTCTGCGGGTAAAAAGAAAACGTTCTCCGGCTTAAAGCCCGATTCTATCCTGTACTTTGCGCCTTCTTCATCGCGGGGCGCATTATCGTCACCTTCAAAAACGGTTGCGGCAAGATGATCTCTGTCGAATTTAAAGACTTCCGTAAGAAGTTCGTAACTCCACTGACATCTTTCCTTCTTGAAGTAGTCGCCCAAACTCCAGGAACCCATCATCTCAAAGAAAGTAAGATGGCTCTTATCGCCTACGCCGTCTATATCATTGGTACGAACACAACCCTGGACGTTACAAAGTCTCGTTCCCAGGGGATGAGTCTTACCGAGAAGATATGGCATGATGGGCTGCATACCGGCAACATTGAACATAGCACCGGTAGAACCGTCGGATACAAGCGAAACGGCACCGACATCCACATGTCCTCTCTTAACATAGAAATCAATCCACTCTTTTCTTAATTCTTTTGATGTAATGTTTCTCATTTCTTTCTCCATCAATCAAATAATTGGGCAATCCCCGCATGAAGACTGCCCTTTATAATTATTTAAAATGTAAACTTATCCGCAAAATATGCATCGAGATCTGCGATCGCAATTCTCTCCTGCTCCATGGAATCACGGAAACGAACCGTTACCATGTTATCTGTTTCGGATTCAAAATCATATGTTACGCAGAAAGGTGTTCCGATCTCATCCTGACGACGATATCTCTTACCGATATTTCCGCGATCGTCGAATTCACAGTTATACTTCTTGGAAAGCTGTGCGTAGATCTTCTCGGCACCCTCGTTAAGCTTCTTGGAAAGAGGAAGTACCCCTATCTTAACGGGTGCAAGTGCGGGATGGAAACGAAGTACGGTTCTCATATCGGGAGCTTCTTCGGTTCCTAAGTTTTCCTCATCATAAGCTTCGCACAGGAATGCAAGAACTACGCGGTCCGCACCGAGCGAAGGCTCAACAACATAGGGGATATACTTCTCATTAAGCTCATCATCAAAGTAATCCATGGGTTCACCCGAAGTCTCCTGATGTCTTGTAAGGTCGTAATCGGTTCTGGATGCGATACCCCAGAGCTCACCCCAGTCGGTGAAGGGGAATGCGTATTCGATATCCGTTGTATGATCGCTGTAAAAAGAAAGTTCCTCGGGATCGTGGTCACGAAGACGAAGGTTTTCTTTTTTGATGCCAAGGGAAAGAAGCCACTCGTAACATGTCTTTCTCCAGTATTCAAACCACTCGGTCTGAGTGCCGGGCTTGCAGAAGAATTCAAGCTCCATCTGCTCAAATTCACGAGTTCTGAAAGTAAAGTTACCGGGTGTGATCTCGTTTCTGAAAGACTTACCTATCTGGCATATTCCGAAAGGTACTTTCTTACGTGACGTACGCTGAACATTCTTAAAGTTTACGAATATACCCTGCGCAGTCTCGGGGCGAAGGTAAACAACGCTCTTGGCATCCTCGGTAACACCCTGGAAGGTCTTGAACATAAGGTTGAATTCCCTTATGCTTGTGAAATCATGCTTGCCGCATGAAGGACAGGGAACATTGTTGTCGTTTATAAACTTTTCCATCTGTTCATGAGACCAGCCGTCAACGCTCGATTCGAGTTTGATACCGTTTTCGGCAGCAAAATCTTCGATGATCTTATCGGCTCTGAAACGCTCGTGGCATGCCTTACAATCCATAAGAGGATCCGAGAAACTTCCGAGATGTCCCGAAGCCACCCATGTCTGAGGATTCATAAGGATCGCACAGTCAACACCCACGTTATAGGGGTTTTCCTGCACGAACTTCTGCCACCACGCCTTTTTTACATTATTTTTAAGCTCTACGCCAAGGTTACCGTAATCCCATGTGTTTGCAAGACCACCGTAGATCTCGGAACCGGGATAAACAAAACCTCTTGATTTGGCAAGTGCTACGATCTTATCCATTGACTTTTCCATAACTGTTCTCCTAATCCGTATAATATTACAATAATACCCATGAATTATAAACTTAATCCATGGGCATTTCAACACTTATTTCGAACATCATCGGCAATATAAGGTTTAATGTTGAGTTCACTGTTGTGCGATAACATCCAGCATATCAAGGCTGTTAAGATGCTTATCGATCAAAGCCTTTCGCTCGCGGTTAGCAAGAGCGGTCAATCCTGCCAGATCATCATCGGTCAATGAAAAAGAATAAAGTTTCTCGATAGATGATGCACATATATAATTTACCGCGTTTAAAAGGTGCGTATCATTAAATCCCAGGCGGTCCGGCGGGATTAATTCGCCTTCTATAGAAAACGTCTTTATCTCAAACACCGGCTTTATAAAACTATTTTTAAGCTTTTCGCTCTTAAGTCCCTGAAAAGCTCTGTAGAGATTAAGTAACAGCATCGATTCGTCATTGCCTTCGTGGGCATAATAATCGCAAACTTCCGTAAAATACATCGCGTAATATGCCGCATTCATGTCGGTACGCAAAAACTCAAAGTAATTTGAAGGCCTTACATCCTGAACGTTATAAGACGTTCTTCCGACATAAAGATCGAACTCGCCGTATACAAAAAGATCCGTAGATGCAGTAAAGCGGCTTCCCTGACGCCTTGCGCCTTTTACAAAAGCCGTTATCTTGCCCTGTTCTCTTGTCAGAAGTACGATGCGTCTGTCGTATTCGCCTTGCAAAAAGGCCCCGATCACCATACCCGTAACTTTCATAAAATCCTGCATATGGTGTCGAAGCCTCCTTTTCTTTGGTGATTTGCTTGGCAAATCGCCGATTCTTTTTACTTTTGAACCTTAAAATCATCCGCGTTATATCCGAAATTCTTAAGCAAAAACTCGGAATCGCGCCACTCTTTTTTGACTTTTACAAAGAGCTTAAGATTAACCTGCTGTTCAAGCATCTTCTCGATCTCGTATCTGGCGTTTGTGCCTATCTTTTTAAGCATCGCGCCACCTTTACCGATTATGATGCCTTTATGTGATTCCTTTTCGCACACTATCGTTGCTTCTATATCAACGACCCGCTTCGAAAAGTCCATCTTTTCTATCATCACGGCAATACCGTGGGGGATTTCTTCATTAAGTGCATGAAGTGCCTTCTCACGTATCATTTCCGCCGCGATCTGTCTTACGGGCTGATCCGTTACCGTATCTTCGTCGTAAAACGGTTCGCCGTAGGGAAGAAACTTAAAGATACACCTTATAAGTTCGTCAACATTGGTACCCTCGGTGGCGCTTACCGGCACGATCTCGTCAAATCCCGTCTCTTTGGAATAATACTCTATGGATCTCGGTATTTCTTCTCTTTTGACGGAATCCACCTTGTTGATAACAAGTATCTTGGGTGTGTTAACGGTCTTTAACATTTCGATGATGTCTCTTTCGCCGCTTCCCACTTCCTTGCCCGCTTCCGTCAAAAAGAGTATGACATCCGCGTCTTTAAGCGAAGAATTGGCGGCTTTGACCATGTAATTACCGAGTTTGTTTTTGGCCTTATGCATACCCGGAGTATCCAAAAACACGATCTGTCCTTCATCGGATGTATATACCGTCATTATCCTGTTTCTGGTAGTCTGCGGTTTGTTGGAAGTTATCGCTATCTTCTGACCCACGATCTTATTCATAAGGGTGGATTTTCCGACATTGGGCCTTCCTATGATCGCTGCAAACCCGGATTTTTTAGTTGATATATCGATGCCGGTCTCACTCATTGTTCTGTGCCTGAGTTCCGTCTTTTATCTGTTCTGCGGCTTCCGGTGCAGCCTGCTTAGCTGCTTCCTTCGCTGCCTGCTCGGCTATGATGGCTGCCTGCTGTGCTTTCTGTGCCGCTTCCATCTGAGCCCGGTAAGCTGCCTGCCTTGCAACCGCTTTCTTCATCTCGTTCTTTTTACATGCCTTGTATATCGCTCTTGCGATCAGGAATATGATAAAGCATACGATTGCAAAGATCACAAGTCCGGGAACTGCGCCCACAAAACCGACCAGAAAGTCCTTAAGACCTTCGAATACGTTCTTAACGCTTTCGGTAAATGACTTGGCAAGACGCTGACCGTATGTCTCGGGGATCACTTCGGGCTCGGTATATACTTCAACTTCCTGAATGTAGAGATAGATCGTCGAATAATCGACCTTATTGTCGTATGAACGAAGCTGTGACTCCATCGACTCTATGCGATATCTTACATCCGTAAGCTTATCCTCTAAGATTATGATCTCTTCGAGAGTTTCGGCTCTGTCAAGAAGTTCGAGAAGTCTCTGTTCTTCGGCTTTGTAAGAATTCTTGCGGCTCTCGGTATCAACATAATCAAGAGTTACATCGACAACCGACTGTGACTGGTTGGTGATATTTCCTTTTTCACCAATCAGCTCCATGAATTCCGAAGCCTTGGCAGCCGGAATCCTTACGGTCATATTTGAATAATGAAGCTCACGTTTATAGCCGTATGCGCTTCCGTTGTAAGTATCAAGATTTTCTACATATCCGCCGAGTTCATTGATCTTGGCCTGAACAGCTGCCATAAAGGGATCGAAATCTTCGGTCTCGACATTTAAGTTATAGGTCTTGATAAGTTTACGGCTCGTATCATTGAACTGATCCTGCTTATCGTCGTACTGGCTTCCCGAACTGCCGGAACCGTTGTCGTAATCGGAGTCATAAGCGGCTTCTTCATCGTAATAGCCGTAATCTCCGTCCCATGAATCATTTGCCGCTGCAGCGGGTGCCGCACTTTTGTTATATGTTGCCGAAGAAGCACCGTCATATCCGCTTCCACCGCATGCCGCGAACGAAACGCACATCACGGCGGCAATAAACACACTTAAAACATTCCTTAATCTCTTCATGATCATTCCTCCCAAAATTATTATGACCTGTGTCATTGTTCGTCTTCTATGTAATCTATCTCTTCTATATTGTTTGCCGTAAGTTTGATCGCTTTGATGACCGACGCTCTTGAAAGCCCCGACTCCTCACACAGCTCATCAACAGTAACCTTTCGTCCCAACAACGCATATAACTCTTTGGCCGCCTTGGAAACTTTGTTGACTTTTTTCACGAGTTTCTCGTCTTCACTGAGTTCATCGAGTCTTGACGCTATAATATCCTGCATGGCATCCATGCATATCTTTGAAAAGAAACCGTCTACATCGTCCGCTTCTTCAAGTGCTCCGATGCCTTCAAGTGCGCCAACCAGCGCTATATTGGCTTCCCCGATAAGATCTTCTATCAAAACGCCCTGTCCCGTATAGAGTTTGGCGATATCGACAACATTTACAAGATAGTCGTTTAAGACCTTCATTGCGGCCTCTTCATCACCGGAAATCGCCTTTTTGCGAAGATCGTTCTTTTGGTCATCGGACAGTTTATGAGGCTTTAGATCTTCAAGATAATACTCAAGATAATTTTTCTCGTCCTCTGTCATGAACTCGTCGGCATCGATCTTTTCGTCAACGCCGATACGTTTTTCCTTAAGATAATCGGTAAGCAGCTTAATACGTTCCTCATTGCCTTCGGCTTCCGGAAATATCGCAAGAAGCTGATCCATGAATATAACGTTCTCCTGATCGGCTGCCAGTTCGTTAAGTTCTTCTATCTTTTTTAAAAATTCACTCTGTTCGCTCATTATATAAAACCCCGGTATTTTCTTTTACTCAACATGCTTGTGACTGAATAAATGAT
>Ga0310691_10002982_pt1 | contig 21121 bp, 17 predicted proteins | sample 176DNAGHGlowgp2_FD_203887 | JGI IMG/M metagenome (GOLD analysis project Ga0310691, IMG submission 203887) | Sheep rumen microbial communities from Palmerston North, Manawatu-Wanganui, New Zealand - 1766 DNA GHGlow gp2 (v2) (version 2) | ecosystem: Host-associated > Mammals > Digestive system >...
CTGTTCGTAGCTTGTTTCGCATATTTCCAAATTTATCAGAATTTCGACATAAGAAATTATTGCAAGTTGCATATATGTGTCGCTTAAACTTTCCGCAAAAGAAAGATATTCTTCGTCCCCTGCTTCCGGAGATAGTCTTTTCATATTCTCCGGATCATATTTGTTAATAATATCCCAGCAATCCAATAAGTATTGTGCAATTTTCTTGCCAACACTCGGTTTATAGTTTGGCTCAAGCATTGTTTCATTATAGTCTGTTTGGGGCATTTTTAGATTTTTATTGCTCGCCATAGCTTCCACGCCATCTTTGAAGTTGGCTATTGCTCGTGCCAGCTCTTGTTCTTCAGCTTTAAGCCCGCCTTCTTCCGTGCTTTCATCCGCTTCTTCTGTCGGAGAAACCAGAGTATCTAATAATTCTCCCGAATCTGTATCTTGAAAATCAGAAAGAGACTGCTCACCTTCTGTTGTAGGTGTTGAGGTGGTAAAACTGTCTAAGCCGCCACTATCCGATGGAGAAGATGCAAAGCTATCCAGACCGTCACCATCTGATGAGGAGGCAGTAAAGCTATCTAAACCTGCTTCCTGCGGTGATGTTTCTTGTGTCATAAAGCCATCTAAACCTGAATCCATGCTTTCAGATGATTTTTGTTCAGATTGTTGCGGTTCATTTGTTGCAGAATCGGTGCTATCTTGCGAAATAAAATCATTTAACAGTTTTGTAAATTCATCTTCTAAACTGGTACTTTCAGTTTGTTTAACTTCTTGCTGAGGGGTAGGCTTACTATTTTCAACTTGATTTGTTTCGTTCGTTGATAAAAATGAATCTAAGCCATTTTCATTATCAGCCATTATTTATCTCCTTGATTTTATACCTTTTATCTCTACAAATATGTTCTTGATTTATAGATATCTTTATAGTAGTTTAACCTTGAATTTGTGAAAATATACTTAATGCGACCCTGATGACTGAGAAAAATAATGAAATTTTTTATACATCTCCGGTTCCGGATAATATGAGTAAAGTCCGGATTGATAAGTTTATTGCTGATGAGATTTCCGAATTTTCTCGTTCACAAGTGCAACGTTTGATAGAAAACGGGTATGTTTTTGCTGATGAAGAGTGTATTTTGGATAAAAACTTTAAGACCAGAACAGGTGATGTTTATCAAATTACTATCCCTGAGCCGACTGAAGCCAAACCTCAAGCAGAAAATATACCTTTAGATATTTTGTATGAAGATGAGGATATTGTTGTTGTCAATAAGCCGGCCGGAATGACGGTCCACCCTGCTGCCGGAATAACACATGGTACACTCGTTAATGCTTTATTATATCATTGCCACGATTCTTTATCCGGCATTGGAGGAGTTATCCGACCGGGAATCGTCCACAGAATTGATAAAAACACAAGCGGTATTTTAGTTGTTGCCAAAAATGATATTGCGCATCGTAGTTTAGCTGAACAATTTTTCTTTCATACAATAAACAGAACTTATTTTGCGGTTTGTTATAACGTTCCGAATCCTCTGTGCGGTACAATTGAAGGTAACATATCCCGTAGTCCTTATGACAGAAAAAAGATGGCATTAGTTTCAAGTGGCGGAAAATCTGCAGTTACCCATTACGACACGCTTGAAATTTATAAAAATGCGGCCTCGCTTGTTAAATGCCAATTAGAAACAGGAAGAACACACCAAATCCGTGTTCATCTTTCAAGTATCAGTTGCCATTTAATAGGTGATGATGTTTACATAAAGCCTAAAAAAAGCGGACTTCCCTTTGCTGAGCCTTTAAAAAGTTATGTAAACAACTTTCCAAGGCATGCATTGCATGCTTATTCCTTAGGTTTTGATCATCCGCGAACTAAAGAACATCTTGAATTTTCTACCGATTTTCCAGAAGATATGCATGAACTTGTGGAAAAGCTCAGACTTTATAAACTTTAGTTTTATTTACTCTCTTTATCTTTATACAAATGCTTTGCCACAATAAAACTATTGTCTAGGTTGTGGAAAATTTTTTGTGTTTATATTATAGCGCTTGGTCAACTATTAGGAGAAAAAGTATGAACACTCAACTTAGAACTCTGAACGGACTTGACTTTACACCTGAGGAAAACCTCACTCGTTATCTTCACTCTATCAAACAATTCCCTATCCTAACACCTGATGAAGAATTTGAAATGGCCCTAGAATACCAAAGGACTAAGGATAAAGCTATCGCTTATAAGCTTATCACCTCTCATTTAAGGTTAGTCGTTAAAGTTGTTTCAAAATACCGCGGATATGGGTTGCCCGTGAGCGAAATGATATCTGAGGGAAATGTCGGGCTTTTATACGCTATTGATAAATTTGTACCGGAAAAAGGATTTCGCTTTTCAACTTATGCATTATGGTGGATTAAAGCTTCCGTACAAAAATATATATTAAATTCATGGTCATTAGTTAAATTAGGTACAACTGCCGCACAGAAAAAACTGTTTTTTAACCTGCGAAAAATAAAAAACAAACTTAATTTAGTTGATGATAGAGAGCTTTCACAGCATATTTTAGCTAATATTGCTAAATCTTTAGATGTCAGTATTCAAGAGGTTACTGATATGAATATGCGCCTTAAATCTCATGATGGCTCGTTAAATGCTATTGTTGATGGAGATTCTGACGGTACGACGGAATTGATGGATTTTATCTCCGATAATAAGCCTAATCAGGAAGAAAGTTTAGCACATTTGGAAACACTCAAATATCGGCGAAAAATGTTTAATCAGGCTCTTTATGTGTTGAATACTCGTGAAAAGGATATTCTTTTTAAGCGCAGATTATACGATAAGACCATAACTTTAGATGATTTAAGTAAAATGTATAACATTTCTAAAGAGCGCGTTCGCCAGATAGAACTTAATTCCATAAAAAAAATCACTAAAGCCATAGAACTTATGCAGTAAGGGTTGAATTAGAGCTAAAGCTGATTATCTATTCTTCAAATTTACTCTAGATTTTAAGGATACATAATGAATAGAAGCTATAAAAAATATATTTATCAACTCATTATTTGCTTTTTGCTTCTTCTATCTTTGGGTTTAGGCTACTTGTTGTATTTTCATTTAAGAAAAAATGCTTCAGTTGCTTTATCAGACACTATCACACTGAATGCTATGCCCATTAAAATTGAAAATATTACGGTTACTCATGATTATGTCGGCTATACGGAAGCTATAAATCAAGTACAAATTATCCCTTATCTCAGCGGTTATTTGGATAAAATATCTATTAAGCCGGGGCAATTTGTCAAAGAAAATGACTTATTATTAACGATTGAAGATTCTGAATATAAGGCGAAGTTAGATATGGCTCAGGCCTCTGTTTTAGAAGCTGAGGCCTCCTTTAATTATAACAAAAACTACTATGAGCGCGTGCAAAAATCAGGTGCAAAAGCATTTTCCGTTGTTGATATTGAAAATGCCAAAAATAATTATTTGCAAGCAGAAGCTAATTTAAAAAATGCTTATGCCAATAAAGATTTTGCAGAGATAAATTACAACTATACCAGGATAAAAGCGCCTATTTCCGGCTTAGTCGGCAATTTTGATTTAAGCCACGGTAATTATGTTACTCCAAATGGCCATTCTTTACTTGATATTGTACAGACAGATCCTATTCGTGTTGTTTTTTCTTTAACAGATGCCGAATACCTAGACTATATTAAGCAAAATAATACTTTTAAGGATAGTGTTATAAATTTAGTTTTATCCAACGGTAAAACCTTTAAATATACAGGACACATTGAATATACAGACAATAAAATAAATAAGCCGACAAACGCGTTGGCTGTTTATGCTTATTTTGAAAATGAAGATAACGAATTATTACCCAACGCTTATGTTACTGTTGAAATATTAAAAACTTTTAAAGACAGTGTTTTTATTGATAGAAATTTAGTAGTAATGGAACCTGAAGGAAATTACCTGCCTATCGGACGAGAAGGAAAAATTATTATGCAACCGGTGCAAATTCTCGCAGAAAAAGAAAATAAATACATTCTTAAAAACTCTTTTAAAGCGAATGATTTAATTGTTTTAGATAAAATATCTGATATTCCGCCTCAAACGAAAATTCATTTTAATAATGTCAAATCTTTGTAAACGGAGAAAATGATGTTTTCTAAATTTTTTATAGACAGACCTCGATTTGCCATTGTTATATCTCTTGTTCTTATTATCTTGGGACTTTTAGCTATTGAAGTTTTGCCGATTTCTCAATTTCCGGATATTACTCCACCGCAAATAACTGTTAAAACAAGTTATTTAGGAGCAAATGCCGGCGTTTTGGTTGATACGGTTGCGGTTCCTATTGAAAACCAGATGAATGGCTTGGAAGATATGCTCTATATGTCATCAACTTCCGATGATAATGGGAATTATACCTTAACTGTTACTTTTGATATTGGTACTAATCCAGATATTGCACAAGTAAAAATTCAAAACCGACTGCAACAGGTTAACAGCGAGCTCCCTAAAGAGGTCGTGCAAGATGGAATTGATGTTTCATCAGAAAATGCAGATATTTTGGGGCTAATTGTTTTGCGCTCCAATAACAGCACCTTCAATGAATTGTATCTGAGTAACTTCGCCTATACAAACATAAAAAATAATCTAGCACGCCTATATGGTGTTGGTGATGTGCAAATATTCGGACCGCAATACAGTATGCGTATCTGGCTTGATATCAATAAAATTACAGCTTTAGGCTTAAGTACAACGGACATTATTCAAACCGTCAAAACTCAGAATATTCAAGCAGCTCTCGGAAGTATCGGTTCGGCACCGAGTAATCCTAATAATAATCTGGTTCTTAATTTAACGGCAAAAGGTTTGTTGAACAGTGTTGATGATTTTTCAAATATCATTATCACAACTGATAAAAACGGCGGTGTTGTTTACCTAAAAGATGTGGCTAAAATAGAGCTGGGACGAAATACTTATAATATTAAATCCACTTTCAATAATGCGCCTGCCGTCGTTATTGCACTTAATCAAACTCCTAATACTAATGCTTTAAAAACAATGCAAAATGTTAAAAATGAACTTAAATTATTATCCGAAACATTTCCAGATGATATGGAAATTAGTGTCGCTTATGATTCAACAGATTTCGTACGTGCCTCCATTAAAGCTATTATTGATACATTGCTCATTACTTTCGGGCTTGTTGTATTGGTGACATATTTGTTTTTACAAAAAATCCAAACAACACTTATTCCGCTCATTACTATTCCGGTTTCACTTATTGCAACATTTATCGTTATTTATCTCTTGGATTTTGATATTAACATTTTAACGCTGTTTGCGATGATATTGGTTATCGGGCTGGTCGTTGATGATGCAATTATTGTTGTTGAACGCGTGCAATATTTGATGATTCACGAAAAACTTAAAGCTTATGATGCTGCAGTTAAAGCCATGAAGCAAATCGGAAGTGCCATTATTGCCACAACTTTTGTTTTGTTAGCTATCTTTGTTCCCGTGGGTTTAATGGCAGGAATAACCGGAAAAATTTACCAGCAATTTGCCGTAGCTATTGCAACTGCCGTTATTTTTTCGGCTTTTAACGCATTAACACTAAGCCCTGCGTTATGTGTCATTTTTTTGAAGAAAGAGGAAAACCAGAAGTCTTCTTTTTTATTTTTTAGCTATTTCAACCGCAAATTAGATGCCTTTAATTGTATTTATACCCGCTTTGTCGGCTTCTTTTCAAAACATTTATATACCACTGTCGGTGTTGTATTGTCGGTTATGCTTATTATCGGCATATATTTTAAGATAATGCCAACATCTTTTATTCCGGAGGAAGATCAGGGAATTATTTTTGCAAATATTCAACTGGATAGCACGGCAAGCATCCGTCAAACAGATGTCGTTCTTAAAAACATGACTGAAAATATATTAAAAATGACCGGCATTAAATATGTTGTCACCGTTGCCGGATATAGTTTATTAGGCGGTGGCGGAGAAAATGTCGCTTTGGGTGTTATAGGGCTTGACGATTGGAGTAAAAGAACTGAAAAATCTTTATCAATTGAAGCCCTAACTAACAAACTTACCCAAAAATTTTCTTCTTCTAAAAATGCACAGTTTAACTTTTTTGCTCCGCCATCTGTTCCTGGAATTGGGCAAAGCAATGGTTTAACTATGGAACTTATTGCTAAAAATACTGATTTTTCCCCCATGGAGTTGGAACAAGCACTTAATGCATATTTGGCAAATCTTAATAAGGAAAAATCCATCGCTTATGCTTTCAGCACTTTTAGAGCAGATACACCGCACCTTTATTTGGACTTTAACCGCACAAAATTATTGTCCTATGGTATTTCTATCTCTGAACTTTTTAATACATTACAAAGTAATCTTGGGGCTTTTTACATAAATAACATTACATTAAGCGGGCAGATTAACCGCGTTATTTTGCAGGCTGATTTTAATTACAGAAAAAGCATAGAAGACATAAATAAGTTATACGTTAAGTCATCTTCAGGAGATTTGATTAAAGTAGGTAGTTTTACAAATATATCTACCAAAATTGCCCCTAAAATGATATATCGGTATAACCTTTATACTGCAGCAGATATTACAGCACAAGCTTTATCTAGTGTCAGTAGTGGAGATGCTATGGCTCTTTTAGAAAATGTAGCAAAAAAAACTTTAGATAAGGGCTTTGATATTGCATGGACTGCACTTTCTTTACAAGAAGCAAAAACGAGGGGACTAATCGGTGTATTGATTTCTTTAGCCGTCGTTTTTTGTTACTTATTTTTGGTTGCTCAATATGAAAGCTGGATGTTGGCATTTTCAGTTATGTTTTCTACCGTCTTTGCCGTTTTAGGAGCTTTTTTAGGGCTTCATTTGTTTGGTTTACCACTTAGCATATACGCACAACTCGGGCTTGTGTTGCTGATTGGATTGGCTGCTAAAAATGCCATTTTAATTGTTGAATTTACACAAAATTATCGTAATGACGGCTATAGTATTATAAAAGCGGCACAAAAAGGTGCCACCGAAAGATTTCGCGCGGTATTGATGACCGCGATGACTTTTATTCTTGGCGTGTTTCCAATGATTGTCGCCAAAGGCCCGGGAGCAAATTCGCAAATTGCCATTGGGATTCCTGTTTTTTGGGGAATGATTGTCGCAATCCTTATCGGCATTGTTTTTATACCGGCTTTATTTGCTTTATGTGAAAGCATAAAAGAATATTTCTACCCCTTAAAGAAACCTGCTCACAAAAAAGCAAAGGAGAAGGCTCATGACTAAATTATTCTTATTTTTTTATATTTTGGCTTTATGTGGGTGTATGGTCGGAGAAGATTACAAGATAAAACCTTTTATCCGTGACGAACAAGTTAAAAATATTCTAAATATTGAGGCAAATAATAAATTCAGTACTATTAATTGGTACACTATTTTTGGTGATAAAGATTTAAATACACTGCTCAAATTTGCGCTAAAAAATAATATCTCACGCAAAAAAGCTATTGAAAATCTGCAAATAGCTCGTTTTCAACTTGCCATACAATCAAGGCAGATGCTTCCAATGCTTAATGCACAGGGCAACTACTCTTTTAATAAAGCTGATAGCCGGCGTAATTTCAGTGAGAACATAAACGCTTTCAAGACCGGCTTTGATGTTTCTTGGGAAATTGATATCTGGGGAAAAGGCCAATATATCTCCGAGCAATATTTGGAATTTGTGAAAAACAGCGGTTATATGCTTATAGATACCGATATATCCATTACTTCAGAAATTATGCTGAATTACATAAAATTACGTGAAGCGCAGGAAAAATTACGAATTACACAAAAAAACTTGTTCTTACAAAACGAAGTTCTGCAAACCATAAAAAACAAATATTCCGCCGGAACTGAGGATGATTTAGCTCTTAATCAAGCTCAATACACTGTTGAAAGAACACTTGCACTTATTCCGGAAATTAACTTACAAATTGCAACCTATCAAAACAATATAGCGGTTCTTTCAGGCGTAACACCAAATGAATTACCTATCAAATTAGATATCCCTCAAAGCAATATTACACAAAAAGTCTTTAAATACAGTGTTAAAAATTTTTATAAATTGCCACTTAACACTATACGAGCGCGACCGGATATTTTAGCTGCTGAAGCAATGGTAAAAGCACAAAACGCCGTTGTTAATTCAGCTATTGCAAGCCTTTATCCAACATTGGATTTGAACGCTGCTTTCAGCTATTTATCTCACAGCGGACATTCTTTATTTAATTCAGACAATCAAGTTTACGGCTATTCTCCGAGCTTTCTATTGCCGATTTGGAATTGGAAACAACTTGCTAATAATGTAGAAGTTCAAAAACATCAGAGAGAAATCTACCTTTTAGACTATAATGAAATTTTCTTAACAGCTTTAATTGAGTTAAAAAATGCCATTTTTGCCATTGAACAAGCTTATAAGGAAAATAGCTCTCGGCAAGCAACCTTGTCTAAGATGAAAAATATTTTCAGCCTTACACAGCAAAAATATAAAAACGGTCTTGTTAATTTTACAGATGTTGCACTGGCAGAGCAAAACCTTTTGGCGGCAGAAACCTCGCTCATTGAAAGTAATTCCAACATATTACAAAACTTTGTTGCTTTTTATAAAGCTGCCGGTGGCGGCTATAACTCCATAAATTAAGGATATGTGCTATCTAAAGGAGCATCTTGGTTAACACTTTGCGGTTTATATACAAATAGGTTACTTGCCTCCGGCACATTTGCCGTTCTTTCAACATACCCCTTTTGCAGCATACATTTCTGGTATTTTCTCGGGCTGGAATCCGTATCATCACGAACGGAATTTACTAAAACCGGCATAGCCCCCGGATATGGCACAAAACTCGCCCATATACCATGTTCTTTGTGCCATTTTACGACAGTATTATATCTTTGTTCTTCTGTATAAAACCAACTTTTAAAATTAGGCAAAAATCTAAAGGCTTCCGCTTTACGCATACATTCGGAATGATCCCGAGCAAATTTAATACCGCCGGTATTATATCTGTCCCAATGGAAAACCACCTGTCCCTTCGGACCACCGCATGCGGTTAGAAATAAAATCATTATGCTTAAGAGTAGTTTTTTCATATCAAAAATCCAAATTAGCATAGTTTTCAGAAGGATAGATACCTCTGATATTATCCTTTAGTATATCTTTGAAACTCGGACGTGATTTTATTTTTGCATACCACAATTTGGCATTTTTATATTCTGACCAAGATATATCGCCCAGATAATCAATGATTGAAAGATGTGCGGCAACGGTTAAATCTGCCAAACTCAGCTTTTTACCGGCTATATAATTGTTTTTATCTGCCAGATAATCTATGTACTCCATGTGATATTTGAGATTATTTAGACCAGCCTTTAATATTTTAGAATTCGGTGCCTGCTTATACTGGAATCTTTTTATTATTTTTTCAGCAACAATGTATTTATAGACTTCATTGTAAAACTTGATATCAAACCACTCGCAAATACGCCGAACTTCAGCCCTTTCTTTGAGATCTTCCGGAAGCAATTTATATTGAGGGTTACTCTCTTCTAAATATTCTGTAATGGCATTGTTTCCGGAAATAACATTACCGTCAAAAATCAGCACCGGTAATTCTCCGGACGGGTTGATTTTAATGATATCCGGCGAAACGTTCCACGGCTCTTCTTCTTTTAACACAAAAAGCATCTTTTTTTCAGCCATAATCAACCGCACCTTTCGCGATTGTGGCGATACGCTGTGATGAACTAAAAGAACCATGTTATTTTCTCCCTAATCTTTTTGCATGCTATACTTTTAAATTCTAATTTTCAAGCCTTTGTTGTTCAATCACATTTGAATTTTCCGAAATTTCTTCCGTTGCGCTGTTCTCCGCATTTTCTGACTGCTCTTCAGGTTCTTCTTTTACCACACTGATATATGTCGGTGGCACAATTCCTCTTGTATTATTCTTATAAAATTCTATAAGCTCGGCAAAAGCATCTTCTCTGGCCTTTTTATATGTTGAGCTTTTTAGATATCTTACAAAATCTTCCATACGCGGATGTCTCATAATCTCCGGACGTACGCGGATAAATAAAGGCAATTTCCAAACCGGTTCCTGACTATAAGCAATAAAATCTTTGATACCCAATTTATATGCTTCTATTAAACTTGGATAATAGCTGGCGGCAATATAGTCTGCCTTACCGGTTAAAAGTTCTTCAAAAGCCGTCGGAAAATCTTTAACTCCTCTTATGTTTAGTTCTGCATAATCTTTTTCCGCAATATCAGCTACTCTATCTGTTAACACTCTAATTCCTTTAAGGCTTTTCAAATTATCTTTACCGGTAATGTTTATTTTGTTTTGCGATGCTGAAATAATGTGGATGTTATTGTACATAAAAGCGGGATATATATAGCGATTGATAGAATACGGCATGTCTTTGTAATATACCCCGAAGATCGCATTTATATTATCAATGCGTCCTCTCTCAAAAGCTGTTGCTTTTTCATCATACCGCCCTTTGCGATATGTAAATTCAATATCTGTATGAGCAACTTTTGGAGCATTTTCAAATATTTTGTAGAAAACAGACCCTTGTTCCACAGAAGAAAACGGAAAATTATTATCATCAGCAAGGATTACAAGATTTAGATTGTCTTTTTTTGCCTTATCAATAAAATCTGTTATATATTTTGGTTGATTAAAACCATTCTCTTTCTGACCAAACATTTGTATGGTAACAGCTGATGTTGTTGATATAAATAGAAAACTTAGCAAGAACAAAATAACGAATCTCATTTATAACCCCTTTTTAAAAGAATCTTTGCTATTTAAATATAATGTTATTATATTAAAAAATAATTTATTAGCAATCTAAAGAATTTTATAAATCCGGAGGTGCTGTGGATAAAGATTTTGATTTGGTTTATAGGCGTCTTTTTTTGGAAAGAGATGTAAACCATCATGTTTTTGTGTTTTTTTCCGGCGCACAGCAAATTGGTACCTCTTGGTGCGCATTAAGTTTGGCTCATGCGCTTAACCAATCCCATAAAAAGGTACTATTGGTTGACTGTAATGGCAATTTTTCCAATATAAGCTCTTATATACAGTTGCACAACCCTCTTTATTTAGAAGATTATGTATTGGGCAAAAAGACTCTTAACCAGCTGGTCACTGCTTACAAAAATAAAGACTTTAATATTTTAACGGCTCAGCAAGGTAATAATTATTTCAACGAGTTATCTATAGGCAGAATTCGTATCTTTATGGATGATTTGAACATTCTTTCTGAAAATTACGATTACACGATTATTGATTTGGGTTCCGATTTAACTCTAAAAAACTTAGAATTATGCCGTTTCGCTGATGATTTGTTTCTTATGTGTTCAGAACAAAGCGCAGACCTTATAAAAACATTTGAATTTATACGATTTATGCATAAAAACCACGTTTCCGCTAATTGTAATTTAATAATTAATCGTGTAAATTCTTTTGAAGACGGATACAAAATATACAAAGAGCTCTGTAAGGCTGTTGATCAAAGCGAGCTTTCTGTTCCGGAGTTGTTTGGAATTGTTCGCTTTGACACGCGTATTCGTGATACAATTAGAAATAAGGAATTACTTGTATCACGATATCCTTCTTCTGAGGCGGCTGTTGATATATTCAACCTAGCTAAAAAAATTATTTCGGAGAACGACTATGAGTAACCAAACGTACGATAAACTTGATTATTATAAGATATTAGAAATTTCTTTTGATACTCCAGATGATGTTCTTCGTCAGAAATACCGCGAACTTGTTAAATTTTGGCATCCGGATCACAATACAGATCCTCATGCCGTTGATATGTTTCAAAAAATTGCCGTTGCTTATGAGGTCTTAAAAGATACTAAAAGCAAATTGAAGTACACCCTTCTTTCTATGATTTATGATAAAAATAATTTTCCGGATATGAATGCGTTAAGTCTTATTCGTAATATACATGGGCAAGAAGACATTAACTTAAGAGCTTTTCACTTAACGGAAGTCACAGGTAAAGTATTACTCCATTCTTCTATTGATAAAATTTATTATTGCAGTCCCTCTGAAGCCTCAGGAGTTATTAAGAATATTACAAAACATAACTGGACACAGGGTTTTTTAGGCATAACAGCCATTTTTGCTAATATAAAAGCTATTGTTCAAAACATTACTCGTTTAAAAGATAAAAAAGGAAATTTACAACTTTTACTGCATAATTCAATGGTTTACGAGACTGAAGGGAAAACAGATGAGGCCGCAACATTAGCGATACTTGCAAAAGAATATGCCTCTAAAGATGAGTTACCATATATTGAAAATTATATAGAGAGTCTGGGGCAAACTTCCTTTTTAAGTGTAAAAAAGTGGAATTATGCAAAGCTACTCAGAGTGCAACTACATTACCCATTTATCCTCTTTTTAGCACTTTTATTAGCCCTCGGTTTATGGACATTAAACTCTGCAAAAAACAATTCTGATGACAATTCTAATGTTAAAGAGGTTGTTGTTTATAAAAATGGTCAAAAGGCATATAGTGACGTTGCCGTTGCCAAAATTTTTGATATTCCGGTTGATGTATATGATACTCAGAAATTGTATCATACAACAACGGAAACACCGGCAATGCATGGTGCGGATAAGAGTTTTGATGTTTTCAAGGTTGTTGAAAAGGGAGCCACCGTTCGTGTAACAGGGTACACTGCAGATAAGAAATGGTTGCGTGTTATGTTTGATAATGGTGAGATGGCATTTATTGAAGCTGATAAATTACAACAGGGCATCGGTAATGAAATACCTCTTTGGAGTAAAATTTATAAAGAAAACTAGGAAAAGAATATGGCTCTTAAGTATGAAATTATAAAAAAATACAAAAAATCACGTCTGGGAAAACTTTATACAAAGCATGGTGTTGTTAATACGCCGGCATTTATGCCTGTCGGAACGTGCGGAACAGTTAAGGCTATGTTACCAGAATCCGTTAAAGAAACCGGTGCTGAAATTTTACTCGGTAATACTTATCATTTAATGTTACGTCCGGGAGCTGATTTAGTCCAAAAATTAGGCGGTTTGCATAAATTTATGAATTGGCCTTACCCTATTTTAACAGACTCCGGCGGCTTTCAAGTTATGAGCTTAAAAGGGTTGCGTAAAATTACCGAGGAAGGAGTTAGTTTCAAATCGCATATTGACGGAAAGCAATTTTTCTTAACACCAGAGGAATCTATATCTATTCAGCATAAGCTTGATTCAAACATCACCATGAGCTTGGATGAATGCACGCCGTTCCCTGCCACCCATGAAGAAGCAAAGAAATCTATGCAACGCTCAATGCGATGGGCAAAACGGAGTAAAGATGCTTTTGATAACAGAGACGGCTATGGTATTTTCGGTATTCAGCAAGGAAGCATTTTTAAGGATTTAAGAGAAGAATCCGCTAACAAATTAAAAGAAATCGGATTTGACGGATATGCCATAGGGGGCTTAGCTGTTGGTGAAGGGCAAGAAAAAATGTTTGAAGTTTTGGATTACGCACCGGAAATGCTACCCGAAGATAAACCGAGATATTTAATGGGTGTTGGCAAACCTGATGATATTGTCGGTTCGGTTATGCGCGGTGTTGATATGTTTGATTGCGTCATGCCAACCCGTTCCGGTCGCACTGCTCAAGCTTTTACAGAATATGGTCCTATAAATATTCGTAATGCTCGGCACAGAGAAGATACCAGACCGGTTGAGGCCGGTTGTGACTGCCCCTTATGCCGAAATTATACACGTGCCTATATTCATCACTTGCAAAAATGCAATGAAATTTTAGCTGTTATGTTACTCAGTTGGCACAATATCCGCTATTATGAAAGATTGATGCAAGGCATTCGTAAATCTTTAGCCGAAGATACTTTTGATGAGTTTGTTAAAGATTTTTATCAAAAGCAATCTCAGGGTGATATTGAGGAGATTTAAATATGACAAAAAAAGAAAATCCTACCGATGAAGTAGATTTACTTTCGGCATTTATTAAGGAAAACAAAAAAGACGGTATTCGTGTTTTTGTTGCAGGCGGTTCACGTGGTGGAAACAGTCCTGTTTATGTCCGTGAAACATATAACCTTGGTAAAAAGATTGTACAAATGGGTTTTAAGCTGGATTTCGGACTTTCTAATTCCGGTATTATGGGAGCCGTGGCTCATGGTGTTATGGATGCATGGAATGAGAAGCACAATTGTCTGACACAAGACTTACCAATTCAGGGGATTACTACGGAGGAATATTTTAAGCTTTATGATTCTGAAGATGCTATGATTAAACATATCAATGTCATCTTTGCAAAAACCTTGGAGGAACGTAAACAACGCTTGCTTGATGCGGATTTTGTTGTTTTTGCGCCCGGTGGTGTCGGTACATTGGACGAGCTTGCTTATGATTGTGTGGCAATGCAAGACGGATTGCTCCCAAAGAAGCCTTTTATTTTGTACAATATCAATGGTTTTTTCCATCATTTGTTAGAGTTCTTAAAAGCCATAGCACTTAAAGGTTTTTCTGACCCGATACCTTTTATTGTTGTAGATAATGCTTTTGAGTTGGGAGTTGCTTTTAGTTTACTAAAATCACAACACAGCAAAAATAAAAGAGATGTTTACACAAGCTCCCGAGAGTTGGTGTATGAACTTCCTTACTTCATTAAGCGTAAAATGAATTCAAATTCAGATATTATTGATATCATTCGTGATGTAAGTGCAACCAGAGGTTTTGGTTCCGAAGAGGAAAAAGCGGCTTTGGAAAGCGAAATAGAAACAGCATACCTTGAAAAAGAAATTGAACGTATGTATGACAGATTGGCTAAAACCGGACGAGATACCTCTGTTGTCAGCTATAAGTTGGCCAGACTGAAAAGACGGCAAGGTAAACTTTAATGCGGCAAAAGCTTTTGAAATATACCGTACTGGGGCTTAGCTTATTTACCTTGGCTATTTTTTTATATGGCGCCAAAAGTGTTTTTTTCAAGTCTAATAGTATCTTAATGCCTAAGGCCTTGCATTATGGATATTCACAAGAAACCCAAACTTTGGATTTATACTTTTTAGACTATCAAGGACTAGGAAATCGACTTAAATATATGATTTCATACATTAGGTACTATAAACCCAAAAATCTACGATTACATTGGCCAAGCAGGGGATGGGTCAATAAACGCTTTTCTGATTTGTTTGTGTTAAATTTACCTATCCAAATTTCGGAATACAGTGCGTTAATTCAGATATCTAAATATGATGTTGTAAGAGCTAATCCTTTATATAGATATGTCAAAACTTGGGGATTGATTGTTGCTAAAACAGATTATGATAACGGGGAAATTCCTCAGTCTATTGACTTTAAATATAATGATATTTCACCAAATCTTATCGACATTTACAGATTCTATTTTACTCATATATTACCTTCTGCCTCTGTAAAAAAACGTCTTTTGGAGGTTAAGCTTCCTGAAAACACTGTATCCGTTCAGGTTAGAAATGCTCCTGATTGGGAAAAATACTATGGCAGTAATGAACAATTGTCTTCTTTTTTTGATGTTATGGATAATTTACCCGTTGATACCATTTTCTATTTATCTGCAATGTCTAAAGAGGTTGCAAATGAGTTCTATAAAAGGTATCCCAACCGTATTATAGAGCTACCCAATAAAAATTATTTATCCATGGTTGATGCTACTGCTGATATGTATATCTTGGGTTCCACAAAAAGTCTTTTGTGTTCATTTCACAGCACCTTTTGTGAAGTTGCTTGGTGGCTAGGTGGTGCAAAGGCGAAGGTAACCATCATCGGTTCCAATAAAAATTGGAAAAAGAAACCCGCAAGTATTGAAATTATTGACACAATCCCTTCTTATTAAAACAACATCTGCTGAGGTTCCTTGTTTAGTAGTACCATGGCGGCGGCACGAGCTTCGTCGGTTATAGTTTCACCGGCAAGCATACGGGCTATTTCTTCCTCCTTGCCTTTTTTATCAAGCTTTTCTAATTTTGTTGTGGTTACATTGCCAACCGTTTCTTTTGATACCTTAAAATGCTCATCGCTGAATGCAGCTACTTGCGGAGAGTGCGTTACAACAAAAACCTGCTCATTTTTTGCCAAACGTGATAATCTTTCACCCACTGCTTCCGCCGTTGCACCACCGATACCCGAATCAATCTCATCAAAAATCAATGTTTCTTGGTCATTTTGTTGTGCTAAATTTACTTTTAAGGCCAACATAAAACGAGAGAGTTCGCCACCTGATGCTATTTTATTTAGCGGACCTAATGGTGTATTCGGGTTGGTTGAAACTTCAAAACAAACATTATCCCACCCCGTTTCAGACCATTCGTTTTCCGTTTTTGGGGTTATATTTGTTTGAAATACAGCTTTGTCCATTTTTAGCGGTGGTAATTCCTGCATGATACATTTATCTAATTTTTGAGCAATAGAATTTCTCTTCTTACTTAGTTTTTCTGCTGTTTCAATATATTTGTTCCGCAGTTTTTTAACTTTTTCTCCAAGCTCAGTTAAATTATCCTCCCCTTTTTGCAGGCTTTCTAAAGAATTTGTCATCTCTTGAAGTTTTTCCGGCAATAAATCCACCTCTGTCTGGTGTTTTTTTGCTAAATTTCTCAAGGTAAACAAGCGTGTTTCAATGTTATCTGCTTCGTTTTGATTTAAACTTATATCCGCAGAACAAGCTTCTATTTGTTCCACCGCATCATTTAAGGTATATAAGGCATTTTCAAGATTTTGTTCTATGTCGGCATATTTATTATTTACAATTTCGTTTGCTCTGGAGATGGCATTGCGTGCCTTAGATACGCTATCTATAACCGAAAAACTTCCATTTAAATTCGTATAAGCAGAATTCAGCCTTTCTATGATTTTCTCGGCATTCATCAGCTCGCTGCGACGAATTTTTAATGTTTCTTCTTCACCCTTTTTAGGAGCAACTTTTTGTAGTTCAGAAACCCAATGCTTTAAGTTTTCTTCATCTTCACGCGCTTTGTTTATGATATCTTCTTCCTTTTTAAGTTCATTTTGCGCATTTTTATATTCCATAAAGGCTTTTTTTACCAAACTAAGTTCGTTGGCGTATCCACCATAATTGTCTAATATATATCCGTGAGTTGAGGGATTAAGCAAGCCGAGGCTATCGTGCTGACCGTGGATTTCTATTAGGTTTTGAGCTAATTCTTTTAGTAACTTCAAGGTGATGATTTGATCATTAAAAAGTATTTTGTTTTTGCCATCTGCAGTTATGGTTCTTTTAATGATAATATCGCCGTCAATATCCAAATCATACTCTTTTGCAATGGTATATACTGCATTTTGAGGTGATACTTCAAAAATGCCTGTTACAGATAGTTTATCCGTGCCGCTACGTATAAGTGTTGCGTCTGCCCGATTACCCAACAAGAGTCCTAAAGAATCCAGTAAAATTGATTTACCGGCACCGGTTTCCCCGCTTAAAACAATCAGACCTTTAGAGAAATCTATATCAAGACTGTCTATTAAAACAACATTTCTGATTGATAGAGATTTCAACATAGGGTGCTATTTTTCCTCTTTAATTAAATCTTTAGCCATTTTGGCCCATTTGCTATCCGGATATTTTTGGCTTAAAATTTCTTCTTTGCGCGTTGCTTCAGTTGTTAAACCCAGAATTGTATAAATTTCAACTTCACGGTAAAGCGCTTCTTCTACTTGTGCCGTTTTTTTGTAGTTATCTGTAACCATCGTAAAACGATTTAAGGCTGAAATGTATTCTTTATTTTGTAAATAATAACGCCCAACGCTCATTTCATGACCAGCTAAATGGTCTTCTATTAGACCAAGCTTTGATTTTGCATCTTCAGCATATTCGCTATCAGGAAACATTGTTATAACCTGCATGAAAGCCTCGTAAGCTTCTTTGGAAGACAGCTGCTCCTTTTGCGATGGCGCTATTTGGTCGTAATAGCAAACACCTTTTAAATAGTATGCATATGCAATATCTTTATTACCCGGATGCAAACGGATAAATCTATCTAAAGAAACTATTGCATCATCATACTTTTCATCTTTGTAATAAGCGTACGCAGACATTAACTTAGACTTCGTTGCCCATTTGGAATAAGGATGCTCCATCTCAACCTTATCAAATGTCTCTGCGGCTTTTTGATAAGAAGTTTTTTTCAAATATTTATAAGCTTCATTATAAAGTGTTTCAGCGCTTTTATCTGCGTCTTCATCATCTTTGCTGTGACTTGAACAAGCAGATACAAACATTAACGCAACTATCGGCAAAATATATAAAAACTTTTTCAAAGCTTTTCTCCCTTCTTATAAAATCTCATAATTATCCGTTGAGGAAAACAACTGTTTCAATATCTCATTATTATGATAGTGTCCAGTTTTATTAGCAACAACTTTTGCTAAAATATGATAGCCGGAAGTGTATAAATCACCAATACAATCCATAACTTTATGATTTACACATTCGTTTTTAAGGCGGAAACCTTCCGGATTAAGTAACGTTTCCCCATCTAAAACAACGGCATTTTCTAATGACCCGCCTTTTATCAAGCCAATAGATTTCAGATAGTCCACCTGATATTTTTCGCAAAATGTACGGCAAGGCGCTATCTCTGTAGAAAATATGTTTTTATCTATATCGCCATCAAAGGTCTGGTGTCCGACAATTTTAGAGGGAAACTCAATCTCAAATCTTATATGTAGTTTATCTGCCGGTAGTAATGTTATACTACCGCCTTTACCATCAGAAAAAGATATTTCTCTTTTTACTTTCAGATATTTACGTTCTACAGATTGCTCTTTTAGGGGGGCTTTTGAAAGAATATCAAAGAAAATCTTTCCGCTTCCGTCAAGAATCGGCACTTCCGGATTATTTACTGATATTTTTGCATTATCTACGCCTAAAACACTTAAAACTGCCATTAAATGCTCTATGGTGCTGACGATATTTTGTTGAGATGTACCGATACAAGTGCAATTTCTTAAGTCAACAACCTGAGAATATAAGGCACGAATCGGAATTTCATTTAAATCGCTACGAACAAATTGTATACCGTAATTTTCCGGAGCAGGCTCTAAAACAAGCAACGAATCGCAACCAGAATGCAATCCTATCCCTTTGATTTCAACTTTTTTTCCTAGTGTATGTTGCATAAACCCTCCAAAATAAAACAGGTGGTCTGTAAGCCGAGTTCTGTACTTATCATTTGCTTCGCAAAGCGAAGATTCTAAGCGATAGCTATTCATCTAGGCAAACTGTCACCAGTTCGCTCAAGCGACCTACCTCTGGAGTAGAGTGGAAACACTCCGTTATACGGAAAAACCGCTCTCCTAATTTGGTCTTGCGTCAGATAGGGTTTACCTTGCCAAACATATTGCTATATTTGCGGTGAGCTCTTACCTCGCCTTTTCAACCTTACCAAATAAATTTGGCGGTAATTTTCTGTGGCACTATCCCTTGGATTTCTCCAGCCGGACGTTATCCGGTACCCTGTTTCCAAAACGCTCGGACTTTCCTCATCAAAAAATATTGACGCAGCTATCCGACCACCGTGCTTTGCTTTTATCATTTACTATCTAAAAAATCAATATTTTATTAGGCTTTGAGGTTCTTTCTTTAATTTTTTTTACGTTTTTTTAATTTTTTGCTTGTTTTGTTTAAATTTTGTGCTATTTTGTCTAATGAACTTATTTAAAGACTATCAATCGGAGTTTTATTTATGACAAAAAAATGTAAACTTTTTTCATCCTTCTTAATGGCAATTGTTTTTTTTGCCATGAAACCGGCATTTGCCGACTGTGACGGTTTTTATCTTGCTGCCCGTGCCGGTGCAACAAAATACCATATTGATAACAACCACACCACAAATCTTTCTGATTACGCTATTGATAAGAGGAGATTTTTGGCCAGTGGTGCCCTTGGATACAGATATAAGCACATCAGAGCTGAAGTAGAATATTTGTGGAGAAGAAAAAACAAAGAAACCGTGATTGGTGTTTCTGAAGCACGTTTTCAGGCTCAATCCCTTATGTTTATCCTTTATTACGACTTCTTCCCATATTACTGGTTTACCCCGTATGTTGATGCCGGTGCCGGCTATACCCATAACAAGACCAGATATCGCGACAAAGTCGCAAACACAAGCTTTAGCTCTAAAGACGATAACTTTACGTGGTCTTTGGGTGCAGGTCTTTCTGCCAAGATTACAAACCGTTTGAATCTTGACGTCGGTTATCGCTACTATGATGTTGGCGAGATTACTTTCCATAATGGTAAATCAGATGCTAACGACCAAGAAGTCTATGTTGGCTTAAGATACATTATGTAATCTGACCATAACTTGACCGAAGCTCTTGCTTTATCCATTTTATAGCTTTATTTTCTAAGCATAAATTTATTTAGGAGCTTTGGTAAATGGTTGAAAAATTATTTGGCACAGACGGTGTCAGAGGTGTTGCAAACACATACCCGATAAATGCAGATTTCGCATTTGATTTGGCTGATGTTTTAGCCTCTGAGGTTTGCCGTAAACATAAGAAGGTAGCTATCGGAAAAGATACGCGCATTTCCGGAGATATGCTTGAGGCAGCTCTTTCTGCCGGTTTTGCAACAAATGGTGTTTCCGTTGTGTCCCTCGGCATTGTGCCGACTCCGTTAGTTACCCTTAAAACACCGTCTTTAGGCGTTGATATGGCTTTGATGATTACTGCATCTCATAACCCATATCAAGATAATGGCATAAAGCTTATTGACGCGTCAGGAGATAAATTTCCAGATGAGTTTTATGCCAAAATAGAAGGGCTTTTAGCTAATAAAAAAGAAAAAAGAATAAATAATAACAACAATACCAAAAATGATAACAACCAACAACCAATTAAAAGCCCTTCCCCCCTTGGGCGAATCCAGAAAAATAATGATATTCTGGAAGCATATATGGAAGATATGCGCCGTATTGCTCCTAATTATAAAGCGTTGGAGGGATTAAGGGTTGTTATTGATTGTGCAAACGGCTCTTTTCAT
>Ga0310691_10002983_pt1 | contig 21119 bp, 20 predicted proteins | sample 176DNAGHGlowgp2_FD_203887 | JGI IMG/M metagenome (GOLD analysis project Ga0310691, IMG submission 203887) | Sheep rumen microbial communities from Palmerston North, Manawatu-Wanganui, New Zealand - 1766 DNA GHGlow gp2 (v2) (version 2) | ecosystem: Host-associated > Mammals > Digestive system >...
GATGCCAGCCCACGATATCGTTGTATATGCAAGTTACACATCGGGAATCATTGAAGTTCTGATGACAACGCAGCGTAATATCCGTATATACTCTCCCAATGGAAAGAAACAGGATAAACTGCAAAAGGGATTGAACATTGTGATACTGGATGATGGTATCGTGAGGAAAGTCGCGGCAAAATAAAGATCAGTTCAAAATCTACACTTGATGGTCTATCCTTTCGTTAGGATAGGCCATTAGTTTGTTTACATGTCTACATAAGCCGCAAATAGATTCGGTAGAAGGGTGTAGCCTAATACGCACTTTTCTGTGGAGTGCCACACAAAACTGCATAGGTTCTGTAGGCAATGCCTTTATAGGGCATAGCCTAATATGTACTTTCTGAAGCCATGCATCAAAAAGTACAAACCGCTCTGATATGAGCAAGCTCAGTAGAAGACAAAAGAAAGGCTCGACTCAAATGTTAAAAAACAAAATAAAATTTTCTAAGGCAGCCTGTCCGCAGATATTGATATACCTTTGTGCCCAGATTTAACAAAAACTAAACAGACATGGAAGTAGTATCAATTGAGCGCAGTACCTACGAGGAACTGCTGACGAGCTTCAATAGTTTCGTCACAAAGATGAAGGAGATGGCCAGTAGAGGCAATGACAAAGGGTTGGACGATTTGCTTGACAACCAAGACGTGTGCCAAATGCTGAACATCAGTCCAAGAACATTACAAACGCTTCGTGATAACGGCACGTTAGCCTATTCTCAAATCAACCGCAAGGTGTATTATAAACCTGAGGATGTGGAGCACATTCTTCATGTTGTGGCTGGTAGAGATAAGAATGACAAGATGTGTAACCCCAAAACAAGTTGCCTATGAACGAATTGATAATGCCTCATAACATTGGAGTGAAAAATGCTCTGGAGAATATGAAGGAGATTCTTTCCCTTTATAAAAAAGTAATTGGCAGCTATCGTCCCTTGCTTGATGGTGAACGTTATCTGACAGACAAAGAGGTGGCGCAGATTCTGAAGGTCAGCAGACGAACGCTACAGGAATATCGTAATGGTGGCGTGCTACCTTATATATTATTAGGTGGAAAGGTGCTCTATCGTGAGAGTGATTTGGAGAGGGTTCTGGAAAGTTGCTATCATCCTGCATATAAACGATAGTGAAAAAAGAAATATCTTGCAGCGGTTCAGTGGTTCGTGTGCTGAGGGAATATAACGCAGAAAGACGGATGACAGACTTCGCTAATCACTCGTCTTTCTGCTTTGAAGGCTTTGGGTCGCTGTAATCTATGCCATCTTAAGATTCTTGAATGATGAATTGAGTTTATTGCCGAGCATCGTCAGGTCGTTGTCGAGTTTCTGGCTCGTGATTTTCGCGTAAATCTGGGTGGTCACAATGTTCGTGTGGCCCAATACACGGCTCACGCTCTCGATGGGCATTCCCTTTGAAAGTGCCAAGGTTGCGAACGAGTGCCGGCCACAATGGTAGGAGATGGCTTTCTCAAGGCCGCAGGCAGTCATCACTGTTTTCAGCTTCTTACACATCGACCAGTAGTTCATCTTGCCGAACACTAACTTGTCTTCCTGTAGGTGTTTGTAGCGGTCGATAATCTGCAAGGGTACGTCCATTAGCTTCACCTGAAAGGGGATGTTGGTCTTGTGTCGCTTGCTGACAATCCACTTGTCGCCGTTGATGTCCACGATGTTGTCCGTCGTCAGGTTCTTCACGTCGATGAACGAGAGGGCGGTGAAACACACGAATACAAAAATGTCACGCACGAAGGCGAGATTGTCATCCTCGAACTCATGGGTTACGACGGCTTTCAGTTCTTCCTCGGTCAGAAACTCCCTTTCCTTGCAGTTGGGGCTGATGTGGAACTGCGCAAATGGGTTCTTGCTGGGGCAAGCGTCCCAAGGGCCGAGCGACGGGGAATCTTGCCGTTGTAGTGTGCCCTCATCACGACACCTTTCAGCCACATACACCGCTGCCAGATAGTGCCATTAGCCAGTCCTCGGTCTGTGCTGAGATAGGCGGCAAAGTCTTGTTGCCCTTCACGTCCCACATGTCAAGCGAAATTGTCCTCTTACAACTGAACTGGCTCTGGGTGACGTTAATCGTAACCCTGCCCATCACTGGCACCACACCATGGTACCCTCCCCGAGACACTCAGTCTCGTGGTCCCTCCCTTCTCCTTACTCTTGTTTACATAGAACAGAATGTTGAATGTAGTTTGATAGCGGTATACAGGTTTTGGAAGAACGAAGCAGCAAATACTGAAAGTGGCTGAAAATCAGCAATCTTCCTCAATTTGCCGACTTCCCTAAAAAGCAAAGCAGGAAAGACCAAAGAGCCAAATCCGCTACCAAGTCATTACCTATTTGCTTCCGATAGGAAAATGTTCTGAACTGCCCATAAATAGGCTATTCTGTGAAGATTGGTACATCTAAAACGGGCGTTATGAAAGATTAACTTTGGCGGTTTCTTATTCACCGTTCTGCCATGTTTTCAATTTGTCAATGTGAGTGAGATAAAGTAATTTTGCACACTAAAAAATGATGAGTATGAAAACAGAAATGAAGGTGTTGCTCTACCTGAAAAGAAATGGGCAGTATGAACAGGGTATGTGTCCGCTGATGGGAAGAATCTCGATCAAGGGACATTGTAACTCTACGGCACAGTTCTCGTGCAAGGTGAAGGTGAATCCCAAATTGTGGAATGCCACTTCACAGCGGTGCATGGGAAAGAGCAAGGTTGCCACCACGACAAACAGGGAGATAGAGAAGATGCTCCTGCTGATTCGTTACCGCTTTGACGAGTTGGTGGAGGCGGGAAAGAAGTTCTGTGCAGAGGACTTGAAGAACGCCTTTCAGGGTATTGCCTCAGTGCAGATGACACTGCTCCGTCTCTACAAAATCCATAATGAGGAGTTTGCCCAGCGCGTAGGTGTGAACCGTGCGGAGTCCTCTTACTATCAATATACGGTTAATTACCGCAGGTTGGAGGAATATATCAGAACACAGAAGAAAGTATCTGACCTTCCTCTCAAACAGCTTGATATGACCTTCATTGAAGATTATGCCCTCTATCTGCAAAAGGAGTGGAAATACAAGCCCGCTACGAAAATAGGCCACATCAAGGCATTGAGCAAGCTGATGAACATGGCCGTCTATCGAGGATTGATACCCGCCAATCCCTTCAAGGGTTTCAAAACGCAACAGCCAGAGCAGAAGAAACGCTATCTGGAGATGGACGAGCTGAAGAAAATCATGACTGTCGAGTTGACAAAGCCTAACTGCATTCTTACCAGAGATCTTTTCGTATTCTCGGCATTCACGGGTATCTGCTATTGCGACATGTGCAATCTGAAAGAGACAAGCCTTGTACAGATGGCAGACGGGACATATTGGATAAACACCTGCCGACAGAAGACGGGAACACCAGAGAATGTCCGTCTCATGGACATCCCTCTTGCAATAGTGAGAAAATACAAGGGTATGACAGATGACGGGAAACTGCTTCCCATGCTTGCCGACGGCAGTATCAGGACGCACCTGAGAAGGATTGCCGAGAAGTGCGGCTTTGACTTCTACTTCTCATTTCACCAGGCCAGGCATACATTCGGTACGACAATTTGCCTTGGCAACGGCATTCCCATCGAGACCATCAGTAAGATTATGGGCCACAGGAATATCAACATCACCCAGCACTATGCCAAAGTCACGGAAAAGAAAATTGCCGACGATGTTTCTGGCCTTGGCTTCTGCCTTGGCAGCAAGTACGCCCTGAATGGTGCCACCCTGCCACCGTCCCACATCCTGAAGGACATGAGCAGACGGAAGCCGAGACCACGCAGGAGAAAAGAGGCAGACAAGACATTATCAACAATCAAACAATAGGAGGATAAAATATGCGCAGCACATTCAAGCAGCTATTCTATATCAACCGCCAGAAGATGAAGAAGAACGGGAAGTGTCCGATTATGGGCAGAATCACCATCGATGGTAAAGTGAGCCAGTACTCCACTGGCTATGAGATTGACCCTTGCCTGTGGAATCCCTCCACGGGCAGGGCATTCGCCAGCGGCAAACTGCTGGAAGTCCTGACAGGCGAAGAAAAGACTGACATCAAACGCCTGAATGCCCAACTTGACGCGCTCATGGAGAAAGGCAGCGAGGCATACCGCCAGAACGTCAGCGGCATCGGCTATGTGTCGGCAGAGGTTATCAAGAATGCCCTGCTTGACAAGGACAAACAGGCCGATACGCTGTTGGCATTCATGGCGGACTTCAACGCTGACTACTACAGTCGCATCGGGATTGATAAGACCTATGGTTCTTACAAGCGGTACCGTGCTTGTCTGAAAGTCATGCGTGAGTTCATCAACTACAAGTTTGATGCAGAGGACATCGCCATCAAGACGCTCGAAAGACAGTTCATCGAGGATTTCGATTTCTATCTCGGAACCGTCAGACGAATGGCAGAAAGTACTATAAACAACCATCTGATGGTTATAAAACTGATGTCAAAGCTGGCTACCAGAAAGAAAATCATCCGCCGTGACCCTTTCGCTGGCTACAAATACCATGTCGTGAAGTCCAAGCACCGCTATCTGTCCATTGAGAACCTGCAGAAGATGATGAGCCTTGACCTGAAAACATATCGTCTCTGCCATACCAGGGACCTCTTTATCTTCAGCACCTTCACTGGGATAGGACGGGCAGATCTGGAGAACCTGACGGAAAAGGACATCGTGACAAAGGATGACGGTAGCCAGTGGATTCACATTGCCCGAAAGAAGACCAAGGCCGAGTGTTGGATTCCCCTGCTTGACATTCCTCGCCAGATAATTGAGAAGTACAAGGGTGAGGGCAAGGACAGACACCTGTTCTTTGTTCCCAAGGCCTGCTGCATAGCCCAGACACTTAAAATCCTTGAAAAGCAGGGCGGCTTTGACCAGCATCTCACCTATTACATGGCCAGGCACACCTTCGCGACGCAAATCTGCCTGAGCAACAATGTCCCCATCGAGACCATCAGCAAGATGCTGGGCCATAACCAAATGAGGACAACACAGATCTATGCGGAAATCACCATGCAGAAGCAACGTGAGGACATGCAGAAACTGGCAGATGGAGTGAACGGCAGCTTTGAATTTGACACCGAGGGAGAAGCACCAAAGCCCTTCATGCTGAAAAAAGAAATAAACAATTCTACAAAAACGGTACAACCATGAACAGAGGAATCATCAGAATGACCGAAGGCGGTCATGTGGATATGCCACTCATTGACGTGTGGATGACCAAGGAAGAAATAGCGGACATGTTCGGGCTGACAGAAGCAACTGTAGCCAGAACTATCCGTTCCATCTACAAGAAAAGCGAGTTATACGAGCATGAAACGGCAGATAGAATCCCATATCCAAAGCATGAGCATCAGGGATGGACGATAGAAGTCTATAATCTGGATTTGATTCTCTATCTGACCTACAAACTTCCAAGCCGTAATGCTGTCATTTTCCGCAAGTACATGATGAACAAGGCATATGAGCGACACCCATACGAGCAAATATGTATCATCGTTGACGATGTGGACTTCAGGGCAAACATACGAAATATGAGCCATTCCAAATAAACGCCTGTGAGTACATCATACGAAATCAGAAAGACGGATGATCTGGCTAACACCAAAGCATCCGTCTTTTTGTTTGCTTGTCCCATCTTTACAGAGCAGCCATTCGCATCAATCATTGCGATAGGCAGGATGGTAGCATTCCTCTAACAGCTTTTCAAGGTCACTCTCACGATAGAGCACCTTACCACCCAACTTGATGTAAGATACAATACCGCTGTCCCTATAGTCCTGTAATGTGCGACGGCTTATCTTCAGGCGATGCGACACTTCCACATCTGACAGATAACGCTCTCCGTTCAACAAAGGACGATAGTTGCTCGTCACACTGTCGAACAGTTTCTCAATGTCCGTCATTGACTTCATGGCATCCATCATGCCATCGGTTCTCAAAGTAATCAACTCGTTCTTCAAACTCTCAATCATTATCAGTCTCGTTTATAGTTCAATATTAAATCATAGCGTCACATTTGTAGCCCATTGGTCGAGGTTTACGCCATGCAGCATCTTTCTTCCTGTCTGCCACCACCTTCATGATGCTTTCCACATCCTCCGGCTTATAATAGGTCTTGTGGCTAATCTGTGAATATGCCAGAGTGCCGTTGTCCCTCAACGTCTGCAACGTTCTCGGACTGATGCGCAGTCTGTCGCATACCTCCTGATTATCCATCCACTCGCCCAGACGCTTGTCTGAGCCACGCTTACCCATCTCCATCATCTTCTTGACGAAGTGATCAAACTGCCCTGCGAATTTCTCGTAGGCATCCTTTTCGATATTTACAATCTCCATCACTATTATATTTTTAAGTTATACTTCATTATTATCCGGCTCTTCTTTGAACCGTCGGCAAAGGTACTTCAAAAGTTCCTTTTACCTGTTGCTTGGAAGTTTTCTTGTCTGAATTAACAATTCAAGTTTTCCTTGCCCTTGTGTCCTCAGAGCTTGCTCTTCAAGAAACATACCCACAGCATTGTGTGGCACTCTGCCACCAACTGCGTATTAGGCTACACCCTTCTATGGCACCTGATTGCGGCATTGCAAGCAACAGGGGGTAGTAGGCTACCCCTATTGTGGGTTTGTGCAAGCACCTTTGTGCCTATTATTTTTTTTGTCGATGCGAAGGTACTACATTCCCTCCATTCTTATTGCCTTCCCAAAGCAAGTGTCACCGAATGCCCCACTAAAACGGTGACATTGGTGACACGTTTTCTTCAAATCCAGTGCAAAAGTAACGTTTTCCATGCCTAACTGCTACATCTCTCAGACAACTTGCGCAGTTTTGCCCTCAAAATCGGCGCAATCAGCGCAAGCAAGGCATCATCCATCTGTTCAATTGCGGTGCGAAATTACATATTCCTGATGTAACCACCAAATTTTTAGAGGCAGTTGGCACTCGTGGCATCGATAATGGGTGCCACGAACGCCACCATTTTCACTAATATCACATCACTATAGCGAGTAACTTCACCAAAGGCACAATATCAACTATGCCGTTAAAACATTAAAATGATAAAACGATAAATTGCTAAATCAGTCAGCTGATTGATTGCTCAAATGAGAAGTTGATTTTGAAATTGATTGGCAAACACACTCACCAATTCACCAACTGGCTGAAGGACTGACAGCACAACGGACTAATGGACGGACTGACGGATGGACTAATTTCACAAAGAACATGGTACACCTTTATTATATATAGAAGCCATTGAAGCCATTACAGCCACTTGCTTCACTTCATCTACTTGATACAATGTATCCACTATAACCACTCGGAAAAACAGGGAACCAATCACCTAATATTTTGCACATCTCTTATGATATATGCAGAATGGGGCAACATAATCCAAACGCTTGGAGGGTAATTTCGATTCTCCTACCTTTGCCCTGAAAAACGGTCATTAGCGTCAGCTTTGGCCACTGTAGTAACAATTAAACCAAAATCAAATGACAACAAAAAAGACCAAGAATGTATCCCCGACAAAAGAGGAAGAGGACAAGGCATTGAGAGCCTTCATGTATGGTGACAGACCTCGCTCATCTATCAGCATGGAAGAACGTTACCCTGATCTTGAAGAGAGCGATAACTCTGTTATCTCCACTGACACCAATGCAGTGATTCCACCCACTACAACAGAAGGTGTCCAGAAACAAGAGACTCCGCAAAAGGATGAACAAGAGGAAGAGCCACAGCCGAAGCCTGTTCCTCTTCCTGATGGCAAGCAGTCACCTGCTCACCGCATCAGCAGCAAGCAGCGTAGGCTCTCACTCGATGAGTACAGCACGGTCTTTCTCCCTGTACCGAAGATTGATCACCCCAAGCCCGTTTTCATCAGCGAGTCATTACGCGATGAACTTGACAAGGTGGCAAGAAGGCTTGGAGGTAAGCGTATGAGTGCATCAGGCATTGTGGAGAACATGGTCAAGCACCACTTTGGCATCTATGGGGAGGATATGGAACAATGGTTTAAACTGTGAGCGATAAGACTGGAACCTGTGACCAGACTGACGTGGCTTGACACCGAAGGTGGCACAATCGTCTGGAAACTACGTTTGAGTGCGGCGAGGTTATGTTTTCGGCATCCCGAAAACGACCTCGCTCGCACTCTCGTTACGAGGGGAATCCGCTCCCCATTGGTCGCAGATTCTGTCAGTTCAGTCACTAAAGTGAATACACTGAAACGATGATAGTAACAGACACTCAAAATACGAAGAAACATGGAGGCAGACCGACCGTTGCTGATGCAAGACGTTTGTCAAAGGCAGTCACGGTCAAGTTCTCCAAAAAGGACTACGAGATTCTGATGAACAGGAGTAAGAAGGCAAACATGCACATGGCCGAGTACATCCGCGAGTCTGCCCTAAATTCAGAGGTGGCACAGTTGCCCATAGAAACGGTAACGAAAGACTACCGTATGCTTGTAGGCATGGCGAACAACATCAACCAACTGACAAAGATGGCTCACCAAGAAGGGATTATCTATCTGTATGTTCCGCTAAACAGTCTGCTGGATGACATTAGCCATATCGTAAGAGAGTATAAACAGGACACCAACAAGAAGAGAAAAAGATGATAGGAAAGATTATGAAGGCTGCATCGTTCAAACGGTGCGTCCAGTACGTGACAAGCAAGGAAGATGCAAAAATTCTTGCCTCTGATGGTGTATTACTGACATCAACGCAGGACATCATAGACAGCTTTAAGTTTCAGCGACAGTTGAATCCCAGAATCTCCAAGCCCGTAGGCCATATTGCCCTGAGTTTTCTGCCAGAGGACAAGGACAAACTGACGGATGAGATGATGACCAGGATAGCACTGGAGTATATGGAACTGATGGGCATCAAGGACACTCAGTTTCTCCTTGTGCGTCACTTCGACAACGGCAATCCCCACTGCCATCTGGTCTATAATCGTATCAACAACGAGGGCAAGACTATATCAGACCAGAACGATTTTAGACGCAATGAACAGGTGACTAAACAGCTTAAACGGAAGTACGGACTCACCTTTTCCAAGAGCAAGGGACATACTAAAACCGAGCGATTAAGAGGAAACGAGAAGACGAGATACGAGGTTTATCACATTGTCATGAACACATTGGCACAGGCTACTTCATGGCGAGAGTTCACAGATGAGCTAAAGCGAAACGGTGTTGAGATGGACATTGTGATGAGGAAAGATGGCAGCACCAAGATAGCCGACATACAGGGACTTCGCTTCACAAAGGACGGTAAGACCTTCAAGGCCTCGCAGATTCGTAGAGGAATGACATACACAAAGATGGACAATATTTTGAAGAGGAATGCACAAAAGGAGCAGGAGGTTAAAGCCTCTTATCAGCAGCAGACAAGCCAAAGTGGACAGTCCAGACAAGAACAAAGACCAGAACAAAAAGAACACCATGATGAGTCTCAGCAGCACTCTTTCAGTTCAGCCATTCCTATTCCGTCATTGGGATTGTTCGACACTTCCAATCCTGTCTATGACCCAGAAGATGAAGCCTTCCGTCGTCGCTTGCAGCAAAAGAAAAAGAAGAGAAGACCAAGGTTATAAAATTGGTGCTATCTGTCATCGATTTTATTGAGGCTTAACGCATGGGGCAGCTTCGATACAAGAGAAACATCCGCAAGAACCAAGAGGATCGGAAGGACCAATCTCCAATCCCAATCTATACCAAAGCAGCGCATCCAATTGGGTGCGCTGCTTATGTAGCGATAAGTATGTGTGCTTAAAATTCCCAAGAGCATCTTGGGTATAAGTGAACAGTGTCCACAACAAACACATTGTGCATAAAGAATACAGCGGTCATCTATGCCCGTGTTAGCAGTATCGGAGACAGACAAAACACACAACGACAGACCACCGTTGAGAAATAAACAATTCCAAAACTGCTTCACCACTCCATATAATAGAAAGTGATGAAGATGTTTGGTCACTGTCAATCGTACCAGTGTATATGTGTCTTCGAGCATAGTCTCTGGTACGACATGCTTAATCAGTGTATATTTATCAAGAAAACGACATAATCTAATAGTGTTAACAAAAAAAGATATGCATATACCCTAAAATTCTAAATATAAGTTGTACCTTTGCATGCAAGTTTGCGATATTGTGACAATTAATGGTTTATGAAAATAGCTGTTTTCATAGTTATGATAGTATTCATAATTATTCTATGTGTACCTGCGATGATTATCGCCGCATGTACTTTCTTGTTAGATTTAAGTAATATCACATACGACCTTTCTATAGGATTAATTACGGGATTGATCTCAGGATTAGCCACAACACTCATCTCGTTCTATTTTGCAAATGTAATTCCCCGAAAAAGGCTAAAGAATAAAAAGTATAAACAATTTATAGAAATTGTAAAACGTCATGGGTCTGGACTGGCTTATGCTTATAGTGGAAGTTATGCTGCTTTTCTTACATTCAACAATGGTTATAAAGATGGAGATTTCACGTCAAAGAACCTATGGTTAATGTTTACCCGTAGAACAACAGCTGTAACAAACGCAGTTGAAAGAATATTAACTTTACATTCTGAGTTTAACACTAACATAGCATTACTCTTAGATTTAATCCCTGAAGGATGTGCAGAAAATTTTAAAAAAGCAAATCTCGATTTTTGGATTAATCAGATGATGTCATCCTATAATGACTATAGAACGTTTATTTCAACTAATCTAGTGAGAAAATATACCCAAGAATGTTATGATGTAGAATTTAATCTTCATGCCAATATTTTCTCTTACCTGATGGCCATGAAATCGATAGAAGACTATAACATGATTTACCCCAAAACAGGTATTGCAATCTTTCAGCCAATATCCTCTATTGTAATTTAAGGATTTAAGGATGCTGCCAATATAGAAACATCCTATATTATGGTAATATCATTGCTCTGGGTGGAAGGAAATGTTTTCTGTCGATGTTAAACGAACTAACATGTTTTGTATTGTCAATTCACATCGGCATCATAAAAACAATTAAAAAACAGCCTAAACATTTCCCTTTTTACAATTATTTCGTATCTTTGCATAAGCATAGTGAGGCTATAATATGGCTTGATATTTTTAACGAGAAAAGAAATGAACGAGGTTTTGTTTAAAGTATTTAGTGTTTCTGCCATGGGGGAAAAAGAGGTGCCGTGCGGAGATAGACTCTTTCGATATTACGAAGGAGAGACATTGCGCACACCATTTCCGTTGCTACCAATGCCACCTATCGTACATGATTTCAGAACATGCACAGGATGCCAACAAAACAGAATGCGGATAATCGAAAGCCTTAAGAGACGATATGAACGATTCCCCGACTGCTGTGAATGGCACAAGAACCTTAATAAACTAAGCTTTTTTAATAAAAACGATTATAAGGATGCACATATACAATGTGCTGACAGTATAATCTTTTGTTACGATTACATTTTGAATCATCAAAATGATGTTAACTGGCGTAGCCATATCGAATCTTATCTACATTTAGCAATATTTCGTTTTGGCTGTATGCCGTCTGGTTATGGTAGTGCCTTGTTTTTAGATACTTTCAATGATAAACTTCGTGTGCTAGTTAATCATTGCCCAGATATTAAGTCAGAAGTTAAACAATACGTTTCTTTTATTCTTAATAAATATCTATTTCCATTAGATACTGATAAAGTAGATTCCATAGAACAATTACTGACCATATATAATAATTGGTTAGAAGCCTTCCCCTTCGACTTCCCAGAGTTTCAGAACTTAAAAAAAGAATATTCGAATCTATCACCTATAGTAATTAAAGAGAAATCGGCTCTCGGAGTTTTCTGTTATCGTCTATGGACAAATAAAGAGTTAGTGGAATGGATAGATAAAAAGAGCAAAGAACTTCTGAATAGACTAAAGAAACTTTCTGGAATATCATCTTCTTTACTTAGTCAATATGAGACAACAATCGAAAAGAAAAGGTTAGACATAGAAGAAGCTAAAGTATTGGATAATTATTTGGAAGAAGAAAATGTATATATTAAGACTCTGGAAGATTGGTACAAAATTCAAATAAAGCGAATCGCAATTATACGTAAGCAACTCCCTCATTTGGGAGGTGAAGAAGCTATGACATCCTTTGAAGAAGCGTGCAGAAGGTTGACACGTTTTAAACATTGGATAGAAGATAATGATGGTAGTAAATTTTTACGCGACATTAAAGATGTCAATGAGTGCCATTTACAGCAACTCTTTAAATACGCTTGTACAATGACACCATCTTCTTACTGTTTTGACAGGGAAGTTAATAATGGACGTGGCCCAGTAGATTTTCTGGTTTCAAAAGGGACAAATGATCGTACGATTATCGAATTCAAATTAGCTTCTAATAAAGAATTTGAAAATAGTTTACAATTTCAAATGGAGGTTTACAGGAAGGCCAATGAGACCTTAAATAGTATTTTGGTTGTTTTCTATTTTAACATAGGAGAACTTGAGAAAGTGCATAATCTATTTAACAAATACCAAACTGATATAGACAATTCTCGCATTATTATTGACTGTAGGAGTGACAAGCCTAGTGCTTCCAAAGTAAGACGAAAAGATGATTTATAGGCTTTTCCTGAAATGAGAGAGTGACTTCATCTCTTATATTTCTTTAACTATGCCATTTCATCAATTCGTCTGTCTTTGAACCTGTATACTGTTGTGATTGTGTCACGATGAAAAGAAGTTGTAGAAATCACTTAAGTAGATGGATTAACCTTTCCCGTTAATTTTTCAAGATAATAATCTGTAAAGTTACGAAATATAACATCAATTCTCTTGTTTTTTCTAATAATAGTATTATCTTTGCAAAAGATTTTGCATCAAGAGTGGCAAAACGCCCACCAACCGGCCTCTGGAAATATCGTTGGCATCGGTGGTAAGATGATGTGAGTGAGATTATTTATTCACTAAAGATTAACGATATGGAAATTAATAATTTAGAAAATTGTGACTATGTTATGTTCCCGCGTCTGCTGGAGCAAGGTGTTGACTTTAAACATGTTGAGCGAGATTCCTTCAAAGCAGAGTTGTGGCATGTGGAAGGGCAGGGCGATTTCTGGTTGCTACATCAGCAAGCGAAGCCACATGTAGTAGTACATATCCAACTGGCCAAAGATGAGAATGACTTTGACCGCATCCTTGGGCGGTTTATAGGACAGCAGAAACAACACGAGTTCGTGCGAGGCGATTTTACGTTCATCTGCGCCTTTGCTGGTTGCAACCGCGAGGAACTGCCTATGCGCTACCCTGACAACATCAAGTGTAAGGTGTATGCTATGGCAGATGCTGCAAGGTGGTGGTATGAGTACGGGAAAATAGCATCTTTCTATTAAATAATGTGTAAATTTGCGTAATTATGTTTATGTTTCAAAAAGATTTTGTATCTTTGCAACGTATTATGCGAAGACTGTAAGTATGAAATTAAATATAACTGAAGGGTATGCTTACCAAAGGGTTGACGGACTAGTGGAAGTGACTGACAAAGCACTTTCAGGATTCCTGATGCAAAAAACAGCCAATTCACATTGCAAAGTCATTACAAAGGATGATGCTTTTTCTATGGGCTTTGAGGAAATTGCTAACTGGTCTGCTCCTGAAGACAAATTGGTCTTTATTGATAATAGCATCCTATTATGCTGCAAAGAAAGTGATATAAAAGCCTAAATGTAAATGTATGGGTAGAATACTGGAATTCATAGAAAAAGACGGCGAGGGTAAATACTCCTGCTATAAAACAAGAAAACTAATCTTGGATCAGAATGACCAGGACACCTTAGACTATGACGACAAACCTGCAATAGAACAGCATAGCGGCACTTTCGCAGAGACAGACTTAACACGGGTTGATACTGTCAAAATTGACGAAAGAATGATGAAACTGGCAAGTTTCCCTCTGTTTTCATATTTCTTGGATGGCTCCCGCCACGTTTATAAAGTTGATGACATTGCCATTGGTAATAGAATCTTTCCTTTCTTAGCAGGACAAATTATAGTGGGGTGCTGCGAACGTAAGGACCGCGACACTTTCAAGAAATACAAATTGCAAAGAAAAGTTGTGCTTTCATTGCCTCAGAATTTCAACTATGACGATGACAAAGAAGAAAACTTCTGCAGGAACTACTGTGACAAAATCAATGAAGAAATAAGTGCAAGCAATTTCGTTAGAGAACACGGTATCAAAATAGATAAGATTCTTCTTTATCCAACTGATGGCAACAAAGACATCACAAAGGATAAAAACGGGTTTAAGAATAGTGGAACAGCTAAGATACAGTCTGAAATGTCAGATGAAGAGCAGTTAATGGTTAAGTCGCTTTGCGAGGACAATCTACTTGACAACGAGCACTTCCTGATTAAAGACGGCTCTATTGAGTACAACCACAGTTTTTCTAATATGTCCATCATTGAGTGGAGCCAGTTGCGTTCAAACTATAAACATGTAGTAGGAGTCTCAAAGATGTTCAATCCTGATCTTTTAAAAGATTACAAAGGGAGAAAACTATCAAGAACTATTGCTAATTTAGGGCCATTTGAACGGACTAAGGTATATAGATACCCAGCTCAAAATGGACAGGCAGAATTTGCCATGTGGTATTTAAGACTCAGAGACAGCGAGTTCAGAGAGACAAATTTCTCTGATGTCATCAAATGTGAGATGTTTATTGAACAGAAGGGAGATTCCTTAGAAACTCCTCTCGTTAATCTTATCAGTGCAAATTTGATATGCGAAGCATATCCGACCTGTTTTGGCAATGATACCAGATGGGCCAATCACCTCTATCCTGTATTTTTAACAGAATCTTTCTGCAAATCAAACTACATCAATCAGAATATAATATTAAACTTGTTCTAAGATATGACTAAAGTTATAGGCAAAGTATCGGCAACAGAATCATCTCCGTCAACTATTGATGAATTCTATTTCTGGACTGACAAGAAACAGATTCTTAGTCCCTTTGACGTTGTTAAAGTCGAGCATGAAGCAAGCTCAACTACATATGGTGTTATTGAGGAAATATATCACGTAACAGATGCCCCAAGTCATTTTACTAGCTATATTTCAAGTGATTTTGGCGATATTAATGACAATATTGGTAACATGAACCGTCTGGGAATGAATTACGTTAGGGTTCGTGTTTCATGTAACACAAAGAATATTTACACTCCTGTTTTGAATGGTCAAAGGGTTTCATTGTGTGATGAGGATGATGTAAAAACTGCATTAGGATTAAGTGAGGATGATGTTCAAAATCCTCTTGTTTGTGGATATCTTCAGATGTATCAAGGAGATGCTTCAATCAAAGTCAAAGTTGTCTTAAATTCTCATTTCCTCTTAGGCCCCGACGGAGCACATCTGAATGTTTCTGGTATATCAGGATTAGCAGCCAAAACATCATATTCAATGTTCTTGTTAAGAGCAATTCAGGAAAAATTCAGATCAGAACAAAACGAAACCTGTGCTTTTGTATTCTTCAATGTGAAAGGTCGTGACCTTATGGCGATTGATGAACCAAATCATGACTTGAGCGAAAAGGATGCGGCTATATACAAAGACTTAGGGCTTTCAGCCAGTCCATTTAGTAACGTCCAGTATTTTTATCCATATAGCAAAGACAAAGTAACAGCTAATGTTCAAAGCTATGCTAACCCTGATGATGTTAAAACCCAGATTAAAGATGGAAGAGCAAAGAAGTATAAGTTTGAATTTGGCAACTGCCTTGAAAAACTGGATTTGCTTCTTGCCAACGAGGATGATAGTTCTGGAACATTGGAGAGTTGTGTGAATTTCATCATCAATGGGCAGCCTCCATTTAATGGCGTTGACAAATGGTCTACTCTTGTTGAGAAAATCGAAGAATGTACTAAGACTCAGGCTAAGGGCGGTAATCCTAATGAGATTCCTGTAATAAGCTGGCGAAAATTTAAACGTTGTGTCAGCAAGGCTATTAAGAACGAAGTTTTTGGTACTAATCTCAACGATGCTACTGGTGAAGTGGATTTGACAGAAGAGATAGCCAATAATCTTGTTAATGGGCAGGTTATGGTTATTGACATAGCAAGATTGGATGACAATACCCAGAGTTTCGTTTTTGGTAGTGTGGCACGAGCAATCTATGATATGAAACTTGGCTCTGAAAGAGACAACATCCCCGATAAGGTTATCATGTTTGTCGATGAGTTGAATAAGTATGCTTCTAATGATGTTCCTAAGAATTCACCTATATTGAAGCAACTGCTGGATATAGCAGAACGAGGACGCTCTTTAGGTATCATCTTATTCTCTGTAGAGCAATTTAGGAGTGCCATCCACGATAGAGTCAAGGGAAACTGTGCTACAGCAGCATATGGAAGAACGAATGCAATTGAGGTTTCAAAATCTGACTATCGTTACATTCCTAAGACCTATCAGAATATGATGACTCGTTTAAGTCCTGGAGAGTATATTATCTCCAACCCTGCTCTTCGTTCTTTGGTGAACATCAGGTTCCCACGTCCATCATACAAACAATTCCCTAATGGATAAAGAATAATATGGCTCAGCAAATAGAAAACTCCACGATAGGCATCGACCTTTTGAAAATGTTAATGCTCCAATTATACAGCAATCCACGCTGTATATATAGGGAGTATATACAAAATGCACTTGACTCAATAAACGAAGCAGTTCAGCTTGGTATTCTAAAAAGAGTCAAAGATGGTCATGTAGGCATCCAAATATCTTCTAATAATGTCACCATAGAAGACAATGGTACAGGTATTCAGTCAGCACTGGCTGTAAAATATTTGACTGATATCGCAAATAGTATCAAAAATGGAGTTAATACTGCTGGTCTTTATGGTGTGGGGAGACTATCTGGAGGTGGCTATTGCGACATCTTAGAATTCGACACATCCTACCAAGGAGAAGGACTTGGTACCGTTGTGACAATGGATACAAGAATCCTGCGCAAATTGCTCGATGAAAATCAGAACGAGATGTCGGCTGAAGAGGCTATGTGCCAGATATGTACAACACACACGTATGAAACTGAGGTCGAGAAGCACTATTTTATCGTAAGATTAAAAAATGTCACTAATTCCGCTGATGTCTTATTGAATACAGATGACATATTGCAATATATCAAAGAAGTTGCTCCTGTCGATTATAGTGTTACATTCAATTCATTAATAAATTCTAGTGATCAGCGTGATTTTGTTGAAAAGCATAAAGCTATTGATAAGATAAAAGTTTCGCTAAACGAGACTGCAGACATAGAAAAATCTTATGACCTTGTGGTGAAGGGAAGTGGAGACAATATTGAGAAATTGCGCTATTTTGAACTCCCTGCTCATGAGAAGTTTGGTAAAATGGGATGGGGATGGTATGCAGTAACTGATTTCTCTGTTCAGATAAGTGACGAGAAAGATCCTAATGCTGGCATAAGACTTCGTAAGCATAATATCTCTTTAGACAAAAATTTATTAAATGCATATTTTAAAGAAGCACGCGGTAACAAGTATTTCTACGGAGAGATTTTTATTTCAAATAGTAAAATAGTTCCCGATAGTGGACGACAAGGCTTAGCTGCAAGCGAGGAGGCAGATGCTCTCATAAAGACTATAAGGGAGTATTTTGGCATTCTACATCTTGTCTATAATAAGGCAAGTAGGTTAAAATCCAAGCTTAAGTCAATTCAGGATGCTGTGGAAAACATTAAAGGGAAAACAGACCCCGCTGTTATCAACATACTTGTTGGGAAATTACGAGAAGTTGTTAAGGATTTTGAGAAGTTTGCCACTTATGACAGTCATGAGGAAGTAAATGACGTTATTTCCATTTACAGAAGAAAGTATGCCCAGAACCTTCAAAATGAGGTCTGCAAATTGTTAAGAGAGCCTGAACCCGTAGAAGAAGATGACACTCCGCATGTTGTTCAAGAGCCAAATGACCACGCCTCAGAGAACACAAATGAGGGAGCAATACCTCAAATTACGACTTCTACAATTGTTCCAAATCAAAATACGGAACCTACCCCCTCTGTTCCTCGTCCATCAGAATTAACGACATCACCTATCCAGCAGACACAAGGCACTGCTGGAGCAGTAAATAAGAACCCGATACCATTCCCTCCTCCACCACCTCCTGTTCCTAATACTGTGCAGAAAAAAACAGGAAATAGTGGAGTCGATAGTCTTTTGCAGCCATTGATTAATAAAGGAATTTACACCCCCGAACAATTGGCTGTTTTAAGGAAAGTCCTCAACACAATGTTATTAGTGTGTCCATCAGCAAAGAAAAAGAATCTTTCAGTGCTGATGCAATCAGCTATAGCGAGTCTTGAATAATAATGGGAAGGGTAAAAAAGAGGAAGAAAGTACTGCTCATAGAGCCAAATTACGCCAATAAATTCCCTCCCATCGGGTTGATGAAATTATCAACTTATTATAAGAATTTGGGAAATTGGGATGTGGTCTTCTATAAAGGAGACCTAAAAACATTTGTTATAGAACGTATTACAGAAAAATGTGTTGATATGTTCAACACAATTGATAAGTCAATTGATTGGTCTCTAAAGAAAGATAAAATATTTGAATATATAAAAACTCGCAAAAAGGAACTTGTTCCTGAGATAGGAATTGACAGTTCCGATTTTAGCATTTTACTCTTAGGCCAACTGTCGGATTTCAAAGATTATTATTGGAAAGGCATCTGGAAAGATAATCCAGAATGGGACAGGGTTGGAGTAACTACTTTATTCACTTTTTACTGGGATATAACTGTAGAAACCATCAATTTTGCCAAGCTTTTGGTGAAGAAACAAAAGGATCTCATGGTAGGTGGAGTATTGGCCTCAATTCAGCCTAAAGAACTCGAAGCCGCTACAGGCATTAAGCCGTATGTGGGAATTTTGAATATTCCTGGTCAGTTAGATAAGGGTGACACACAAATTATTGACGAGTTACCTCTTGATTATTCTATATTAGATGAGATAGAATATAAGTATCCTATGGCCAATGCATTCTATGGTTATATGTCAAGAGGATGTATTAGACATTGTCCCTTTTGCGCAGTCCCCACGTTGGAACCTGTTTACAATCCTTATATAGAACTGACTGATAGGGTTAATAAAACGAGAGTTGATTTTGGCGATCAAAAGGACTTGCTTTTAATGGATAATAATGTTCTTGCATCTGAACATTTTGAGGAAATCATACAGGAGATAAAGAATTGTGGCTTTGAACGTGGTGCTATGTTTGTACAACCTAATTTGTTGGATATAGCAGCAAGAAATCTTCGAGAAGGAAAGAATGACAGAGCATATATAAGAAAAACCCAATTGTTGATAAGCACATTCTATGAAAGTCTGAAAGACCAGCAGGAATCATACGAGGTTTATAAGATTCTCGACAAATACCACATCAAAAAGCTCTTGACATCAAAGAAAGAAAATCTTCTGATGGCATACGAAGAAATAAAGCCTTATTACGACAAGCATTTCAAGCCAGCACCACGACAGCGATATGTTGATTTTAACCAAGGCGTAGATGCTAGACTATTCACTGAGGAGAAAGCAAGGTTATTGGCTTCTATCGCCATCAGACCTCTTAGGGTTGCATTTGACGATATACATACATTGCCAGCATACGAAAAGGCGATTAGATGGAGTGCTCAAGCAGGCATCAAACACTTCTCAAACTACCTTTTATACAATTTTAGGGATAAACCTATTGATCTCTACAAACGTCTTGAAATCAATGTAAAGATGTGCGACGAACTAAACGTGAACATCTACTCCTTTCCTATGAAATATCATCCGCTTCGTAAGGAAGCAGATAGTGAAGTGGATTATTCACATAACAGGGATTACATTGGCAAATATTGGAACCGCAAATATATACGTGCAGTTCAAGCCGTGCTGAATAGCACTAAAGGGCAGATAGGAAAAGGACAGTCTTTCTTCTATGAAGCATTTGGTAAGAATGAAGATGAATATATTGATTTGTTGGAAATGCCAGAGAGTTTTATTCTATATCGATTCTTTTTCAAATGGCTTGACAACATCAACGGTCTTGGGCCAATCCATTGGCACGAATCTTGGAACAAATGCAAAGAAAAACTGTCTGACGAAGAATGGGAGAAAGTACTAAATGTTATTCACGGTAACGAATTCTCTGCTCAAACAAGAGAATGCTTTGATGATGCGGATGTTCGCCTCCTACTTAGCTATTATAAGAATTTTCGTAATGACATATCGACACCAGGGACAGAGTTATATGAATTGAAAAAGGTTTATGATTCACATCCAATTATTGAATTAAGAAGGAATAAGCATCATGAAGATAACTAAAGATACGACTTTAATAGAGCTACGTCAGACTGGCATCGTCGACAAAGATGTTTATCTTTATCTTAGAGATGAAGGTTATAAGGTTGTCAATGATGTCATTTTACGTTCCAGAGATCCTGTGTTTTGGAACTCACAAAAAAGTGATGTAAGGTCTTTGGGCGCTTTTCTTCAGGGTATCTCAGACTTTACTTGGAGATTTGAAAATAGGCAAATAGACGAGGAAATAGAAACTCTACTTCCTCATACCCTTCTATTTGCTATTCAATCTATATATCAAAATGAGGAAAAGAGGTTCAATGCAGATTATGTTCTCAGTTTGAATCTTTATGATGAGTCTGATTTCTTTTTCCCCTCGTTCTTTTATCAATTGATTTCAGCCCCTCTGACGTTCTTTGATATTGATGCCTTCAAAGTAAAATTTAAACGAGGCGAGTATGCTATTTTGGATGTTGACATTGAATATGAACGATATAAGTTTGCCATGACATCTATTATTGTCAATATCGAAAAGTCATTGGGAAATTTCCCGGATTGTGTTTATTACAAAAGATTGATAGACTTGGTTATTAGCGAACTTGATATTAGCGAAAAACAAATTAATGATGCAGAAACATATGCTAACTTACTTAATTATCACCCAG
>Ga0310691_10002984_pt1 | contig 21115 bp, 16 predicted proteins | sample 176DNAGHGlowgp2_FD_203887 | JGI IMG/M metagenome (GOLD analysis project Ga0310691, IMG submission 203887) | Sheep rumen microbial communities from Palmerston North, Manawatu-Wanganui, New Zealand - 1766 DNA GHGlow gp2 (v2) (version 2) | ecosystem: Host-associated > Mammals > Digestive system >...
CACCGGCTCTCCTGAGAGTCAGGTTGCTTTATTTTCCTACCGTATCGCTCACCTTACCGAGCACGTGAAGAAGAACAAGAAGGACGTGGTGACGCGCCGTTCCCTTCTCCGCCTCGTCGGTAAGCGCCGTCAGATCCTGGATTACCTCCAGACGATCGACATCGAGAGATACCGCAACATCGTCAAGGAGCTCGGTCTCCGCCGATAAGCAGATAGGAAAAGACGAGGGATGGTTCCCGGGCGGAACCATCCCTTTTTTGACGAAAAGACGCCTGTATGACAGGCATAAGACGTATAAAGACGCAATAGAGAAACAGTAATGAACGTTATCAACAAAAAGATCGAGCTCGCGGACGGCCGCGTGATCGAGATCGAGACCGGCAAACTGGCCAAGCAGGCCGCCGGCTCCGCCGTTGTCAAGATGGGAGGTACGATGATCCTCGCCACCGTGACCTGTGCCGACGAAGTCAAGGAAGGCACCGATTTCATGCCCCTCACCGTGGACTACCGTGAGAAGTACTACGCCGCCGGGCGTTTCCCCGGGGGTTTCCTGAAGCGCGAGAGCAAGCCCTCCGACTACGAGGTGCTCATCGCCCGCCTGGTGGACCGTCCCATCCGCCCGCTGTGGCCGGATGACTTCCACCTCGAGGTCTTCGTGCAGCTCAGCCTCATCTCCGCGGAGAAGGACATCCAGCCCGACGCCCTCGCCGGCCTGGCCGCTTCCTGCGCCCTCGCCACCTCCGACCTGCCCTTCGGCGGCCCGGTCTCCGAAGTGCGCGTGAGCCGGATTGGCGGCGAATTCGTCATCAACCCGACCTTCTCCCAGATGCAGCACTCCGACCTCGAACTGATGGTCGCCGCCACCGAGGAGAACATCATGATGGTCGAGGGCGAGATGAACGAGGTGTCCGAGCACGACATGCTCGAGGCCATCAAGTTCGCCCACGAGGAAATCAAGAAGCACTGCCGCGTGCAGAAGGAGCTCATGCACGAGCTCGGCACCGACGTGAACAAGCGTGACTATCCCCACGATCCCGAGGACGAGGAGCTGAAGAAGGCCGTGCACGAGTTCTGCTACGACAAGTGCTATGCCCTCGCGAAGGCCGCCAAGCCCAAGAAGGAGCGTGAGGAAGGCTTCAAGGCCATCAAGGAGGAGTTCCTCGCCACGATTCCGGAAGAGGAGCTCGAGGAGAAGACCCCGCTCGTGGAGCGCTACTACCACGCCGAGGAGAAAGAGGCCATGCGCAACTTGATCCTCGACGAGGGCATCCGCCTGGACGGCCGCGTCTGCAACGAGGTGCGCCCGATCTGGTGCGAGGTGGACTACCTGCCCTGCGCCCACGGCTCCGCCATCTTCACCCGCGGCGAGACCCAGTCCCTCGCGACGGTGACCCTCGGCACCAAGCTCGACATGAAGGAGATGGACGAGGTGCTCATCCAGGGCGACCAGCAGTTCGTCCTCCACTACAACTTCCCGCCGTTCGCCACCGGTGAGGCCAAGCCGCAGCGCGGCCCCGGCCGCCGCGAGATCGGCCACGGCAACCTGGCGATGCGCGCCCTCAAGCCGGTTGTGCCCCTCGCCCCGGAGAACCCGTACGCCGTGCGCGTTGTCTCCGACATCCTCGAGTCCAACGGTTCGTCTTCGATGGCGTCCGTCTGCGGCGGCTGCCTGGCGCTTATGGACGCCGGCGTGAAGATCAAGAAGCCGGTCGCCGGCGTGGCGATGGGCCTGATCACCGACGAAATCCACCCCAATGACCGTTACGCCATCCTGACCGACATCCTCGGCGACGAGGACCACCTCGGCGACATGGACTTCAAGGTCACCGGCACCGCCGACGGCATCACCGCCACCCAGATGGACATCAAGGTGGACGGCCTGTCCTACGACGTGCTGGAGAAGGCCCTCGAGCAGGCCCGTCAGGGACGCCTGCACATCATGGGCGAGATGATGAAGACCATCAGCGAGCCGCGCGAGGACTACAAGCCCTTCGTGCCCCGCATCGTCCAGATCCGCATCCCGGCCGAGTTCATCGGCGCGGTCATCGGCAAAGGCGGCGAGACCATCCAGAAGATCCAGAAGGAGACGGGTACCGTCATCAACATCGACGAGGAGCCGATTCCGGGTACCAACCTCACCGAGGGTGTCGTGGACATCGCTTCCGACAACGCGGACAACATGCAGAAGGCCCTCGACTGGATCAAGGGCATCTGCGCCGTGCCCGAGGTGGGCAAGACCTACCACGGCCGCGTCGTGTCCATCCTCGACTTCGGCGCCTTCATCGAGATCCTGCCGGGCAAGGAAGGCCTGCTGCACGTCTCCGAGATCGCGTGGAACAAGACCGAGAAGGTCGAGGACGTCCTGGCCGTCGGCGACGAGGTGGACGTCAAGCTCCTCGAGATCGACGCCAAGACCGGCAAGATGCGCCTTTCGATGCGCGCCCTGACCGAGAAGCCGGAAGGCTACAAGGAGCCGGAGCGCCGTCCCCGCGGCGGTAGCGACCGCGGCAATGGCGGTGAGCGCCGGGGTGCCGACCGTGGCGAGCGTCGCGGCGGTGACCGCGGTGAGCGCCGGGGTGGCGAGCGTGGCGAACGCCGCGAAGGCAGCCGTGAGAACCGCGGCGGCGAGCACCGTGGCGGTGACCGCCCGCGCCGCAGCTTCGGCCCGCGCAACGAGGCTCCCGCGCCGTCCTTCGATGACTTCAAGGAGACCGTCGACGAGGTCTTCTAGGACCTGCCGATCATAGAAAGCGCCTGCCTCAACCGGGGCAGGCGCTTTTCTTGTTATCTGACCGTCAAATGATTACGCCTAGTCGATCAGGGCGTTCTTCTCGACGGTCCAGCCTTCGCGCTGCGACAGGCCGCAAGGCGTTCCCTGGAACATCTTGGCGGCTTCCTTGTCGCCCTTCAGCTGCCACTGCAGCCAGGCGAGGGCCGGGACGGTGAACTCGCCGCCGTGCTCCTGGCGGTAGGTGCCGCCGTGGCCCACGGGATAGTTCGCCGCAAAGGCGGGTACCTTCTCCAGCCGATGGAAATCATCCATACCGTTCAGGTAGGCGATGTCGGTCTCGCCGCCGAGGATGTAGATCACCGGGACCTTGATGTTCTGGAGCTTCTCCTTCTCGGGCATCGGCATGCCGGGCACGGCGCCGGCCGGGTTGATGAACAGGCCGCTGTTGCAGATCATGATGGTCTTCAGGCGCGGATCGGCGGAGTTGTCCAGGGTCTGCAGGCCGCCGCAGGACATGCCGGCCGCCGCGATGGCGTCGGTGTCGATGCGTCCGTAGTACGGGCTCTCCTTGTCGGCGTTCTGCGCGATGGCCCATTCGATGGCCTCGATCTGCTGGGCGGACGTGGACTGCGGCCCGCGGTAGGGCTTCTCTTCCATCGGGATGTAGCCGGAGGCGATCACGAGGAAACCGTGCGAGGCGATCTCGTTGAGGAACTTATAATGCTCCCACGGGGAGTTGGTGCAGGCGCCGTTGCCCCAGACGAGCAGCGGCAGTTTGTTGGCCTTGCCGAAGGGGGCGAGGTTCTGCGGGGCGAAGATGGTGTGGGCCTCCAGCGAGGGATCCTCGAGCATCAGCACTTTGTAGGGACCGGTGCCGCCGTCTTCGACGACCAGCGACTGGGAAGCCGCGGGGGCGACTTCCTTGGGGGTGCAGCCGGCCAGTACGAAGGCGCAGGCGGCCATCAGAAAGGAGATCTTTTTCATTTTATCATAAGGTTTTAAAAGCATCTGCATCTTCCAGGACGGGGAATTTGGCGTGGTAGTCCGCGAGGTGCTGAAGGTCGATCTCTCCGGCGATCGCGGCTTCCCGGCCGTCGGGCGCCGCGGTGAGCGTTTCGCCGTAGGGCCCGATGAAGGCGGTGCCGCCGTCGTACGCGCACACGGGATCGCTGCCCACGCGGTTCACGGCCACCACGTAGCAGGCGTTCTCGATGGCACGGGCGCGCGTCAGCGTGTCCCACGCGAAGCGCCGCACGTCGGGCCAACTGGCCACCAGCAGGATGGCGTCGTAGTCGTTCCGGTTGCGCAGCCACACGGGGAAGCGCAGGTCGTAGCACACGGCCAGCAGGAAGCGGACGCCGCCGTATTCGACGATGACGCGCTTGCTGCCGGCGAGGAAACGCTCGCCCTCGCCGCCGTAGCCGAACAGGTGGCGCTTGTCATACTGCTCATAGCTGCCGTCCGGCCGGACGAAGAAGAAGCGGTTGGCGCATTTTCCGCCCGGGAGGGCCAGGGCAATGCTGCCGGCGATGGCGGCGTCCAGTTCGGCGGCCTTGCGCCGCATCCAGGCCAGGCCTGCGCTGGGCTCCGTCTCGACGGTGGCGTCGGGCAGGGTGGCGAAGCCGGTGGAGAACATCTCCGGGAGGACGTAGAGCGCGGCCGGCGGTGCGCCGGCGAGCAGGGTGTCCAGGTGCGCGCAGTTCGCCTGCGGGTCGCCCCAGACGATATCGGACTGGATCAGACAGATTTTCATTACACTTCGATGGGTTTGTACTTCGGCACCAGGGACTTCATGATCACCCAGGCGATCAGGTAGGCCACGCCGCAGAAGCAGAACATGATGAAATAGCCGGCCGGCTTGCCATCGAATCCGAGGAAGCGGAAAGCGGCGCCCGCCTCTTCCGCGTGCGTGAACAGTTTGCCCGCGACATACTGGATGATCATCGAGCCGATGCCGCCCGCCGTGGTGCCGATGCCGGTAATGGAGGCGATGGTGCTCTTCGGGAACATGTCGCCGATGGTGGAGTAGAGGTTGGCGCTCCAGGCCTGGTGCCCCGCGCCGGCGAGGCCGATCAGGACGGCCGGCCACCAGGCGGAGTTCAGGTTGATGCCCAGCGGCTGGGCGAAGAGCGCGGCGATCGGGAAGAACGCGAAGATGAGCATCGCGAGCATCCGGCCCGCGTACGGGTCCATGCCCTTCTTCTCGACGAACACCTTGGGCAGGTAGCCGCCCACGATGGAAACCACGGTCACGATGGCGTACAGCGTGAAGATCAGGGCCTGGCCCAGGCCGGAGGTGGCGGGGGCGCCGAACTGGTTGCTGAAATAAGAAGGCGCCCAGAACAGGAAGAACCACCACACGCCGTCGGTGAAGAACTTGCCCGTGATGAAGGCCCAGGTCTGCCGGTACCTGAGGCACTGGACGAAGGGAATGGATTTCTCTTCCGGCCGGGCCGCGTCCTCCGCCGGTGCGGCCGCCGCTTCCGCTGCGTCGTCCTGGTGGATGTACGCAAGCTCGGCGGCGTTCACCCGTTTGCTCTGCTCCGGCTTTTCATACATGAAGGCCCAGAAGAACATCCAGATGAAGCCCAGGCCGCCGATGATGATGAAGGACCACTCCCAGCCGAAGCGGACGGCCAGGGGCGGGATCAGCAGCGGGGCCGCCAGCGCGCCCACGGAAGCGCCGGCGTTGAAGATGGACGTGGCGAAGGCGCGGTCTTTCTTCGGGAAATACTCGGCCGTCACCTTGATGGCGGCCGGGAAGTTGCCGGACTCGCCGAGGGCGAGGATGCCGCGGCAGAGCAGGAACAGATACACGGAGGTCGTCGATACGGCGAGGGCGGCGTTGCTGCCCACCTCGACGGCCCGCAGGGCGCCCACGCTGCCCAGGCCGGTCAGGTGGGCGGTGCCCCAGCCGCACAGGGCGTGCAGGCACGCGCCGGCCGACCAGACGCCGATGGCGATGAGGTAGCCTTTCTTGGTGCCCATCCAGTCCACGAACTTGCCCGCGAACAGGCAGCAGATCGCGTAGAAGATGGAGAAGAAGGAGGTGATGGTGCCGTAGTTGGCATCGGTCCAGTGGAATTCGGGCTTGATGAATTCCTCGTAGGTGAGCGACAGGACCTGGCGGTCGAGGTAGTTGACGGTCGTCGCCACGAAGAGCAGCGAACACAGCCACCAGCGCCAGTTGGTCATCAGTTTCTGCTGGGTTCCGGACATATCCTATCTGATTTCTTGGATGATTTGCAGGGTGTTCCGGCAGAGCTCCGTGATCCGGGACCAGCTGCCGGCGGCGAGCACCTCCTTGGGGAAGAGGTTGGAACCCATCCCGACACAGGTCACGCCGGCCTTGAACCAGGCCTCCAGGTTGGCCCTTTCGGGTTTTACGCCGCCGGTGACCATCAGTTGGCTCCACGGCATCGGACCGAGCAGGTCCTTGACGAAAGCCGGGCCGAGCACGTCGCCGGGGAAGACCTTGCAGACGTCGCAGCCGGCTTCCTGGGCGGCGCTGACCTCGCTGGCGGAGCCGCAGCCCGGGCAGTAGGGGATGAGCCGGCGGTTGCACACCGGCACGACGGCGGGGTTGTACACCGGGCCCACCACGAAGTTGGCGCCGAGCTGGATGAAGAGGGCGGCGGTGCCGGGATCGACCACGCTGCCGACGCCGAGGATCATTCCCGGAAGCTCGCGGTCCGCATACTTGACCAGTTCCTTGAAGACTTCCTGGGCGAAGTCGCCGCGGTTGGTGAATTCGAAGGCGCGCACGCCGCCGTCGTAGCAGGCCTTGAGGACCTGCCTGGCGGTTTCGGGGTCGGCGTGGTAGAAGACCGGGACCATCCCGGTTTCCTTCATCGTCGCGATGACCTGGAGTTTGCTGTATTTTGCCATGACTGTAAGATTTATCGGGAAACGCGTCCGGAGGCGTCGCCTTTCATAAGGTTCTCCACCTCGGCCACGGTCACCTGGTTGTAGTCGCCGAAGACGGTGTGCTTGAGGCAGGACGCCGCCACGGCGAAGTTCAGCGCCCGCTGGTCGTCGCCGGGCCAGGTGAGCAGGCCGTAGATCAGTCCGCCCATGAAGGAATCGCCGCCGCCCACGCGGTCCACGATGTGGGTGATGTCGTAACGCGGGGACTCGTACAGGGTTCGGCCGTCCCAGAGGACGCCGCCCCAGGTGTTGTGGTTGGCGTTGATGGAGCCGCGCAGGGTGATGATGACCTTCTTCGCACGCGGGAAACGCTTCATCAGCTGCTCGCCCACGCTGCGGAAACGGCCCTGGTCGATGGCGCCGCCCGTCGCGGTGACGTCGAAACCCTCCGGCTTGATGCCGAAGACCTTGTCGGCATCTTCCTCGTTGCCGAGGATGATGTCGCACCCTTCCACGAGCGCGGGCATCACTTCGCCGGCCTGCCTGCCGTATTTCCAGAGGTTCTTGCGGTAGTTGAGGTCGCAGCTGACCGTCACGCCAAGGGCGTTCGCGGCCCTGACGGCCTCCAGGCACACGTCCGCGGCGCCCTGGCTGAGGGCGGGGGTGATGCCGGTCCAGTGGAACCAGTCCGCCCCTTCGAAGACCTTGTTCCAGTCGATCATGCCGGGCCGGACGGTGGCGATGGAGGAGTTCGCGCGGTCGTAGACGACCTTGCTGGGGCGCGCCACGGCGCCCGTTTCCAGGAAGTAGATGCCCACGCGGTCGCCGCCGAACACGATGCCGGAGGTGTCGACCCCGTAGGAGCGGAGGTCCTTGATGCAGGCCTTGGCGATATCGTTGTCGGGAAGGCGCGTGATGAAGCGGGCGTCGAGGCCGTAATTGGCCAGCGAAACGGCCACGTTGGCTTCGCCGCCGCCGAAGGTGGCGTCAAAGCTGCGGGCCTGGCCGAAGCGGAGATATCCGGGGGTGGACAGGCGGAGCATGATCTCTCCGAAAGTGATGACTCTGGGCATAGGGCGTTATTTCTGGCGGCAGAAGATCTGCACGGGGCAGCCGGTGAGGTTGAAGTTCTTGCGGAGCTGGTTCTCCAGGAATCGTTTGTAGGGTTCCTTTACATACTGCGGCAGGTTGCAGAAGAAGGCGAAGGCCGGGAAGCGCGTCGGGAGCTGGGTCACGTACTTGATCTTCACGTACTTGCCCTTCCAGGCGGGCGGCGGCGTCTCTTCGATGACGGGCAGCAGCGCCTCGTTGAGGCGCGCCGTCGGGATCTTCTGCGAGTAGTTGGCATACACCTGCGTCGCGGCTTCCAGCACGTCCTGGATGCGCTGCATCTTCACCACGGAAGTGAAGATGACGGGCACGTCGTTGAACGGCGCCAGACGCTCCTTCAGCGCCTCGGCGTAGTCCCGCATCGTGTTGGAATCCTTGATGAACAGGTCCCACTTGTTCACGACCACCACGCAGCCCTTGCGGTTGCGGACGATCAGGTTGAAAATGTTCATGTCCTGCGACTCCATCCCGGAGGTGGCGTCGATCATCAGTACGCACACGTCGGCGTGCTCGATGGCGCGGATCGAACGCATCACGGAGTAGAACTCCAGGTCCTCGCGGACCTTCGTCTTGCGGCGGATGCCGGCGGTGTCCACCAGCATGAACTCGTGCCCGAACTTGTTGTAATGCGTCTCGATGGCGTCCCGCGTGGTGCCCGCCACGGGCGTGACGATGTTGCGCTCCTCGCCCAGCAGGGCGTTGGTCAGCGAGGACTTGCCCACGTTGGGCTTGCCCACGATGGCGATGCGGGGGAGTCCGGCGTACGGGTCTTCCTCCGGTTCGGACACGGCGGGCAGTGCCGCCACGACGGCGTCCAGCAGGTCGCCGGTGCCGCTGCCGTTGGCTGCGGAGATGCTGTAGATCTCGCCCAGGCCGAGGGAATAGAACTGGTAGGCGTCGTACATCTTCTCCCCGGTGTCCACCTTGTTGACGCAGAGGATGACGGGTTTGCGGGAGCGGCGCAGGACGTCGGCGATCTCGGCGTCGTAGTCGGTGATGCCGGTGGCCGCCTCCACCAGGAAGAGCACCACGTCGGCCTCGTCGATGGCGATCTGGACCTGCGAGCGGATCGCGGCCTCGAAGACGTCGTCCGAGTTGGTGGTGTAGCCGCCCGTGTCCACCACGGAGAATTCGCGGCCGCACCAGTCGCAGCGGCCGTAGTGCCGGTCGCGGGTCACGCCGGCGGTGGGCTCGACGATGGCCTGCCGCATGCCGACGAGGCGGTTGAAAAGGGTGGATTTGCCGACATTGGGCCGGCCGACGATGGCAACGAGACTCATATCCTAGTGTTGTTCGGTGTAAAACTGACAGTCTTGGCAGGCGTCCGTCCGCTCTCCCGGACAGGCCGCGCCGTGCAGGGCGGCATCCTCGTCCTTGAAGCAGCGGATGCCCCGCCTGCGCATTTCCTCGTTGGATCCGACGTCGTACTTCGGGAACCCCCGGCCGGCAAGGATGCCGACGCTCAGCGCGAGCACGCAGAGCGCCACCAGGGCAAGTACGGCGAGGAAGACGGGAACCATGGGACGGTGCTATTGGACGAAGTCCGGGCTGATGGCTTCGTAGTTATAGACCTTGTGGATGATCGACGCGAAGACCTCGGTCATGGACACGATGCGGATCTTCGGGTCGTCGGCGAGTTCCGGATGGGGGATGGTGTCGGTGATGAAGACCTCCTCCAGGGCGGATTCGTGGATGCGCTCGACGGCGCCGCCGGACAGCAGGCCGTGGGTGGCGCAGGCGCGCACGCTGGCGGCGCCCCGGGTCATCAGCACCTCGGCGGCCTTGCACAGGGTGCCGGCGGTGTCGATCAGGTCGTCCACGATGATGATGTCGCGGCCTTCGATGTCGCCGATCGCGGTGATGGAGCCCACCACGTTGGCCCGCTCGCGGGTCTTGTGGCAGATGATCACCGGGCACATCAGCTCACGGGCGTACACGTTGGCCCGCTTGGCGCCGCCCATGTCGGGCGCGGCGATCGACAGGTTCGCGAACCGGCGGCTCCGGATATAGGGGATGAAGACCTTGCTGGCGTAGATGTGGTCCACCGGGATGTCGAAGAAGCCCTGGATCTGGCCGGCGTGCAGGTCGCAGGTCATCACGCGGTCCGCGCCGGCGGCCCGCAGCAGGTTCGCCACGAGCTTGGCGCCGATGGCCACGCGCGGACGGTCCTTGCGGTCCTGGCGGGCCCAGCCGAAATACGGCATCACGGCCACGACTTCGTCGGCCGAGGCGCGCTTGGCGGCGTCGATAGCCAGCAGGAGCTCCATCAGGTTGTCTGCGGGCGGGATCGTGGACTGGATGATGTAGACGGAGGCGCCGCGGACGCTCTCGGTGTACTGAGGCTGGAATTCGCCGTCGCTGAAAGGCGTGACCTCGAGTTCGCCCAGATGCAGCTCCGGCTCATCCGGTGACTGGAGCAGATTGATCTGGTTGATGACCTGGCGTGCAAAGTTCTCGGAGGCCCTGCAGGCGAACAATTCCAATCGGTGGGTGTGTATCATTGCAGTATAGCTTGTGTTTTATAGTGTCTGAAGGATGCCGTCGATGTAGTCCAGGATCTCTTCCTTCCCGCGTCCGTCCAGGGACGAAGTGCAGAACACGGGCGGGAGTTCCTCCCACTGCTCCAGCAGGATCCCGCGGTCCCGCGCGAGCTGCGCGGCCAGGACGTTGGGCCCCTGTTTGTCGCATTTGGTCATGATGAGCGCGAAGGGGACGCCGTTTTCCCCGAGCTCGGCGAGGAAGTCGAGGTCGATCCGGCCGATGTCGTGCCGGGAGTCGATGAGCACGAACAGCAGGACCATCTCCTCCGAGTTGCGGATGTAGTCCCGGATGACGGCGGCGAGCTCGTCGCGGCCCTTCTGCCCCATGCGGGCGTAGCCGTAGCCGGGGAGGTCCACGAGGTACCAGCTGTCATTGATGAGGAAATGGTTGACCACCTTGGTCTTCCCGGGGGTCGAGGACGTCATCGCCAGCTTTCGGTTGCCGCACAGGGTGTTGATGAGGGAGGACTTGCCGACGTTGGACCTTCCGATGAAGGCGAATTCCGGCAATTTCCTCTTCGGCTTCTGTGAGACCCGGGTGCTGCTGCCTGCGAAGACGGCCTCGGAGATCTTCATAATACGAATACTAACTCTGAATTCTAGGCAAAGATAGTAATTCTTTACGGATTTTTCCGTAATTTTGTAAAAGATGGAACGGGATTACATCGATTTGCTGGAACTCCTGGCAATGGTCCGGGAGGAACTCGAAGCGGCCTTCCCGGAGCGCTTCTGGGTGAAGGCTGAAATCGCGTCCGTCCAGACCAAGGCGAACGGCCACTGCTACCTCGAACTCGTCCAGCACGAGAACGGCGGCGTGGTGGCGAAAGTGAAGGCCAACATCTGGCGCTCCCGTTTCGCGCCCCTGCGCGCCTATTTCCGCGAAGCGACGGGGGGCGACCTGGCCGTGGGGATGGAGGTGCTGCTGCGGGTGCAGGTGACGTTCAGCGAGGCCTACGGCTTTTCGCTGAACGTGGAGGAGATCGAGCCGCGCTACACGCTCGGCGCCGCCGAACTTCAGCGCCGCAAAACGCTGGAGAAGCTGGAGGCGGACGGCCTGCTGGATCGCCAGAAGCAACTGGAACCTGCGCTGCTGCCGTACCGCCTGGCCGTGATCTCCGCACGCGATGCGGCCGGCTTCGGCGATTTCCGCCGCCATCTGGCGGACAACGCCTACGGTTTCGTGTTCGAGACGGAACTCTTCGAGGCCACGATGCAGGGGGCGGACGCCCCGGCTTCCATCTGTGACGCCTTCGCACGCGTGGAGTGCGCGGACAGGCCGTTCGACGCCGTCCTGCTGCTGCGCGGCGGCGGTTCCCCCCTCGACCTGGCCTGCTTCGACGACTACGGGCTGGCCCTCGCCATCGCGGACTGTCCCGTGCCGGTCTACACCGCCATCGGCCACGAGCGCGACACCCACGTGGCGGACGTCGTGGCCTACGCCCGGGTGAAGACCCCCACGGCCCTGGCCGACCTGTTCATCGAGGCATTTGCCGCCGAGGACGAGCGTATCGGCTCCTACGGTACGCGGCTGCGCACGGCCTTCCTGTCCCGGCTCTCCGCGATGGAAAGCCGCCTGGACGCGCTGGGGGAGCGCATCCGCCGGGCCGATCCCCGCAACGTGCTGTCCCGCGGCTACACCCTGGTCACCGACGCGCGGGGCGTCGTGGTCAAGTCCGCCGCCGCCCTGCCGGCGGGAACCCCTTTCAAACTGATGTTTGCCGACGGTACCGTGGATGCCGTCGCCCGATGATGCCATGGAAGAGAAATTCGATTATAACGAGGCAGTCGCCGAACTGGAAAGGATCGCCCTCCGGGTCGAGGATCCGGCCACGGGCCTGGACGAGATCGACCGCTGCCTGCACCGCGCCGACGAACTGATCGAAGGCTGCCGGAACTACCTCAGAAGTTTCAGGACAAAAACAGAAGGACTATGATACCCAAGATCTACCAGACGGACCCCTGGCTCGAACCCTACAAGGGCGCCATCGACGCCCGGCACGAGCGGATCCTGTCCGACCGGCGGAAGCTGGCCGGCGACGGTCCCCTTTCCGCGGCCGTCAACAACCACATCTACTACCCCCTCCATCTCGAGAGGGACGAATGGGTGATTCGCGAATGGGCGCCCAGCGCCACCCGCATCTACCTCATCGGCGAGGGCAACAACTGGAAACGCACCGAGGCCTATGCCTTCAAGCCCGTGGGCGCCGGCAACTGGGAGCTGCGCATCCCGGAGATGTTCCTCCACCACGGCGAGCTGTACAAGCTCTGGGTCGAGTGGCCCGGCGGGGGCGGGGAGCGCCTGCCGGCCTACGTGACGCGCGTGGTGCAGGACCCGGAGACGAAGATCTTCTCCGCCCAGGTCTGGAAGCCCGCCGTCCCGTACGTGTGGACGGGCCGCAAGCCCGGCCGCCGGCCGCATCCGCTCATCTACGAGTGCCACATCGGGATGAGCGGCGAGGAGGAGAAGGTGTCCAGCTTCGAGGAATTCCGCCGGAACGTCCTGCCCCGCGTGCAGAAGCTTGGCTACAACGTATTGCAGATCATGGCGTTGCAGGAGCATCCCTACTACGGGTCCTTCGGCTACCAGGTGTCCAATTTCTTCGCCCTGAGCTCCCGTTTCGGCACGCCCGAGGAGTTCAAGGCGCTCGTGGACGACGCCCACCGCCGCGGCATCGCCGTCATCATGGATATCGTCCATTCGCACGCCGTGAACAATGAGGCCGAGGGCCTCTCGCGCCTGGACGGCCGGGACGACCTCTACTTCTACCAGGGTCCGCAGGGGCATCACCCGGCGTGGGGCTCCCGCTGCTTTGACTACGGCAAGGACGAGGTGAAGTATTTCCTGCTCGCGAACTGCAAGTACTGGTTGGAGGAGTACCACCTGGACGGCTTCCGCTTCGACGGCGTCACCAGCATGATCTACTGGGACCACGGCCTGGGCAAGGACTTCGGGAACTACGCCTATTACTTCGACCAGGGCGTGGACGAGAACGCCGTCAGTTACCTGGCCCTCGCGAACCAGCTCATCCACGAGATCGACCCCGAGGCGATCACGATCGCCGAGGACGTGAGCGGCATGGCCGGCCTGGCGGCCCCCTTCGAGGCGGGAGGCGTCGGTTTCGACTTCCGGATGGCGATGGGCATCGCCGACCACTGGATCAAGTGGATCAAGGAACTCTCCGACGACCAGTGGAGCATGGGCGGCATCTGGTGGGAGCTCACCAACAAGCGCGCCGACGAACACACGATTTCCTACGCCGAGTGCCACGACCAGGCGCTGGTGGGCGACAAGACCATCATTTTCCGCCTGATAGACAAGGAGATGTACTGGTCGATGGACAAGGCTTCGCAGAACCTGCTCGTGGACCGCGGCATCGCGCTGCATAAGATGATCCGCCTCGTGACGCTGGCCACTTCGGGCGGCGGATACCTGAATTTCATGGGCAACGAGTTCGGCCATCCGGAGTGGATCGACTTCCCCCGCGAGGGGAACGGCTGGTCCTACAGCCACGCCCGGCGCCTCTGGTCGATTGCGGACAATCCGGCCCTCCGGTACGGCGGCCTGCAGGCTTTCGACGCCAAGATGATTCACTACGTGAAGCGGGAGCGCATCCTCTCCGGCGTTCCCTGCCAGCTATATGTGGACGAAGCGCGGAAAGTTTTGATTTTCAGCCGCGGAAATAGTATCTTTGCATTCAATTTCAACCCGACCGCCTCTTTTGAGGATTTCCGGTTCCAGGCACCCGCCGGGGAGTATGCGATGGCATTCAATTCCGACGATGCCGCCTATGGCGGGTTCTCGAGGCTGGCCCAGGACGAACGGCACGCCACGGTGGACGGATGGCTGTCGCTCTACCTGCCGAGCCGGGTGGCGCTCGTGTTGAAGAAGATTAAATAGAAAAAGACGATATGGCATTCCTGAAATTCAACAAGTCGGAACTGGTCAACCTGTCCTACTCGCTCAAGCGTGAGATCCTGGGCGCCAACAAGACGGGAGCCTACTGCAACACGTCCATCGTCACCTGCAACACGCGCCGTTACCACGGCCTGCTCGCGGTTACGCTGGACCGTTTCGGCGGCGACAAGTTCCTGCTCCTTTCCGACCTGGACGAGACCCTGGTCGTGAACGGCAAGCAATTCAACCTCGGCATCCATTGCTACGGGGATTCCTATGAACCGCGCGGCCACAAGTACGTGGTGGACTTCAGCGCGGACCCCGTCCCGCAGATCACCTGCAAGGTGGGCGACACCCTTTTCCGCAAGACGCTCGTCCTGGCGCCGGACCGCGACCAGGTGCTCGTAAAATTCGAAGTCCTGGAGGCTCCCGGCGCCGTCACCCTCCAGCTCCGTCCCTATCTCGCTTTCCGCAACATCCACGACCTGACGCACTGCAACCCGGATGCGAACCTGTACGGTTCCCCGGTCCAGAACGGCATGGCTTTCCGCCTGTACGCCAACTTCCCGGACCTCAACCTGCAGGTGAGCGACGCCCGGGCGAAGTTCACCGCGAACCCGTATTGGAACTACGGCATCACCTATTCCGACGAATACCGCCGCGGCTTCGACTGCCGGGAGGACCTGGTGGTCCCCGGCTGGTTCGAGTCCCGCCTGAAGCCCGGCGACGCCCTCGTCTTCTCCGCCTCGCTGCTGCAGGAGGACCCGGCCGGACTGAAGCGCCGCTTCACCGCCTGCGTCAAGACCGCCGGCGAGATCACCAGCTACCGGGACCAGCTGCGCCGCTGCGCGGACCAGCTGATCACCAACCATAACGGGCGCAAGAAGATCAACGCCGGCCTGTCCTGGCTGTACACCGGCCTGCTGCGCGAGACGCTGATCGCCCTGCCCGGCCTTACCCTCTACGGGTTGAACGATCCCAAGCAGTTCGAGGAGATCCTCGACAACCTCATCGCCGACGAGCAGGAACGCCTGTTCCGCCGCACCACGCAGGTGGAAGCGCCGCTCTACCTGGCGGGCATCCTGCAGGAGTACATCGCCTACGGCGCCGACGAAAAGCAGGTCTGGCAGAAGTACGGCGGGGTCGTCCGCGGCATCCTCGAGAGCTACCTCCCGGGCGAGCGCGCGGAAGTGGCGATGCAGCCCAACGGCCTGCTGTGGGCGCAGAAGGACGGCGTCGCCCTGAGCTGGATGAACGCCTACATCGACGGCCGTGCCGTCACCGAGCGCGCCGGCTATCAGGTGGAGACCAACGCCTTCTGGTACAACTCCATCTGCTTCGCGATCGAGATGGAGTCCAAGTACGGACCCAGGAAGAATTCCTTCGTGACCAAGTGGGAGGCCATCCGCGACCTGGTCCGGCGCAACTACCAGCCCACCTTCTGGAACCCGCAGCGCGGCTGCCTGGCCGACTATGTGGACAACTACGGACAGAACATGGACATCCGTCCGAACCAGATCTACGCCATCAGCGTGAAGTATTCCCCGCTGGACGAGGAACTCGCCCCGTCGATCCTCCGCGTGGTGAACAACGAGCTGGTCACGGCCCGCGGCATCCGCTCCCTTTCCCCGCGCGATGCCAAGTACAAGGCCGTCTATGAGGGCTCCCAGCGTGACCGCGACCTGGCCTACCACCAGGGCTGCAGCTTCCCGTTCCTGCTCGCCCCCTATGCGGACATCAGCTTCCGCGTCAAGGGCGCCGCTTTCTGGAAGCGGGCCGAGTGGCTGATCGAAGGATTCTACGACGACCTCGGCAAGCACGGCGTCGGCGCCTTCTCCGAACTCTACGACGGAGACCCGCCCCACGAGCCGCACGGAGCCATCTCCTCGGCGCTCAGCACCGCCGCGCTGCTTACCGTCGAGCACATGTTGGACCAATACAAGGAGGCTTAGATATGAAAGTTTTGATGTTCGGCTGGGAGTTCCCTCCCCACATCGCCGGCGGTCTCGGCACCGCCTGCGAGGGCATCGTCAAAGGCCTTGCGCACAACGGCGTCGAGACGCTGTTCGTGATGCCCTCCGCCTCGGGCGACGAAGACCAGAGCTGCGCCACGATCCTCAACGCCAGCGACGTGGCGGTACAGCACGTCAGCGACACGGTCGAGGAGTTCCTCGACAAGGTCAAGTTCATCAACGTGGACTCGAACATCGTCCCCTACGTGGACCCGGACGAGTATTTCGAGGCCATCGAAAAAATGAAGCGCGAGCAGGTGCACGAGACCACGGTGGGCTTTGGCCAGAAGTTCAAGTTCTCCGGCAAGTACGGCGCCAACCTCCTCGAGGAGGTGTCCCGCTACGCCCAGGTGGGCGGCACCATCGCGATGCAGCACGCCGGCGAGTTCGACGTCATCCACGCTCACGACTGGCTGACCTACCTGGCGGGCATCGCCGCCAAGGAGCTGTCCGGCAAGCCGCTGGTCGTCCACGTGCACGCCACCTCCTTCGACCGCGGCACCGACGACATGGTGGACTCCCGCGTCTATGCGATCGAGAAGCGCGGCATGGAAGCCGCCGACCGCGTCGTCACGGTCAGCGACCTCACGCGCAACATCGTCATCAACAAGTACGGCATCGACCCCGCGAAGGTGGTGACCGTGCACAACGCCGTGGACTTCAGCGGCCGCGAGAACCTCACGGTCGAGCGCGGCGTGAAGGACAAGGTCGTGACCTTCCTCGGGCGCATCACCTTCCAGAAGGGCCCCGAGTACTTCATCGAAGCGGCCGCGAAGGTCCTCAAGCGTACGAAGAACGTGCGTTTCGTGATGGCCGGCAGCGGCGACATGATGCAGCGCGCCATCCGCCAGGTGGCCCGCCTCGGCATCTCCGACCGCTTCCATTTCACGGGCTTCCTGCGCGGGCAGGAAGTGCAGAAGATGTTCGCCCTGTCGGACGTGTACATCATGCCTTCCGTGTCCGAGCCCTTCGGCATCTCCCCGCTCGAGGCGATGCGCTCCAACGTCCCGTCCATCATCTCCCACCAGAGCGGCGCCGCCGAGGTGCTCAAGTATGCCCTCAAGGTCGACTTCTGGGATGTGGATGCGATGGCCGACGACATCTATGCCCTGCTGCAGTACCCGGCGCTGGCCGATTTCGCCAACCGCCAGGGATTCGACGAAGTGAACGCGCTCAAGTGGAACAACGCCACCGCGAAGCTCAAGAAAGTTTATGAATCAGTAGTCAACCAGTAATATGAAGAAGTCAATCTGCCTGTACTTCCAGGTTCACCAGCCCACCCGTCTCCGCCTTTACAGATTTTTCGATATCGGCAAGGACTCCCATTATTATGACGATTTCGCCAACAGGACCATCCTGAAGCGTATCGCCCAGAAGTGCTATCTTCCGATGAACGAGCTGCTGCTCGAAGCCGTGAAGAAGAACAAGGGCAAGTTCAAGCTGGCCTTCTCCATCACGGGTTCCGCGCTGGAGCAGTTCGACCGCTACGCCCCCGAGGTGATCGACAGTTTCCGCAAGCTGGCCGAGACCGGCTGCGTGGAATTCCTCTGCGAGACCTACAACCACTCCCTGTCCTCGCTGGTGTCCCAGCAGGAGTTCGAACACCAGGTGAACAAGCACAAGGCCGCCATCGAGCAGTACTTCGGCGTCACGCCCAAGACCTTCCGCAACACCGAGCTCATCTACTCCGACGCCATCGGCGCGGCGGTGTATGACCTCGGCTTCAAGACGATGCTCACCGAGGGGGCCCGCCACATCATGGGTTGGCGGAGCCCCAACTATATCTACAACAACGACTTGAAGCCGGACCTGAAGCTCCTGCTCCGGAACTATGGCCTCAGCGATGACATCGCCTTCCGCTTCTCCAACCGCGGCTGGCAGGAATGGCCGCTGACCGTCGAGAAGTTCGTGGGCTGGCTGAAGTCCGCCGAGGGCGAGATCGTCAACCTCTTCATGGACTACGAGACCTTCGGCGAGCACCAGGGAGCCGAGTGCGGCATCTTCGAATTCATGCGCGCCCTGCCCGACGCCGTGGCGAAGGACAAGGAACTGGAGTTCGTGACGCCCGAGCGCGCCGCTGCGAAGCACAAGTCCGTCGGCGACCTGTCCGTCCCGCAGCCCATCTCCTGGGCCGACGAGGAACGCGACACCTCCGCCTGGCTCGGCAACGAGCTGCAGCAGGATGCTTTCAACAAGCTGTACGCCCTGCAGGAGAAACTTTCCATCCTGAACGACGCGGCCCTGTGGAACGACTTCGGCCATCTCCAGGAGAGCGACCACCTGTACTATATGTGCACGAAGTTCTTCTCCGACGGCGAGGTCCACAAGCGCTTCAACCCGTACGACACGCCCTACGAGGCTTTCATCAATTATATGAACGTTCTCAGCGACTTTATCATAAGAGTAAACAACGCAATAGCGGAAAAATAGTAGTAGTGTATGATCAATCAGTATGAAATGGCCACACCGTCATGGAAAAGCGTGATGGTGACGCGCCATCTGCCTGAGGAGCTCTCGGGTCTGGAGACCCTTTGCAAGAACCTCTGGTGGTGTTGGAACGACAACGCCAAGGCGCTGTTCCGCACCGTGGATTATAATCTGTGGCACACATCCGGCCACAACCCGATGGTGATCCTGGACAAGGTCAGCCTGAAAAGATACAAGGAACTGGCGAAGGACAAGGAGTTCCTGGCCCGCCTCGACGAGGTGATGTCGGAATTCAACTCCTATATGGCCGCCAAGGCCGAACGCAAGGACCCTTCCGTCGGGTATTTCTGCATGGAATACGGTCTGGACACCTCCCTGATGATTTATTCCGGCGGCCTGGGCATCCTGGCCGGCGACTACCTCAAGGAGACCAGCGACATGAACGTGAACCTCGTGGCAGTCGGCCTGCTGTACCGCTACGGATACTTCAACCAGCGCCTCACCCCGCAGGGGAACCAGGTGGCGGAGTACAAGCCGCAGGACTTCCTGAAGATCCCGGCCGAGCCCGTCCTGGACGAGAACGGCTCCTGGAAGACGGTCTCCGTGCAGATGCCGGGCCGCAGCATGAGCGCCCGCATCTGGAAGGTGGCGGTCGGCCGCACCGACCTCTACCTGCTGGATACCGACTACGAGGACAACATCCCCGAAGACCGCCAGGTCACGCACCAGCTCTACGGAGGTGACTGGGAGAACCGCCTGAAGCAGGAGATCCTGCTCGGCATCGGCGGCGTGCGCGCCCTGCGCGCCCTCGGCCTGAATCCCAAGATCTACCATTACAACGAGGGCCACGCCGCATTTGCAGGCCTGGAGCGCCTCCGCGAGTGCATCCAGGACAACCATCTCTCCTTCAACGAGGCGATGGAACTGGTCCGCGCGTCCGGTCTCTACACCACCCACACCCCGGTTCCCGCCGGCCACGACGCCTTCTCCGAGGAGATGATCGGCCGTTACTTCGGCCACTATCCCGGCCGCCTGGGCATCGACTGGCGCACGATGATGGGCCTGGGCCGCATCAACGCGGACGACCGCGACGAGAAGTTCTCCATGAGCCACCTCGCCGCCAACCTCTCGCAGAACGTCAACGGCGTGTCCATGCTGCACGGCAAGGTCAGCCAGGACATCTTCGCGGATATGTATCCCGGCTACCTCCCGGAGGAACTCTATATCAGCTACGTCACCAACGGCGTCCACTACCCGACCTGGGCTTCCAAGTACTGGAAGGAGCTGCACGCCAAGGTGTTCGGTCCCGAGTTCCAGACGCATCACTACGACAAGAAGTGCTTCGAGGGCATCTATACGGTGCCCGACGCCGAGATCTGGGGCATCCGCAAGGTGCTCAAGAAGGAACTTGTCCGGACCATCCGCGAGCGCCTCTCCGACCCGCAGATGAGCGCCCATTACACCCCGCGCCAGGTTGTCACGATCAAGGAACGCCTGCGCGAGGACGTGCTCACCATCGGCTTCGCCCGCCGCTTCGCCACCTACAAGCGCGCCACCCTGCTGTTCAGCGACCTGGACCGCCTGGACGCCATCGTCAACGACCCCGTGCGTCCGGTGCAGTTCATCTTCGCCGGCAAGGCGCATCCGGCCGACGGCATGGGCCAGGACCTCATCAAGCAGATCATCGAGATCTCCAAGGAAGACCGCTTCCTCGGCCGCATCATCTTCGTTCCCGGTTACGACATCACCCTGGCCAAGCGCCTCGTACAGGGTGTGGACGTGTGGCTGAACAACCCGACCCGTCCGCTGGAGGCCTCCGGTACGTCCGGTGAAAAGGCCGCGATGAACGGCGTGATGCATTTCTCCGTACTGGACGGCTGGTGGGTCGAGGGCTACAAGGAAGGCGCCGGCTGGGCCCTGCCGCAGAAGCGGACCTACGAGGACCAGAACTACCAGAACGAATTGGATTCCGCGACGATTTACGCCACGATCGAAACCGAGATCGCGCCCGCCTACTACGACGTGGACGCCGCTTCCGGCCTGTCGCCCGTGTGGGTCGGCTACATCAAGAACACGATTGCGCAGGTGGCCTGCAACTTCACCACCAACCGCATGCTCACCGATTATTGTAACCAGTACTATCTGCCTCAGTACGAGCGCTTCACGCAGATGTGCCAGGATGACTTCAAACTCGCCCGCGAGATTTCCGCCTGGAAGCGGATGATGCAGGTGGAGTGGGGCAACATCCGCGTCGTGTCCTGCTCGCAGCCGGACGCTTCCTACGTCCTGTCGCAGAACGACATGCTCAAGAGCAAGGTCGTGCTCGACCTGGGCCGCATCCGTCCGGAGGACATCGGCGTCGAGGTCGTGTTCACCACGGCGGACGCCAAGGGCGAACTGCACATTCAGGGCGTTTCTGAAATGGCGCTGACGAAGGTCGAAGGCAGCCTTGCGACCTTCGAGGCGGAGGTGTTGCCGGAGCATACGGGTATGTACCAGGTCGGCAAGCGTGTCTTCCCGAAGAACCCTTGCC
>Ga0310691_10002987_pt1 | contig 21086 bp, 15 predicted proteins | sample 176DNAGHGlowgp2_FD_203887 | JGI IMG/M metagenome (GOLD analysis project Ga0310691, IMG submission 203887) | Sheep rumen microbial communities from Palmerston North, Manawatu-Wanganui, New Zealand - 1766 DNA GHGlow gp2 (v2) (version 2) | ecosystem: Host-associated > Mammals > Digestive system >...
TGTAGAGGTGTAGAGGGCGCTCCGGTGTTTATATCAGAAGGAGCGGTTTTACGGCAACCGGCCCAAAACAGAACCGCAGATGAACTGTAGATGGTGCAGATGAACTGCAGATGAATTGCGCCGTGGGAGTGGCAGCCGGCAGTAAGATATGAAAGATAATATGGTGGAAGAAAAGAAAGCGGAAAACTGCATAGCGGCGGAAACCGTCCGGGAGACGCATTCCGAGGCGGAAACCTTTCTTTTGGCCAGAGAGCTGGGCGAAAAAGCCGGTCCGGGAGAGGTGTATCTTCTCCGGGGAGACCTGGGCGTCGGCAAGACTGTATTCGCCAGAGGCTTCGCTGCCGGTCTGGGGATCACGGAGCCGGTTACCAGTCCCACCTTCACGATCCTGAAGGAGTATCCGGAGGGGCGGCTTCCGCTTTATCATTTTGATGTTTACCGGGTGGGCGACCCGGATGAAATGGAGGAGACCGGGTATTTTGAATATCTGGAGGGCGACGGCGTCCTTCTCATTGAGTGGCCGGAAATGATCGAGGAGATCCTTCCGGAGAGCTGTACATCCGTAACGATCGAAAAGGATACGGAAAAAGGCTTTGACTACCGGCGGATCAGCATCCGGAACAGTTAAGCGTTTTTCAATGAAAAAGAGATATTCGTGCCTCCTTCCGGGGAAGCTGCGGAGCCGCAGGGAGCAGGAATGGAAATCGGAGAAACGGAAATCGAAGAAATGGAAATCGAAGAAACGAGTGGAGTGACAGAAGATTCATGAAGGTTTTGGGAATCGACAGTTCGGGAATGACGGCCACGGCAGCAATCCTTACAGAGGATGAGCTGCTGGCGGAAATCTCGGTCAATCATAAAAAAACACATTCGGAGACACTTCTTCCCATGGTCAGCGAGCTCATGCAGATGACGGAGCTTTCTCCGGCGGATATGGATGTGCTGGCGGTGGCCGCCGGGCCGGGGTCCTTCACAGGGCTCAGGATCGGCGCGGCGACGATCAAGGGGCTTGGTCTGGCGCTGGATAAGCCGGTGGCTGCGGTTCCGACGCTGATGGCGCTGGCGTGGAACGCAGCGGCTTCATCCGGAGTGGTATGCCCCATGATGGATGCCAGACGGAATGAGGTGTATGCCGCGGCGTACCGCATGCCCGGACCGGGGGCGGAGCATAGTGCTCTTCCGGAGGAACTGATCCCCGGGGAGGCGCTGCCTGCCGCAGAAATGGCGGAACGTCTGAATAACCTGGGTGAGCCCGTTCTCCTCCTGGGAGATGGCGCGGATGCGACAAAGGATATTCTCGTCAGCAGGCTGACGGTACCTTACCGCTTTGCTCCGGTGCATATGAACCGGCAGAGGGCGGCGTCGGTTGCAGCCCTGGGTGTGATATTTGCGGAAAAGGAAATGCTCGTGAATGTGGATGATTTTGAGCCGGTATATTTCCGGAAATCCCAGGCTGAGAGGGTCCGCGACGAGAACGCTGCGCAAAGGCCGTAAGAAAAGCGGGAGTAAGCCCGGGAGAGAATAGTTTGACAGAGGTAGGTTTGATAGAGGAACTCTCGATGGAGAAAAGCCGGGCAGAGGAACGTCTGGTGGAGGAGGTTGCCCGCCTGGAGAAGCAGATCTTTTCCGATGCATGGAGTCCGTCGGCGCTGGCGGATTCACTGCAGAAATCATGGAACCATCTGGTTATTGTGCGGATAAACGGCAGCTCGGATCCGGCAATTTCGGCTTCTGAAGAGACGGCCGCTCCGGCCGCGGAGAAACCGGTAAGTTCAGATGCGGGTGAGCCGGGAAGCTTAGATGCAGGGAAGTCGGTTAGCTCATATGCGGATGAACCGGTAAGTTCAGATGCGGATGAGCCGGGAAGGCTGGCCGGCTATGCCCTGTTCAGCATCGTGGCGGGAGAGGCGGAGCTTCTGCGGATCGCGGTGGATCCGGAATGCCGGCGAAAAGGCATCGGGCGCAGGCTGTTTTCGCGGATGCTGGAGAAGCTCAGGGCAGAGAAGGCGGAAAAGCTGTTTCTCGAAGTCAGGAGCAAAAACGAGGCGGCCATTGGACTCTACAGGAGCTTCGGCATGACCGGAGCGGGATGCCGGAAGAATTATTACAGCGATCCGGCGGAGGATGCGCTGATCATGACGAGAGAGATCCGCTGATCAAGGTGGACGAATATACAGGGCGGGGGATAGACAGATCATTATGATGGATATTTGCCTTTTGGGAACCGGCGGCATGATGCCGCTCCCTTACCGGGCGCTGACCAGCCTGCTGGTGCGCTGCAAGGGAAAGGGTTTCCTTATTGACTGCGGCGAAGCAACGCAGATTTCCATCCGGCGGCGCGGATGGAGCTTTCATGACATAGATACGATACTGATCACCCATTTTCATGCGGATCATATCAGCGGGCTGCCCGGCCTTCTTCTGGCCATGGGCAACGCAGAGCGGCATGAAAAGGTGCTGATCGCCGGGCCGAGGGGTCTGCAGCATGTTGTACAGTCGCTTCTGGTGATCGCACCGCGCCTGCCCTTTCCGCTGGAGTTTCGTGAAATTGACGGGCAGGAGGATTGCTTTTCCATAGATGATATGGAGATCACGGCTTTCCGGCTGGAGCACAGCATGACCTGTTACGGATACAGCCTTCATCTTCCCAGAGCCGGTCAGTTCGACCCGGAGGCGGCGAAAAAGCTGGGACTTCCCGTGCAGCTCTGGCATGTTTTGCAAAAGGGTGAAAATGCAGAGTATGAGGGAAAGGTCTACACCTCCGACCAGGTTATGGGACCGCCACGGAAGGGTCTGAAGGTGACCTATGCCACAGATACCCGCCCGGTCGAGCGGATCATAGAGCAGGCGAAGGGGGCAGATCTTTTCATCTGCGAAGGCATGTATGGTGAAAAGGACGGGCCGGAAAAGGCAAGAGAAAAGAAGCACATGACCATGCAGGATGCGGCGCGGCTGGCGAAAAAGGCAGGGGTGCCGGAGCTCTGGCTCACACATTTCTCCCCATCCATGGTAAATCCTCTGGAGTATGAGGAGGAAATCCGCGCGATCTTTCCCGCGGCCGTCATCCCGAAGGACCGGCGGACGAAGGAGCTGCGGTTCGAAGACTGAGCCCGCAATTAACCGTGTGGAGCAGAGCCGCAGAACAGAGATGCTTCAGAAAACATTCGAGACGTTCGTGCATGTAATACGGCAAAATACAAAAATAGCAACAGTCGGGAAACAGGATAATACAGCAATGGAAAAGATAAGTAACGCAAAAGAGCCGGGTGAGGTGGTCATCCTTGGGGTGGAGTCCTCCTGCGATGAGACAGCTGCTGCGGTGGTGGTGAACGGGAGGCAGGTGCTTTCCAATGTGATCCACTCGCAGATCCCCGTCCACACCCTTTATGGCGGCGTGGTACCGGAGATTGCCTCCCGGGAGCATATTAAGCGGGTCAACCAGGTGATCCGGAAGGCGCTGTCCGATGCAGGAAAAACGCTGCAGGATATTTCGGCAGTTGCGGTAACCGCCGGGCCGGGACTGGTGGGTCCTCTTCTGGTGGGAGTCAGTGCCGCAAAGGCCATGGCTTTCGCAGCGGGGCTTCCGCTGGTGGGCGTGAACCATATCGAAGGACATATTGCAGCGAATTTCATTGAGCATCCGGATCTGGAGCCGCCCTTTATCGCACTGGTGGCTTCGGGCGGACATTCCCATATCGTGCTGATGGAGGATTATGGAACATACCGGATCCTTGGTCAGACCAGGGATGATGCGGCGGGAGAGGCCTACGATAAGGTGGCCCGCGCGCTGGGGCTTCCCTATCCCGGCGGCCCGAAGGTGGATCAGCTGGCCAGAGAAGGAAATCCGGAGGCTATCAGCTTCCCCAGGGCGAAGATCGAGGACGCGCCTTATGATTTTTCCTTCAGCGGTCTGAAGTCGGCTGTTCTGAACTATCTGAACGGCTGCGAAATGAAGAATATACCGGTAAATAAGGCGGATGTGGCAGCATCCTTCCAGAAGGCCGTTGTGGATGTGCTGACGGAGCATACCTACCGGGCGGCTGAGGCTTATCATGTGCGGACGGTTTGTTTGGCCGGCGGTGTAGCGGCGAACTCCGCGCTGCGGCAGGCGATGGAGAGCGCGGCGGAGAAGCGCGGGATCGTCTATTCCCAGCCATCTCTCATCTATTGCACGGATAATGGTGCCATGATCGCCTCTGCAGGATATTTTGCCTATCAAAACGGAGAGAGGTCGGGACTTACCCTTAATGCGGTACCCAACCTGAAGATTGGAGAAAAAGGCAGGTTAGGATGAGATCAGCAGTGATCCTTGCCGGCGGAAGCGGCCGGCGGATGGGGAGCGATACCCCCAAGCAGTTTCTTTTACTGGCAAAAAAGCCTCTGATATGGTATGCTGTGAGGGCATTCTCGGACAGTCTCGTGGACGAGATCGTTCTGGTGACCCGTGAGGAGGACAGGGAATTCTGCCGTAAGGAAATCTGCGAAAAGTACAGATTCGGCAAGGTAAAAGCCGTTGTTCCGGGCGGGAGCGAAAGGTTTTACTCCGTGGAAAACGGACTTAAGGCGGTAAATCCTGCCTGCGAAACCGTGGTGATCCATGATGGAGCAAGGCCCCTTGTTACGCCGGATATGATCAGCCGCGTCATTGCCGATGCGGAGCGGTATGGAGCGGCAACCGCGGCCATGCCGGTGAAGGATACCATCAAGATCGTGGATCATGAGGGCTTCGGCCGGGAGACGCCGGACAGAAGGACGCTTTATCAGATCCAGACGCCGCAGGCCTTTTCTCTGCCGGTCCTTATGCAGGCTTTTCGGAAGCGGCAGGAAACGGGAGAGACAGATATCACCGATGACACCATGATGGTGGAGCGGTATATGGGAGTATCCGCGAAGATGACAGAGGGAAGCTACCGGAACATCAAAGTAACGACGCCGGAGGATCTTCTCGCGGCGGAGCTGTTCCTAAGTATGAAGCCGCAGAGCGATGAAGTGTAAGCAGATACAGTATTTCAAAAAAGGAAGGAATCGCATGATTCCCAAAGGGAGCGTATGAAGAAAAATAGTCTGACCAACTGGATGAAAAAGAGAGTAAGGAAAACAGCGGGCGTGATGTCCATGCTGATGCTTCTTTCCCTTGCCGGCTGCGGCAAGACCGGCGAGCAGAAGCATCAGTCCGGTATGCCCACCATTCCCGGGATGACCACTGAGCAGGCATCCGCCGTAACCACGGAAACAACAGAAACCACGGAAACTACGGAAGCGACTACAGAGAGTGTGACGCCTCCGGAGGGTGAGCGGCAGTATGCGGATAAGGATAATGCGGAATTTGAGGAATACCTGAATAAGCTCTTCCGTGAGGGCATCGAGGAGGATACGCTGAGCTACAACTATTCGGTTGTGGATGGAAGCAAGTACGGCGCAAAGAAGCCGGAGGTGGCTACGCTTGGCGATTCCGACCTGAGCGAGGCGTACTTCGATAAAAAAAGAAAAGAGGCAGAAGAGGAATATCAGGAGCTCCTGAAGTTCGAAAATGCTTCTCTTACCTGGGATGAGGCCTTTATCTATGAGTGGCTAAAGGACGATTATGAGCTTACCATCGCAGGCAATGATAAGAAATTTGACATGCTTTACGAGCCCTTCTCTCCCATGCGGGGAATGCAGTCGGCCGTTCCCACCAATTTTACCGATTACCGGTTCGACGACAAGGCCGATGTTGAAGACTATATCGTTATGCTGAGGCAGATTAAGCCGGTCTTCGAAAAAGGCGTTGAGTTTGAGGAAAGAAAGTCCGAAGCAGGCTATTTCATGAACGACGCCAACGCGGATGACATCATCGAGCAGTGCGACAGCTTTATTGGAACAGATCCGAAGCAGAACTTCATGATCGAGGTCTTCAACGAGCGGGTGGAAGAGCTGAGCTTCCTCAGTGCCGAGGAAAAAGAGGAATTTAAAAAGCAGGACGAGGATGCCATTGTGAATTATGTGATCCCGGCCTTCCAGGCACTGAAGGACTGCATGACGAAGTTAAAGGGAACCGCAAAGACCAGCGGCGCCCTCTGCGAATATGAAGGGGGAAAGGAATACTATGCGCTTCTGGTGAAGAAGTTTGCCGGAACGGATAAGACCCCCGATGAGGTGGCTGAATACCTGGATCAGAAGATACAGGACAGCATGAACGAGATGATGCTCATTGCCCAGACAGATGCGGAGGGCTATCAGTTCTTTGCGCAGAACTATGGGAATCTCTTCAAGGATACGGACGGTATGGATGTGGCGGAAGAGATCAAGCTGATCATGGAAACATCCATGGAGGAATATCCGGATATCGGCGAGGTAAAGTTTACGGCTCATCATATGTCCGAGGCGGAAAGAGTGATCATGTCGCATACCATGGCCTATTACATGTCGCCGGCCATCGACGATCCGGAAGGCAACCTGATCTATGTGAATGATGACTTTACGGACGGTATGTGGAGCACCCTTGCCCATGAGGGCTGCCCGGGACATATGTACCAGAATGCCTACCTGATGCATGAGGGGGCAAGGCCGATCACGCTCATGTCGCATGAGCTGGGCTATAAGGAGGGATGGGCGGTTTATTCCAGCCAGACCACGCTGAAGTCCTGCTTTGCCAAGTATTTTGGTCCGGAGCATGCGGAGACCATGGCCCGTCTGGCCGAAATCGACGAGCTCCTCGGCTATGCGGTCCAGGGCAGAGTTGACGTAGGAATCAACTATGAGGGCTGGTCCGTGGAGGACGTAAGCGATTATCTTACCAGTTTCGGTATGAACGCCTCCGGAGCGGAGTCTCTGTTCAGCGTAAGCACGGGAGACCCGGGAGCCTACCTCAGCTACAGCGAAAGCTATTACGAAATGAAAGACCTCCGCGCCTATGCAGAGGAGCAGCTGGGCGACAAGTTCGACTCGGTGAAGTACCATGCGGCAATTCTTTCCATGGGTCCCTGCAAGTTCTATCAGTTAAAGAAGGTTGTGGATAAGTACATTACGGAAAATAAATGATGGAAGCAAAAGAAAAAGACTACAACAGAACGATACTGCTGGGCGTTTACGCAGCGGCGCTGGTCTGCTTCGGCCTTACAAGGCTTGTCGGTATGCCCATTGCCCGGATGTTTGACTGGGCGGGCTACGGCCAGATGCGGGGGTTTTTCTGTTATATTTTTACCGGCATTCTCTGGATAATCGAGATGGGGATTCTCCGCGCGCTGATCAGACTGAAGCTGAAGGAAAGGATCTTCAGCATTCGGGAAGGAGAAAAGGAGCTTCTTCCCGGCAATCGTATCGTTTATATTACGGCCATTTGCGTCCTGGTGATCCTGGTGATCAGTATCCAGACCGGATTCCGGGTAAAGTTTGTTTATGATATCGGAGAAAAGGTAACGGGCTATGAACTTTACGAAAGGATCGCGGTTCTCCTCTTCAACGGGCTTAAGATGGTCTGGCTGACCTTCCTGATCCGGGTGGTGGAAGCGCTGTTCCCGGGAAAAACGGGTTTCTCCGCGTATGCGCTGCTGCTTCTGGCCGCCGCGCCGTTGGGGGCGCTGGATGTTTTCGTGTTCCGGATCGCCTTCCCGCTGACCTATGCGGCGCTGTATCTGATCCTGCCGCTGATCTATCTTCTTGTAAACAGAAATCATGTGAAAGCATTTCTGCTTTTCCTCATGCTATATACGCTTTGAGCTGACAGATAAGGAGCTGTAAAAATGGAAAAATCTCTGAAAAAGAGAATCATAAAGCGGATCTCGCTTGACAGGATCCCCGTCTGTTATTTTGCCGCTGCGATCATTGTCGAGCTGCTTGCGGTAACGACAGTAGAAGGAAATCCGCTGATCAGACGTCCCTGGATCGATCTGGGGCTCTTCTTCCTGACAGTAGGTATCCTCTTTCTTCTGAAATCCAACCGCGCCAGATTCATTGTGGGGCTTGTGTTCCTGAGCTTTCTGGCGGTGATGGATCTGATCCTGACCGTTGTGTTTGACATGACGGAGCAGTATTTTGATTTCGGTATGCTGAAACTGAGAAACGACGCCTTCGGTATTTTGGAATCCATACCCATGAACTTTACCATGTTTTATGTCTCGATGGGAGCGGTGGTGGCCTTTTCCATCCTGTCTCTCCGGCATGTAAAGAAAGAAAGGCTTGCGCCCAGAGGGAAAAAGGGCATAGTCGTAGCGGCTGTATCCGTTACCCTTGGCGTTACCATGATGGTTGCGTCACTGTTCGGCGATAAGCAGAAGATCAATATCTATGACCGCATCCTGACCGGAAACGAGGGCGGCGTCTATAACGAGTACGGCGTTATGGGCAACCTGATCCGGGAGATGGCGACAGGCTTATTCGGAACAAATGAAGAGGTAATGTCCGGAAAGGAAATCTCAAATTACGTGTACGCGCAGGAATCGAGACCCACAAAGTATTTCGGCGTTTCCGAGGGCAATAATGTGGTCATGGTCCTTGTGGAGAGCCTCGAGTGGTATCCCTTCATCCTGGATCCGGAGTTTCCGAACCAGCTGAACCTGACGCAGGAACAGATCGAGGAGCTCTTCCCCAATCTGCTCAGCTTTTACCGGAGCAGTACGGTGGTACGGAACTTCCATTCCCGTGAGAAGACTGATATTTCCGAGACGCTCAGTATTATGGGCAGCTACCCCACAGGAGCTTATGTAAACTACGATTATCCGGAGAATACGGTGCCTTATACCGTTCCCCGGGCTCTGCAGGAACTGGATCCCGACATTAAGTGCACTTCCTACCATAATGGCTTCAAATCCTTCTATAACCGGGAGGAGGCCCATGATATGTTCGGCTTTTCCTATCTGACCGACTGCTACGATATGGAGGAGATCTCCGATGCCAACGTGAAGGCCGGCGGCGAGGAGACCATGCATAATTACCTGCCGGACGGCGAGCGGAATCTGGATACGGATATGATCGCCACCTGCAAGGACATGATGTTCCCCACGGATCAGCGTTTCTATACGTATATCACGACGATCACCATGCACGGCATGTACTATGAAAGAAAGAATCTGACGGAGCAGAGAGAAAAGCTGATGTCCATGTATCCCCTTCCGGAGGATGCGGAGGAATATCAGAGAGACGCCTTCAATTACCTTACGGCGGTAATGCTGTTCGATGAGGCGCTGGGCATGATGATGGACGACCTTCGGGAGAAGGGTCTTCTGGACCATACCACCATCGTGCTTTTCGGCGATCATAATACCTATTACAACGAGCTTTCCAGCAACATTAAGGATATTCACGGTTTTGACACTGAGCGCTACTATACCGACCTCTTTAATGTTCCGCTGATGATCTATGATGAAAATATTGAACCCCAGGTAATCGATAAGTTCTGCTGCACGGCGGATATGGTCCCCACGGTTCTGGATCTTCTGGGTATCCGGTATTTCAGTAATCTTTACTATGGCCATTCGGTCTACGATCCTGAGGAATCTGTTCTCTACAGCCGCGCCTATGGCATCATTGTGGATGACGGTATTGTAGGACGGAGCATCAATCAGCTGCAGTATCAGGCGCCGACGGTAACGGAGAAGGATCTTATTGACTTCCGGGACAGGGCAAAGCAGCTGGTGAAAAAGATCCGTTATACCGATCAGATCTTCCGGCAGGATTATTTCGGAAAAAAGAAGAACCTGAATACATATCTGGAAAGGTTCCGTAAGCTGAACGGATTGGAGGAGTAAAGCGTGACCATTCTTCTTGTTCTTGCCTTCTTATTCTTTGTGGGCTCCATGTTCGGATGGGGGCTGGAACTGATTTACCGAAGATTTTTCTCCGCCAATAATCCGGAGAGAAAGTGGATCAATCCCGGCTTTTGCACGGGTCCCTATCTTCCCCTTTACGGCTCCGGCCTCTGCGTTCTCTACCTGATCGCCGGAATCCGGCCGTATATCGATCTGGGAAATAAGGTGCTGGATTCGGCTGTCCTTCTTCTGGCGATGGCGCTGGCGATGACGGTCATTGAGTACATTGCCGGTATCATATCCTATAAGGGCTTTCATGTACGCCTTTGGGATTATTCCGGCGAATGGGGGAATATCCAGGGGATCATCTGTCCGAAGTTTTCTCTTTTCTGGGGAATTCTGGGAGTCGCTTATTACTATCTGATCCATCCGAATATCCTGGATGCGCTGGACTGGCTGGCGCACAATCTTGCTTCTTCCTTCTTCATCGGCGTATTCTACGGCGTATTCGTGATCGATCTTGTTCATTCCGCGAACCTGATCGCCAAGCTGAAGCAGATCGCAGAGGAGAACGATGTTGTGGTGCGCTATGAGGAGCTGAAGAGCCACATCCGTTCCAGAAGCGATGCGCTGAAGCAGAAATACTATTTCTTCCAGCCCTTCCGTTCCGATACGGTCCTTGCCGAGCACATTAAAGCGCTCAAGGCAAAACTGGAGGAAAAAAGGGCAGAGCAGGAGAAGCAGGATAAAAAAGCTTAACAGGAACAACGCGCCCAGGGTGGTTTTTGAGGCTCTCCTGTATAGGGATACTACAGGGATACGATGAACCCGGGGGAATAAAACATATATTTACAAAAAATGGAATATATGTTACATTATCATTGATACGCAAATGTCAGCATGGCTGACTTGAACATGTAAATGAAAGTGAGGGATGTAAATGGTTTGTCCGAATTGTGGTCAGATGATACCGGACGGACTCCCGGCTTGTCCGGCGTGCGGAGCACAGCTCATGCAGGGAGGCTATGGAGCACCGCAGGGAATGCAGCAGCCATATGGAGCACCGCAGGGGATGCAGCAGCCATATGGAGCACCGCAGGGGATGCAGCAGCCATATGGAGCACCGCAGGGGATGCAGCAGCCATATGGAGCACCGCAGGGAATGCAGCAGCCTTATGGGGCACCGGGCTATGGAGCACCGCAGGGAATGCAGCAGCCTTACGGAGCACCGCAGGGTTATGGAACCCCGGGCTACGGAGCACCGGGAGGATACCGCGGAGGAAACGGCGGAGTCTTTGATTTTAACGGCTGGCTGAACAGGGCAAAGCTCAACCCGGTTAATTTTGCAGCGCCTGTGGCAGCTCTCCTAACACTGATTTTCCTGTTTGTTAAGGGTTTCTGGCTGGCTTCCCAAAAAAACGATTGGTTTAAGCTTGAAATAAAGGGCTCTATGTTCAGCAACAAGGTATCTTATATGGGATTCAGTGAAAAGGTTAAGGGCGGAACCGGCATGCTGATCTGCGCCATCCTTGTCCTGATCGTACTTATATGGTATATTCTGGTTGAATTCCACGGCGGTGCCCAGACGGGCTTCGGCGGAGCGATCGCCGCTTACAAGAGGCTTCCCGGATCGCAGTTCTATGCCGGCGCATTGCACATCATCTTTGTTGTGGTTGGTGCGATCGTGATCATGAACGGCCTGAAGAAGGACATTGGTGAAGAGGGAGTGGATATTTCTCTCGGTTTATCCTTCTACATGCTTCTTGTTGCAGGTATACTGATGCTGGTTCCGGCCATTGTACGGGCAGTTAAGCACCAGCCCCCGTATGAGGTCTGATAAGGACTTTACAAAAATGCGGGAAATGTGTTATTATGCCTTTACATGCACTGTTGTGACGGCGTCCGGGAGGCCGGGCAGCTATTCCGGATACCTAAGGGACGCTGGTTTAAATATTTATCAATCATATGAAGAAAAAGAGGAGGGTTAAAAGATGATTTGTCCGAATTGTGGTCAGACGATACCTGACGGCCTGCCGTCATGTCCCGCCTGCGGCGCACCCCTTGGTGCAGCACCGCAGCAGCCTATGGGAGCGCCGGGTTATGGAGCATCGCAGCAGCCTATGGGAGCACCGGGCTATGGCGCACCGGGTTACGGAGCGCCTGCCGGAGGAGCACCGATCGATTTTAACGGATTTGTGAATCGGGCAAAGACAAACCCTGTACTCTGGGCGATCCCTGCCAGCTTTGTTCTGACACTGATCTTTTCTCTGGTGAAGGCGTTTGTCAGGGGCAAGATCGATGTAGGTCTTTTTAAATCGTCTGCCGGTGAGACAATTTTTGCGAATGCTGCCATTTTTGGCATTCTTGCGCTTCTGGCGGCAATCTGGAACTGCGCAGTTGAGCTTCACAGCGGTTCGCAGGCAGGCTTTGGCGGAGTGATCGCCAAGTATAAGAGCCTTCCGTTCTCCCAGTTCTATGCGGGCGGTTTCCAGTTTCTGATGGTTCTGATCGGTGGACTGGTTGCGCTAAGCAGGGTGAAGGATCAGCTTGGCAGCGAGTTTTTTGGCGATGCAATTAAGGTTAATCTCGGCGTCAGCTTTTATTTCATGCTGATCGCAGCTATCCTTGGTCTTCTTCCGGCAATCTTAAGAACGGTAAAGCATCAGAATCCGTATGATGTTTAAAATCTGACCGGGAGACAGGGCCGTCTGTATCATGTGCAAAGGGCGGCCGGACTGTTAAAAACAGAATAGTTCAGAGCTTTAGCAGGGCGTGGAGTTTTCCCCGCCCTGTTTTTTCATGCACCAGCAGCGTTTTCTGATTGACCATGTCCACTAAATCGTATAAAATATAGTAGGGGATTTTTATCCCTTTTTGAGGAGGGGTTATGGAAAAGAAGAGGATAGCGCTCTTATTGGCTCAGGCGGATGAACCATATCAGCAGGGCATTATCAGAGGCGTGAAATCCCGCGCAAAGGAAGCCGGGTATTCCGTCTGCATTTATTCCATGCATGTGAAATATCAGAATAATAAAGAGAGAGAAAAGGGCGAAGCCAACATCTACAGGCTTATTGATTATGATGCCTTTGATGCGGTCATCATCCTTTCCGATACCATCCAGACCCCGGGTGTGGAAAAAAGACTGGAGGAGGATATCCACGAACACTTTAAGGGGGCCGTCATCGCTGTGGATACAGACAGCAGATATTTTCAATCCTTCTGGACAGATGGTTATCCGGCAGTCTATGCAACGGTATCGCATTTTATTGAGGAGCATAACTATAAAGACATTGCCTACCTGACCGGGCGGGAGAACCATGCGCACTCCCGCCGCAGACTGCAGGCCTATAAGGATGCTATGGCAGCGCATGACTTGCCCGTACGCGATGACAGGATATTTTTTGGCGATTTCTGGTATACCAGTGGAACCAGCTGCGCGGAAAAGCTTCTCCGTGACCGGGAAAATATGCCGGAGGCTGTGATCTGCGCAAATGACTGCATGGCCATTGGCTTTGCGGAGGAGATGACGCGGCGGGGGATCAGGATTCCCGACAATATCGCTCTTGCAGGTTACGGAACCACAGAGGAGGGGCAGACCAGTCCGGAGGCGCTTACCTCCACGGAAATCCCGGCAGAGTACTACGGAAGATACGCTGTGGAATGTATTCTCGCCCGGATCGCCGGAGAGGAAATGCCCGAGCTGAGCTTCGAAGCAAAGCTTTTCCTTGGCGAAAGCTGCGGCTGTCACGGCAGGGCTGAGGCGGAGAGTGTACGGCGCAGTACATGGGCTACCAGAGAATCCAACGAAGGCATTGATTCCATCCATAATTACATGGAAGAAAACATGCTTCTGGCCTCCACGCTGGAAGAGTTTTTCCGTACGGTCTTTGAATCTGTTTATTACATTCCGTATATCAGGAAGCTGGATATCTGTCTGGATTCCGGCTGTCTTTCCCCGAGGTTCCTGCTGAATGACAGCTTTCTTTCCGAGGGGTATCCGAAGAAGATGCTCCGGGTTCTGACCTATGATGAGAAGAACAGTGAAACCAGCAGCGTAAGCATCGAGGATGTCCGCGATGCCGGAGATTTACAGGCAGAGGAAATTCAGGACGCTGATCCGGACTGTTATTTTCTTCCGCTCTTTTTTGAGGATAAGACCTTTGGCTATGCCTGCCTTGGCTTTGAAGAGGATGGATGCTTCACCGGTGCTGCCAGACGGTGGCTTATGGCTGTCAGCCGCGGACTGGAATCGCTCCGCCGCAAATATATTTACAGCCTGCTGATGAAGAGGGATAAAGCCAAGTATCCCCTCCATACCGAACCGGCTGCGGGATTGGACAGGAATAAGAGCTCCTATGAAGACGTCCAGGCTATGGCTGAGGTGGAAAAGATCCTGGACGGGAACCTGCTTACCTATCATTTCCAGCCGATCGTAAGAGCCGGTGATGGCGAGATCTATTCATACGAGGCGCTGATGCGTTCTGCATCCGCCTGGAAGCTTTCGCCTCTCGATATCATCCGTTATGCGGATATGCTCGGCAGGATCAGTGATGTGGAAAAGGCCACCTTTACGAATGTACTGAACATTGTTACAGAGAAAAGGGCGCTTTTCGAAGGGAAAAAGGTGTTTATCAACAGTATTCCCGGCGTCAGGATGGAATACAGTGATTTTGTCCGGATAGAGGAGCTTCTCCGCCGGCATTCGGACATTGCGGTTGTTGAGCTGACAGAACAGGCTGAGCTTTCCGATGAGGAGCTCGAAAACGTAAAGCAGCAGTACCGGCGGATGGGCATCGGCCTTGCCGTTGATGATTACGGTACAGGCTATTCCAATGTCAGCAATCTTCTCCGTTACATGCCGGATTATGTGAAGATCGATCGCTCGCTCCTGTCCGATATTCAGGATAACGTGCAGAAACAGCATTTTGTCCGGGAGGTCATCGATTTCTGTCACGCCAACCATATCCAGGCGTTGGCGGAGGGCGTAGAGACCAGTGAGGAGCTGAAGACGGTGATCCGTCTGGGCGCGGATCTGATCCAGGGCTATTATACCGGAATGCCGTCGGAAGAGATCTGCACTTCGATTGCCGGCAATGTCAAGATGGAGATCATCCGGTTCCATCAGGAAAAGGAGGATGGCTCCAGCGAAAATGTTTACGTGGCCGGGCAGACAAGCCGGATATCTCTGAACAGCCTCATTAAGGAGAATAAAACAACGATCCAGATCGGCGCGCCGGACGCGACCTTCCGGGATATGACGATCACCGGTACGCCCAACGCGGATACGCAGATCCATATTGAGCTGATGGAGGGATACGACGGACGCGTAACGTTGGAGAATGTCTGTCTCTCGAATATCAAAAAACGGCCGTGCATCCATCTGGCGGATAATGTCCGCCTGACCCTCCGGCTGGAAGGGGAGAACCGGCTGAAAGGCGGCGGCATCAAGGTGCCGGAAAGTTCGGTTCTGATCGTGGAGGGGGACGGCAATCTGAAGATCGCGGTTTCCGGATCGGAAAACTATGCCATTGGAAATACCGTGGATAAGGGGCATGGCAGACTGGAGTTTTATCAGGACGGCGAGATACGCATCGATTCCACCGGCCAGAAGACCATCGGGATCGGCTCGGGTCTTGGCGGGATCACGCATATCAATAAAGGAAAATACGAGATTTACATGAACGGTGATGAGGGCGTCGGCATCGGATCCTTCCGCGGCAGCCAGCCGCTGCATATACACGACTGCGATATGTATATGAACAATACCTTCTACAAGGGCGTATTCATCGGTAATATAGAGGAAAATACGGAAGTGAAGGTATGGCGGTCTCTGCTCCGCTGTGAGGGAAGCGGAAAAAGGTTCAGTGTACTTGGAACAGTGGAAGGCGGTATGGCAAAGGTGAACCTTCACGATCTCTTCACGGTGATCAATGTCCGGGGAGATTATTCCACGGGCGTGGGGAGCCTGGAGGGAAGCACCCGGTTTGATATGTCGGTGGCCGCTCTTCATATCACCAGTATCGGACGGGAGGCGCGCTGCTATGGCGGTTATAGTCCCGATACCAGAGTCAGGCTGGAAAATATGGATGTGGTGATAGACCTGACCTCGGACAGCGGAAAGCTCATGACTGCGCCGCAGGAAAATATAGAAGAACGATTTGTCCGGCCGAAGATTACCATCAACGGGGAACAGAGAATTCAGAAAAAAGGAGGTTACGCAAAGTGAAAAAAGTAAAAAACACAGTAAGGATCACTGCATTTCTGACAGCGATGATCATTTTCTTTTCCGTGTTCAACGTAAACGTATATGCGGTGACAGGTACGGCTACGCCCACGGACGCTGCGTATTCCGCGGATGCACCTGATCCGGCTTCTTCCGCTCCGGCTGAGGAAGAAAAGCAGGCTTCTTTCGCAGCGGCTGAGGAAAGTGAGCAGGCTTCTTTCGCAGCGGCTGAGGAAGAAAAGCAGGCTTCTTCTGCAGCGGCTGAGGAAAAAAAGCCGGCTGCTCAGGAGAAGAAGGCCGATATTGAAACAGCGGCAGAGATCAGCGGTTCGGATATGGCCGGGACGCATACGGATGCAGAGCCTGCTCCTGCCGTAACTCCGGAAGAGGAACAGGAGCTTTACGGAGACGGGGAGCACAGCCATGACGGTATTACCTTTACTGCCTGGACCGATGCGCAGGCTGAAGCGCAATATAATAAACCGGAAAAGACAGCCGCGAATTCGCTTCCGGTTCAGAGCGGCGCATATTATCTTACCGAAGATGTGATCCTTCCTGAGGGCTATAGTGTAGACGCTGACATCAGCATCTGCCTGAACGGACATTCGATTACGGAACAGACGACCTGCATGTATGTACATGGGGGGACTCTGAATCTGTATGACTGCCAGGGGACGGGAAGGATCGTAAATGACCGTCGGGATGACTCCCGCGGGAAAGACGGTACGATCTATGTTTATTCGAATTGTGTATTGAATATGTACGGCGGCACGCTGTATGGAGAAAAGTATGGCGTCCGGAATAACGGAACCTTTAATATGTACGGCGGCACGATAACCGGCGGCATAGATTTTGCGGAAGATGGTGCATGGCAGGCCGGCGTATATGCCATGGGTGGAACATCCAATATATACGGAGGAACGATAACAGGAAATAACGAGGGGCATGGAGATATCCTCGTCGAAGGAGGAGGGCTGAACCTGTACGGGGGCGAGATCGGTGAGATCTATGTAAAAAAAGGAAAAAAGATCACTGTTCCCGGGCAGCTGCAGCTGCCCGGAAAGCCGGGCGTTATGGTCTTCACGGTGCAGGGTTCTTCGATCACGGCATCGTATGGAGTATTTACATCCGGTTACGGCGCAGGGAATACCGCAGATCCTGCGGATATGTTTACCAGTCTGAATCCGGATTATGAGGTATGCTCCACCAAAAACGGAGAGGCAGCGCTTCTGAAGGCGATCGATCCTTCTGTATCGATCACAGGATGGGCTTACGGCGAATATGACGCGCAGGAGAATTCACCGGAGGTTACAGGAAACACAGGAAACGGCGACGTAAGCTTTGTCTATAAGGAAAAGAACGCGGAGGATTCCACTTATACAGAGGATATTCCCTCGGCTGCCGGCCAGTATACGGTAAAAGCGATCGTAAGTGATACGGAAGAATATGGCTTGGCCGAGTGTACAGCTGATTTTGAGATCACAAGAAGAAAGGTGAAGTTCATCTGGAACGGCGACACATTTGATTATGACGGGACGGATAAAATGACGGAAGCCGCTGTCAGCAACGCGGAGGCCGGAGATCAGCTGATCCTTGAATATGAGGATAACACGAAAACGGATGCCGGAAGCTATACGGCGAAGGTCGTATCACTCGCTGGAGCGGCGGCGGATAATTATGAGCTTGACGATGCGGAAGAAACCGTAAGCCATGACTGGAAGATCAATAAGGCTCCGCTCACCATTAAGGCAGAAGATCAGGAGATCAGCTACGGAGAGGACTGCGGAAAAAACAGTGTAGCTTATGACGGATTTCTCGGAAATGATACGGAGGCTGTGCTGAAGGGTGAACTGACATTCACTGTTGCCGATGATCAGGGAGAGCCCTACGCGGCTCTCAGACCGGCGGGAAGCTATCATATCCTTCCGGCCGGACTCGAGGCGGATAATTATGAGATCACCTTTGAGGAAGGTACTCTTACTGTCAATAAGCTGCCGGGCGGCGCGACCTTCAGGCTGGCAGTAAGTGAGGATGCAGGAACAGTAACGGTAGATAACAAGCCGGAGGAGCTTGTGGATGGTCTTCTTACCGATGAGGACCGGCAGCTTCTTTCCGATGGCGCCGAGATCGAGTTTTACATGGAGATCAGCGGTGCGGATCCGTCATCCGAGGATGCGGAAAAGATCAGGTCGGCTGCCGGAAATGACACGATCGGAAAGTACTACGAGATCAACCTGTTTAAGAAGATCACCGGAAGGGATGCAGTGAAGGTCGAAGAGGTGGAGATTCCCATTTCGTTTACTTTCACGATTCCGGAGGAAATCCTGAATACCGACGAAAATGTGACAAGGAAGTATTCCCTGATCATGCTCCACAAGGGGGAGGCAGGTGCGCTTTCCTGTACAGTAGACGGGGAAAAGGGAACCCTTACCAGTTCCTCTGACCGCTTCTCTCTTTATGCGATCACTTATCTGGATGCAAAAAGGACGGATCCGGACAGCGATAAGAACAGCAGTGCGGATGATAAGTCCGACAGCAAGAAGAACAGCGGTACGGATGATAAGTCCGGCAGCAAGAACGGATCTGACAGCCAAAATAACAGCGCGCGTAAGGATAAGAGCGCGAAAACAGGCGATGCCATGGATCCGATGACAATGGTACTGATCATGATCTTTGCTCTGGAAGGAGCTGCCATTGTTGTTGTGATGGGCAAGCTGCAGAGGCGGAAGGAGCAGCTGAAGAACCGCAGGTAAGGGTATGGACGGAAGAAAGTCCGGCATACTTTACACAGCAAATTGCCCCGGGCGGGGGGCGCCACTGCAGGAAGCAGGTGGAAATCCTGCCCGGCGGCGCACATGAAATAAAACGGGAGCGTGCTTTGCACGCTCCTTTGGCCGAAGAGACAGGACCGGAGACAGAAACATGCAGGATATGAGAAATAAAACAGAAGACACGATCTGCGCTATTGCCACGGGAATGGGGGATGGCGCGATCGGCATCATCCGGCTCAGCGGGCCGGATGCTTTTTCTATTGCCGGTCAGGTGTTCCGGGGCAGGAAGCGGCCTTCGGAAATGGAATCCTATACGGCGGCCTTCGGCAGGATCGTAAGGCCTGCGCAGAATGACGGCGAAGGCGAAGCGGCCGGGGAAAGTCTTGCAGAGAAGGAAGCAGGGGAAAACCCTGCAGAGAAGGAAGCAGGAGAAAGTACTGCGGAGCCGGGAAGAATGCGGGGAGACACAGAAGAGAAGGAAGAGGTTCTGGATGAGACCGTGATGCTGGTCATGCGGGCGCCGCATACCTATACCACAGAGGATACGGTGGAATTCCAGTGCCATGGAGGCGCCTTTGGCCTATCCGGCGTATTGGGGCTTCTGGTGGAAAAGGGAGCCAGGCTTGCGGAGCCGGGTGAATTTACCAGGCGCGCCTTTCTGGGCGGCCGGATCGATATGAGCCAGGCAGAGGCGGTAATGGATGTGATCCGGGCGGAAAACGATGTGTTTTACAGGGCGTCACAGGACCAGCTGGGCGGCCTGCTTCGAAAGCGGGTCACGGAAATGCGGGATAAGCTCCTCACCGAGACGGCAAGGATCGAATCAGCGCTGGATGACCCGGAGCATTATGATCTGACCGGTTATCCGGAGGAACTGGCCGGGATCCTTCGGCAGCTTTTGACGGAGCTGGCCGGGATGCTGCGGCGGAGCAGCGAGGGCATACGCCTCAGGGATGGCATACCGACAGTGATAGCAGGACTCCCCAATGTGGGAAAATCTTCGCTGATGAACGCGCTCCTGGGAACGGACAGGGCAATCGTTACGCCGGAGGAGGGAACCACCAGGGATACGCTGACAGAGACGATCCGTCTGGGAAACCTGACTCTCAGACTGACGGATACTGCCGGCATCCGTAAAACCGACAGCCGGGCAGAGGAGGCAGGAATCCTCCGTTCCTATTCCAGCATGGAGGAGGCGGAGCTGGTGCTCCTGGTACTGGATGCCTCCAGACAGCTCCTGCCGGAGGAGGCCGGGCTGGTAAGAAGAGCCGGTATGGAAAAAACCATCATCCTTCTGAATAAGGAGGATGTCCCGGATGCCCGGGGCAGGGAGGAGATGGCAGAAGAGCTGAAAGCCCTGCTTGAGAATACGGAAAGCTCAGCCTGGGATGCGGAAAGTGCAGACGGAAATATAGAAAGCGCAGATAAAGCAGCGGAAAGTCCGCAGGGAATCCGGCTTCCGGAGATTCTGGAAATCTCCGCCAGAGAAGGAACGGGTCTGGAGCCCCTTCGAAAAAAGGTGGAGGAGCGGTTCCTCAGGGAGGGCTTTTCCGGAAGCCGGGAGCCTATGATAACATCGGTCAGGCATAAGGAGGCACTGCTCCGCACCATGGATGCACTGGAGCGGGTGATGAAAGGGATCGAAGAAGGTCTGCCGGAGGATTTTCTCACCATTGACCTGATGGACGCTTATCAGTCACTGGGAAGGATCACGGGAGAAACGCTGGAGGATGATCTGGCGGATAAGATCTTCGCGGAATTCTGTATGGGAAAATAAAGGACAGGGAAACCGGCAGTATCGGGACCCGGATCATTTTCGGCTTGTTGAACTATTTTGAAGCAGGAGGGCACAAGAGGAGTGTCTTACGTAGAAGAAACATACGATATCATAGTGGTAGGCGCGGGTCATGCGGGATGCGAAGCGGCACTGGCTGCGGCCAGGATGGGGCTGGAGACCATACTCTTTACCATCAGTATGGACTGTGTGGCGCTGATGCCCTGCAATCCCAATATCGGCGGAAGCTCTAAGGGACATATTGTCCGGGAAATCGACGCCCTGGGCGGAGAAATGGGACGGAATATCGATAAGACTTATATTCAGTCCAAGATGCTGAACCGCTCCAAGGGACCGGCGGTGCATTCTCTCCGCGCGCAGGCAGATAAGGGAGAATATACGAAGGAGATGCGGAGGACTCTTCAGCGGGAGGAGAAGCTGACTCTCCGGCAGGCGGAGGTGACGGAGCTGCTCCTGGAGGAAGTATCCGCAGAGCATGAGGCTCCCGGAATATCGGACGCCCTGACCGGCGGAATATCGGGAGGAAATCCTTCCCCGCTGGCTGGAGAAGGGGCCGGAACAGCTGACGAAAC
>Ga0310691_10002988_pt1 | contig 21082 bp, 14 predicted proteins | sample 176DNAGHGlowgp2_FD_203887 | JGI IMG/M metagenome (GOLD analysis project Ga0310691, IMG submission 203887) | Sheep rumen microbial communities from Palmerston North, Manawatu-Wanganui, New Zealand - 1766 DNA GHGlow gp2 (v2) (version 2) | ecosystem: Host-associated > Mammals > Digestive system >...
CGATCGAGGTCTTGGTGGGCCGTTACCTCACCAACTAACTAATCGGACGCGAGTCCATCCTCAAGCGAATAAATCCTTTGATCACCAGACCATGCGATCCAATGATATTATGCGGTATTAGCACCGATTTCTCGATGTTGTTCCCCACTCAAGGGCAGGTTACTCACGTGTTACTCACCCGTCCGCCGCTAAGATTAAAATGAAGCAAGCTTCTCTCTAATCTCCGCTCGACTTGCATGTGTTAGGCACGCCGCCAGCGTTCATCCTGAGCCAGGATCAAACTCTCAATAAAATCTTGAGAGCCTTTTGGCTCTTTGTTTACTTGTTTTTCAACTCTATGAATTGAACTATTGGCTCGTATTTTAAGTAGTATATACTTTCTGCTCTTCTATTCAATTTTCAAGGTCCGTAGCACCCGCTCTCGCGAAGTGCTTAACTATGATAACACGCGATTTCGGGACTGTCAACACATTTTTTAAGAAAGTTGGAAATTTCTTTCAAGTATTTTCAAAGTCCCTGATTTCAGGGCTTTCCGGCCATTGTTACATGGCACGTCATGAACTTGCAATCTCTTTTGCTCTGAAATTCTTCTTCGAAAGAAGATCCACTTATTCTTTCCTTATATATATTAGTCCGGATCAGCCACCGATCCTTTCCGTGTCCTCAGATAGAATAGTGTCGTTTCTTCTGGATTTCAAGTCCGTGTGTGTGTATTTTCGCCTGTCGTCTATCTGAAATACTAGTGTTTTATCTTTTCGTGTGCTTTTCGCATATTTGAAAATGCTTTTTCGGATATGCTTTTATGCATATAATGCTTTTTGCTTTTATAGCGTTGTCATTGCTTCTTTTTCATATTAAAATACGCTTGCCAGATTTTCGAGATGGTATAAATTCTATGTTTATTCATGGGTTTACACCCATTAAAAAAATGTGAGTGAATACAAAGAAGTATTGTGGGAGTTGGTACGAAAATGAAGATTAAACATGGTTCTAAGGTAGCGATTATCGGTGCGGGTGCAGTCGGATCCTCGATCGCCTTTGCAATGGCCATCCAGCAGCTGTGCACAGAGCTGGTGCTCATCGATGTCAATCAGGATAAAGCGAAGGGTGAGGCTCTGGATATCAGCCACGGTCTTCCTTTCCTCGGTCAGATGGACATCTACGCCGGCGATTACGAAGACGTGAAGGATTGCGATCTCATCGTCATTACAGCAGGTATTCCGAGAAAGCCGGGCGAGACTCGTCTGGATCTTGCGAAGAAGAATGTCGGTCTTGCCAAGAAGATCACATCCAGCATTATGGAGCACTATACAACAGGTAACATCCTCGTTGTTTCCAACCCGGTTGACGTTCTCACTTATATGGTAGCGAAGTGGTCCGGTCTTCCGAGAAACCGTATCCTTGGTTCCGGTACTGTTCTTGACAGCGCCCGTTTCCGTATCCTGATCTCCCAGAAATTAGATATCGACGTTCGTAACGTCCATGGCTATATCATCGGCGAGCATGGCGACTCTCAGCTTCCGGCATGGAGTGCCACCAACATCGCCGGTCTTTCTATCGATGATTATTCTAAGACCACAGGTATTCCGTTCACCCAGGCTGACCGCATCGAGATCGCAGAGAAGACTCGTTTCTCCGGTGCCGAAGTCATTAAGCTTAAGGGGGCAACCTTCGACGGTATCGCCGTTTCCGTATCCACGATTGCGAAGTCCCTCCTGAAGGGTGAGAATACGATCCGTACAGTCGGCAGCGTACTCTGCGGTGAGTATGGTATCCAGGATGTGGCGACCAACGTACCGACGATCATTGGTGCAGATGGTGTAGAGAAAGTTCTCGAGCTTGACCTCGATCCTCAGGAGCTCCGCTTCCTGCAGGCTTCCGCCGAATCGGTTAAGAAGATCCTCGCTGAGGTAAAGGATCTCTAATCTCGAATCTCTAAATAGATAAGTAAAAAGAATCATCTCTTGGCGACAAGTTTTGCGAAGCAAATTGTTTGAAGTCGTCAAGAGATGATTCTTTTTATCAGAAATTGATCTTGCGGATGCCCATCTTACGGCGGCGTCTTCTCGTCTTGCTGATCGAGATGCACGTGATGACCAGTACGGTGACTACGATTACGGCTAGTACGACCAGGATGATGACCATGACCGGATGCTCTTCAAAGAGGGATTTCTTCTCTTCCTTCTGCTCGATCGGAGCCGAAGATGTGGCAGCCGGTTCGGTCAGTGCCGTCTCGGAAGGAGCCGACGGTTCAGTATCTTCCGGATGATCCTGTCCAGAGACAGTGATACTCGATCTCTCGCCGGAAGGACCCTGTCCGTCCGGTGCATTGTATCCACGGTTGTCGACTACATTTCCGTCCACCTGGTGGACCGGATCGTTTTCCCAGCAGACGATATTGGCCTGACGTACGACTGCGGCAACATATACTGTCTGGTGATCTGCCAAGTCGTATGGAATACCGCAAACAGTCGTGATGATCTCGTGACCGTTCTCGTTGATCGTGAGAAGCGTCATGCCGGTTCCTGCCGCCTTCGTCGTTCCGGTCTTTCCTCCGAATACCTGTGCGCAGTGGCAGTCCTCGCCGATGATCCACGGGTCAGTCAGAAGGTTATTCGTGTTCTTCACGACCTTCCATCCGTCAAAGGAATGTTTGTTGTCCGCCTTGAAGAAATGCGTCGGTGTACTGATAACGCGGCAGAAGTCTTCGAAATTCAGCGCGTAGTCAAACATCATGGCCAGTTCTTTTGCCGTAGTATAGTGGTTCTCGTTCTGAAGGCCGTTCGGGTTCACGAAATGAGAATTCGTAAGACCCAGTGCCTGGATCTTCATGTTCGCGATGTATGCGAACTGTCCGATCAGGGAGAACGTGTTCGGATCTTCCGTCAGCGGAGTATTCGGATCTGTCGGCGGTGTCGGCTTCGGCGTGGTGGTCGGGAGCGCGCCTTTGGAGGCGTTATAATGCTTCGCGATCTCTTCGGCAAGGACATTCGCCGCATCATTTCCCGAAGGCAGCATCAGACCGAAATAGAGTTCATTCGCTTCGATCTGTTCGCCGGCGACAAGGCCCATCATGGTGGAATTCGGTGTGGTGGCATCCATCGCCGTCTTGCTGACGGTGATGACCTCGTCCGGTTCCAGGTATTCCATCGCCAGTGCCAGTGTCATGATCTTCGTCATGCTGGCCGGGTAGATCTTCTTGTTCTCTTCTTTCGAGATGAGCACTTCTCCGGTCGTTCTGTCGTAGCAATAGTAGGAGGCGCACTGGACCTGATCGAGAGAGGGCAGTTCCAGGACCTGCTGGCCTACGCCCTTCGACGAACCGTCTACCGAATACGGATCGGTTGTAGTGGCTGTACTATCCTGCCCCGCAACTACCTGAGCCGTATCACTCGTATCCGATGCCGAGGTCTCGTTATCGGATGCAGAAGTGTCATCAGAAGCGATCAGTCCGGACGAAAGTGCGGGCAGATATGAGAATGCGATCACCGCCACGAGTATGGCAGAGAGAATTACGGAGAAGCGACGGCTGAATCGCGACCGGATATCCCGGTACGGATGAGTCTTGTTTCTATGCATCATTCTTCCGGATTCTCCTCTTTCGAAGTTTCATCTACAGCTTCTTCATCCGGTATCACGCTCTCATCCGCTCCGGCATCCGTTTCATTGTCTACCGTTGTTTCTTCCGGATCCATATCTGCCGGATCGATCGGTGCTTCGTTCTCTGCAGAATCATCCACGATTTCTTCTGTCGGCTCGTCCTCTTCGTGATCAACGATAGCGACGTCTACGATCGTGGCATTCTTCGATCTCATGAGCGTTACGCCCTGTGTGACACGGGACAGTACCGGGATCTCTTTCGCCCAGAGGCGGATGACGATACCATCGTTATTGATGATCAGGATGTCCTTGTCGTCATCGACGAGAAGTGCACGTACCAGCGGGCCGGTCTTATCGGAGATGCGGTAGGTCATGAGGCCCTTACCGCCACGGGACTGGATCCTGTACTCCTCCATTTCCGTGCGCTTGCCGAAGCCCTTCTCGGCAATAACGAGGAGGTTTCTGTTCTCCACAACCGGTGCCATGCCGATGACTTCGTCACCGTCACGCAGTGTGATACCCTTCACACCCATCGTGTTACGGCCGGTGCTGCGGACTCCGCTCTCATTGAAGCGGATAGACATACCGGTCTTCGTGACCAGAACGATCTCCTGCTGTCCGTCGGTCATGTGTACGCCGACAAGCTCGTCGTCCTCACGGATGTTGATGGCGATCAGGCCCGAACGGTTGATGCGGGAATAATCTGCCAGCGGCGTCTTCTTGATGATACCTTCACGTGTGGCCATGGTCAGGAATGCACCGGATTCGAAATCCCGGATCGGGATAATGGTGCGGATCTTCTCCTCGGCTTCGAGCTGCAGAAGATTGACGACCGCAGTACCCTTCGCCGAACGTCCGGCCTCCGGGATCTGATAGCCCTTCATGCGGAATACGCGTCCGCGGTTCGTGAAGCAAAGCAGGAAGTCATGTGTCGAAGATGTGATGATCTTCGTCACGTAATCCTCTTCGTGGGTGGCCAGACCAGAGATGCCGCGGCCGCCGCGATGCTGGCTCTTATATGTGTCGATCGGTACACGCTTCACATACCCGAGGTTCGTCAGCGTGATGACGATCTGTTCTTCCTGGATCAGAGACTCGTCGTCGATCTCGTCTTCATCCGGCGGACCGATCTCGGTTCTTCTGTCTTCGTAGTACTTCTTCTTGATCTCGAGGATCTCGCTCTTGATCACCTGACGCAGGAGTGATTCATCCTCAATCACGTTTCGGAAGTAGGCGATACGCTCATCCAGCTCTCTGGCTTCGGCTTCGAGTTTCTCTCTCTCGAGACCGGTCAGACGGCCGAGACGCATATCTACGATGTGCTGTGCCTGTTTGTCGGAGAATCCGAAACGCTCGCACAGTCTTGCCTTCGCCTGATCTTCTGTTCGACTGGAACGGATGATCTGGATGACCTCATCGATGTTGTCGATGGCGATCAGGAGACCCTCCACGATATGCTTACGGGCAAGTGCTTTCTCCAGATCGTACTTGGTACGGCGGAGCACTACATCTTCCTGGTGGGCGATGTAGTATGTGAGCGCATCCATCAGGTTGATGGTCTTCGGCTCGAGGCGTCCCTCAGCATCCGGAACGAGCGCGAGCATGTTCGCGCAGAAGGCATCCTGGATCTGGGAGTTCTTATAAAGCTGATTGAGAACGACGTTCGCATTGGCATCACGGCGGAGCTCGATGACGATACGTACTTTCTCGTTACGGTCGGACTCGTCACGGATATCGGAGATACCTTCGATCTTCTTCTCCTTAACAAGCTCGGCGATCCTCTCGATGAGACGGGCCTTGTTGACCATGTACGGAAGATCGTGCACGATGATCCTGGCACGGCCGTTGCTCATGACTTCGATATCGGTATGGGCACGTACGACGATACGGCCGCGGCCTGTTCTGTATGTATCGGAAATACCGCGGCGTCCGAGGATCATACCGCCTGTCGGGAAGTCCGGTCCTTTGATGACCGTCATCAGGTCCTCGATCGTCGCCTCCGGATTATCCAGAAGCATAACAACGCCGTCGATGACCTCGCCCATGTTGTGCGGCGGGATGTTGGTCGCCATACCTACGGCGATACCGACGGAACCATTGACCAGAAGGTTCGGGAAACGGGACGGAAGTGCGACCGGCTCGACATCATGTTCGTCGAAGTTCGGACGGAAGTCGACGGTTCCCTTATTGATGTCGCTCATCATTTCCATGGCGACTTTCTGGAGTCTTGCCTCTGTATAACGATATGCAGCCGGCGGGTCACCGTCCATGGAACCGAAGTTACCATGGCCTTCGACCAGCATATAGCGCATGGAGAAATCCTGGGCCAGACGGACGAGGGCATCGTATACGGATGCGTCGCCGTGCGGATGGAAGCGGCCGAGCACGTCACCAACGGTGGTGGCGCACTTACGGTACGGCTTATCCGGGGTAAAGCCCTGGGTGTACATGGAGTACAGTATTCTTCTGTGAACCGGCTTCAAACCGTCACGGATATCCGGCAGGGCACGGTCAGAGATAACGCTCATCGCATAGTCGATGAACGACTTTTTCATTTCTTTTTCCAGATCGACCGGGATAATGGTGGTCTGCTCGGAGCAGAAGATCGCGTCCACTTCGGCTTCCTGCTGTTTGCGCAGATCCTTGCCGGAAAGTGGCTCGTTTGTAGAATCAGACATTCGTCTTCCTCCCTTATATACTCTATTAAATAATCACCAATATATTTTACCACAAGATAGTGCTTTTCGCTTGGAAAAATGTGGCAAAAATGAAGATTATTGTATAGAATAAATCGTGTGTTTTTATTTCGCATTTTTCTTCAAAAGATGCAACAAAAGAGATTTTCATCTCGTCTGATTAGTGAGGCAGTAATACCGCAATGGCTACTGAAGGAACAACCGGATACGGGGATCGGCCCATGCTCGATGTCGAAGAGCTTTTCCGTCTGTATGGTAACGATGTGCTTCGTATGTGCACCGTTTATCTCGGGAAGCAGAGTCTGGCCGAGGATGCATTTCAGGATGTGTTCGTGAAGGTCATGACCCGGTCGGATTCCTACCGAGGTGAGAGTGAAGTCAAGTACTGGCTTTTATCCATCGCGAGGAATGTATGTCTGGATTACCTGAAGTCCTCCTACATGCGGCGGACCTCTTTTCTGGGAGATCTCCTGGATAAGACGAAGCCGACGAGCGAGGAGAAGAAGCGGATCAAGCCCCTTCCCGGGAATACCGTGGAGGACCGGCTGATCGAGGCGATCGACCAGAGTAATCCGCTTCTGGATGCGGTACAGGCGCTGCCCCCGAAGTATAAAGATGTAATTCTGCTGCGTTTCTATTTCGATATGGATAACGAAGCAATAGCGAAGCAGCTCGGCATTACAGAGAGCACGGTCAGATCCCGTCTCATGCGCGCCAGGGCGAAATTAAAAGATTGGGGAAAGGAGTAAGACGATGCTTGGTGACGAACTGAAGAAAAGTCTGGAACCGATACAGACCTCGGATGAGCTTCTGGCGAAGACCCGTGCCGCGATCGAGAAGGCACGTCTGGAGCAGGCAGCTGCTTCTCTGAACGGGACAGCCTCTGCGTCTTCCAGAAAGAAGCGTCCCTTCCGCTATTCCTATTTCCTGATGGCTGCCATCCCAGTACTCTGTGTGGCGCTTCTCGTGGGCGGTCTTATCTTCCTTCTCCCGCGTATGTCGAAGAGTGCGACAGACATGACGAAGAGCAAGCGTTCGAAGAACTCGCGTTCGACTTCGGTCGTCGCAGCGGCAGAGGCCGTGGAGAATGGTGGCGAGAAGTCGATGGTCGAGAAGGACGTCATGTCCGGCAGCGACGCATCCGCAGAGTGGACGATGCCCGATGCTGCGGAGAATACTACAGAGGCAGAAGATCTGGACAAGAACGGCGAGACGGAAGTGAAGGATGAGCCTTCAGAAACGACTGCCGCGGATGATAAGCATTTCGTCCGGCCCACTCCCGATATTCCCTTCACTGATGCACAGACAGTCGTAGCGGGAGAGTATCTGGTCTGTATCGCCGATGACAGAAAATCCCTCTTCCTGTGCGACAAGAAGACCGGAGACATCATTCCCGAATCGGATGAACATGTGATTCCGGCAATCGAGGATCTTAATGAGAATGAGACGATAACGGGGCTGTTCTATTCAGACGAAACAGAGAGTCTCTACATCATCGTTTCCGACAGCACGAAGGATACTGCAGATCGTAAGATCTATGTCTGCCCCTTCGCGAACGGAAGCTCGGACGGATCCGCACCATCCCTGGTTTCTGAGAACTGATTTTTTCCGGTGATACTGAATCTTACAGGATCGGCTCTTTTTCGGCCTTGCCCTGCCCTCTCGGGTAACGGGCAGGTGTCGAGCGTATCTTACGGATCACGAGGACCGTCCTCTTCATTTCCGTTCCCGGGAGAAGGAATTCATGCACATCTTCGATCGTACCGCCCAGTGTAACGATCGCCTTCTCTGCCTGTCCGATCTCGTCTTCGGCATGCCCCTTCATCGCAAGGAAGATCCCGCCTACCTTAACATACGGCATGCAGTATTCACAAAGTGTCGGAAGCGATGCCACGGCACGGGCCGTAGCGATATCGTATTTCTCTCTGTATTGCTTATTCTTCGCCGCTTCCTCTGCCCGGCTGTGCACGGTCGTGATCTTCGACAGATTCAGTGCCTCACAGACTGCATCGAGAAAGCCGACACGCTTCTTAAGAGAATCCAGAAGGGTGATGTGAAGCTGAGGCATGGTTACTTTCAGCGGAATACCGGGGAACCCTGCACCCGTACCGACATCGATCAGGCTCAGGTCCTGTCTTCCCTGCTTTCTCTCTTCTTCTTCGATATGGGCCACCAGTGTAAGCGAATCGATGAAATGGCGGATGGCGATCCCCTGATCATCCACGATGTTCGTGAGATTCATCTTCTCGTTCCATTTCCGCAGCATGGCCGCATAGACCTGAAACGCTTTAATACTCTCGGCCGACAGCGGAACGGAGATATCCCGGCTTCCTGAGGTCAGGTAGGGAGAGATCTCCCGGGCACGCTCTATATCTTCCTCACTCGTAATAATGGGTTCACGTGCAGGCGCAGCCGGAGACACCCCCAGAGTCCCTTCCCGGATGGCCTTCTTCTTTTCATCTGACAGCCCGCCGGATGAACGGTCTGGAGCAACATTACTTCTTGCCCCTTTTTTCGCGGAGCGGTTTACCTCAGCCTTGCCTTTCTTCCCTGAATCGGGCGTGATCCGTCTTCTATTATCCATTCTCTTTTCTCTCTTCCCGCGCTTCCCTCTTCTTCGCTTCCAGATATACCAGCAGCACCGCTATATCCGCCGGTGACACACCGGAGATACGGGACGCCTGCCCCAGCGACATAGGTTTCCTCTGCATCAGTTTCGATCTGGCCTCGAGCCGCAGTCCGGATATCTGATCGTACGGAATATCCGGCGACAGCTTCTTATTCTCCAATGCCATGAATTTATGGATGCGCTCCTCCTCAAGGGCAAGATACCCTTCGTACTTGATATCGACCTCCACTGCGAAGACGACAGACGGCGGCAGCTCCGGACGTTTCTTATCCACTTCAGCCAGATCCGCGTAGTGGATCTCCGGACGCTTGATCAGGTCAAGAAGGGAGATGCCGGACTGGGTCAGCGTACTATTGCACCGGTTGAGGATCTCATGGAGTTTCTCACTCGGCGGAAGATGAGTCGTACGAAGCCTCTCTTTTTCCTCTTCGATTGCTTTTCTTTTCTCGGCAAAAGCACTGTATCTCTTCTCGTCGATCAGTCCAATCTTGTGTCCGATCTCCGTCAGCCGCATATCCGCGTTATCCTGCCGCAGGAAGATCCTGTACTCGGCCCGGGACGTCATCATGCGGTACGGTTCCTTCGTTCCCTTCGTCACCAGGTCATCGATCAGAACCCCGATATACGCCTGGGAACGGTCCAGGATCACAGGTTCCCTGCCCAGTACTTTCATCGCGGCATTGATACCCGCCATCAGACCCTGTGCTGCCGCTTCCTCGTAGCCGGACGACCCGTTGATCTGTCCCGCCGTGAAAAGCCCGCTCACCAGGGTCGATTCCAGTGACAGATCCGCCGTCGTCGGATCGATACAATCGTATTCGATCGCATACGCTGCGCGCTGGATATGGGCCTTCTCCAATCCCGGGAGCGAGTGCACCATCTGTACCTGCACATCCTCCGGAAGGCTGGTACTGAATCCCTGAAGATAGAGCTCGCGGGTCTCTTCCCCCATCGGCTCGACGAAGATCTGATGACGGCTCTTATCCGGGAACCGCATGAACTTATCCTCGATAGAAGGACAGTACCGGGGACCGATGCCCTCGATCACACCGCTATAGAGCGGCGATCTGTCCATATTCTCCGTTATGACCTTCCTGGTCTCTTCCGTCGTCCACACCGCATAGCAAGGGATCTGCTCCTTCGGTGGCACCTTCCCTGCCATCTCATTACTGAACGAGAAAGGCGGCATATCCGGCTCACCCGGCTGGATCTCCATAACAGAAGTATCGACTGTCCTCGAATTCACACGCACCGGGGTTCCGGTCTTAAATCTCTGCATCGTGATCCCGGCCTCCGCCATACTCTTCGACAGTCCCACGGAACGGGAAAGTCCGTCCGGTCCGCTCTCCACGATCACCTCGCCACGGATCGTCCTGGCCTCCATATACGTACCGGAGCAGATCACGGCCGCCTTCACATGGTAGCACGCGCCGCTTCTCGTACGGACACCATTGAGAATCTTTTTCTTCTCCCCATCCTCCCAGAAAAGCTCTACGATTTCACCCTGGATCAGGGAAATATTCTCTTCGTTTTCGATTCTTTCCTTCATGCGACGGCTATACGCTGCACGGTCCATCTGCGCACGAGGCGAGAACACAGCCGGTCCTTTCGACCGGTTCAGCATACGGGTCTGGATGGCAGAAAGATCAGCCATCTCCCCCATCACGCCACCCAGGGCATCGATCTCACGGACGAGCTGCCCTTTCGCGGTTCCGCCGATACTGGGGTTACAGGGAAGGTTCGCCAGCTGATCCAGATGAAGGGTGAAGAGCACGGTCGAAAGGCCCAGATGCGCACAGGCAAAAGCCGCCTCACATCCGGCGTGTCCCGCGCCGATGACCGCTACGTCAAAAGCACCTGCCTCATACCAGGATGCGTTTTCTTTAAGCTGTTCCCAAGATCCCATGTCTAAATCCCGTTCTCCTTATTTTCCGACGCAGAAGCGTGAGAATATTGTATCTACAAGTGTGTCGCTCACCGATTTTCCGGTGATCTCGCCGACATCCTCAAGTGCCGCGCGAATAAGAAGCGCAGGCCCTTCGAGCGGATCTCCCGCACGAAGCGCAGCAATGCTTCTCCCGACTTTCTCCAAAGCCGCAGAAAGGACTTCGAAGTGTCTCCTGTTGGTTACGAGAAGCCCGACGGAAGAAGTCGCGCCCATCTCGTCGTATGCGTTTCTGATGAATTCCTCGATCTTGGAAAGCCCTTCTCCGGTCACGGAAGACAGGCTTCCACGAAGATCCGGCCCGCGGGAATATCCTTTATTTGCAATAAGAGCCATGACTTTCTCTTCCTGCTTTCTGACCGTCTCTTCATCGGAGGTATCTGACTTGCTGATCAGAAGAGCGATCTTCGTTTCCTTCGGAAGAGTCATGATCGGATCGATCAGATCGGTAATGGTCTTTTCTTCTTCGTCCGTCGATACGAGCCAGAGCACGATATCTGCTTCGGAGATCGCCGCGTTCGCGCGGTCAACACCGATCGCTTCGACCACATCATCTGTCTTTCGGATACCTGCGGTGTCGATCAGTTTTACCGGAATACCACGGATGCTCGTGACCACTTCCAGTGTATCCCTCGTCGTTCCCGGAACATCAGTTACGATCGCCCGGTCATAGCCGCTCAGGCAATTCAGAAGAGAGGATTTACCGCTGTTCGGGATACCGCAGATGACGATCTTCATTCTCTCGGAAAGGATACGTCCCTGCTTATACGAATCGGTCAGTTCCGAAAGTCTGTGGTAAACGGACTTTTCCAGTTCCTCCGCGTAGTGGTTCTTGGTCTCATTGTCATCCTCTTCTTCGATCTCATCGAGGAACATCTCGAAGAGAGAGAGCTGTAAATACAGGACGGCCGAGATATTCTCGACCTGTTCTTTTAAAGATCCGGAAAGCTGGGATTCCGCCGCACGAAGTGCCAGTTCAGAGTCCGCCGAGATGACATCCATGACCGCCTCCGCCTGGGAAAGATCGATCTTTCCTGCGATGAAGGCATTCTTCGTAAATTCACCGGGGCCCGCCATTCTTGCGCCGTTTTCCAGTAAAACGCGAAGGATCTCCTGCCGGACGGTCAGGCCGCCATGACAAGAGATCTCTACTGATTCTTCACCTGTATAAGAATGGGGCGCACAGAAACGTGTCACCATGACTTCGTCAATGGTTTCTTCAGAAGACGGATCGATGATCGTACCATAAGCAACGGTATAGCCAGCCATCTCCTTGACCGTCTTGGCATCGCCTGCCGCACGACGGATACGGATGACCTGATCGGCCACAGAAGCAGAACCTTCGCCGGCCATACGGATCACAGCGATCCCGCTCACTCCGGGTGGCGTAGCACATGCGCAATACGGCTTATCCAAAGATCCATCGCCTCCCATGAAGAAAAAGAAAGGTTTAGCCTTCCAGAGTCACAACGACCCGACGGTTCGGCTCTTCCCCTTCACTATGTGTCGTTACACCCTTGACACCCTGAAGCTCGGCATGAACGATACGGCGCTCTGCCGGATTCATCGGTTCCATCACATACTGACGCTTATTGCGCAGTACCTGATGAGCCGCCTTATGTGCCATATTGATGAGCACTTCTTCTCTGTGCTTTCTGTATCCGCCGATATCGAGAATCACACGAAGTCTCTCCTCGCTGTGACGGTTCGCCACAAGATTCGTCAGATACGAGATTGAATCCAGTGTCTCACCGTGACGACCGATTGCCGCGCCGCAGTCCTGTCCGCTGACGGTAATATGGATCACATCTTCTTCTCTATAGGAATCCAGTTTTCCGTGGATGCCGATGCCGGAGAGCACTTCCGCTACGAAGTTTACGGCAGCATCTTCCGCTTCGCTGGCCTCATCGCCCTCGAAAGACTCGTCATCGCCGTAATAAACGTCGCCGTCATCCTCTTCATCTTCTTCTACATCCGCAGTGACACGAACTGTAGCTTCCTTCTTGCCGAGGCCAAGGAAACCCTTATCCTCTTCGACTACTTCCACAGTTGCCTGATCCTTCTCGACGCCCAGTTCCTGAAGTGCCAGTTCCACAGCTTCTTCAACGCTCTTCGCGGTTTTCGTTACTGTTTTTTCCATCTCTTCCTATGCCTCCTTGCCGCGCGTTTGTTTCACGCACGTTATTATTTCTTCTTCTTGTTCTTGCCCGAACCGGCCGTCTCCACTGCCAGTTCCTGCTTATTCTTCTTGAAAGCCAGTTTCTTCTGTTCTTCCAGTTCTTTCTTCTTTTCTTCGTAAGGCTTGTTAAACATATAGTATGTCAGAACCTGCTGCAGCATACCCATAAGGTTACCGATGATCCAGTAGAAACCGAAAGCCGCAGGCATGGCGAACGTGGTAACCAGCATGATTGCCGGCATAACGAGATTCATGATCTTCGTCGTACGGGCAGCCGGATCGTCCGGCGGGTTATACGCCGGATTGTTCTTCGCTCTCTTTTTCTCTTCCTTCAGCTTCTTCGCCTCAGGTCTCATCGAGGACATCATCATGTTCTGGATAACGGTAGTGAGAAGAACGAGGAGCGGGATGATCAGGAGCGGTACATAGATAGAAGGCTCCTTGATGATCTTCGCCGGATTCCAGGCAGGAGTTCTGCCGAGATCCATACCCAGGAACTTCATGTCCGGGATCTGTTCCAGCTTGATCAGGCCACGGTTCACGACTTCGCTCATGGCTTTCGCATCCGTGGTCAGTCTGTTAATAACGGAAATATTGTCGGCGGAAGCGTTCTTGATCGCCAGAACCTCACCGATCTGCGAGATATTGCTCTTGCTGACGCCCATGATATACTGCAGCGGGCATCTTACGATGTAATACGTCGGGAAAAGGAACAGGATCGGAAGAAGAGGAGTGAAGCATCCTGCGAAAGTAGAGATACCGTTCTCCTGGAACAGTTTCTGCAGCTCTGCATCCTGCTTCGCCTTATCGTCCGCATACTTTCTCTTGATCTCCATCTGCTTGTTGGAGAGCGCCTGCTGCTTCATCATGGCTTTCGCCGAACGTACATTCAGCGGCACGGTCAGACCACGAACGATGATCGTCAGGAAAATGATCGCAAGACCGAAATTACCGAAGAACGTATAAAGAAGGCTCGTAAGCCATCCGAAAAGCACTGCGATAGGCCCGAAGATAAAATCGAAGATACTGAGCCTCATCAGAATCGATAATTGCATGTATAACTCCTGTTACTACTTCAGCGGGTCATAGCCACCTTTACAGAAAGGATTACAGCGCAGGATCCTGCAAAGTCCCTTAAAAGATCCCCGAAGAAAGCCATACTTCTCGATCGCCTCGAGCGTATACTGCGAACAGGTCGGCGTGAATCGGCAATGCCCGATATGACCGGGCCCATGTGAGTTCTGATATAAACGGATCAGTTTCACAGCCAGTTTCTTCATGATTCATCCCCGGAACGAAGTAATCCCAGTTTGGAAAGGTGTCTTCCCATCTCTTTTTCTACTTCCTGATACGTCGGAAGATCTTCTCCCGCCTTCATCAGAAAGATTATGTCATATCCAGTAGGTACGCTTGGTTCGTACCGTGAGAAAGCCGCCCGCAGGAGCCGCTTCGCGCGATTCCTGGCCACCGCCGTTCTCCGGCCATGACCATTGGTAAAACCGACCCGCAGAAGGTCGATAGGGATCGGCGTCAGATTATGCTTGAGATGCGGACTTCTCTTGAAACAATGTACACTCAGGTATCGTCCTGTCGCGAACGTTCCCCTCTTATACACACGGGAGAACTCATAATTCCATCGCAAAGTCTGCGTCGTCTTAAGCATGACACCTATCCGCTTCAGCTTTCCTATAAAAAAGGACCACGCGGGTGATCCTTATACGGTAAGACTCTTTCTGCCCTTCAGTCTTCTTCTCTTCAGTACATCACGACCGGATGCTGTCTGCATTCTGGCACGGAAACCGTGTACCTTAGATCTCTGTCTCTTCTTAGGCTGATATGTCATTTTCATATGGATCTACCTCCAAAAATAGTTTCTAATTCCTTCACTTCAAAGAATCATCGGCATCAGATGCCGATACGAATAGCGATAGAATTATACTAGCTGAAGAAGAGAAAGTCAAGCCATATAGAAAAGGAGCGGTTCCCTTGCGGGAATCGCTCCTTTGATTACGCCTTTTCGATCAGGCCGAAGCTATGAATGGAATTAAGCCTCGTTTGCCTTCTTCACGTAGGACTGGTAACGCTCGATCGCATCCTGATGTGTCTTCTCGAACATGCCGTCGACAACATCTTCCGGATACTTCTTGTAGAGGGAGTTGTAACGAACTTCACTCTTGAGGAAGGAGATGAAGTCACCTGTCGGCTCCTTGGAGTCGAGAGAGAATGCATTCTTGCCTTCTGCCGTGAGAGACGGGTTAAATCTGAACAGATGCCAGTAACCGCACTCAACAGCCTGCTTCTCCTTGATCTGAGCAACCTTCAGGCCACCCTTGATACCGTGGTTGATACACGGAGCGTAGCAGATCACGATGGACGGACCATGGTAAGCTTCTGCCTCTGTGAAAGCCTTAATCAGCTGGTTCTTATCCGCACCCATTGCAACCTGTGCAACGTATACGTAACCATAGCTCATAGCCATCATGCCGAGGTCCTTCTTCTTGATTGCCTTACCGCCTGCAGCGAACTGGGCAACAGCAGAATGAGGTGTGGACTTGGAAGCCTGTCCACCGGTGTTAGAGTAAACCTCAGTATCGAGAACGAGAACGTTGACATCCTCACCGGAAGCAAGAACGTGGTCAAGTCCGCCGTAACCGATATCGTAAGCCCATCCGTCACCACCGATGATCCACTGGGATCTCTTCATGAAGAAGTCTGCATACTCGAGAGCCTTCTTAGCGGAATCGGAACCTTCAGCCTTCAGAGCGTCAGCCAGCTTCTCAGCATTCTCACGAGCCTGATCACCGGAGTTGAAACCGTCGATCCAAGCCTGAGCAGCAGCCTTCAGATCCTCAGAAGAAGTAGAAGCTACAGTCTCTTCAACGAGATTCTTAGCTCTGTTTCTGAGCTGTTTGTAACCAAGGAACATACCCAGACCATGCTCAGCGTTATCCTCGAAGAGGGAGTTACCCCAAGCCGGACCGAAACCTCTGTAGTTGGTTGTGTACGGCATAGACGGAGCGGAACCACCCCAGATAGAGGAGCATCCTGTAGCATTGGAGATCTGCATTCTGTCACCGAAGAGCTGGGTCAGGAGCTTAACGTAAGGTGTCTCACCGCAGCCTGCGCAAGCACCGGAGAACTCGAGGAGCGGCTGCTCGAACTGAGAACCCTTGATGCTGGCCTTGTTCATCGGGTTATCCTTATGCGACAGAGCCACACAATAATCCCAGTTCTCGGCTTCCTTGAGGTTGTCCTTGAGCGGAACCATCGTGATGGCCTTTTCCTTAGCGATACAGGACTCTACGCAGATTCCGCAGGAGAGGCAGTCCATAGCGGAAACCTGAATGCGGAACTTATACTGCTCGTAACCCTTCATGCCGTCCTTTGTCTCGAACGGAGCTTTTGCCGCCTCTTCTTCTGTGAGAAGGAACGGACGGATCGCAGCGTGCGGGCAAACGATGGAGCACTGGTTACACTGGATACACTTGGAAGCATCCCAAACCGGAATATCCACAGCAGTACCGCGCTTCTCGTAAGCAGCTGTACCCTGCGGGAAAGTACCATCTTCCATACCCTTGAAGGTAGATACCGGAAGCTTGTTACCTTCCTGTCTGTTCATGACGTTCACGACCTTCTCGATGAACTCCGGAACAGCCTTCTTCTCGACCGGCTTGTCCTCAGCTGTCTTCCAGGATTCCGGAATGTCAACAGCAACAACTGCGTCCACACCGGCATCGATTGCAGCGTAGTTCATCTGAACGATATCGTCACCCTTCTTACCGTAGGACTTGAGAGCGGCCTTCTTCATGTAGTCAACAGCCTGCTCAACCGGGAGAATACCGGAAAGCTTGAAGAATGCGGACTGGCAGATCGTATTGATTCTTCCGCCGAGGCCGATCTCCTTAGCCTTCGCAACAGCATCGAGAGTATAGAACTTGATGTTGTTGTTCGCGATATATCTCTTCATAGCGCCCGGGAGTCTGTCCTCGAGCTCTTCTCTTGTCCACTGAGTATTGAGGAGGAACGTGCCGCCCGGCTTCAGGGAAGAGAGCATATCATACTCATAAACATAGGACTGGTTGTGGCAAGCTACGAAGTCAGCCTTGTTGATGAGGTATGTGGAACGGATCGGAGTCGTACCGAATCTCAGGTCAGAGATCGTGATACCACCGGACTTCTTAGAGTCGTAGGAGAAGTAAGCCTGAGCATACATGTCAGTATGGTCACCGATGATCTTGATGGAGTTCTTGTTCGCACCAACAGTACCGTCAGCACCGAGACCCCAGAATCTAGCCTGAACTGTGCCCTCGCCGGCAACTTCGATCGACTCGGAGCAATCCAGAGAGAGGAATGTAACGTCATCATCGATACCGATGGTGAATCTTTCCTTCGGCTGATCCTTCTTGAGTTCCTTATAAACGGCAAGGATCGTCTCAGGTGTTGTATCCTTAGAACCCATACCATAACGGCCGCCGATAAGCTTCGGAGCGTTCTTGCCAACGTAAGCAGCAGCAACATCGAGGAACAGCGGTTCAGCGTAAGAACCAGGCTCCTTCGTTCTGTCAAGAACTGCGATCGCCTTAGTAGTAGCCGGGATAGCCTCGAGGAGCTTGTCAGCTGCGAACGGACGATAGAGGTGAACCTTAACAAGACCAACCTTCTCACCGTGAGCGTTGAGGAAGTCGATAACTTCTTCCGCTGTCTCACAGACAGAACCCATAGCGATGATGACACGGTCAGCATCCTCAGCACCATAGTAGTTGAAGAGCTTGTAGTTGGTGCCACGGATCTCATTGATCTTATCCATGTAAGCCTGAACCTGATCCGGTACTGCAAGATAGAACGGGTTAGAAGCCTCTCTGCCCTGGAAGTAGATATCCGGGTTCTGAGCGGTACCACGAAGTGTCGGGTGGTTCGGAGAGAGGGATCTCTTACGGAATTCCTTGATTGCATCGTAATCAACGAGGGAGCCGAGTGTATCGTAGTCGATCACTTCGATCTTCTGGATCTCGTGAGATGTACGGAAACCATCGAAGAAGTGAATGAACGGAACTCTGGTCTTGATTGTAGCCAGGTGAGCTACAGCAGCCAGGTCAGCAACTTCCTGAACGGAGTTGGAGCAGAGCATCGCGAAACCGGTCTGACGGCAGGCATATACGTCTGCGTGGTCACCGAAAATGTTCAGCGCATGAGCGGCCAGAGCACGAGCGGAAACGTGGAATACGCAAGGGAGAAGTTCACCTGCGATCTTGTACATGTTCGGGATCATCAGGAGAAGACCCTGGGATGCGGTATAGGTTGTTGTCAGAGCACCTGTTGCCAGAGAGCCGTGAACAGCACCGGCAGCACCTCCCTCAGACTCCATCTCGACGATGTTTACCGTCTGTCCGAAGATATTCTTTCTGCCCTGCTGTGCCCATTGGTCAGTGTGATCAGCCATAGGCGAGGACGGTGTGATCGGGTAGATCGCTGCGTTTTCGGTAAATGCATATGAGGTATATGCGGCAGCTTCGTTACCGTCCATGGTCTTTTTTGTAAGTTCGATTGCCATACACTTTCTCCTTTATATAAAGATTTAACTATAGTTTGCGGCTCAGAATATGCGAATGGGCATACGCCGAGCGCATATATTATAACACATATATAAAGGAGTGGCGTCTATTATTGACGCGAAAAGAGAGAAAATCCGACTTTACTCAGCGGGCTCTTCCGAAGAGCCTCCCTCTCCGCCTTGCTGTGTTTCCGGCGGATCAGCCTGTGTCTCCGGTGGCGGGGCTTCCGTCGTGTCTGCCGGAGCTTCCGTCGTTTCCGGCGGAGGTTCCGTGGCCTGCGTCGGCGGAACATATCCTGCCGGAGCCGACACTTCACCCGTATCCGGATCCATATAGAAGACCGTACCGTCCGAGGCGAGAGTGCCCACACGGTACTTACCGTTGATCAGGCGGTACTCGGTCTGGATCGTTTCCCTCTTGAGCTCATTTCCATCTTTATCATAGGTAACCTTATACGCCTCGGCAAGGATATGGTTGTGAGGAGATCTCACTTTCACCACCTCACCGACCGGAAGCGTCGAGTCCGCGACATAGTCTGTTTTCGTCGGTGCTTCATCCACCAGAAGATCAGGGTTGCCGAAGAAGCGGATATACTGTCCGTCCGGAAGGAGGCGTCCGAAGATCTCCACCGTTACCCACCTGTCACCGTAATAGGCATGAATGGCAACAGGATAATCCGTATTATTCGTAAACTTAAAGTCCGGTTCTTCCCAGGAAACAGTCGCGTCTGTTCCTTTATCGACATAGTCACTCGGCCAGGAATGGGCCGTACGCGAATCGACACGCAGATCTGCCTCCATGACACTGTGATACAGCATCGTGTTCGCCTGACATATTCCGCCGCCGTACTCCTTATTCGGCGCACCGTCCAGAATACCGGTCGCTTCCTTATACCCCTTCTCTTCGGTCCTCTCGCCGATGATGCGGTTAAAGTCGAACTGTTCACCCGGCTGGAGCACAAGGCCGTCTATCGTCTTGCAGACCAGGTAGATATTCGTGTTTCTGTTCTCGTCATCCGTCGTCTTCGAGCTGTTGGAAGAAACGCGGCCCAACTTGGAACGAAGGGAATCCGCCGTGGTCTCCGGCTTGATCTCCGTCACTTCTACAGGAATGACCACACTGAAATTCTTCTCGGCGAAAGCCGCCTTTACCTCTGAGATAGCTTTCTCAATATCGACAGACTGACCGCTCTGCGAATCCTCAATGACAAACTCCAGCTTACTGACGTCGAATCCGATGGCTTTCGCTTCCCTCGGCGACTGATTGTACTCATCCAGCGCCTCGTGCGCAAGCGTGCTGACATTATTGTCCCCAATGGTGAAAGAAGAATAATAATCCTTCGGCGTCTTCTGAAGTTCCGTCATCAGATTATAGCGTTCGATCAGACCGTCCACGCCCTCGAGCTGGCTCGTCTTTCCGTAGTTATACGCCTCAATCAGTACCTCATCGATATTCGATGACAGCGTCATTCCGTCTGTTTTCAGCTTGATCTTGTCATCTCCGACCTGGAAACTGACATCCAGCACATCATCAATATGCTTCGTTCTGGTCGACTGGAACATCGCCTTCGCTTCATCCAGGGACTTACCGGAAACATCCACTCCGTCTATCCGGATCCCCGGATAGAATACGGCAATATCCACTTCTTTCTTCAGTTCTTCTTCTGTGAAACTGTTCTTCTCACCTGCCGCATTGACAAGAGAATACTTCTTCGCGAACAGGCGGTCTACTTCTTTCTTATAGAACTGTGTATACAGGATCGTAAGAGTCAGCCCCACAAGAAGGACCGTGGTCACGATCATGAGCAGCTTCGTCATCGCCGCATGCCGGCTCCTGCTGCTTCTTCTGCGGGTATTTCTCCCCGTGGCACTTGATTTCCCGGGGATTGCTATTTTACGTACAGCCACTTGTCTTGTGGGTCTTCTTCCACGTACTGCGGCATTCTGTTTCATTACTCTTTATCCTCTTCCTGTATCTTTTTCTCTTCCGTATAGAATAATACGCCGATACGACACGTCATTCAACCTAAAATTCATACAAAAATAGCATTTTTATCGCTTAAAAAAATCGGCATAAAAGTAACGGCTTATTTCAGTTTAGTGGTTGACGTTCGAACAGATGTTCTGTATAATAGAGTCAAGTATTTCACATGGAGTCGGGTTATGTCAGAACTGAAGGACGTAATAACTGCATATTGTAAGCTTCCGTTTGGAGACCGTGTCGTGTTCTATTCCACGGTATCGAACGATGTCGATGTGCGGGAAGAGACCGTCCAGGACTTCCTTATCGAAACAAGGATGGGAGAGAACCTCTCCTGCATATATTGCAAAGGCGACCATGTAGTCAGGAACGGGAAGAGAAAAGACGGCACCCAGCGCTTCCTGTGCCGGGATTGCGGGAAATCCTTCATCCCCGGTTCCAATACGATCACTTCCGGAACCAGAAAGAGAATGAGTACATGGGTCAAATACCTGAAGTGCA
>Ga0310691_10002990_pt1 | contig 21075 bp, 19 predicted proteins | sample 176DNAGHGlowgp2_FD_203887 | JGI IMG/M metagenome (GOLD analysis project Ga0310691, IMG submission 203887) | Sheep rumen microbial communities from Palmerston North, Manawatu-Wanganui, New Zealand - 1766 DNA GHGlow gp2 (v2) (version 2) | ecosystem: Host-associated > Mammals > Digestive system >...
TGAGCTATAGACTGTCCCTTTTTTATCAATGGGGTAAGGATTTCATTCATTTCCTGTATATGACCAGGATCCTGATTTATGCCTTCTCTACATGATACAAGAAGATATTCATATGAATCTTGAGCATATTTGGAAGAGTACATCAGATGCTCTAGATTGCAATTAACCAAAAGAAGCATAATAGAACAGTATCTATATTGACATATCGCACATGTGTTCGTATAATCAATTTAGAGGAGCGAACGTATGTGCGATATTGTTTTACCTGAAATGAGTTTGGATAAGAAATTGGAGATACTATCCGATGCGGCCAAGTATGATGTGGCTTGTACTTCGAGCGGTTCGGACCGAGCCGGGCAGAAGGGAATGGTCGGTAATTCGTGTGCTGCAGGTATCTGTCACAGTTTTGCAGCGGATGGGAGATGTATCTCACTTCTTAAGATACTGATGACCAATCATTGTGTTTATGATTGCAAGTACTGCAAGAACAGGCACTCAAACGATATTCCCAGGGCTACATTCACACCCGATGAAATATGCTCGTTCACAATAGAATTCTATAAGCGCAATTACATAGAAGGTCTTTTCTTAAGTTCGGGAGTCATCAACAGTCCCGATTACACTATGGAGAAAATGTGCGAAACTCTTCGTACTTTAAGGACCGTATATCATTTTAACGGTTATATCCATATCAAAGCTATTCCGGGAGCCTCTTCGGAACTCATCTATTCGGCGGGATTATTAGCCGATCGTATCAGCATTAACATGGAACTTCCTACTGAGGCGGGTCTTAACAAGCTTGCTCCCAATAAGAGCGTTAAGAGTATACTAACTCCCATGAACGGTATCTCGACAGCGATCGCCTCTCACAGACTGTCGATAGGTAAGGATGCCCGTATGGAGAGGGCCACAATTAACGATAAGCTCTCGGGGAGTATGTTCAATTATGGAGGAAACAGTGCAAAAAGACTGGAATTGAATTCTCAGCCTACTACATCGATCATGACACATGCTGCAGAGGTCGCTTCGTCAACATTTCAGTACCCTGCCGATCCGCGGGATACTAAACTTAAAAGATCGTTTGCACCTGCAGGGCAGAGTACGCAGATGATCATAGGGGCTTCAGATGAGACCGATCTTGATATCATGAATACTTCTCAGGGGCTTTACAAGGCCTTTGACTTAAAGAGAGTGTTCTATTCGGCCTATATTCCGATCAATGATGATTCGGCACTCCCTGATCTTTCAACACCCGTTCCGCTCTTAAGGGAACACAGATTGTATCAGGCTGATTTCCTGTTAAGGTATTACGGTTTTCAGGTTAACGAGCTGTTGTCACGGGAAATGCCCAACTTTAATGCGGGTGTAGATCCGAAGTGTGACTGGGCGATAAGACATTTAAACATTTTCCCTGTTGAGATCAATAAGGCATCGTATGATGTGCTGTTAAGAGTTCCCGGTATCGGGCCTAAATCCGTTAAGAGGATAATGAGCGCCAGGCGGTACGGACATGTAAACTTCCAGATGCTTAAGAAGATGGGTGTAGTACTTAAGCGGGCGCAGTTCTTTATCACCTGTGACGGTAAGATGCTTAACAGAACTCCGATCGAGCAGCAGTATATACTTCATCAGCTTACGGATGTCGATCGTAAGGCAAGTTATGATATACAGCATCCCGACAGTTCAGTGCAACTGAATCTTTTCAGCGATTTTGGAATGCAACAAGCGATGGGATGATGCGATATGACGGTTTTTACTTGTAAACACGATTGGGAAGCAATGCTTTCCTGCATATATGATGCATGGGCATCAAAGCTTGGGCATCAGAACATAAGACTTGAATATGAGGGCGAGAATCAGCTTTCCCTCATGGATGAGTATTGTTATGTTGAAGCGGATCCCGGTAAGGCCTCAAGCGTGATGGATGCGATCAATCTCAAGATCTCCCCGGAAGTCTATATGGAACTTGCTTATGAATCCATGTCATCAGAACCCGATGCACTTGATAATATCTATCGCGTTCTTTTGCTTGGATTTGCGTATGGGTCCAACGTACTTAAAATGGTTCAGTATGCTGCTGTTTCGAGGCATATCGAGATTAGACGTCATGTCGGCAATGAAGTTCATCATTTCATTGAATTCATACGTTTTCATGAGGTCAGGAAGTCTTTATATGTGGCACATATCGAACCAAAGAACAGGATCGTATCGGCACTCGGTACACATTTTGCAGACCGTTTTCCCTCCGAATCGTGGATGATCGTTGACGATGTGCACGGGGAGGCGTTGGTTCAGCCTGCGGATGAGGCGTTTTTCTTAAAATCATTAAGCCCCGAAGAACTTGATAAACTCAGGCTTACCGAACTTGAAAACGATGAGTACACGGACCTTTGGCGCGTTTTCTTTAATTCCATTGCCATCAGGGAGCGTACCAATTACGAATTGCAGAGAAACCTCTTTCCATTATGGAAACGCAAACACGCAGTGGAGTTCAATGGCGCACATACTGTTGATTAATGTTTCAACGCATGTGGTTGATATATGTTTACACAATCAGCACTATGATGTTTATATAATTGCTTAATATATCGCACTGATGGTATAATATAACCCGTGTAAACAATACTTTTTTGCAAGGAAGCTTTTATATGAACATTATTCTTTTAAGCGGCGGAAGCGGAAAACGCTTATGGCCGTTATCAAACGATATTCGTTCCAAGCAGTTTATCAAGATATTTAAACGCCCGGAACACAGTATCCCCATGGGAACTGAATATAACGGAGAATATGAATCCATGGTGCAGAGGATATACAGGCAGATCAAGACTGTCGATCCCGCTGCCGTGGTCACTATTGCCACATCCAAATCACAGGTATCTGCGATCCATAATCAGCTTGGAGCCGATGTCGGGATAAGCGTTGAACCCTACAGGAGAGATACTTTTGCAGCCATTGCTTTGTCTACGGCATATCTTCATGACGTAAAGGGTGTACCCGAAAATGAGGCTGTGGTGGTTTGTCCTGTGGACCCTTACGTAGATGAGAGTTATTTTAATTGCGTTCAGGATCTTTATAAAGCCGCTCTTACGGGGGATAAGAATCTTACCCTTATGGGTATCGAGCCCACATATCCGAGTGAAAAATATGGTTATATCAAGCCTGATGGAAACGGCGGATATACATTTACCGAAAAACCCGATAAGATCAAGGCGCAGGAGTATATCGATGTGGGCGCACTCTGGAACGGCGGAGTATTTGCATATAAACTTTCATATGTGCTCAATAAATCCCGCGAGCTACTGGGAAGTTCCGACTATGAAACACTGTTTGAAGGTTATTCAGACCTTAAAAAGATAAGCTTCGATTATGCTGTCGTTGAGCAGGAGACAAGCATTGCGGTCATAAAGTATTCGGGTACCTGGAAGGATCTCGGCACCTGGAATACTCTTACCGAGTCGATGGAAGAAAATGTTGTCGGAGATGCAAGACTTAACGACAAGTGTGAAAATGTTCATGTTATCAATGAACTTGGTGTTCCGATCCTGTGTATGGGACTTAAGGATGTTGTTGTAAGTGCCAGCGCTGAGGGAATACTTGTTTCCGATAAAGAACAGAGCAGTTATATAAAGCCGTTTGTTGACGATATCGTTGGTCGCGTAATGTTTGCCGAAAAGAGCTGGGGAAGCTACCGCGTCATAGATGTCGAGGAAAACAGCATGACCGTTAAGGTCACACTTAATCCCGGACACAGCATGAACTACCATAGTCACGAAAAACGTGACGAGGTCTGGAATGTCATTTCCGGTTCCGGAAAGACCGTTATTGACGGAATGGAGCAGCCCGTAAGTGTCGGAGATGTTGTTACGATGGCAGCGGGATGCAAGCATACGATCATTGCGGGAGATTCGGGACTTCAGCTTATTGAGATCCAGATAGGATCTGAGATCAGCGCCTCTGATAAGAAAAAATACGAGATGCCATGAAAAGATTACCGTTTGTGTTAACTCCTGTCGCACAGGATTACCTGTGGGGCGGATCCAGACTGAATGATGATTTCAATTTCGGGGTGGATGTTTCTCCGTTCGCGGAAGCCTGGGTTTGTTCGACTCACGAAGACGGGGTGTCCAACGCCCCTTTGTTTGGCTGCTCTTTAAAGGAGCTGCTTGTCGATAATCCCGAATGGCTTGGCACTCATTCTCTTCAGACAACCGGCGGAAAGCCTGATCTTCCGATACTTATAAAACTTATCGATGCCAATAAAGATCTTTCGGTACAGGTCCATCCGAATGATGAATATGCCGCTCTTCATGAGAACGGTTCTCTCGGTAAATCCGAGATGTGGTATGTGCTTGACGCAAAGCCCGATTCAAAGCTTGTTTATGGTTTTAACAGGGATGTTGATACGTCACAGGTTAGATCGGCAATAGATGACGGATCGATATCGGAATTTTTAAACTATGTTCCGATCCATAAAGACGATCTTTTCTACATAGAAGCCGGAACGGTTCATGCCATAGGTGCGGGTGCACTTGTTGCGGAAATTCAGGAAAGCAGTAATATTACCTACAGACTTTACGATTATGATCGTGTGGACAAGAACGGTAATAAACGTACGCTTCACATAGATAAAGCTCTTGATGTAGCCAATCTTAAAAACAGCACTTCTCCCCGCCAGCCCATGCGAGTACTTAGGTACAAAGCCGGCTGTGCCACGGAACTGCTGACAAGATGCAAGTATTTTCAGGTTGAGAGGATACTTCTTAATACCGAAGTATGCCGAGAACTTGTTTCATATATGACGGGAAAAAACAGTTTCCATGCTCTTTTATGTGTGGAAGGGTGCGGCAGTATAACTTCGGGAGAGTTTGAACTGAACTATTTTAAAGGTGACTGTGTATTTGTGCCTGCCGATAGTGAAGTGATCAAATTACACGGAAAAGCACAGTTCTTAGATATTAGTTGTTGATAAGAAGGAATGGAAATGCTTAAAAAGTTCTCAGAGTCAAAGGTCCGCTACTATGTGGAAAATATAATAGTTGTTGGGCTTTTGATGTATTGTATTAAAGCTCTTACCGATTATGATAACATGCCCTGGCAGACCTGGAAAAATCAGGCCGGTGCCAAGGCTGTGTTTGCGATGGCTGCAGTTATATTTATCGTAAGGCGCGTAAAACTCATCAATTGGCAGTCCCTGGTCGGAAGTGTTCTTTTTGTACCGTTTGTGATCGAGCGTTTTCACTTCTGGCGCGAATCACCCGATATACTGGCAATACTTAAGCCCCAGATGGCGGCTGAGTGGATCGCGCTCATGATCATAATCGATATGCTGGTATACGGAAATGTGGTTAATTTCGCCAAGAGCATAAACTTAATGTTTATACTTTATGTCGTAATGACACTTGGGATGTTTTACAGACGTAATGGCAAGATGGAACCCGTTCTTCTGGTGATCCCAATCTTTTTGTTTGCGCTTGTTAAACTTAACTGTGAGCGTTTGGAATGGTTTTTAAAACGCTTTACGGACAGCTGGTTTCTGATCTTTGTATATGTATGCGTACGTTCGTTTCGGGAAAAGCCTTTTACGGGGCGCAGATATTTCGGATATTTCCTTGACATCGGACCGTTCGGGATATTTATGGTATGCACTTTGGTGATGGCGATATTTGCTATTATTTATTCAAAACAGAAATATGGGCGCAAGAGCTTTTTCTATGTGATGAGTATCGTGTGGATAACAGCTTCCTCTGTGATGCTTTGGTTTATCGATACACGCACCATTTTGTCTGGAGTGTTCTTTTTGCTCGTATTCATATACCTATATGCAAGGAAAGATACATCTTCTAAAGCACTTAAGAAGAGGGGCCTTGTGATAGGGGGAACAGTACTTGTTATTATCCTGTTGTGTGTAATTGGTCTTTGGGTAATGGGAAAAACCGATACGAATTATTGGTACAGCAAAGCAGAGGGCAGTCCGATGGCTCCGATATATATGCATTTTTGTAGATTTGCATATGCAATGGATATCAACAAAGACGCTACGCTTTGGCAGAAATTTGTCGAGATTGTCGATCGATTGTCTTCGGGCAGGATAACTCTTGCCAAGGCATTTTCACCATATTTCAACTACGAAGGAAATGGTCCTATAGGTCTTGAAGTCGACGGATACTGGGCATACAACGCTCACAACAACTTTGTGCAGATCCTACTCGAATACGGCTGGTTTACGCTTATTGAGTTTGTGACTCTTGTGATCATGGGACTCGTTACTGCCGTTAAGAGATATCTTAGATCCGATCGTTCACCCTTTGCACTTCTTCCTGTTATGTGGCTTGCCGCAATGCTCGGAGTATGGTGCGGAGAGGTGTCGTCTATCTATTATCCCGCTACGTTCTTTGGACTCATGTTTATTTCACGGCTCATGGCTCCGGAGAGCGAAAACGAATAGGACCTATTAACCATCATCTCAAGGGGTGATGGTTTTCTTTTTCTTATGCCTAATGGTTAATTCCGATATGCTATATTCGTTCTACACTCACATTGCGGAAGGGGAACACATGGAACAGTTAGCTGCCAGTCAGATCGATATACTCGGCGAGATCGCCAATATAAGCATCGGCAATGCGGCCACCACATTAAGCATGATGGTGAACCACAAAGTCGATATTTCTATGCCCAATGTAAAGATCTTAAAGAGAAGTGAAGTTCTTGATGATTACGAAAAGACCTGCATTCTTGTTCAGATCCATTACATCAAGGGACTTAACGGCAACAATGTGTTTATCTTAAAAGAGCCCGATGTGCTGTGTATGACCGACCTTATGATGGGCGGTCCAGGTAACACGGAGGGTGAGATCGGAGAGCTTCAGCTTTCGGCCATTTCGGAAGCCATGAACCAGATGATGGGTGCTTCGGCAACATCGATGTCCGTGATGCTCAATGAGATGGTGGATATCTCAACACCCGATGTCAGCACGATCGATGTGGACAGCATCAAGACATTTGAAAAGATCTTTGATAATGTCGAGGATCTGTTCGTAAAGATCTCATTCAAGATGGATGTGGAAGGACTTATCGATTCTACGATGGTCCAGTTTTACCCGATAGAATTTGCTGTCGATATGTGCAAGATGTTCAAAGAAAACGAACAGAACATTACCGCATCCGCTTAATAACTTTGCAGGGGAGTAATAAATATATATGGAAAACCGTCGCCTAGGGTGACGGTTTTCTTCTTTTTGCGTTCTTTTTGCATGTGATGAAATGGGTGGTTTTTCGTATGTAAAAGTGCTAAAATATAAAGGAATTTTTGACCGGAGTTTTTGGATGGAAAAGACTGCTAACACCCACGGAAACTTTCTGGGGACCGAACCTGTCGGAAGGCTGTTAAAGAAATTTGCGCTGCCGTCTATCGTAGCGATGATAGTGGGCGCGGTTTATAACATAGTTGACCAGTTTTTTATAGGTCATGCCATAGGCGAACTCGGAAACGCCGCTACCAATATAGCGTTTCCGTTTGTTATTTCCTGTATTTCGATTGCTCTCTTGTTCGGTATCGGTGGTGCATCTGCTTTTAACTTAACACTCGGCGAGGGAGACTCAGAAAAGGCGGTCTTCTATATCGGCAATTCCGTCACCATGCTGGTGTTACTGGGTACGATACTCGGTGTTGTCGCAGAGGTGTTTTTGCCGTTCTTACTAAAACTCTTTGGTTCTCCCGCGGATGTATTTGAATATGCGAAGACCTATACCCGTATAACCGCGATCGGTTTTCCGATGCTGATACTCACATCGGGCGGCGCGCATCTCATACGTGCTGACGGTTCGCCGAATTATTCGATGTTTGTCAACTTATCGGGTGCGGTCTTAAATATTTTCCTGGATGCGTTTTTTGTGTTTGTGCTTGGCTGGGGCATGGCAGGTGCGGCGCTTGCGACGATCATCGGTCAGTACATTTCCGGAGCTCTCGTGATCGGGTATCTCGTACGCTACAAGACCGTTAAGATCGAGTTAAAGCACCTGATCCCGAGACTTGAATATTTCGGGCGCAACGCATCACTCGGGACGGCCTCGTTTTTTAACCAGCTCTCGATGATGGTGGTACAGATAATACTCAACAATTCGCTTAAGTATTACGGGTCGCTTTCGATATACGGCGAATCGATCCCGATAGCGTGCGTGGGCATCGTATCGAAGGTAAGTCAGATGTTTTTTTCAATCGTCATCGGTATATCGCAGGGACTTCAGCCGATAGCAAGTTTTAATTACGGCGCCAGAAAATTTTTAAGAGTCCGAAAGGCTACGTGTCTTGCCCTTTTTGTGTCGGCATGTATCTCTATGGTTTCTTTTGCCGTATTTCAGATATTCCCTCTGCAGATCATCAAGATGTTCGGGGAAGGCTCTGATGTTTACTATGAATTTGCGGTCAAGTATTTTAGGATTTTCTTTTTCTGCATATTCATAAACTTTGTACAGCCCATAATCTCGAATTTCTTTAATTCGACGGGAAGGCCGAGGATCGGTATGGTGCTGTCGCTTACAAGGCAGATCATTTTCTTTATACCGTTACTGCTGATACTGCCGAGGTTTATGGGGATTGACGGGATCATTTACACCGGCCCTATAGCGGACGGACTTGCGGCGGCGGTCACGATCATTATCGGTTTTTTGGAACTTAGACAATCTAAATACAGCATGGATGAAGAACTGCCGGTAACTGCCGGTTAGGTAAAAGAACGCGGTTCTTTGGAGGATATATATGGAATCTACATTGGTGCGCACATGGTGCGAGATCGATCTGGATGCACTGATACATAATTATAAGACATTAAGGAAGCGAGTCGGCGAGAATGTTAAGTTCCTGGGTGTGGTAAAAGCAGACGCTTACGGCCACGGCGCCGTAGAGGTGTCCCGGGTGCTTGAGAAAGAGGGCGCGGATTATCTTGCGGTATCAAGTATTGATGAGGCCATGGAATTAAGGCTTAACGGTATAAAGATGCCGATACTGATACTCGGTCACACGCCCGCATCGCAGGTTGAGCGGCTGATCGAATATAACATCACCCAGGCCGTCACATGTAAGTCAAAAGCGGTTGAGTATTCGGCGGAAGCGGTGAAACTTGGCAAGACGCTTAAAGTCCACATAAAGGTCGACACGGGAATGTCGAGACTGGGATTCCTGGTCGAGGGTGAACATTTTAATACCGGTGTTGAAGGGATCGCGGAATCCATCAGTATGCCGGGAATCGATGCGGAAGGGATATTTACACACTTTGCGGTATCGGATGAACCGGGGGAGGAATGCAAGGCATACACTGAGCATCAGTTTAAACTCTTTACCGATGTTATAAATGCGGTGGAAGATAAGGCGGGACGCAAGTTCAGGATAAGGCACTGCGCAAATACCGGAGCGGTGGCAAAGTATCTTGATACGTGTCTTGACATGGTTCGCCCGGGATTACTTTTATATGGGTATGGGGAATTTGCCGATAGTTTAGGGCTTAAACCCGTTATGACGCTTAAGAGCGTTGTAAGTACGGTCAAGGTTTATCCCAAGGGCACGAAGATCAGTTACGGCGGTATATTTGAAACGACCGATACGACAAGGATTGGCGTCATCCCTTACGGATACGCGGACGGATTCTTTAGATGCCTTTCCAACAAGTGCAAGCTCTACAGTCCCGAGGGTTTTGTAGAGCAGCGCGGTAAGATATGCATGGATATGTCGATGATCGATCTGACCGGCAAACCCGGAGTTGATGTAGGTTCCGAGATCGAGATATTCGGGCCGCATAACTCGATAAATGACATGGCAGCGCTTGCAGGCACGATACCTTATGAGCTTACCTGTGCGGTTTCCAGGAGAGTACCGCGTGAATATATAAAGAACGGGGAATTGATCGGCAAAGAGCTGATGCTTCGCATGTAAATACAATAACGCCGGGATAGAGGCGGCTTTTAGATAAACAATTGAAAGACAGAAAGGTGTAACAATATGAAATTTTCAGAGATCAAATACGAACGTCCGGATTACGAAGCGATCAATAAAGAGACGTTAAGACTTGCCAAGGCACTTGCAGAAGCGGATTCATGGGAAACCGCCAAAAAGGTGCATGAGGAGTATTCCAAGAAATATAACCACTTTGAGTCAATGTTAACGGTATGCCATATCCGTCACGACATCGACACAACGGATGCTTTTTACGAAGCAGAGCAGGATTACAACGATGAGATGAGCCCTACGCTCGCGGAGTCAAATCTTGAGTATCAGAAGGCGTTTTATCATTCAAAGTTCAGACCCGAGTTCGAGAAACTCGTCGGTCCCGTTGCTTACAAAAACTTAGAGCTTGCGATCGAATACTTTAAACCAGAGATGGTGCCTTATATGCAGGAAGAAAACGCTCTTGTCACCCGTTACGAAAAGCTCATCGCGCAGGCTAAGATCGATTGGGAAGGCGAGACTCTCAATCTTTCACTTATGACCAAGTATACGACTTCTCCCGACAGAGAGACTCGTAAAAAGGCTTTTGCCAAGACAACGGGATTCTTTATGGATAACCGTGCGGAACTTGATGAGATTTATGACAAACTTGTCAAGAATCGTACCGCCCAGGCCAAGGTTCTGGGATTCGATACATATACAAAACTCGGATATGCCAAGATGAACCGTAACGATTACGGTCCCGAAGAAGTAAAGACTTTCCGCGAGGAGGTCAAAAAGACTCTTGTTCCTCTTGCGACCAAGCTTCACGAAGAGCGCAGAAAACGTATCGGCGTGGATCACCTTTACTACTATGATACGATCAGTTTCAAGAACGGTAACCCCACACCCGAGGGAACGCCCGAAGAGATCCTTGAAAAAGGCCGCAAGATGTATGAGGAGCTTTCTCCCGAGACGGGTGAGTTCATCAATTTCATGCTCGCCAATGAGCGTTTCGACGTACTCGGCCGCAAGACCAAACGTGCCGGCGGATATATGACATCCATTCCGGATGACGAGAATACGCCTTTTGTATTTGCAAACTTTAACGGAACGGTCGGTGACGTTGATGTCATAACTCATGAATGCGGACATGCTTTCCAGGGCTATCTTACCAGGCATGACTGCAACGAATACAGGGATATCACGATGGAAACGGCAGAGATACACTCCATGTCGATGGAATTCTTTACCGAAAAGTGGATGGAGCTGTTCTTCGGAAGCCGTGCGGATGATTACAGAATGTATCATCTTGAGGATGCGATCTGTTTTATCCCTTACGGATGCATGGTCGACGAGTTCCAGCATATAGTTTACGAGAATCCCGACATGACGCCCGAAGAACGCCGCATGGCATGGGTTAAGCTCGAAAAAGAATATCGTCCTCACATGGATTATGGTGATAATGAGTGCTACTTAACAGGCGGACTCTGGCAGAGACAGTCGCATATCTACGCGGTTCCTTTTTACTACATCGACTACTGTCTTGCGCAGACCGTATCGCTTCAGTACAAGGCATGGATGGAAGAAAACTTTGACGAAGCATGGGCAAGTTACGTTGAGTTCTGCAAACAGGGCGCGAGAGACTTTTATTCAAAGTCGCTTCCGAAGGTAGGCCTCAATGTGCCGTTTAAAGAGGGATGCCTCGACAAGACGGTCAAGACCATCATGGATAAAGCGGGATTATGATCATTCGGGGGGATGAAGGTATGAAAAAAGAAAAAATGACGATCCTGACGGGGTTTGTACTGCTTGCGTTCTTTGTGCTGTTTACGATCATCGTAAAGACCGTTGATGTAAGAGCTGTCGGACCGCAGAATTCACCGATCGGGCTTTCGGGCATCAATAAGTGGTTTTTCGATTCGTTCGGAGCAAGCACGCTTTGCTACTATCTGACCGAGGTGTACGGATACCTGTCGATGGCCGTTATGGTTTCTTTTGCCGGATACGGATTATGGCAGCTGATCAAAGGTAAGAACTTTAAGAAGGTTGATACAAGGCTCTGGTTCCTGGCGGGGTTTTACGCGATTGTGCTGGGATGTTATGTTTTCTTTGAAAAAGTTGTGATCAACTACCGGCCCGTTATACTCGATGAGGCCGAGGGACTTGAGGCGTCGTATCCGTCATCGCACGTGGTGCTGATACTGTGCGTTATGGGAAGTACCAGAGTGATGCTGTCGGCACTGTCCGTAAAGGATAAGTCCCCTCTTGCAAAAGCAATTGTCCTGGCATGCGACATCATCGCGATCACCGCGATCGTGGGGCGGCTTTTGTCCGGAGTGCACTGGCTTACGGATATATTTGCGGGAATTGTATTATCATCCGCACTTGTGATAATATTCAGAGGTGTGATATTGTGTATCAGTGAAAAGGAGTTTACAAAGGGTTTATGAAGTATACATTTAAGGGGAAATTGGAAAAAGATGAATCGGGATATGTGATAAATATCCCTTTCAACGTTTGGGAGATCTGTGAAAAAGAAGGCGATCTTCCTGCGAAAGTTAAACTCGACGGGGCGGTTTTTGTATGTAACCTCATCCCGCGCGGAAAGGGATATTATTCGATACCTGTAAACAAGGATCTTGCTGCCGGAGTGCCGGCAGATACCGCGCTTCCCGTAAGTTTCAGGATCACCAAGTCGGAAGTTGAGGACAGCCCTTACAGTTCCGCGAATCCCATACGCAAGATCGATTCGATAGAGTGCGTGCGCCAGCCCGCAGACGGATTGTGCGGTCAGTCATGCATTGCAATGCTTGCGGGTATCACGATAGATGAAGCCAGCAACATCATGCACTGCGCGGAATGGCAGGCTACCATGGGCAAGATGATCAATGCGCTCAATTATTTTGGTTTCGAGCATTCCGAGGAGATCATCTATACATTGGGCGACCCCGATGTCAAGCTTCCCAAGTGCTGCATCATGATGGAGAAACTCGGACGATACAATCATTACCTTATCGGTTATGACGGAAAATTCTATGACTCCAACATCGGAGTTTTAAACGAATATGATTTCACGAAACTGGTGGGGTATCTTGAGGTTTACGTTTAAAATCGGTGAATAGTAGGTAAAGGCAGTTGGTCCGTGGTTTCGCGGGCCAACTTTTTTTATATTTTTTATAAAAACCGGTTGCGGTTTTGCCATCACTTGCGATAATATAGTTTACACACCACGCGATCCCCCTTAGGAATCGGTAATCTGTTAAGCAGATTGCCGATCGCAATGCAAGGTTCAATGCATTGCGAGGCCGAAGGCATTCCGCCGTTGATTTGGTATTTTCAAATCAACGGAAACCATTATTAAGCTGAAGCTTGATTTGGAGGGGGTAATGAAATTTAATAAATCTTTTAAAGCACATTGCTTTGAGGCAATGTTTCTTTTTCTGGCGCTTACAATGTTTGGCGCCTGCAACAATCCCGAAACAGGATTAATTTCATACAATGGCAATTATACCGGCGATGAGGCGGTCTCTTTTACATTGCCTGATGGCAGTGTCGAGATCCGCTCAAGCGTCGATGCCGCGGATGCAGTTTCTGCATCCGCAGGCATTGCCTGCGAGGACGATGCGAATGGCCAATCGGCAAGCGGAAGTACAGGACAAGGCGGATTTGCGAATGGTGAGGTCTGTGAAGCAGCGGCGGAAGGAGGCATATATGTTTCTGTGGTGGGCGAAGTTATCTCGCCCGGCGTATATGTGATGCCCGAGGGTGCGAGGGTATATGAACTTATCAACGAAGCCGGAGGAGCTACCGCAGATGCGGATACTACACGGCTTAATCTCGTGGCAAAGCTTGAAGACGGGATGCAGATAGTGGTGCCGTCGGTAGCGGATGCTGCTGATGGCACGATCGGTGCGATTGGCACAGAGTATGGTGCATCATCGGCCGGTCTTGTGAACATCAACACTGCCGGACTTAGTGAACTTATGACGCTTACGGGCATCGGTAAAACACGCGCCGAGGCGATAATCAAATATCGCGAAAGTTCGGGCGGATTTAAAAAGCCCGAGGATCTGATGTGCGTAAACGGTATAAAACAGGGAATTTATGACGGCCTAAAGGATCAGATATGCGTGCACTGAAGGCGCGGCCGCTTAAAGAAGGCGTATCGGCTTTTCGCGTTTTTAAGGCACGCCCGCTGTTTGGATTTGCGCTGGCGGTTATCCTTTATTCGATCATTTATTATGCGGTTTATCATTTCGGCAGTGCGGGAGTTTCATTAAAAGCCCGAGGCGGAGTTACAGGTGTTTTGGCAGAAGCCGGAGAAAGCGATACAGCTGGTTCGGCAGAAACTCGAGGCAGAATCGCGTCGGGATATGCAGATAAAGGTTCTGACATCACGGTTGTCGGCCGCGTGACCGATAAAACCGTGGATTTGGAAGGCAATATAACTTCATTTGAAATAAAAGTTAACCGGTTCACCGGTACGAGCGAACAAAACAATGTAACTGATCAAAAAACATGGACAAGCGATAGATGCATATGTTATGTAAACAAAACCGTTATCAAAGACAACGCAGCTGTTAAAGACCATGCAGCTGTTAAAGACTGTGCTGCTATTAAAGACGACGATGTGCCGTACGGTGCGATTGTTGAAGCGAGCGGGGAAATGGGCTTCTTTAAGAGGGCAAGAAATCCGGGTGAATTTGACTCATATATGTATCATGCAAACCACGGCTCCGAGTATTATGTTAACTTAAAGGGGCTTTCGATAGTTTCGAAGCCGCGATTTCCGATCCGTGAGCGGTTCCACAGACTGAGAAACCGATTTACCCGAGGAGTCCTTGAATACTGTCCGCTTGAGGGCGAGACCATAAATACATTGCTGTTTGCGGATAAGTCGGGGCTTGACGAAACCCGCAAAGAACTCTATAAAGGCTCGGGAATCCGGCATTTCCTGGTGCTCAGCGGACTCCATTTTTCCCTGGCCGGGGGAGGCATCTATGTTCTTTTTCGTAAGACGGGTCTTAAACGGTATAAATGCGCCCTGATGTCGATCGTATTTGTGCTGTTGTATGGGTGTTTGGTGGGATTTACGATATCGGTATTAAGAGCCGTGATAATGTTTCTGATGCGTCTTGTGGCTGATGCGATTAACAGGTCTTATGACATCTTAAGTGCTTTATCGCTGGCCTGTGCAGTGACGCTCATTACCAACCCGCTTTATATCGGAGATTCGGCGTTTCTGTATTCATATGTTGCGGTGTTTTCGATCGCGTTCTTTTACACATACCTGTTCAGGGAATTTGAAAAAAGAGTTTATCAAAGAGTCTTTGACAGAACATCACTTAAAGCGCGGGCTGCCAAGTTAAAAGAAGCGCTTATCATTCCGTTTGTGATCTACTTTTCATTGATCGGACTTTCATTAAGATTTCAGTTTTACTCAAATCTGTTAAGTATCCCGCTAAATCTGCTGTTGGGGGTGCTTTCACCGATCGTGATAGTGTTCTCGGCGCTTGCGTGGGGCGGAGCGATGCTAAGATTCCGCTTGTTTGCGGGTATATTTGATTTTCTGTTGGCACTCATACTGTGGATGTTTGATGGCTTATCGGCGCTGATCGTCAGGGCAGATCCGTTTAAGATAATTTACAAACCGTCGCTTTTTGGGATAGCGGTTTATGCTGTGATACTCGTGCTTGTTGTTTTTTTGTTTGCCCGCCGCGGCAATAAGAATCTTAGTGTGCTTTGGCTCTTAAGCGCGGTTCTGGTGTGCTTTTCGCCTTCTTTTGCCCGATTTAACGTAACGTTTTTAAGTGTCGGACAAGGTGACGGGAGTGTCATAAGGCTTGATAAGCGACATGCGATCATTGTTGATTGCGGGTCGTCGAGTGAGCAGAATGTGGGCGAGAATGTGCTGGTACCGTTTCTGATGGCAGAGGGGATTACGGAGATCACGGATATTTATCTGTCGCATTCGGATGCGGATCATATAAACGGCATCGCGGCGGCGATCGAGGACCCCAATATCCGGGTGAGGAGAGTAGTGCTGCCGGATGCCGGGAGTGCTGCGGTCGAAAGCCCCGGCGGAGATGGTGTGGATGCAGGGAATGAAGGCTTTAAAGAAATAATCGAGGCTTGTGAAAAGCAGGGCACGGATGTGACGGTGATCCGCGCCGGCGCGGTGGTTACGTATGGAGATTGCAGACGCGGCGACAGTCGAAAAAACACCGGAAAAGCTCGCGGTGTAGCAGGGCCGATGCATATCACATGCCTCTGGCCGGACCGCGATCGCCTTATCGGTGATAAAAATGCGGATTCCATGGTGTTGTGGTTAAGCCGCGGGCGATTTGATGCAATATTCCCGGGAGATGCAACAGCTGAGACCGAATCACGCATGGTACTCCGCCCTCCTTGGCTTGCAAGCGAAGACAGTTCGGTCGAAGTTTATAAGTGCGCCCACCACGGAAGCTCCACTTCATCATCGTCTGAATGGATGTTTGATATGCGGCCCGCTATTACGGTGATTTCGTGCGGCTTTAATAACCGCTACGGACATCCGCACGCCGTGACACTTGAAACACTCGCCAAATGCGGCAGCATTGTTTACCGCACCGATCACTCCGGCGCCGTCACCGTAACACCCGGCGCAAGGAAGATTTCAGTAAAGACCTACAGGGGCGGTTAGCGTAGGACAACGGCAGTTCAGCCATGTCAACCGATGCTCAAAACGCCTTGAAACACATCATAAAAGAAAATATAATGATATGGAAGACGAAGCGCATATCGGGACTATTTGTGACATAGCGGCGAAATATGCGCCCGAATATGATGCCGAAAAGATACTTGAGGAAGTGTTTGATTTGGCAGAAGAATGAGCGACAGAGATTGATCGAACGCGGAGAGGCAGGGAAACGTTCTGGGACAGGTCAAAGATGATATAAAAAGCAAAGAATTTAAGAACATATACTTCCTCTTCGGCGATGAGGCTTTTTTGCGTATTCACAACAAAAATGCGCTCCGAAACGCCCTGATCGATCCCGAGGATAACTTAAATTATGCCTATTTTCAGGGCAAGGACGTTAACATGTCCGAGGTGGTCGACCTCATCAACACCATGCCGTTTTTAAGCGAGCGCAGGGTCGTATTGTGTGAAAACACCGGGTGGCTTGAGAAAGTGGGAAAAGGCAGCGACGATGACAGCGCCGAAGCCGAAAGCGAGGCTCCGGGCGGCAGAACGGAAGACAGCACTACACCGGGCGACAATGCAGCCGGCGGCACATCAGGAAGCAAATCTGCCGACACCGGCTCTTTTAAGATGCTCACGGACGCTCTTGGCACCATATCCGAAGACGTTGTTTTTGTGCTGTGCGAGGAAAAGGTTGACAAGCGTTCAAAACTCTACAAATTTATGCAAAAGAACGCGCGATGCGAAGAGTTTTCCAATAAAACTCCCGAAGAGCTTATGAGCTGGATCGCGGGATATCTTAATAAAGCCGGCAAAAAGATACGACCGGATGCCGCCGCATACCTTGTTTCGGAAGTCGGCAACGACATGACACTTTTAAGCCTTGAACTTGAAAAACTTATAGCTTATTGTCTCGATCGCGAGGAAGTGACCATGGATGACATTGATACCATGTGCACTCACAGGATCAATGACAGGATATTTGACATGATCACCGCCATTTCCGATCATCGGCAAAAAGAAGCTCTTTCGCTTTACTATGACCTTGTGAATCTGCGGGAATCGCCGTTTCACATCCTTGCGCTTTTGATAAGGCAGTACAATAACCTGCTGGCCGTGCGGGAAGGCGTGGATAACGGATACTCATATATAAAGATATCTGAAGGAACCCATATTCAGGATTGGCTTGTAAAAAAGATGATCCCGGTAGTTCGAAGGATGACATACAAACAGATCGTAAACGCACTGTCTGAATGCGTTTCGGCCGACGAAGGCATAAAGACGGGTAATATTACGGATACGCTTGCGATAGAGCTGCTGATCATCAATCTTTCCGCCGCAAGCAAAACCGCATAACACAAATTGATGATTCCTGGGAGTACATTAAATAGTACTTTGATTTTGATAATCTCATATCGTAGACAAGATAACATTTGATCATGTTTCGGATTACGGGAGGGATTATCATGATGACGACAAAGAGAAACTTAAGCATACAGTTAAGGAAACAGACATTTGAAAAAGCCGGTGAACTTGCAATTTTGTTTCCTGCAATACTGATCGTGATAGTATTATTCACGGTCCTTACTCTCAAGGCGACCGGCAAGGACAGACCGATATCGCTTGACAACACGGCTGCCGAAACCGAATACGTCGATGAACTTAGAGAGGTGCTTATCGATCATCACATTAAGAATGCAGGCATCACTCTTACCAAGACTTCGATGACCGGCGAAGATACCGAATATACAGTTATGATCCATACACGCCGGCAGCTGTCACAGGATTTATTGCAGGAATTGAGCAGTATGCGCCCGGATGTCGCAAACGCTACCGTATCGTTCGTATTCGATCATTTTGCAAAATAAACATATAAAAAGAGTATTACATTCAAAGACTCGGCGAACGGACTTTAAGCCGTGAAACCGCCTGAAATGTAATGCGGAAAGCAGGGAACATGCGCGAAACACCCAAAGAATTTGAGATCTACAGACATTTTAAGGGCAATCATTATCAGATAGTGACCATTGCCACTCATTCGGAGACCGGTGAAGACCTGGTGATCTATAAGGCTCTTTACGGTGAAGGCAAGACTTACGCCCGTCCGCTTGATATGTTTTTAAGCGAAGTGGATCATGACAAATATCCCGATGTTGACCAGAAATACCGCTTTGAAAAAGAAGAGATGGCGGTCGACCCCGGTGTTATGGAGTTTTTGGGGGCAGAGTCATATGACGAAAGGCTCACGATTCTTAAAAACCTTGAACCCCGTATCACAAATTCAATGATAGATACGATGGCCATGTCACTTGACATCGATGTCAAGGAAGGCCCGGTAAAGCAGCGCTTTGCGGATTTTGAAGGCGCACTCGAAACACTTGCGGGCTTCGAGACCAGCCGCTTAAGATAGAACAGGAGAGCCATATGCCATACAGCCTTTCCAATAAACTTGTGGTCGGCGTCTCATCCAGGGCGCTTTTCGACCTCACCTACGAAAACGAGATTTTTGAAAAAGAAGGCGTTGACGCCTACTGTAAATATCAGGTTGAGCACGAGAACGAGCTTTTAAAGCCCGGTCCCGGTTTCAATCTGATAAAAGCGCTTCTTAAGATAAATGAGCTTAAGGGCTATGAAGGCAGAGTTGAAGTCATAATAATGTCGCGCAACAGTGCAGACACTTCCTTGAGGGTTTTCCATTCGATCGAAGAGTACGGGCTCAACATTACAAGGGCCGTGCTTGCAAGCGGAGGAAGTCTCGCACCTTATCTCAATGCGTTTAAGACCGATCTTTTTCTTTCCGCATACGAGGATGATGTTCAGTCCGCCATCAATTCGGGGATCGCAGCCGGTATCATTTGTACCGATGCGGGCGCGGTATATGATCCCGAAGAAGATATCAAGCAGATCCGCATAGCCTTTGACGGAGACGCGGTGCTCTTTACCGACGAATCGGAGATGATCTACCAGCGTGAAGGCCTGGAGGCTTTTGATGACAATGAGAAAAAGAACGCGAAAAAGCCGCTCCCTCAGGGTCCTTTCGCCAAGTTCTTAAAGACGATCTCGGACCTTCAGCGCGAATTCGAGCCCGAAAGGGCTCCCATCAGAACGGCGCTTGTTACTGCCCGTAGCGCTCCGGCGCACGAACGCGTCATCCGTACGCTTCGCGCATGGAACGTGCGTATAGATGAAGCTTTTTTCCTCGGAGGAATATCAAAACGCGATGTTCTCGAGGCGTTTGGCGCGCACATTTTCTTTGATGACCAGGCGATCCATACAACCCCCGCCTCGGAAGTTGTGCCCAGCGCCAGGGTACCCTATAGGAATCAGTAATTTGCAATGTAAATTACTGACCGCAACAACATGTAAAAAAGAAACCAACCCAGAAAGGACAAAATCATGAAATTATTAAGCATTGCGGTTCCCTGCTACAATTCCGCCGCATATATGGAAAAATGTGTAGAATCCCTTCTTCCGGGAGGGGATGAAGTCGAGATCATCATCGTCGATGACGGTTCGCAAAAGGACGATACTCCCCGTATCGCCGATGAACTCGCGGCAAAACATCCCGGTATCGTAAAGGCGGTTCATCAGGAGAACGGAGGACACGGCGAAGCCGTAAACACAGGCCTTAAGAATGCGACCGGACTTTACTTCAAGGTTGTCGATTCGGATGATAAGTTAGAGCCGAATGCTTATAAAAAGGTGCTTGAAACACTGCGGAGATTTGTTGACGATCCGCTTGATATGCTGATCTCCAACTATGTGTACGACAAGGAAGGCGCTACTCACAAGCATGTTGTTCACTACCACGGTGCCATTCCCAAGGATAAGGTTTTTTCGTGGGAAGAAGCCGGACACTTTAAAAAGGGCAGCTACATACTGATGCACAGTGTTATCTACAGAACGCAGATGCTGAAGGTATGCGGACTCAAGCTCCCTTCACATACCTTCTATGTTGATAACATCTATGTTTTCGAACCCATGCCTCATGTTAAGCGCATGTATTATCTTGATGTCGATTTTTATCTTTACTACATCGGACGTGACGATCAGTCCGTAAACGAAAAGGTAATGATCGGAAGGATCGATCAGCAGATACGCGTCAACAACCTGATGTTTGATTATTATTCCAAGAATACTCCCGAGATCTCCAAGCAAAAGCATCTGTATAACTACATGTACAATTATCTTGAGATCATCACTACGATCACCTCGATATTGCTGATCATCAAGGGAACACCCGATGCTCTTAAGCTTAAAAAGGAATTCTGGGATTCGTTCAAAGAACGCGATGAGAAACTCTATAAGCGTCTTCGTCACGGACTTCTCGGTGTAGCCATGAACCTTCCCGGCAAGGTTGGCCGCGGCATTTCCAAGGGCGGATACAAGATCGCACAGAAGATATTTAAGTTTAATTAAAAGGAATCGGTAACCGATCATGACTTTAAAGGAACTCGAAAAAGGCAAATCCGCC
>Ga0310691_10002991_pt1 | contig 21075 bp, 23 predicted proteins | sample 176DNAGHGlowgp2_FD_203887 | JGI IMG/M metagenome (GOLD analysis project Ga0310691, IMG submission 203887) | Sheep rumen microbial communities from Palmerston North, Manawatu-Wanganui, New Zealand - 1766 DNA GHGlow gp2 (v2) (version 2) | ecosystem: Host-associated > Mammals > Digestive system >...
CAAATTTCATTTGCAGAAGTGTTTCATTGATGAGCGGATTCTTAACCATGACCATCCTCCTTTCTTAAATCAATCGCCTCAACAAAATGGAGATAATCATCCACTATTTGCTGGGTAATGATACATATCTGATTATTGGGCTTCTCGTACTTGAGTCTCGTCAACGCCTCTTCCTTAGTGATTAGTCCTGCTTCGTACAACTCAATCGTATTGAACACACGATCGTTGGCGATACCACCTTCTATGATATCATAGTCTTTCCATGCCATTCCGCCTCGACGGTTTTCTACAACGAAGTCAAGCCATTCTGAATCGTAAGCATTAAATTTCTTATATCGGTAGCCTGCAGACAAAACAACCTCTATCTCAAACTCGTATCTGTTTAAGATATTAGGTTTGCCGCCATTAATAGGTCTTGTAGCCCAAGAAATGGCTTGCTCTTCTATATCAGTGACATAGAATCCTAAGCCAAAATCAAGATTCCGTCTGCCTATACCAACCAATGGGGCATCCACAATCATCGTTGTGCCGTGATATACTTTCATAAATTACGCCATTTTACTTTTTACGAAATCCGGAGCGGTCTGCCTCAGATACTCCAAAGTTTCATCCACAATATACTCCTTACTTTGGGTGTGCAGAGTCTCATAACTGGGATACAAGAATTTTTCTATTGCATCCAGACGTTTCATCTCCTTATACAATTCATCCCCAGAGATACTCAGCCGCATAGCGGTATTCTCTATACAGAACACCACAAATTCCGTTGCCTTATCACTCCATCCCATATTCTCTTTCTTTTTTGTTCTGCTGCAAAAGTACAAATAATAATTGATATTAACAAACTTATTGGTGTATTTCAAGAAGATCAATTGCATAATCAAGGACGACAAGGTCATCGACATAGCCAATACCGGGGAGGTCGTCATGAATCAAGTCCTCCTCATCAAAGAGGTAGGTGAGGGTCCACTGAGCTATTTCCTTCCTCTCTGGATCTGTGTCATTCTTCAGAATGGAATATAATAACGCGGCCTTCTCCTTTAATTCTGGATAAGAGGGATCGTCAATGGGATGATTCATAAACTTCTGATACAAACTATCCAATTCTGTTTCAGGAATACAACACCCCATGATTTGGTCCATAGCTTCGTTGAAAGCCTCTTCAGAAACAGGCTCCTCAATAAGGACCTCATAAGAATCGATATTCTCATCGCCACCATCCTTTTGGATGGATGCACAAAGATTCAGGAATGGACTAATCGGGGCCACCTCATCACCTAAGCATATAAGCCCTTGAATAAAACCTGCCAATGACAGGTTGATAGCCGAACGCATGATGGTGGCAATCTCCCCGTCTGTTAGATCATATTTTCCAGAGCCTAGGCATCGTAACGTCTTTTGAGCCAACACCGACGGGATATCTTCCCCTTGCTCGAGAACCAACAAGAGGATAATTGGAGCTACGTGATAGGCCTTATGGAAGGTTTCTTTATCAAAGATGGCACTTCCCCTGTGTCCCCCTATCAACTTTTGCGCTCTCATCATCGTCAATTCAAAAGTCTTACAGAATTGAGCTGTAGCATGAGCGACCATCCCAAATGGAGTCTTCATCAGCAGCGATTCTCCAAGAAGAGCTACGCCTTCAGCCCTGTAATGACCAAAAACCTGTAACATATTGAGAAGAGCGATATGGGCATCCCGCCCTTCATGACTAAAACGATCTTCTGCTTCATTGATGTCATCCTCGACATCCTCAAAGATTTCACGATTACTCTTGAGGACATATTGGTCTGCCGCATGGAACATCTCATGAATTACCGTACTCTTCAACAGTTGGTTATCACCATTCTCAAGAATGGTTTTAACAGTAATTTCTCGTATGGTAAAGAAGGATGAACCACCGCGACTTAGTTCCACATTGAAGCTTGCTAGTCTGGCTGCGCTCTCCCCTTTCATCTCTTCACGATCACTGATGGCCATGTTAACGTTGATGCTTTCTGGCAAAGGTCTGCCCAAGACATCCAGAAACACTTTGCTTGCAGTCTCTCTAAATTGAGCACGAATAGCCTGCTTCGCATTCTGTCTCTCCTCTCTTGAATAACCGTCCATCATCAAAACGGTATCAAGTCCCTGGTCGTCTCTAACAAATATATTCATCATTCCCAATCTTTACCAGAACTAATAATCTTGTATCAATTCTTGGACCTCCTCGTTAAGATAAGGCCTAACAATCTTATAGGGAATTTATCTATAAGATTTTCCCCACGAAATGCTCCTGTTGCCACATAGACACCATATAGAAGGCCATGGTCAGACAAGCCCATAAAAGGTACATAATAATCTCCGTCATTCTCGTATTGAGGATACTTCTTAACAAGCTTCTTCAAATTTATATCTGATATTACTTCCTCTAAAAGATATCCGTCTGTTTTGCGGAATGTATAGTACTTGTATTCGTGGTTACACGATGCGGCACAGTAATTTTTCTCTTCATAATAGGTAACAAAGGTCTCAGCTTGAGACACGAGTTTCAATGTCTGGGAATTTACTCCAGCTTCCGTCGCACATTTTTCGTAAAGCGGTCTATAGTATTTGACAAAATCTCTAAAGATATTCTTACTATTCCACTTACATAGTAACTCTTCAAAAGGAATGTGTAATTCATCTTCTGTAAAAACACATCCTCCTTCCAAGTCAAACATGCGATACATTTCCTTTGTTACTAACCGCCTAATGGAATCCGTCAGCGCCTTAGGCCCATCGATGGGGAGGTCAACCTCTGCCTCAAACTCACAATCGAGTCCTGATCCAGACTCTGAAGGTTCTTTCGAAAAGATAGCATTATCAGAGTGGGTTTTCACCTTCAACTCCTGAGCTACCGTATAGTCCGGTTTTGTTCCCCCATTTTTACAGCTAATCCCTATAAAAGATATTGCAACAATACCTATTCCTAAAGAATATCTTACAAAACCTTTGATGTGCCTCATCAGTTGGTTTGATTTCTGATCATCAATCATATCTGCTATAGTTAAAATATACCAACTAATATATATTCTCCTCGGATTGGTTTTATTCGACATCAAACTCATCTGTTTCTCCAGACGAAAGCCTTACATAGCAATGCATCAGATGGTCCATTCCACGGCATTGCCCACCATTAGAAGCTCGCTTAGGAAGTATTTTAGGATACTCAATTCCTAATAAATGCTGGGGAATGCTTATCGTTTCCAGATTTCGGCAGTACCACAATGCCCGTTCTTCAACACTTCTCACGCTATCAGGTATATAAAGATTCTTTAGGCTTTCACAGCCAAAAAACAACTCATAGGGGAGGCTCTCTATACCTTCCGGGATATTGATCTTTGACAACCCCTCACAGCCACAAAACGCCGACTCGCCAATCTCCTCAACAGTGTCAGAAATTGTCACTGTGCTAACTTCTCTATTACCGAAGAATGCCATTTCTCCAATCCTTCTGACCCTATATGCCACACCTTCAATCTCCACACTATCAGGAACAACCACGTGTGAACCATTTTTAACCCTAGAGACTTCTACCGAATCATTGTTGATTACTGTGTAGATTATGCCATTCGATGTGTAATTCTCTCCTATCTCCATATTAAAAAGTGAATAATAAAACTATCTATTACTATAACTCTGTCATAAGCTCATACCCATATTGGGATCAAGGCCTACATCATAAACTGTCAAGCAACTTGCAGACACCACTCAACAGGAAAACAACGACGCGAGTGACATTGGTATTATAGCCTAAAGTTTCAAAAAGCACCTCATCAGCACTCAAGGCTTTCAGGCGTAAACCCCAGTTAGTCCACTTCAGAACCGCCATAAAGACGGCTAAGACAGCAATGCCTGTTAATGTCTGGTATTTCTGAGGGGCGGTGATGATGACGTCGCCAAATGTAAACGGTTGATGGATAGCATTCTCCACCACCTTCGTCTACCACAAGAGAGGCTGAGATAATTGGCAATCCTGCTTTAGCCACGAAGAACCATAACATATAGGCAGCAAAAACATAGATACCGGCAGCTGCTATATGAAAAATCCTTGTTGTGTTATAGACTAAAGAACCCCCTTTTGCTAACAGCGAATAGAGAATACCGGTAATCAGCCCATTTATAATGAATTGCCAAATCATTAGCGTAATATTAAGTTATTATGGCTGCAAATATACTCAAAATTTCTATTTCAAACAAATTTATAAGCCTTTTTCTTCAAAATACCTTTTTATTTGCTATCAAATTAGGTATATAACGTTTTTCTACAGACGGCCCTCAGCCTGTATTGTCTGTCGCCACTCCTCGCCCCATTCCATCAGTCCCTCCCACAACAAATCGCCTAGGTTAGCCGTATAGTCGTCAAGCATACACAAATGAAAATATAACCGCCACTTCTTACGCTTCTGACATAACTATTATTAAGGAACTTACAAAGCTCTGTATCTGATACTCAACTGACACCTAAACTGACACCTAAATATCTGAATCAAAGTAAAACAAGTTGTTTTTACTTTGTAAGAGAAAGTCTTTTCGGGAAATAAAGATAGTCTTTTTCACACCTTTCACACCAAAACAAATTGTTTTGTTTCAATAGAGACTATTTCCTTATCTAACAAAGCAGGTGTCAGTTTGGTATCAGATATCTATTTGGATATTTATTTGTATTTCAAGCACTGATGTCAGAAGTGCTAGAAGTGTCAGTTGTCCTCAAATAAGTAATAGCAGCAACCCCCAACACCTCATCTTTTCTATCGTTTAATAACGACATAAACAAGGCTTTCCGCATAAAATTTGCTTTATTTGAGATCTTTGCGTATCTTTGTAAAAAAATCATCGGATATGAAAGATATCGCATTTGTATTATCGAGTGGCGGCGCCAGAGGACTGGCTCACATCATCTCGATAGCCGGTTGCTCGATGGGCGCACTCATCGGTGACGTATATGCTGCAGGGAAATTGGAGGCATTCCGTAAGTGGATGAAGACCATCGACAGGAAGAAGATGCTCGAACTGACCGATTCTCTCTTTCTCTGAACCACTTCGTGAAGGGCAAGCGCATCATCGAGACCATCATGGAGTTCGTGCCGGATGTGGCCATCGAGGACCTACCAATACCCTATAGTGCTGTGGCTACCGACTTGAAAGAAGGTCGTGAGGTGGTCTTCAGCAAGGGCAGTCTCTTTGAGGCTATCCGTGCCAGCATCTCCCTACCTTCGTTCAACGAACCAGTGTAGCGCGACGGGATGATTCTGATTGGCGGTGGCGTGATTAACCCGATTCCGCTGAATCGTGTCAGCTGGAAAACGGGTGACATCCTGGTTGGTGCCGACGTGAGCGGGCATGACTACAAATCGCAATTGGAAGAGATACAAGGGCTCACCGAGTGGCAAAAGGAAGACAAGTCGCTAAAGGCGAAGATCCTTGACAAGCAGCTCCCTGACAACCTCGAATTCAACTATTATACGGTGCTGTCGCGTACCAGTTCGCTGATGATCCGCCAAAACTCCATCCTGATGACCAAGCTGATGAATCCCGATATGCTCATTGACATCCAGATGAGCCGCTACGGAAGCTTCGACTACGACAAATCTGAAAAGATCATCGCCATCGGCCGCCAGAAGACCGCTGCCGCCATCACCAAATTCGAACAGAACACCAAATCGCAGGAGTATTATCTAATATATCAACACGACGAAAGAGTTTCCAATTCCGATTGCTCCCCCACGCCCATGCTATCACAGGGAAGCCCCACCCCATAAAGATTGGATAAAGAAGTCCGATGAGGCGAAACTAATAGATTTTGCCATTTTTATTTGGAAAATAGGAATATAATGACTAAATTTGCACCGATATTATACCAATAATTATAAATATGAATAAGAAGGGATCTCTATTTTTCTTTTTGACTTATGGGGTCATCAGTCTCATCGGCTGCCAGAATTCTGATTCTTTGAATGTAGGGATTCCTATGGAGGAGGTTTATTCGGCCATTCAGGAATTTGACAGACAAGCAGAATGTAATCCTGGATGGAAACTTGAGAGTGACGACCACAAGTTAACTATTTATACAACAGTCGATTCTATAGAAGGATATTCGTCATTGTGTGCCGTGTTGTACCATGACGGTAATCAAACAAAGGCGGTATCGGAATCTCTATGGAGAAAGAAGTACAACCTAAAACTTGACGATTACTGTCCACTATTCAGTAATAGCCATTCAAAATTGTACACTATCCAGAATAAAATCAAGCCAGAAGCCCCCTTATATGTTCTTGTTACCGAAGAATTGCTTGTGGACCATTATGGAGAAAACGATGGAATGTGTATTTATGCCCATGCATACAGAATTAAGGACGGACAATTACAACAGGAAAACGCTTTCTCCAACGAAGGGAAATTTGACTACATGACTCATCCCGACACCATGGAATGGGTAGAATGGGTTCACGACATTGAAAGTATATGGCCATCAACTTACGATAAGAAGACACGGACACTGAGTCTTGCCAGTCTTGAGAATAAACTTTGGGGAGGCCACTCTTCCTTGCTTCATAAACTATGGGTGTACGACGACAAGATAGGTTTCAAGTATGATAAGGAGACCTATGAGGCTACAGATAATGGTGATTACGAAATAGTTGCCATGTCAGAGAGGTTTCCAAAACACAAAATAAAAATATCATTAGATGGTGACATGGAGACATACCAGTATCTTTCTTGGCCTTCAAAGTCTAAATGGAATGGCAAGCCTTCTGTGGTAGTTGGCAATGGTCATAAAAATCCTTTAGACGGAACTTATCATTTTAAGTCAAAAGACAATTACGAATACGTCGTGTTTGAGAATCCATCGCCAGAAGGATCTGGCCCAGCCATTGTTGTAGTAGAAGTTCGTAAAGGCGGTAAGATTTTTTATAGAGAGGAGATAGAATACTGATGTTATTGAGATTCCTGCTGTCACTACTCAACCCATACAATCATGGGCGATTACCTCGGAAAAAGGATTTCTGGCTCCGAAGCAGGATTTCGGTTTTTTCTTTTAGTGTCAGGAGGTTGCAGCGTCTGTATCGTCAATACGCATATTATGATGGCATTAATTTGGGAACTGTAAGGATTGTCCACTATTGTCGAGATGAAGTCTTCGAGAATTGGCTTAAAGCCATTGGGCAGGACATTAGGCCACACATGGTCAAAAATAGCAGTTTGCCAGAGACAGATAAGTCACAGTCGAATTATAGGCCATTTTACAAATTCTTCAAGTTTAAAAGACAATTGGCAGTCTATCAGGCAGGGAAAGAGTTACTGATTGACAGAACCTCACAATTGACCATCAGCAACGAGATAAATGGAACGTTTAACATCTCTGATGATACAGACATCCTCATGAGAAGCGGATTTAAAGTTGCGAACCGTATACAGGATGAAGCGCCCCTAAAAGAAATGGCTAAGGAACATATTCCTCCCAAGCCTGTTGTAGAGGAATCTCAAAAACAGAGGGGAAAGGTGTCACTCGGGAAGCCTACAGTCAACACGACTCCCCCATTTGCCGAACTCCCGCAAGAAGATACCTGCAAAAAGATGAGAGGCGTTGAAGTAGATGAATCATTTTAATATTAATATACAATGAGTTATATATCTGAGAAGATTAAGGAGTTTTTCCCCGATTTAGCTATAATGAAAAATAGTGCCAATAATAGTTTGTTTGCTGGCAGAAACCTTCCGTCATTTGTAAAAGACTACATCATCAGGCGCTTTTCCTACGAAGACGGTCTAGTAGACCGGGCAAAAGTGTCTGACTATCTGGAGAACAAGATGCCGGACAATATAGTTACCATTAAGAATCGGCTGTTAGCTGGCGAACAGGTCAACGTCACTGTTCGCTTTGTCATCAAGAGTGATCTAGCCTCGGGGCGTACCACCTTCTCTATTCCAGATGCCCAGATTTCATCAAACGCCTATATCGCATCCACTTTGATGGAGGAGTATAAAGACGAGTTGGTTGATGGTGAGAGGTGGGGTAACATCACATTGAACTATGTAGAGCCACAGGGCCGACGTAGTGGTTATATTGAGATGGTTGCCTATAAATCTTTCGATCCATATAAAATTGACTATTCATATTTCATGTCAGCACGACAGAATTTCAAACATCTCCGACAGCGCATCAAGGTCATCCTCCGTGTCCTTGGCCGAGATATACATCAACGTGTCCCCCTCCTTATACATCTCCTTGATAAAGAGATACCCGGGAATGGGATTATCCTCTGTAATAATGTTCACTAATGTCTTTGCCATACAAAATCACTTGCTTATCCGGTAATATATATTCTGCCTTTCCCGCCGACGTCCGTTCTGGCACCTGACTATTATCGACTTCAACTTTACACAATCATGGAGTGTACATAAGTCATCATCCAAAAAGACATCTTCCAGATGCTCAGGAATACTGAGGCTAACGAGGTCTCTACAATCCCAGAAAGCCCGATAGCCAATCTCCCTGACGGCATCTGGCACGATCAAAGACTCCATACCTGTGCAACCCAAAAATGCTCTCTCGCCTATCGCGGTAACACCTTCCGGTATAAAAGACGCCCTGCATCCAGCAACCAACATATTAGTCTGGGTCTCAATAACAGCATTGCACCCCTCTCGCGAGTCATATCTTTTATTACCTTCTTCCACTACCAGCGACTTCAGATTATCACACCCGGCAAATACAGCCCCATCAACAAATGACACCTCACCAGGAATCACTAATGATTCCAGATTCTTGCAGTCTGAGAAGACTCCCAAGCGCAACTCTCTAAGATGAGAAGGAAGAGCAAGTGACGACAAACTGCTGCAACGATAAAAAGCCCACTCGTCAATAATCTCTACGCTATCTGAAATTACCAGTTCCTGAAGACTGTAACAATTAGAAAAAGCCCTGTTGCCAATCTTTACTAAGCGGGAAGATAGTTTAACGGATGAAAGATTCTCGCAAAAGGCGAAAGCACTACGCTCTATACTCGTAACACTATCAGGAACCTCTACTGCTAACAATTCTTTGCGTTCATAAAAAGCCAACTGAGCAATTTGGGTAACAGGATAACCAGATATCTCATATGGTATGGCGAGATGTCCGTTTTTTAGTACAGCATCCACCCCAGAAACTCCCAATGAAGCCACTTTGAACTTCATTCCCTCATCGACTACCTCCATGTCGGACAACTTTGATTCCAATTCGACAGACATATTCATTATTGACTTAATGATTATCCGCTATATTCCCCAAACTCTCTTTGTTTGAGTTTTAATGCAGATTTCTAAGTGCAAATATACAAATTAAATATGATAATACATTCATCTAAGTTGTTATTTTAAGAATAATTAGGTTATAAATTATGCAAAATTCTATTTTGGGGAGTATTGCAAATCATTTTGACTTATCTTAAATGACTCTTGCATTCATTTCTGTATTTGGTGTTTGCTTTACCAGAGTGCAAAGATACAAATTTATCACCTATTATCAAAGAAAGATGCTCAAAATTTGGTTATTACCAATTAATTTACTACTTTTGTAGCGTCGAATAAGAATTACACCTTCCATAATTACTACTGATGTTAAGAATCATGCTGGCCCATCTGAATCCTTTTGGAAAAGGACGATTGCCTCGGAGAAAAGATTTTTGGCTCCGAACCAGGATTCCCGTCTTTTCCTTCTGGGTCAGGAGGCTACAGCATCTGTATCGTCGGTATGCCTATTACGACAGCATCAACCTGGGTACTGTGAGGATTACCCACAGTTGCCGTGACGAAATTTTCGAAGGCTGGCTCAAAGCCTTGGGGCAAGATGTCAGGCCTCACATGACCACCGATGGAATATGGGAGAAGGAGGAAGGATCGAAGCCTGGTTTCAGGCCCTTTTACAGATTCTTTGAATTTAAAAGGCAACTGCTTGTCAATTATAGGGGCAAAGAACTGCTTATTGACAGATCCTCACAATTGACTGTGGACAATGAGATAAACGGGCTGTTCAGCATTTCAGACAATACCGACATACTCCTCAGGACAAGTTTTAGAAGTTCCATTCGCCAACAAAGCGAAGCTACGACAAAAAAGGCTGTCGAAGTTGACGATACCCCACAAACTGACATAAATAAAAATCCCAAACGCAGAGAAAAGGTCTCGCTTGGAAAACCGGCAATTAACATTGTGCCACCTGCAACCGCGCCACCATCAAAAGGCACCACCAGTAAGAAGATGAGAGGCGTTGAAGTTGACGAATCATTTTAATTCAAATATACAATGAGTTACATTTCAGAGAAAATCAGGGAATTCTTTCCAGATTTGGCCATTATGAAAAATAGTACGAACAGCAGTCTGTTTGCAGGCCGCAACCTGCCCTCATTCGTAAAGGACTATATCATCAGGCGCTTTTCTGATGAAGAGGGACAGATCGACCGGGAGAAAGTTACAGAGTATCTCAATAACAAAATGCCTGACAATATTGCCACAATCAAAAATCGCTTGCTGGCTGGTGATCAAGTGAACATTACCGTTCGTTTTGTTATTAAGAGTGATCTGGCATCCGGGCGCACTACGTTCTCAATCCCCGATGCCCAGATATCATCAAATGCCTACGTCTCATCCGCTTTGATGGAGGAGTTTAAGGATGAATTAGTCGATGGCGAGAGATGGGGTAACATCACACTGAACTACGTAGATCCACAAGGTCGGCGCAGTGGCTATATAGAGATGGTGTCCTACAAATCTTTCGAACCATATAAAATTGACTACTCCTATTTCCTTTCAGCCAGACAGAATTTCAGTATCGACGAATGGATTGATGTCCTTATTGCCACCATGGAATATGACCCTGATGCCTTTGACACCATTGAGCAGAAGAAAGAATTTATTACCCGTCTGCTGATTCTTGTAGAACCGCGACTTAATATGATTGAACTAGGACCAAAGGGCACTGGTAAGTCGTATGTTTACAATAATATTAGTAAGCATGTCTGGTTGTTAAGCGGTGGTAAGACTTCAAGAGCCAAGATGTTCTATAACAAGGCCACCAAACAGTTTGGTTTGGTAAAGAATCACGATGCTGTGGTCATTGATGAGATTTCCACCTTCGGGTTCTCCGACCCTGATGAGATGCAGTCCATCCTGAAAGGTTATCTTGAAGCAGGTAAGGCTTCTGTCGACAATGTACTCTTCATGTCAGACTGCGGTATCGGCCTTACAGGCAATATCAAGTTGACTTCTGAGATGCGCCCCTCTGACGGTAAATATTTCCAGAAACTTCCGGATATGTTCCAGGAATCAGCCACGATGGACCGTTTCCATTCTTTCATTGAGGGGTGGAAGTTGCCACGGCTCGAAGCAGGAAGCATCATGGAAGGTTGGACTTTGAACGCAGAGTATTTCTCTGGCGTACTTCACTATCTGCGCACAGAAACTGAATATGAATTGCTTTTCGACGAACTGGTTGAGTACGATGATTCTTGCGATCTTCGTGACCTAAAGGCAGTCAAGAAAGTAGCAACAGCCTACGCAAAACTGCTGTTTCCTCAAGTAAAATCCTTGGCAGACCTAACTCCAGAAGACGTGGACGCATACCGTTTGCTCTATAAGGAATATTGTCTTACCCCTGCTATATACCGCCGCGGGATTATCCGAGAACAATGCCATCTGATTGACAAGGAGTTCAGCAAGGATATGCCGGAGTTCAGGTTAAAGAATTCGACCTCTGTTGCAATTACCAATGAATAAAAGAAAGAATTAATAATTATGGATAGGAAGAATTCATTAATATTTATATTGGCATTACCGTTTCTCATTGGGTGTGTTGGCAATGGTAAGAATGATAAGGAGGATAGTTCGCCTAACAAAAATAAGTGGGGAACACTAATCACGAAAATTGACACTATTTCATACTATTTTCGTGAACACTCCGGGACTGGTGTGAGCCACATACTTTTAGTTGAGAATGACAGGGATGTTGTCGATAGTACTCAGATCAACTGGAGTCTAGGATATATTGAACCGAAAATTGAACTTATCGGGACTGATTCAATACTCATCAAGAAAGGCGTAGACGGTACCAGAGTGTCTTTACGTTCACTGCCAACGAATGGTGGCATTGATGGGTATGTATATCATGATATAGACGTTAATGGTTCTCCGCTTCCAACAGAGATAATGGAATGTTCCACTTTCTACTTCCCCGGATACCTTGAAAACAGACTTGACAGCAAGCTCAGTGCTACAGTCTACAGGCATCCGGCAGTAAGCCAGCAGCAACTGGCATCTGCTGTTTACAAGAAAATCAGAACTTTCAGTTATGATCGCGAAGATATATCTTCACATCCGTCGGACATATATACTGCCGTACATGATGCGGCATGCTCTTTCTTCAGACAACAGGATGAAGAAAACAACTACATCTCGACAAATGACTTTTTTTTTATTCCAGTTTGGATAAGCGAAAAGGCCAAGGCTTTCACGAATCTGAGTTATCATTGCTGGCGTGGAGAGGGGATGATGATTGTTGTCTATCTGTCATACGATACTTATCTTAACGGCTCTGACCAGCCTTTAGGTTTCTCTGACATCTTCCAGGATAATAGTGAAAGTCAAATTGCCAAAATGCTGGGTATCGAAGAGAATCAAATTTTTGTATGTAATGAAGGCGACATCCCAATGCCTGTATTCTATGGCCTAACCCGTAACGGTGTGGCAGTCTGCTTCAACAATGATGGCATGGGACCAGAATACAAACTCTTAGAGTATAAAGGTATTAAGGAATATTTGCAACCAAATATAATTGAACTACTAAAATAATAGCACTAAAACTGACATGAAGAATAATTATTATTTACAGTTTGCAGTCCTATTACTGCAGATATGCCTTCTGAGCTGCAAAAACTCACAGTCTTCAACCCAAGCGGAAAAAGTTAATGAGTCAGCAACTGACTCAATAGACGACTGTTACGAACGTACTCGTATCGGAGATTATGTTTACGAGGTAGACACATGTTCCATTTCGTTATCTTCTGTTATATTGCGCGATACTCTTGGACGTGTCGTCGCAGAAACTGTGGCTGACGGACATGGAGAGTCATACATTTCTTTCTTTTATGACAATCTAGGTATGGTTTCTGATATTTGTTTGGGGGAAGGCTATAGTTCAGAAAATTATGATGCAGGACAGGAAGTGAAATTCTTGACTGACAGTTGCAAAAATGATAAAGATGCTGTCGTTTTTACGTTTGAGAGAGATAGTAACGGGAAGATTGTCCAAGTACGCTCTCCAAAGAGTAATGATATAATTGTCAGCTCCCCCGGTGGTGAGATAACCTACACTATTATAAGACATCCAGGATGGGTATCTAACATCTCAGAACTATACGAAGGAGGTTACCATAACATTGAGTTTTTAGTAAAAAGCCCCATAGACAATCATGGTAACTGGGAGGAAACGACATATCTTGGCTATCATAAAACCCAATATAGAAAATACGAGAACAATAAACCGGCAAAGGCTGAGGCAATCTCGCTTGTCAGTAAAAGGGTATTGGAAAAGATTCAATGTTCATTGTCAGGAGACACATTGATCATGTCATCGGAAAACTTCAAGGACACTCTATATGAAAATAGAGTATTTGTCGGCAATCAACTTCTTGGTTATAGTAAAAAGAGCCGTTGGGGAACCATACTTGAGAAGAAAAACTATGAAGTAACATCCTCAGGAGAGGTAGTATGCCATTGCGAAATATATGATTTTAGTACAAAAACTCTGAAATCAGAATCACCTTATAAGGTTAAACAAGAAGAGACAGACCTTACAGACTGTTTTAAAAACATTTTCAAAGACCTGTAAATCCATATCTGCACCATGGCAAGGGCAATATATAAGAATCGAAGAAACACTCCAGCAAACACTCTTCTTAATCGCTATATTGACAAGAAAAGTGGAAGAGTATGTGAGGCTAGAAGCGAATTAAAATATCGTTTCGACTATCTGGATTGGTCTGTACAAAAAAGGATATTGGTAGCTTTTCTAGCTTCTGGTAAGACTGACAGGAAATGGGCATATGAGAAACTTCTCAAATTCTGGGATGATAGTTTTACCTCTGTTGTTGAGTCCTTATGGAACCAATACCATGAGCAAACGTGTTCATGGCCCATTATCAGGCATTTCTCCGAGGAATATATTCTTGAAAACATGGACTCACTTTTAGTTGGGAACAACTACTATTTCATTTGCAAAAGACTAGGGCATCGTCCTGATTTCCTTATTAACAGAAAGAAACTAACTCAAACGGACTATCTGTCTGTTTTATACACAGCAGATAAAACTATTGATAACAAAGAAGCGCTTGAGATGCTTTATGAGATTATTGGCAGTCGTTGCTCTGTTGGACTAATTATCGTGGATATCGGAAGTCCTTCATTTCTCATCAGAAATGTAGGTTTTAATCCCATGGATATTAGAATGGTAAGAAGAGCTATCTATTATCTGGAAAAAATGGGAAATAAGGAACCGGTGGAAATATTCATGAAGTGGTGTAATAAGGTTGCAAAAATAATAAAAGAGAGTCAAGAGTATAAAGAACTCGCATCTCAATCAGTGCCTGATGATGAGTACGTAGCACGCCTGGCAAATATCGCCGTTATATATATGTATTTGAACCTTCCATTGTCGATTATGTCTAAAATTAAAAACATAGATAACGAAATTGCTAATTACGAAAAGATATGAGAGAATGTTCTAATTGTGGGTATACAGGAAACAATCCTGATGCAAGGTTCTGCTCAAATTGCGGTTCTCCTCTTGGAGGAAGCGAGTTTGTAACCTCAGAGTTTGTTGATTACTCTCGATTAATGCGTTATAACAGACTTGAAACTATGGTTGAGAACGGTGATGCCATAACTCCCTGTGGTTGGGATTTGGCAAGTGACTTCCACGAAGGTTTGGCCCGAGTGAGGAAAGACAAGAAGATGGGATTCATCGATATGACAGGCAAGATGGTTATTCCCAATCAATGGAGGATTGCCAATGATTTCTACGAGGGGCTTGCTATCGTTGGCGACGATAATGGGGAATACTTTATTGATAGGGCCGGAGATATCGTCATTACTTGTCCGTCGGGCTATAGCTTGCATGGCGAGGGTTTCCATGAGGGGCTGGTTGTTGTGGAGAAAAATGGCAAATACGGTTATATGGACAAAAGAGGAAATATCGTAATTCCCTGCAAATGGGAGTCTGCTGCCTCTTTTTCTGACGGACTGGCTTCGGTCAGTAACGAGGATGGCATGTATGGTTGTATTGATAAGAGCGGACACCTTGTCATACCTTGTGATTACAATGAGGAGATAGTCTTTTCCGAGGGTCTCGGCATGACGTACTTTGGCGATTTTATTTGCTATCTGGACAGGACGGGGCGGAAGGTCATAGAACTTGTATGTAATGGTGCATCATTATTTTTGGAAGGACTGGCATCTATCAACGAGCAAGGCTTTATCGATGAAAGCGGCGATTTTGTGATAGACAACAAGTGGTGCTCGGATTGGGACAATGGTTTCTCTGAAGGAGTGGCTGCAACTGATGAGTGGGGATATATTGACCACTCTGGCCGTACTATTATCAGAAACAACTGGGAAACTTGCCATCCTTTCAAAGAAGGTCTGGCAAAGGTTGAAGATGGTGGAAAAACTGGCTATATTGATCATTCTGGCCGTCAGATTACTCCATGTATTTGGGATTCAGGAAGCTACTTCCACGAAGGGCTGGCCTCCGTCAGACTCTCAGGCAGAGAGTATTATATCAACAAGCAAGGCAAAGTTCTCTGTCATGTTCAAAGGTAATACATAAATTGGCAATGAAGAAGAAAGCAAAATACATCCTTCTCACTTTGCTGTTGGCTACCATCCTGGTACTTCTTTTATTAACAGGATGGGATATCATCAGCAGGATTCTACTGCCAAAGCATGGGACTTGGCATAGCAATCTGCAACTTTATCAATGGGTTGCGTTGGGTACTGTCATCTTTACTATAGGTAAACGATTCCTAAAAGAAAACCTACAATGGTTTGAGACATTTACACATGAACTGACCCATACTATTGTTTCAATACTTTTATTCAGGAGAATACATTCTTTCGAAGCCAATAACGATAACGGGCTAATTATGACCAGCGGAAATGGGAAGACATTGGTGTTTGTCGACCTTGCACCCTACTGTCTACCCATTTACACATATGGCCTACTGGCATGCAGGGCCATCACTACCCATCAATTCCTGTGGTGCATTGACCTGGTCATCGGCATTTCGATTGCCTTCCATCTGCACTGTTTCAAAAAACAAATCGGCAACTATCAAACTGACATCAAGAAACGTCCATTATTCTTTTCATATACATATATTGCTGTGTCACTTGTATTCAACCTGTGTGTGATTTTCGTTTCTTTTTGGAGTACAAAAAACGTCTTTACCGCTTTTTGGTTTGTCTGTGAGAAAACCTGGGAGCATACTTTTAGTTGGTAAGGTTATATAGAGCATCAGCAAAATCTTCTTCTGAGAATTCAGCTTCATAAAGAAACTGGAGTGGGAAAGCAACAGGCAGGTCCTCGTCGGTATTAACAGGTAGGGACAGGGATTCGAGTCCGTCTACTTTGTCAATGACAGAAATTTCTATCGCCTCCCATACAGACCGTTTCACATCATCTTCTTTCACCACATCTGAAGTGACTATGACACCGAACACATGAGGGACATTCTTGGTTAGACGAAACAAACGATTGCGGAACAACTCACATGTGGTGGCCAAATCCCATACCAGTTCGTCTTTCTCTGCCAATATGCCTGTAGAGTCTTTTTCTATTAGGACAATAGCCAACTCATTTTCTGTAGCATAAACATATAACTCACGATGCGATAATAACGGGCCCAACGTGACACGTTTTTCTGAGTAAATACTTGACAGTCTGCCAAGTTTATTCAGATACTCTATAATTCTATGATGCTTTTTTCTAAAGAAAGTACTATACATATCAAACTAATTATCGGTTACAGATCTTCGGGACGGACATCGAGGACTTCGGCGGGAGAGACACCCTGGGCGATGGCGGAGATGGCACGGCGGCGGTAGGCTGGAAGGATGTGGCAACTGACGTAGCGGCGAAGCTCGAAGAGCGTCCAAACTGCAATCTCCCCCTGCCGGTGGCGTTCGTAGAAGAGCCGGCAGGCTGCATCAACGGTCTCAGGGGTGAGCGTAAGCCTGGCCTGGTCAAGCTCATGGAAGAACAGCCGTATCATCTCGTTGGGACTGTAAGGGGTCAGTTGGAGGCGATTGCACATCGGGACCTTTTCCTGAAGGGTCGGAGCGAGTTCCAGCAAACGGTCGATTTTCTGCTGTGTACCGCAGAAGACAACGGAAGTAAGCGCAGTTGGGCAATAGTGCAGGATCCTGTCGATTGCCTTCTCCCGTCCTGGTTCAAGAAGGGCTCCCATATTGGTGAAGCGGTAGAGGTGCTCCCTCAATGACGGTAACGACACGTCGGGCATGAACTCCCTATCGTCTTCCTGGAATATCTCGTCAATCTTATAACATGGATCAGAGGAAGCATCATGGAAAAGCGTGTTACAATCAACCAAAGTGGTCGGTACGTTTACCTCAGCCAGTTGGCGCATGAGCAGCATACTACGCCCTAAGAATGCTTCCGAATCCGTGGAGACGAGCAGACTATTGCAGCAATCCAACGAGAATTGGTGGTATTCGCTGCGGAGGGCATTGAAGGCCCGCTCCTGCAGTCGGCCGATGACCCAGCGCTTCAGTTGTACGCCACCCGGCGTGTTGGAGAAATACACACGCCAATGCCGTTTGGCAACCAGTGTACCGGAAAGGATATCCTCTTCACTCAACCGGAAGCATTGGCGAGACCCAGTCTCGGTGAAAGTGCCAGGTTCATCATACCGGAAGTCGAAGCGGAGAATGGTATCGCCACTACGGAACAGCAGGAAGTAATCGTCAGGAAGCCATACATGAGAATTGTTGAACTCGGCTCTGAAGACATAGTCACCACTCGGCATCTGTTTACAAGATCCTTCGCCGTAGCTAAGCGTGTGGAACGCATCGGTATGGAAGGAAATGGAATAGTTCTCTGAGAGTGTGAAGGATTTGTCGAGGGTAAGGAAAACATGGAGTTTTCCCAAGAAATAGGCAAAATCGTTTCTGCCACTGTCGGGCATAATTTTCAATAATATTTTTGTCATGTTCGTTCTTTTTGTTTGTCTATTGGTTGATGGCCATCAGGCGCTGAAGCCCTTGACCCAATGACGGGAGGACTTCAGCTCATTGGCTTGGGGTTTGAACTTCTCGAAAGCCTTCATGACGTCGGAGGCCTCGATGTGCTGGAAGTCGGTACTTCCTGTTGAGAAGACGCGGTCGGCCATCGCGGGGATGATGCCGTTGCGTACGAACTGCTCCATCCAACGGGCATTGCCAAAGTTCGGCGTGCGCAGACTCAGGGTCTGGACCACGGAGTCGCGGAGCACCGAGGCCGCCTCATCACTTAGGACGTAGTCATCGCGACGTAGCAGGCGCAGGGCAATCTCCATCAACTGGTCGGCGGTATAGTCGGCGAAGCGGTACTTGTAGGGGAATCGCCCCGTCAGTCCCGGGTTGGTGTTGAGCATGGCGTCCATCTCCTTCTCGTAGCCGGCAAAGACGATGAGCATGTCGGGATCGGGCTGTGAGAGCACGGTGAGCAGCGAGTCTATCACACGGGCACCGAAGTCCTTGCGATCGCCAGCGCCGTCGTAGAGGTTGTAGGCCTCGTCGATGAAGAGCACGTTACCACGGGCTTCCTCAAGCACGGCCTTCATATTCTCCTCCGTCTCCCCGATATACCTACCCACCAGACGCGTGCGATCCACAGCGATAACCTCACCGCGGGAGAGCAGACCGAGCGAGTGGTAGATGCGCCCCAGCTGTCGTGCGACAGTGGTCTTGCCCGTGCCCGGATTGCCAGTGAAGATACAGTGGTAAGCCACATGACCGGAGTTGTGCAGTCCCTGCCGACGGCGCTTGGCATAGAAGCGGGTATTGTTGGCCATCGTGATGATGCTCTGTTTCACCTCATCAAGTCCTACCATCTCCTTCAGTTCACTGATACATTGTTCGAAGGTCTCCGAGGCGGGTGCAAACAGGCTGGTGTCAATATCTTCCAGTTCAAGGAGCGGAATTTCTTCCTTCCCCATCTTTTCCATCGACCGACGCACATAGCCGGGACGGATCTTCTCTGCTATCATCCGACGGATATCGCTGAGTGACCAGTCGGAGATGGTTCCTTGTTCCGCTCCCTTGATGATGGTCTTGGATACCAGGTCCATCACCTCGCCCGACGGTTGCAGATGTTCCTTTTCCAGCTGGCTGAAGAATGCCTGTATCAGTTCGAAGCCGGTATAGGGCTCCTGCTCGATCCAGCTGTCGCAGGTGAAGAAATCTTTCATCGAAGGAAACTGTTCCAGCAGGGTGTCGATCTCCTGCCGCGTGCCGCAGAGCCAGAGCAGGTCGTGAGGATCAGAACCTTTGACCGTATCAAGGATCCGCTTTACGATTGTCTTGCCGCCAGTGGAGAGCAATGTTCCCAGATGGGTCAGACAGGCCACCTTGCCAGGAAGCGAGGAGAGCAACTCATAAAGATGCTCATAGGGATTGTTGCAGGTGGCATCGTACAGCATCGAGCAGTCGATGTACTCCAAAGCATGCTTGATGCCCATCTGAATGCGGAAGTTCTCTATCACCTCTTCGGTAATGTCGCCATTACGGGTGCAAAACAGGAAATTGCAGTTGACGTCAATCGGCTCGGCTTCCATCTCCTTCCGGTATTCGTTGTAGAAAGAGAACCTTCGGTAGTCCAGAATCTTCCGCCGCATCTGGACAATGCCGGGCTGGGCAGCTAACTGGTGCCAGGATTCAGCACGACTGACACTAAAGGCGAGCAGGTCGTCAACGCTTCCGAGCTGAGCATAGCTGGCTTTCTCGTAATGCGTGTCCAGATCACCATCGATCTCAAAGTCCATCCGGACAGACGCATAATCGTCGTTACTGTCGGAAACGATGAGCATGTACCGACCAGGCAACCAGATGTGGCTGCATGACATCTCATAGGTCAGTTCATTGTCATCACGATGTACGTTGCAGTTGACGGAACTCGAGCACATCGGGTAGTAGTCCTCCGTATAGACATAGCATTTGAAGCGCTCAGGATCGGGCAACACGTCGTCGGTCGTAGCAATACGCACGGTCGCAGAGCCGTTACGATAGCAACGTTTGTCGTGGTCGCCGAGGATACGGACGGAAAGGGCGATTGGCGAGACGCGCTCCCCTACCTTACATTTTTTCTGCTGTGCGTTTTCCTTAAATTGTTTCACAGCGTCGTCTAGTCTTTTTGCGTCTGTGTCATCATCAAGGTTGTCGGTCTCGTCCAGGAAGTCTTCAGTGTCAATCGCCTCGTCAAGACATTCCTGGAGCATTCTCTCAAAATCGTCGTCTGAAAGCTCACTATTGAGCTTCTCCATTTTCTTTTCTTTCATAAAAAAGGTTTGAAACATAGTAATAAATCGGTCACATACCCCATAAAAAGGGGCGCAAGAGGTATTTGGGCAAGACCGAGGTCCTGTCCAGTAAGATTCATAGAGAATTGATTAGAATCTCTATCACAAAACGTTCATTGTATCAGCATGTCAAAGAGCGTAAGATCCCGCCGGCTTTTTACAGCCGGTGCAAACTGTGATTAACTGAGTTTTGTGATAAAATGTTACTTGATTGTCATGCGTTTTTGATTTGCGGGTGCAAATATAAGAAAAAATCCCGATATCTTCCAAACAAATATCGGGATTTCTTTCAAAATTTAACATTTCAGTCGTCGGCCAGCGTAAAGTCGAGCTGCTTGCGCTCGATATTGGCCCTGGCCACCTGGATGCGGATAGGATCGCCGAGCTGGTAGGTGGTGTGATGGCGGCGACCGACGATGACGAAGTTCTTCTCGTCGAAGTCGTA
>Ga0310691_10002992_pt1 | contig 21074 bp, 28 predicted proteins | sample 176DNAGHGlowgp2_FD_203887 | JGI IMG/M metagenome (GOLD analysis project Ga0310691, IMG submission 203887) | Sheep rumen microbial communities from Palmerston North, Manawatu-Wanganui, New Zealand - 1766 DNA GHGlow gp2 (v2) (version 2) | ecosystem: Host-associated > Mammals > Digestive system >...
CGTAATGTCCTAATCTGTCTAGCTCACCTTTGACTATCTTCCTTACAGTCTTATCTGTAGCTCTAATGTCAGATGCTTTTATCTTTGTGCTTAGATATCTGTTTATTGCTTTCATATATTGAACTTAGGTTTGTATTCTTCTTTTATAGGACAATCTTTAAATGCATTAGTATAATTTTCCACTTTATTTACATCCCATCTTGACAAGTCTTGATTGAAGTTTATACATCCTTCAAACATTCCTATCATATTTTTTACATTTCTAACATCCCATTGTGATATGTCTTGATTAAAGTTTTCACAATAACAAAACATAGCTCCCATATTTTTTACTTTGCTTACGGCCCAATTAGCTATGTCACAGTTGAACATTTTTGCCTCATAAAACATAAAATCCATATCTGTCGCATTGCTAACATCCCATTTAGATATATCTGGATTTATATTGTCATATGACAGATTATGACAAAGATAACCAAATAAACTATTCATGTTTGTCACTTCACTCACATCAATGTGATTCAAATCGGCATCATGACCTAATCGATCTAGCTCAGCTTTGACTATTTGATGTATAGTCTTATCTGTAGCTTTGATGTCAGATGCTTTTATCTTGTTACTTAGGTATCTGTTTATTGGTCTCATTTTGTTGTTTATTTAGAAAATATTGCTTTTATATGAGTAGTGTCTTCCAACTCAATGCCAAAGTCTTCTCTCCAACATTTCTCTAAGAATGGCACCCTGAACTCTTCAAAATACACTTTCTTGAACCCTTTCATTTTGTCTAAGAATTCTTCCGTCATTATTGAGAAATAGTTCTCATTCACTTCACGTGTCCAGTTTGTCGTCCATCTATACTTCAGCAAATAATGTATGAAGTTCTTGTTCTCTTTCAAGCTACCCCAATGGTCTTCATAGTCTTCAATGTATCTCTTTAGTTCAGGCTTGTCTTCTTCCACATGCTCATAGAAAGTCTCAAGCATGTCTGGATCTGTCTCCCTTTCAATGCTCTTGCTAACCATCATGTCTCTTACACAAACATAGTCAAATCCACTACCTGTTATTTGATCCCAGAACCAATCTATGTCACTTTGGCTATTGGCATAAGAATAGACTTCGTGGATTACTGAATTGCATATTATAGCTTTCTTTGAATCCGCGTCTTCATCAAGGATCTCTAAGACTTCATCCCAATTAGCTGTGAACAATATCTCAATGTCATCAGTAGATTGGTTTTTGAACTTCTTCTTAGCTATGTTTATCATGTTTTCAGATATGTCATATCCAACAAGCTTGCATTTGATACCATATTTTGGCAATATTATAGAAAGAGCATTTATCAATACTCCATCTGCACATCCAAAATCTACAAATATCCAAGACTCTCCGGTTTTGATAGGAAGTTTCTTGACAAAGAACAATTTGTCTTCAAGCCCTTTAGCCATGTTCAAGTTGTATGATTCAAGATTTGTGAACTCACCACCAACTTCAACTTCATTTATGTTAAGCTTCTCTAATATGTATCTATATAGTTGTTTCATATTTTTACAATGCTTGGCATATATTTAGGTATCATTTGTGTTCCATCAAACATTTGTTTTAATAGCTTGTCAATTATTTTTTGTGATGATACTTTGTTTACAGGTATTTGCCACATGCTCAAATCTTGACAAAAATTCTTAGCTCCATTCAAAATGAATTCAAATGATGGTACAGGCATTTGGCTGAATTTCCATTTGTCTAATGGCTTGTTGAAATTTATGCAATATCTTAACATGTGTTGCATATTTCTGCAATTGCTCATATTCCAGTCATTCAAATCTGAATTGAATGAAAAACACTTGCAAAATGCTGATCTAGCTGACAATAGTTTGTCAAATTGCCAGTTGCTCAAGTCAGCAGAAAACTTTTCACATTCAAAAAACATGCATTGAATATCTTTAACTTTATACACATGCCATTTGTCTAGCCCAATGCCTTCAAAGTTTTCACATTTATAGAACATGTTGGTCATGTCTTCAACTTGATGCACATCCCAATTACTTAAGTCACAGTTGAATTTTTTGTTTCTTTCAAACATGTGTGCCATTGTTTTCGCATTTGACACATTCCATTCAGAAACATCTCCATAGAATTCTGTTGAATAGTCATTGAAATCTGCCATATATATAGCATTAGCAAACAAGTTATCCATGTTTGTCACTTTGCTTACATCAATATGGTTCAAGTCAGCATTAGAGCCAAGACGTTTTATTTCATCATGCAATATACGCCTGATGTTTTCATCAGTTGCTACTATTTTTGATGCTTGTATCTTGTTGCTCAAATATCTGTTTATTTGTCTCATTGCACAATAATAGAATAAATTTCCTGCCAAATCTTTTTGTCCATTTTTCCAAGTATATTATCAGGATAATACAATACAGCTTCACAAAATTTCACAAGTACTTGGTTTCCAATATATTTTGAAAAAAGTATTTTTCTGTCATTTTGCTCACAGTCATCAATGTACTTGCATATTTTGTCAAGTTCATCTAGCTCTTCTTCAGAAAAATCATCAAGCATGTCTTCATAAGTGTTGTAGTCTTTCAAACCAAAATACATTGTCAATATTGTCAGCATTTGTAGCTTTGTCATGTAAGTTTGTTTTGACTCATTTATTATGTCATTAATGTTTCTCATTTTAGTTTATTAATTAGAATTGCAAAAGATTATAGTAAAGACCTAAGCTTACTCCAAAGAATGGGCTTGGCTTAGACATTCCTGGCCACCATCCATAAGATATAGCAGGACCAACTCCAATAGAGAAGTTCTTTCTTGTCTTTGGTAAAGTTATTCCTTGTATCTCATTATATTGCACATAAGGGTTGTCACTTGTTAGATACACTTTGTTGTCTTTTATTGCAAGCACATAGTTGACAAGCACTTTGTCTTCTTGTATTGACAGGCTCAAGTCTTTGTCTTTCAACTGTACAAATCCATTCAAAGTTCTCCATTGGTTAGAGAAGTCAAAGTCTTTCTTTACTAAAGTGTCAGTGTCTTGTATGATCCAAGCAGTGTCATGTACTTCGTTCACTATTTCAGTCTCTATGTAGACGACTTGTTGAGGGTTATGAAGCTTCATGTCTTCAATCTTGTCGGCTAGTTCTTTGTTAGCTAACTCTAAAGTGTTCATGTCACCAAGAAGCAATGTCTTTTCGGCGACTAATTCTCCATTCTTTCCTTTGTAGTACTTTATAGAGTCTGTCAAAGCTGTTATGTTATTGTTATTGATCTTCTTCCAGTTTCTCTTGTCCATGAATTGGTTCACACCAAAGATTACAGAGACTACTAAAAGAGCACCAAGTATCAATATTGTGGCATATTTCTTAAGCCATTGAGCAAGTTCTTTCATCTTGTTGTCAAATATATGTTTCTTATTAAAAATAAATATATTTGTTTTGACAGCAATGAATTTGAAACAGAATGTTTCTATTTCTTTGAATTTTTATTCAAAGAAGTTGAATTTTATGAAATAAAATTCTATTTCAAATGAATTTGAAACAGAATGTTTCTATATATTAATGTAACAAACAAATAACAATAATGAAAAGTTACAGCATCCTTTATCTCAATCGCAAATGTCAGTGGACTAATATTTATGAGAGTGGCAAAAATCTTAAGCGCTTCAATACTGTTGATGAAGCAAAGTCATATGTTGACATGCTGAGAAAAGACAAAACCCACGAAATCAATCTTGTACATCGCGTTTGTATCACACAATATGATGGCAAACAACTGATCAAAGTTGTAGAGAGATATTGATGCAACCCATAAATATATTTTATACTATGCATGCTAGGTTTAGGTAATATCTCTTCATTTGAAGAATGTTTGGATATTCTTGAAAAACATCAAGAATTCAATGGAATAATCACAATTCAATTATTTTGGTCACCAGACAAAATATATAAAGAATATTTTGCCTGTGATCGTTTTGAGTCTTTCTTTGATGGCATATTGGCAAGTCTTGAATTAGACAAAATAAAAGAAATATTCAATGAGCCATTTACAGAGATTATTGTGTCATATAGGCTTATGCCTCGTGGAAAAAGGACAGAACCATTTTATGTGACTACAAAAATCACTAAAGAAAACATATCTCAAGCAAAAGACCTCAATATAGAAATAGAACTAAAGATATTTGATGCTTTGTACAAAGAGTTGTTGTATGCTTTAGTTGAAGGAAAATGACCCATCATATTAGTCAGTTTTTTATTTTTATAAAAATGACTATGACTGGTAATGGGATCAAACAAGAATTTCATAAAGACTAGAGGCCCAAGAAAGAACAGTAGATATCACCAAGGTGTGATATCTCCAGACAAGTGCAAAAAGTATTATGCTTCTTGCAAGAATGAGCCTATTATATATAGAAGTGGTTTAGAATACCAATTCATTCAATTTTGTGAAAATAGTCCAAGTGTAGTCAAATGGGCTAGTGAAGTAGTAAAGATTCCATATTTTTCTCATTTAGACAACAAAGAGTGCAATTATTATCCTGACTATGTGCTTGAGACATCAAAAGGTGAAAGATGCATTGTTGAGCTAAAGCCATATGATCAAACTGTCAAACCAGACATGATGGCTTCACCATGGCTTAAAGAGCAATGGATAAAGAATGTTGACAAATGGCATGCTGCTAAAGAGTTTTGTGACAAGAATGGTTTGAAGTTCATCATAGTCAATGAAAAATTCTTTGAATAACGAATATGGCTGAAGAAAATTTGAATTTAGATGATCTATATCTTGGTGAAATAACTCCTGAAGACACTAGTAGTTTTTCAAAACCATCTAAAGTTGTTGACTTCAAGAAAAGAATTCACAATATTGTAGATCATGAATATACTGATGATGAGATTGATGAGTACAACATAACTGAAGCTATAAACAATCATCCATTAGCCAGTCGCCCAACAAACATTCGTTCTAAGATGGCTTACAAAGAGATTCTTGGAAATCTAAAGCCGACAAAAAGATACTTGCTCCCTGGACAATGTGTTGTGTTTGAGTATTTGACTCCAAAGTTCAAAGAAGAACTTGAATACTATGATCGTACTCCATTCACATTGTTTCTTGGAATCACAAGAACAAAAGATGACACAATTCGTGAAATTGGATTGAATCTGCATTATTTCCCACCATTCACAAGAGCAAAGATACTTGCTCAAACTTACAACACATTCAAACCATATTTCGCCAAATATTTCAATGAAGCTTCTAAAAAACCAAATGTTGTCATATCTTATGAAGCTTTGAACAAGATATTGAAATCAAACTCTAAGCTAGCATTTGGAATAAAGATGTATGTGCCTGTATTGAGAAGCATGTCATATGTGTTGCCAGCAAAATACTTGTCAACCGCATTCTATACTGAAGGGCACTTCTCTAAAGCTACATTGCAACAGATATTCAGGTTTTGGAGAGAATTCAAAAAATAACTATATTAATATATGACACAACGATACTTAAGCAATAAGATAAAAGATGAAAAATATCTTAAGGTGAAATTTCCTGACAAACCAGTAACTAAAGATGTGATTGACTTCTTAGAGTCACAAGGTTTTTTAGAGATATCTTACTCTTATAACAATGGAAGTAATATTATTGAAGCTATTGAAAAATCAGGAAATGGTAACTTGCCACTATATGCTAATGCCAACAATGGAATGAAATCATATAGAACAATATATATATTTGGTGGTGGAGAAGTAACTAATGACAATCCTGTATTTGCAATTCTAACTAAGGATGATGGAGACATAAATTATAAAATGTATATGGCTGGAAACATATATGACAACAATGGCAACAAGAAACATTATTTTGCTGTACCTACATTTTCAGAAATAAGAGAACATATAGTTGATCACTTCAATTGGACATAAACTTACAAACAAATTATATATGGACAAGAAATATTACAAATATTGCATAGCTATTCCAGCATACAAGAATGACTTGACAATAGCTGAGAAGATCTCTTTGAAGAGACTTCATGATGTGTTGGTGAACAAAGAACACGTGTATCTGTTTTGTCCTTTTAGATTAGACATGACAGAATATAAGAAGATCTTTCCAGAGATAAAAGCTGTAGGATTCGACAAAGAAAACTTCACATCAATAGATGCATATTCTCATCTTTGCATGAAACATGAATTCTATGATGCTTTCTCAATGTATGAATACATGATCATATATCAGTTAGACTGCTACTTGATGAAAGATGACTTAGAAGAATGGTGCTATAAAGGATATGACTACATAGGTGCACCAATAATGGTTCCACATAGTGACTGGCAAAACTTCTCAGTGAACCAACAAGGGCAGATTTCTGCTTTCACTCCAGCTGTTGGAAATGGTGGGTTTAGCTTAAGGAACATTGATGTTTTCAAGACATTGACAGATCCTAATGGAGAATTGAGACAAAGATACAATTTGACTGATGAAGCACTTAAAGATGTAAAATATGAAGATGTGTATTTTTGTGTTGAGCTTTGGAGATTGTATGACTTTGAGAAGCCAAAGTTTGATGAAGCCATGAAGTTTGCTATTGACATGAATCCTGACTTGATATATGATAGATATGGATTCAGTGGTTATCCAACTTGCATTCATGCTTTTGACAAGAACATACCATTTTGGAGAAACAGAATCAGCGATTTTGACAATGATGAGCTTTACAACCATTGCTATGAGAAGAACAAGAAATTCATAGACACATATTATTTCCACAAGAATGAGAACGTTATTGATAGCTGAAATACATAAAGACAATGCTTGGCTAGATGAATGGGTAAGACACCATCTTGAATTTGGCATTTCAGACATTATGTTGTTTGACACCAATGTAGGAAAAGAAGACTATCCAATGTCAGACTACATAATAAGCATGTGTTCAACAAAGAAGATAAAGATAAAGAACTTCAGAAACCAAAAGATAAGCATGCAAATAGAGCTAAGCAAGTTTGATTGGAACCAATATGACTATGTGTTTTGGCTAAACATAAATGAATATATTGAAAGCAAGATGTATGACAACATCAATGATGCTTTGAAAGATGAAGACACTAACCTGTTATTGAGGATATATCCTTACAAAATAGAGAATGGAAGCAAGAAACTTGACACTAAGAATTTCTATGCTTATGGTGAAAGAACACTCAACAAGTCAAACAACACAACATGCGAATTTACAAACAAACTATATATAGAGAAGTTCCCAAACAGAACAGAAGAGGAATGGAAAAAATATATTTTAGTGAAAAATGAAAGATCTTAAAGAATGTTTGCAAGCTGCTATGGGAGTAGCTGCTACTCCTGCAAACACTATGGGTATGGGTAACCCTGGAATGGATAGTGGTGACATGCCTGTAGAGATTATTGGCAAGCCAAGAAAACTAAAAAGGCTAAAAAGGAAGAAAAAGAAAGAAGAACAAAAAGACAAAAAAGAGTCTTGATATTTATTTTTAACTATATAAAGAAAACTAGCATATCAATATGAAAACATTTACAAAATTGAATGAACAATGTGTAACAAGTGATGTCAACCCTGGCAATGCTTTAGCTTTGGGAGTTACAAACCATTTGACACCAATTGGAAACATTGTAATGAATGTGAGAAACTATTTTGCATCTCAACTTAGCATAGTAGCTTCTGTTGCAGAAGATGGTGTTTCTGTAAAGCTTAACTCATCTAAGTTCACAAGCAAAGATGAGATCAACAAGGTTCTTAACAACCCAATACAAAGAAACATGTCTTTGAAAGAGTACATCCAATCACAAGGTCTTGACTTGATAAAGATGATTTGTGTTGGCCAATTCTGGGTAGTTTATTTCTCACCAAGTGACATCAAGACAGCGGCTCCTGGTGCAGAAGCAGTACAAGCCGAAGCTCCTGTAAAAGAACAACTCGAATATGACATTGAAGAAGCAGAAATTGATTCTTTAGAAATGAAAATCAATGAAGATGAAGATGAGGAAATGAAGAGTGAAGGGAAGGACGAATTGAATGAGATTATTGGAATGTCTGACAAAGTAAAAGCAGCTAAGAAACTTGAAGCATTTGTTGCTAAAGAGATTGAACTTCCAAGAGAATACTATTTTGCAGCTGTAAAGACCCAGAAGGGCAAAGAAGTTCTAGCTTTAAGATGGAAATATACAAAACGTTCAGGAATCAAAGAAACAATTGAACTAAAGAAATCAATAATGCATATCTATAATGATGGACAAATCTTTTGTTCAGACTTAGACAAGAACTCTATGTTCAATCTTCCTTCAGAAGTCAACACTTTGTTGAACAACATAATTGACATGTTTGATGCTGAAAAGACTAATGATCCAGCAGTTTTCAAAATCAAGAATTTTGAAAAGAAAGATGACAAGAAGAAAGAAGACAAAGACAAAGACAAAGACAAAGACAAAGACAAAGACAATGGAAGCAGTCTATTATAAAAAAACTAAAACAAGATTATGAAAACATTAAAGGAATATATTGATGAAGCTCAAGAATCTGTATATGCAGTTGTTGACAAAGATCTTGGCATAATGAGTGTTTGGAATACTGAATCAGATGCTAACAAAGAGAAAGAAGATCGTGAAGGCGAGAACTCAGATTTAAAACTTGACATCAAGAAAATGCGTAAATCAGAAATTGAACAAAATGACTCTGAAAAGAACTAATGCAAAGATACTTAAGCAACAAGATAAAACACAAAGAATATATTAATTACACGTTTCCTGACAAACCTGTAAAAAAGGACATTATTGAATTTTTGGAAAATACTGGATTTTCAAAAGTATGTGAAGAAGATACATTAACTGTTGGTGTTTGTTTAGATAAATTTAAGAAATTTAATAAAAAATCTGGTGCTAATGATTTGTATATAGTTTCAGATGTTCATTATGAAAATACATCCATATGTAATATATTTATTTATACAGCTAATGATAATTCATTATTTGTTTTTACAGCAAATGACATTGGGAAAATAAATAATAATGAATGGCTTGCTGCGTCATATTATGATGATGGAGATAGAAAAAAGAGTTTTTATGAATATCAAGAAGCTAAAGAATACATTTGCAAACATTTTGATTGGGATTAATGAAACATTAGTCATTTGATTACTATATTATAATATGAAAACGAAATTCAAAATCATAAATGAGAATGGCTTGTATGTCCCATACAAGAAACGCAAATTGTTTGGGTGGAAACGGCTAATCACTGGTTCATTTCCAACAATTTACATAGCTATAGAATATCTGTCAAAAAACTATGGAACTCCAATTCTCAATTTTGACGAAATAACTATTGAAAATCAATGCTAAAGCATTGATTTTTTTATTGTCTTGTTTCTATATTATATAAAACATATAAAAACATTCAAATAAATTTAACGACTAAGCTATGGATTTTTTAACAAAAGATCTAGTTAAGACTTTTTCATTCTCCACTGCTAACAATTGGGGAACTTGTGAAAAGCGAATGGTAGTTAACGGACGCACTTACTACAAGATGGGCCAATACCAAGCAGTCACGATGGTAGGCAACTTGTATAGGTGTTTTGATCCAAATGTTGAATCTTTTAAATATATGCTGATGGTTGGTGTAGCCAAGCAGCATCCTCGTGACTTGAAAATCACCAAACAAGAAGGACTTGAAGTAGCCAATGATAAAGCATATTCTTGCCCAAGCATTGTGATGGAAGTCCCAAGTGATTTCACAAAAGAGCAATTCCAAATGTTTGCAGAATGCTACATTGATTTAGTAATGAGAAAGCATTTGCAATTTGTCAAGACAAACAAAGAGTTGCTTAATGATGAAATTGAGAAAAATATTTCTGCAATGAACTAATATGGAAGAAACTAATTTAGTACAAAAATTCGGATATTCAGAAATGTATGAATGGGACAATATTCCAGAACCTGCATTCAGATTGGGAAGATTTGTCACATTCTCAGAAAACAATCCAGAAAAAATAAGACCGGTTTCAAAAGCAAGTGACTATGTATTAGGAATATCTACAGTAAATAGTCTTTGTGATTCAGATGATCCAAATGAATGGAAATACAAGAATATTTGCAATGAGTATGGTGATCTTTACTTGACTAAAGAAAGATTAGCTGTTGGCACAAAAGTGTATGACCAAATGAACGAGATAAACTTCATTAAGACTTATCCTTGGGAGCATTTTGTGACAATAACTAATCAAGCATACAACAAAGATGCAAAGTACATTAAACGTACTAATCGTCAAGAATGGATTCGCGTAAACTTGATTGGCAAAGCTATTGTTTTCGACGATGGAAAATGTAAAGCAGGCCAATGGTGTGTGCCTTATACAGGGAAAATCAAAGAACTTCAAGGAAGTGCAGTTCCAGCAACCAATGACACAACTCAACATAAGTTCTATGTTCTTTCTCGTATAAGTGAAAAAACTATACTTGTCTTGAATAAATAAATTTGTGAATTGAGAAATGGCTAAGAAAGAAACTACAACTAAAGCAACAGAGCCAAAGAAGAAGGCTACACCTAAGAAAGTTGCTACTAACAAAGAAGAGAAGAAAGTTCCTATAATTAGTGTCATCACTACTTTCTACAATGCAGAGAAGTTCATCTTGAATGCTGTCAATAGTATCAATCAACAAATCATTGAGAAAGACAAGTTTGACTTTGAATATGTGTTAGTTGATGACAAATCACCTGATAGTTCACGTCAATTGCTTGAAGACTATATCAAGAATAATGTAAGTGAAGAGAACAAGCCAAAGTGGAAGATCTATGAGCCTGAAGAGAATCTTGGTTGTGGAGGAGCTCGTAAGTATGGTATCGATCATGCTATTGGTGACTATTTCATGTTCTTAGATGCTGATGACTATTACATGCATACTAATTTCTTTGTCACTGCATTTAACACTATCACTGAAGAGAAAGCTGACATCGTAGAGTTTGGTGTAATGTTCAACCAACCTAATGGTCAACAAATCAACAATACTGCTCAACAGAAGTTTGTCATTGAGAACAACCCAGGACTTGCTGAGATTGTGTTGTTCAAGGACAATTTGATTAAGTTCAATGTTTGGTCTAAGATTTACACAAGAGCAATCATCGAGACTTATCCTTATAGCACTACTCGTACTTATGAAGATGTTCGTACAATTCCTGTATGGGTAAGCAATGCTAAGAAGATTGTCATCATGCCTACTACAGAAATCAACTATCGTGCTGCTACTGGTAGTATCATTCGTACTGACATGATCCAAACCCGTCTTGGCACTATCACTGCTATTGCTGAGTTGTTCCCAAGATTTGCTAATGACTACAATGTCCTTAAAGCAATGTATGGAAGAGCAATGGTTGACTTGGAAGCAATGCTTCATAATCACTCATCTAATGATGCTGGATTCAATGAGATGTCTAAGCTCAACACTTACATGTTGTCATTCTTGTATCCTAATCAATATAAGGAGTTCACTTACAACATTGATGAAGAGCCTGTACAAACTCCAGCACCTGCAAACAATGATTCAGCAAACAATGAGTTGATTATAGAAGAATAAATCTTCAATGCAATAGAAGAATAAATCTTCAACGCAATAGAAGAATAAATCTTCAATGCAATAGAAGAGTAAATCTTCAATGTATATAGAAAAAGCCGGACTGTGTTCGGCTTTTGTTTTTATAATGTTGATCAACGTCCAATAAATTTTGGCACATATTTATAATTAATTGGACAATTGCCAAGCATTTTTTCATGTTCAACAACTTTCATTATATTCCATCCAGACAAGTCTTGGTTGAATTTTTCACAACCATAGAATGTTTCATTCATGAATTTCACATTTGACACATCCCATTGATCTAATGGTTGATTGAATGCTTCACACATTCTGAACATTCCACTTATGTCTGTAGCTTTGCTCATATTCCAACTATTCAAATCACAATCAAACATTAGGCATCTTTCAAACATCCCTATAAATGTGACTCCATTGTGTACATCCCATTCAGATATGTCACAATTGAAGTTTTCACATTTATAGAACATAGAATTGAAATTTACGCAATTTGACACATTCCATTTAGAGACATCTCCACAAAAATTACTTTCATAGTAAAATGTATCACTCAAGTCAGAAACTTTAGATACATCAATATGGTTCAAGTCAGCATTGTCTCCAAGCCTTTTTAACTCATCTTTGACTATAAGTTTTATGTCAAATCTAGTTGCTTTTATAGTTGATGAAACTATTTTGTTTGATAGATATTTATGAATTGTTTTCATTGAAATAATCTTTGTTTTTATTAACTCACAACAAATATTGCTTTCTTTTGCATAGACTCTTGGAAATAGTCATCCAATGAGTATTTGCAAACTATTGTGTAATATCCTTTTTCATATTTGAAGTTCTTGTCTCCAATAGACACTATAGCAATCTCATTGGGGCTTTCTACTTTAGCATCATTGCTCATTCCCAATGACATTGGCTTTATTTCCCATTTTGTTGACAAACCAACTTTGTAAGGTAGTTTCTCGTTTGTTTGCAAATAGAATGCTATGATGTCTTTGTCATTGAACTTGTATTTTCCATAGTTGGGATCTTTTATTTTCCTGTTGTATTTGTCTAGCACAAATTGTCCATAGTTGTCTACTAGATATTCATTGTTTCTTGATCTTAATACAAATCTGTTTATCAAGAACTTAGTGTCACTTTTGTCATATTTGAATGTATATCCACCAATTTCGGGCAATTCAGGAGCTTTAAGCAACTCATTGTCATATGTCTTCATGGTGTATTTTGATATTAATACTGCATAGTATGATGGATTCTTCTCATTGTCTCTCATCAAATAGAAGTCATACTGTATCTTTGTTTTTGACTCAATTATGTCTTTAAGTTCTTTGCAATATTCAATATATTTGTCATTGTCACATTCTGTGTCAAAGAACACTTCATATAATGACTTGTCTTGCTCATTGAACTTACCATCCCATACAAGTTCATTGTTTTCAAGATTGAACTTTATTTGAGTGTCAAAGTCAACATGGTCTCCTGCATAAACTGGTTTGCCATCTTTAAGTATCTTGTACATATGACATACATTAAGATACTTGTTGTCAGGTATGTTTATTCTTGTCTTGTAATATTTGTCAACATAGTCTCCCAAAGAGTCTTGGAAGAAATACAAGTCATCTATATAGTCTATATTGTTTACTGTAACTAACCCAGGCATATGCATATATGACAAGAAATTCAACTTGTTGTCTTCTTTGTACAATTGTCTAAACCTTTGGTCATATTGGTATTCGAGAGTTCCAATGTTCAATATCATGTCAGGCATCTTTAGCTTGAACTTGAATTGATAATTGTTATGATTGACATATGCATCTAAAGTGTATTCTGAATCAAGCCAAAGATTTAAAGTGAATCTCTCATTGTCAATGTTCTCTCCATTTCCACCAAGATATCTGTTGAATGTCTTTGGATGGACAATGAAATTAAGATTGCCACTATATGTGATTTGATAATTTGGATCATTCTTAAACTCTTCAGATATTGGTTGAGTTATGTCTTTCAAGTCAAGTTGTGTGAATTGGAATTTTCTTAAATATATCACTTTGTCATCTTTATGCAATGTCAATATCATGTCATAGTATTGGTCAGCATTCTTAGACAAGAAAGTGATAGGAATGTTTATCAAAGTGTCATATACAGCATACTTTGCTTCAACAGTGTCATTGAACTCTATAAAATTTTCATCAATGTTGTGTTTCTCAGCTTTCAAGTATACGGTTGATGTGACAGGAAACTTTACAGTTATAGAAGAGTCTTTTATGAAAACAGGTTGTGCGGTAATCTTTGGATAGCCATTTGACAGCAACTTTATGTCATTAGCAAACACAGTCTGCATCATTGACACACTATTCAAAGCAAGATGCATTGGCAAGAAATACTTCTCATAATAATATTTCAGCATGCAAAGCTTCAAGCCAAGCTCATTGATAGAGAAGTCAAAATATCCTCTATAGAAATCTAAGTCGCCTTCATCATAATGCTTTATTATTGTCTTCTCAAACAAGCTAGACACATAAGGCTTGTCTTCACCCCAAAAATACTGCTTGAAATCAAATCCAGCTGTATCATCAGATATCTCATCTATGTTCAGCACTATAGACAATAAAGCATCATTCTTGAAATATCTGTATGAATACAAAGTGTCATTCACTAAATCAAAGTTGTCTCTAATGTACTGTGATTGGAACTCATTGTCAGTCTTTATCAATTTGTAAACATCAAGTTTATCTCCCCAGCCAAACCATTTGAGAGCAGTCAAAGCACTTTTATAGTTTCCTTGTTGGCCTTTTATGCCCATATAGTTCATTAGATACTCTTTGAGCTTTTGTGCATATAGTCTTTCATCTGGATAGTCACCATAGTAACTTGTTTGGTATATGGCTTTCAATATCTCTTTCGGTAGTCTTACTCCAACATTATGACCATTTATTATGAGCTCTTCACATTCATCAACAATTTCTGCTCCAACAGTTATAGGGCACCACTCTTCATCAGCTAATTGCAAACCTTGAGCTTTAGAATGTATTACATGTATCAATACATTAGTTTGCCAAGTTCCAGCTTCTGGTGAGTTTACTGCAACATAGAATGTTACAAGAGACTTGTTTTCATTTTTGTTGTTTACTGAAGACAAATTTTTGACAATATACAAATCTTGTTTGTCTTCGTCATCACTAACATATATAAGTGAATTAGTAAACAAACTTTCATCTATTCTTATGCTGTCAGATATTGAGTCAAGTTTTTCAACTTGTTCTTGAATCTTTTTAGAACTAAGCAATGAGAATTTTTTTGAGTCAATTGTTATCTCAATAGAATCAAAGTCAGTAGTGTCTAAAAGTATTCTTATTGGCTTTATAGCATAAGTGTCTATAGATGTCTTATATCCTTGCTCATTGTCAAACCAAAAGACATATTGAGTTGTCTCATATCCATAGCCTATCGGCTTTATTGAATATGACTTCATCTGGAATATGTGTCCAGTGTGATCTATAAAATCCATTAATGAAAAATGTCCTAATGTATTTGTTAATTAAAAATAAAATATAACAAATACACTAAGACGTTTGAAAAACTTTAAAGGCTTTTATTTGAATCTGTATGAAATTCTTCCTTTTGTCAAGTCATAAGGGGACATTTCAACTTTGACACGATCTCCAGGCAAAATCTTGATGAAATTTTGTCTAATCTTTCCAGAGATATGACAAAGTATGTTCAAACCATTGTCAAGATCAACTCTAAACATAGCATTTGGTAATGCTTCAGTAACTACTCCTTCTTGTTCAATTGCTTGTTGCTTCATTAATTGTCAATTCTTTTAGTTTATTTGCGGTTTCAATTCTTTCTTTAGAAATATAGTAATATTTTGGGTCAATTTCAATTCCAATGAAGTTTCTGTTTGTGTTTACACAAGCTACTCCAGTAGACCCGCTTCCCATAACAAAATCCAACACAATGTCACCTTCATTAGTAAAAGTCTTCACAAGCCATTCTAACAACAATACAGGCTTCTGAGCTGCATGGTCAGTAGATCCCATCTTCTCTCTATTGAAGTATAGTATGTCAGTTGGATAACGAGTGCCATCATCTTCATATGGAGTCACTTCTTTTCCAATTCCAGCCATTATAGAATGATGCACTCCCTTTGGAGAGTTCTTTACAGGTTTTCCTTCATGTATAGTCTTCTGTGGGTTGTAAGTAGGTTGATCTTTATAGAACACACAAATGTTCTCAGTAGTCTTGCCTGGGCGACGTTTCAATTGGAAGAAGTTCACAGGCTTCTCTTTCACCCAATACAAGTCATATCTGTACAAGTTTTGTCTTGACATTCTCAATTTGCTTGAGAATGGTTCAGTGCCAAAAAGAACTATAGCAGCATTTGGCTTAGCTATCTTGAATATTGAGTCCCATACTTTCTCTAAGTCAAGCTCTCTATCCCATTCGCAATTTGACACACCATATGGCATGTCTGCAATTATGCAATCTACTTGCACTCCATCATTTGCTAATTGCTCCATCATCTTGAAGCAATCATCATTGTATAAGTTTATTTTCATATATAATTTGAAACGTTTATTTTGTCATTTCCAACCAAATTGCTTGTTTACAAGCCTTACAAATTCATCATAAGTTTCTATTTCTGCTCTATCTACATCATTTATCTCAATTGTACCAGCTCCTAATTTTGAGTATGAAAGAGGAAGAGATGAGTCATCATCTTTGAATAATCTTAGCAAAAATATTGGATTGTCATTTGATATGTTACCACAATTACAAAATCTAATCCAAGTATGTCTTTTGTCTTCACGACTTTTACCAACAAACATTTCATCAGTTATAATGACTAATGGAACATTACTTTCTTTAGCATGTTCAATTACGTATTCTAAAACGTCACACAAATTAGAATTTTTTTCATTATAGTTTAGTAACTTGAAACCTTGTGACTTCAAGAAATCAAGTATCTCATTGTAGTTTGGTCTAGTCGGAAAACCATTACTAAGATAATTTTTGTTTTTTATTGTTGACGACAAATATTCATTAATGCTTTTCATATATTAATAATACTATAATTATTATTCCCAACCGAATTGCTTGTTAACTATTTTGACAAATTCATCGTAAGTTTCTATTTCTATTCTGTTACTTAAATTGATTTCAATAGTTCCAGCACCAATCTTTGGACAACATGAGTCATCATCTCTAAATAGTCTTAGTAGAAATATTGGATTGTCTTTTGATATTTTCCCATAGTTACATAATCTAATCCAAGTATATTTCTTGTTAGATGCTTTATCTAAAAAATCTTCATCAGTAACATAAAGCAATGGAGTTTTACTTTTTTTGGCTGCATGTTCTATGTCATACATTACATCTATCAAAGTATTACCTATGTCATAGTTTATCAGTTTGAAGTTTTGTTTTTTCAAGAAATCAAGTATCTCATTGTAGTTTGGTCTCGTTGGAAAACTATCATCAAGATATTTTGTATCTTTTATTTTATTGTTTAGATATTCTGTAAGTAATTTCATGTGTTTATAGCAAATATTTGTCAAAACTTATTGTTCATATCTTCAGCAAACTCTTCAAAATTATTATATGGACAATCCATCTTATATTTGATTTCTAATGTTACCATTTCATCGATTCTAGGGTTAATGAAATCTTTCAAGTTATATCTGCAAAAATATATTGGATTATCTTCTGATATAACACCAGGATTAGCAAATCTAACCCAAAATGAATATTTGTCATTTTTCTTTACATTGCTAAAACAAAACAATGGTCTATTGCTTTCATTTACCTCTGAAAAAAGATCTTCTTTAGAATAAAAATGTCCATTTTGTGAAGTAGTTCCCAACTTTTCTGAATATTTTGATTCTTCAAAATTCTTTTGCTTAAAGAACATTAACAAATCTTCCTTGTTTAAGTCTACAGGAAATAAAACATTAATATATTTTGCATTTTTTATTTTATTGCTTAAATATTTTGTTTTCATCAAAATATAATAGATTTATTTATTCTATCTAAAAACTCTTCATAAGTACGGAAGAATTGCAATATTTCAGTATATGTTTCTTCCTTAGCTATGAATTCTCCATCAACACTCGTTTTAGCAAAAAACAAATTTCCATCTTCTGTAGTATATAATGTAAACAATGGATTATCTATAGTTTCTTTTCCTTTATCACAAATACTTATTTCAAACATTTTTGGAAATGTATATTCATACACACCAAATCTTCTTTCAGTCAATTCCGAAAATTCTTTATATCTTGTTTTTTTCAAATCATATTCTTTAAACCCATGATCTAGCAAAAATGATTTTACTTCATCATACTTTGGCTTATCAGGAAAGCTAGAAAGATATTTGTCATTCTTTATTTTACTGCTTAAAAAATGTTTCATATTTTGTTTCGAACAACTACGTATTTATTAATTATAAATATTCAAGCATCTCATTGCTAAAGACATACATATCTAAATAATAAAAATCTTTTCTATCTACCAATCCAACATAATATCGTGGTGAATTTGTTGTTTGATTAAACTTTACTTTAGTTATTTTTACAACTTCACCTAAGTATTCTTGCATACGTGTAGTAAAACTTAAATAAATTTCACCATCTTTCACTAGTCCATATCCATATTCATCATGTTCAAGTGAATCAAACCATTTTTTGTCTTTGATTCTCACTACATCACCAACTTTCAATACAACAAATGGTTCTATAGATTTGGTATCTATTGGGTTTACAACTTTATTAGATAAATATTTATGTGTGGTTTTCATTTAAATATTCAAATTTTTATCCAAACTTAAGTAATCTTTGTCTATCTGATTCTAGAATAATCTTGTACAACTCTTCTTCATCATATTCAGAATTGTCTGGTGCAATAGCATTTCTATTCCATTCAATGCCTTCATTGTTTTCCCAATATTCTTTTTTGTCTTTCTTAGTCAACTTATCAATAAGTTTCTTTGATTGTTCAAAAATATTGTACATGATTTTACCTCTAAATATTTTTATATCACTATGTATAATGTGTTTATATCAGTTCCTGCTGATGATACAACTTTTATTTTCTTTATTGGTCCTGAACTTGATACTCCAGAATTAGCTTCCCATTGCACTGCATTAGAGCTTGATCCACCTGCTGGTACTCTTACAACAGCATCTCCATTTGGTTTGACTTGAACAGGATAATAGTCTCCAGAAGAAGCTGCTGTTGCAGTAACATTAGTGCCTAATGCAGCAGCTTTTATAAGTCCATAAGTAGTAGATGTTGCTTTAGGTACACGAGCAGTCCAGCTTGTTGCATTGGTTGTTATAGTCAAAAGACTTCCACCGGTTGCATCAGTTTGGCTAGATGCATCAAAATCAGTTATTGTGTCACCACCAGAACCTGTTCCAGTACTTGTAGGTACTCTGACAACTCCAATGCCATCAGAAGCCATTTGAACAGGATAATAATTACCGGAACTTGCAACTGATGGAGCAGTGTTACTATAAGATGATTTTATTTTCAATAATCCATATGTTGAAGCTGTTGCTTTAGGCAATATTGTATCAAAACTGTTTTGATCAGTTGTTATAGTTATTTTACGACCACTAGTATCAGCAATATTAGAAATACCTGTTATAGTGTCTCCACCACCAGAACCAGATCCTCCACCGCCACCAAAGTCAGAAGTAGGAATTGTCACAAACATATGTCCTTGCAAGTTTGTGTTTCCACTTTGTCCATAAGGTTGATAAGAACCAAAGACTTTGACCATATAGTTCTTGACATCTGAATCAGTAGGATCTAAATCTGATGTATGTTTAATTCCTTTACCATTTTGATATTCTTCTTGTGATTGTATATAATGCAAAACTCTTGCTTTAGCTACACCATATGAAGTGTTTGTCATGACATTCAAAGTTCCAACGTGGTTAGAGCCATCATTGATAGTCAATTGTGAACCTGTATTTGTTGAAGTGAAAGCTACACTATTTATAGAACTAGTTCCACCACCGCCACCACCGCTAAATCCTGTCAAATCAACGTAAGCAGCTCCTGATTGTGGGTCATAATGTAATGCTCTACCATTTCCAGTCTCAATGTAGCCAAACATGTCATCAATTCTGTCATTCAACTCAGTAATAGCATTTACAAGTTGAGTTTCATCAGGCACATTTGTATAACTTATTGTAAGAACGTTTCCATTCTTTGTTATGTTGCTTACAACTGTACCTGTTGTTGAAGATTGCAATTGTACTTCACCACCAACCCATGGAACATTGACATATGTATATCCTTGATTGTCAATACTCAATCCATAGTTTCTTGTGTCATTGCTTACAGCAACTTGTCCATTATAAGTATAATATGACTTAGCAACACCATATTGAGTGTTTGTCATATATGGCACATACAAATCATCTACACTTCCTTGTGCACTACCAACAAGCAATCCGGTGTCAAATTCTGCATCATGATAGTTGTCTTGCGGTAGCAATTCATCTATATTGACATAAGATGCTTTCAATGTATAAGTTATAGGATTTGATCCAATACTTGGAGTTAGTTCTAATCCGGTAACAACTTGTGCACCTGTATTTTGTATAGTGTTAAGTCTAACATAAGTGTAAGTGTCATCAATGTCTACTTGAACTCCAAGTTTACCATCAGCAGTAATTGCAACAGGATATATGTTAGTATCGGACAAGTCAATTGTGCCAGGAGCTCCTACTTTAGCATAACCAAATGTAGTGTCAGTCATTACTGAACTGACATAACCTTGTGATGAAAGATCAGATTTTGTCACATAGTTTTCTAAAGATTGCTCTGTCAAGAATGTGTCATAAGATATTGATATAATATTATTGTCAATAACACTTATATCGGACACACCATTATGGAATGTTTCTTTTGCACCACTTAATTGAGTAAATGCTGTACCATAAGAATAAGTGACAGTATATGTTACAGGATTTGTTCCAGACTTTGTTACAATTATTCCATTGATGAAGTTTCCGGTTCCATTGCCTTTATGCGTCACATAAGATATCGTGTTGTCATTGTTATTAGTGTTTTCCCAAGGAACTTCAACAGCAAGTTGTCCAGAAGATGTAACTCCAACACCATATATCTTGTTACCAATAGTTAATGTATTAGAATTTCCGAGTTTAGCATAACCATATTTAGATGTTGTCATTTGGTTATTGACATAACCTAAAGAAGCAATATATGAGTTGAAATTAGTGTAAGATACATATGATTGTTTTAAATAAACATAAGTTGGGAATGTAGTGTAAGAATAAGTTACTGTATATGAGACTGGATTAGTTCCTGAATGAGTGACTATAATGCCATTGATAGCATTTCCACTTCCATTTCCTTTATGTGTGACATAAGATATAGTGTTGTCATTGTCATTTGTGTTGTCATCCCATGGAACACTAACA
>Ga0310691_10002994_pt1 | contig 21067 bp, 18 predicted proteins | sample 176DNAGHGlowgp2_FD_203887 | JGI IMG/M metagenome (GOLD analysis project Ga0310691, IMG submission 203887) | Sheep rumen microbial communities from Palmerston North, Manawatu-Wanganui, New Zealand - 1766 DNA GHGlow gp2 (v2) (version 2) | ecosystem: Host-associated > Mammals > Digestive system >...
CATGGGCAGGTTTCAAACGCTTTTTTCTACGGGTGAACGCTGGTGGAGCATTCCGAAAGCCGAAGACATAAAGGCATCAAAAGTTGCGGCCATAGATCCTTTCTTTGGCGAGGAAACGATGCTTGCGGCCAAGATCTGCCATGAAAACGGCATTCCTTATGTAACCATCGATACACCTCACAATTCGCCGCTTCACAAAACAGCCGCGATCAATGTCGTATCGGGGGAGTGCACGTCCGAACATTACAAAGGCATGGCACCCGAAGAGATCATGAAACTGATGCAGCAGGAAACCGACGGTCTTACGATAATCACACAGGGCGGAGGCGACATGCTGTATGCACGTAAAGGTGAAGAGATAAAGAAAATGTCTCCTTTCAAAGTGGAAGTAAAGAGTACGCTCGGAGCCGGCGATACATTTAAAGCAGGCTGTGTTTACGGGCTTTTAAACGGCTTTGGCGATGATGAACTTGTGAGATTTGCAAGCGCATGTTCGGCTATAGCCATATCAAGATTCCCGCTTCCGTTAAATCCTCCGGCACTTGATGAAGTCAGGGGACTTCTTGACGCATGAAAGATCATGATCAAAATGACCACACGCATTCCGAGGTATTAATATATGAGGCCTACACGTACCGAAAAAGAAAACGCAATAAGAGAAAAGATGCTAAAGGAGCTGTATGAAAACGAATTCAACAAATTCATCGGCTTTGAGATACTCGAACTGTCTCCGACATACAGTAAAGCACGTTGCAAGACCGACCCGCGTCTTTTAAATCCTTACGGCAGCATGCACGGCGGGGCATTGCTTTCGTTTGTCGATGCAATGGCGGGCGGGACTGCCAGCATGAACGGTTATTATGTTACGACAGTTTCCGCAAACCTCAATTTTCTTTTGCCCGCAATAAACACGGAATACATTTATTGCGAATGTTTAAAGCTTAAAAGCGGAAAACATATACTCGTTTTTGACATAAGAGTAACGGATGACAAGGGTAATCTCTTGGACAGCGGAGAGTTTTCTTTTTTTGCAAGCAAGGTTTCGGTGCTTGATGACAGTGCAAATGTCACCGAGAAAAAGAATTAAACTCCGGGGAACCATGCTGCACCATATTATGCTGTTTCCTTGCATTTAGGCCTGCCATGCGATAAAATATTGGTTTAGAGAAACGCGGAGGTTTACCATGATAGAAGACATTTTCAAAGGCAAAACTTTACTTATAACAGGCGGTACCGGATCTTTCGGAAACGCCGTTCTTGACAGATTTTTAAAAACGGATATCGGCGAGATCAGGATCTTTTCGCGAGACGAAAAGAAACAGGATGATATGCGCCACATCTATCAAAATCCCAAGATCAAATTTTATATAGGCGATGTCAGAGACAGAGATTCGATAAAAGCCGCCATGCACGGAGTGGATTATATATTCCATGCCGCAGCTTTAAAACAGGTTCCTTCCTGCGAATTTTTTCCGCTCGAAGCCGTTAAGACCAATGTTATCGGTACCGATAACGTGCTTACAGTAGCTATCGCGGAAGGCGTTAAAAAGATAATCTGTCTTTCTACCGACAAAGCCGCTTATCCCATAAACGCAATGGGCACTTCCAAGGCGATGATGGAGAAAGTAATCGTTGCAAAGAGCCGTACGATCGAGCCCGAAAAGACAACGATATGCTGCACCCGTTACGGAAACGTTATGTGTTCCCGCGGCTCGGTAATCCCGCTCTTTATCGATCAGATCAAGGCAGGAAAGCCTTTGACCGTTACTGATCCCACCATGACAAGATTTATCATGAGTCTCGAAGAAGCTGTGGAACTCGTACTGTTTGCTTTTGCCAATGCCACAAGCGGAGACATTATGGTTCAGAAAGCTCCCGCATGTACGATCGGTGTGCTTGCTCAGGCTGTCAAGGAACTGTTTGAATATGACGGTGAGGTAAAGGTTATCGGCATCCGTCACGGCGAAAAGATGTATGAGACGCTTCTTACCGATGAGGAGTGTGCGCATGCATTCGATATGGGAAATTATTACAGGGTTCCCGCAGACAACAGAGATCTTAACTATGACAAATATTTCGTGACAGGCACGGTCAAAAAGCCCGACATCACGACTTTCAATTCAAACAACACCACGATCCTCAATGTTGAAGAAGTCAAGGCTAAACTTTTGTCGCTTAAATACGTCAGAGACGAACTTGAGGCTTACAAGGAGCTTAAAAAATGAAGGTTCTCGTAACCGGAGCCAAGGGGTTTGTAGGAAAGAACCTTGTGGCGGAACTTTATAAATCGGGGACTCATGAAGTATATGAGTTTGATATCGATACCCCGATCGAAAAGCTTGATGATTATTGTAAGGACTGTGAGTTTGTATACAATCTCGCAGGTGTTAACAGACCCGAAAAGACCGAAGAATTTATGGAAGGTAATTTCGGGTTTGCGACGACGCTTGTGGATACACTTAAAAAGTATTCAAATACCTGTCCCGTGATGGATTCGTCTTCTATACAGGCGGCACTTGAAAATCCTTACGGTATCAGCAAAAAGGCCGGAGAGGATATGCTGTTTGCATACGGACTTGAAACCGGGGCACCTGTATATATCTACAGATTTCCTAATCTTTTCGGAAAGTGGTGCAGGCCGAACTACAATTCGGCTGTTGCAACTTTTTGTCATAATATCGCTAACGATCTTCCGATAACGGTCAACGACCGCAGCATACTCATGCATCTTGCGTATATAGATGACGTTGTCAAAGAACTCATGCAGGCGCTCGACAGACATCCGCACGTTAATTCCGACGGGTACTGTTTTGTTCCTACGGTTTATGATGTGACTCTCGGGCAGATAGTGGACCTTCTTTATTCATTCAAGGAAAGCCGCAAAAACCTTATGGTTCCTGATATGACCGAGGATTCTTTCGCCAAGAAACTGTATGCGACATATTTAAGTTATCTTCCGGAAAATGCATTTTCCTACCCTCTTAAGATGAACATTGACGAGCGCGGAAGTTTTACCGAGATACTTAAATCCGCCGATCGTGGCCAGGTTTCGGTCAATATCTCAAAACCCGGCATTACCAAGGGCAATCACTGGCACAATACCAAAAACGAAAAGTTTGTGGTAGTGAGCGGCGAAGCGCTAATAAGATTTCGCAAACACGGATGCGATGAGACGATCGAATACCGCGTAAGCGGCAATAAACTTGAAGTGGTGGATATTCCCACGGGATACACTCATTCCATCACAAATGTCGGTGATACGGATCTTGTAACACTTATGTGGTGCAACGAATGTTTCAATCCCGGAAAACCCGATACCATATACGAGGAGGTTGACCTTAATGGAAAAGCTTAAACTGATGACACTTGTCGGCACACGGCCTGAGATCATACGCCTTTCGGAAGTTATCAAAAAATGTGATCTGTATTTCGATCAGGTGCTTGTTCACACCGGCCAGAACTATGACTATACACTTAATCAGATATTCTTTGAAGATCTCGGTTTAAGGTCACCCGACTATTATCTCGATGCTGTCGGCAAGGATCTCGGCGAAACAATAGGCAATATCATTGCCAAGTCATATAAACTTATGACCGAGGTGAAGCCCGATGCTTTTCTGGTACTCGGCGACACAAACTCCGCACTTGCCGCAATATCGGCCAAGCGTTTAAAGATACCGATCTTTCACATGGAAGCCGGCAACAGATGTTTTGACGAGAATCTTCCCGAAGAGACAAACCGCAGGATCGTCGATCATATCGCCGACCTTAATCTGTGCTATTCCGAGCATGCCCGTCGCTATTTAAATGCTGAGGGTACGGCAAAAGAACGCACATACGTCACCGGTTCTCCCATGGCTGAAGTATTGTCCGCAAACATTGAAAAGATCAAGGCGTCAAATGTTATTTCGCGCCTGAATCTTGAACCCAAGAAATATATACTTCTTTCCGCTCACAGGGAAGAAAACATAGATAATGAGCACAACTTTATGGAACTTATGAATGCGGTAAACGAGATGGCCCGTACTTACGGTATGCCCATTATCTATTCGACTCATCCCCGCAGCAAAAAGTTCATTGAGGCAAGAGGATTTAAATTCGATCCGCTTGTCCGGTCGCTTGAACCCTTCGGTTTTTCGGATTATAACAATCTTCAGATAAACGCTTATTGCGTTGTGTCGGATTCGGGTACGCTTCCCGAGGAATCGAGTTACTTTAATGCCAAGGGTATGCCTTTTGCGGCTGTTTGCGTACGCACATCGACCGAGAGACCGGAAGCCCTTGACAAGGGCAATTTCATACTCGGAAGCATTTCTACCAAGCAGGTGCTTCAGGCTGTAGATCTTGCCGTATCAATGGTAGACAACGGCGATCTCGGTGTCCCGGTTCCCAATTATACCGACGAAAACGTGTCCGTTAAGGTTGTAAAACTCATTCAGAGTTACACAGGTATCGTTGACAAGATGGTATGGAGAAAGCAGTAATCTATGAAGGTCTTGTTTTTGGTCAACATACCGTCTCCCTACAGAGTCGATTTTTTTGGTGAACTCGGAAAGCTGTGCGATCTGACGGTCCTTTACGAACTCAAGGAGGCCGCAGACAGAGACCGTTCATGGTATGGTGACAATTCATCGGGAAATTATAAATATGAGTTCTTAAAACCGGTATTTAAGCTGACTTCAAGTGCTTTTTGCCCGTCGGTCAAAAAATATCTCAAAGACCCCTCATATGATGTAATAGTTGTCGGCGGTTTCAGCACTCCTACGGGAATGTATGCGATCCGCTGTTTAAGGTCGCATAAGCGGCCTTTTATTCTCAATTGCGACGGCGGTATGGTACCGAATCGTGAATCGCGCTTTAAATATGCCTTCAAGCATTACTTTATTTCAAGCGCTTCTTTGTGGCTATCACCGTCAAAGACTTCCGATGATTACTTAAAGCATTACGGTGCCCGTGAAAAGGATATTTACAGATACCCCTTTACCTCGCTTTACGAAGCGGATATCGCCGGCGAAAACACCGATCTTCGTGACCGCAAACCGGCAACTATAATTTCTGTGGGTAATTTCATTCCCAGAAAGGGCTTTGACATTCTCATAAAAGCCATGGAATCCGTTAAGACTCCCGCGGTCCTTAAGATAGTCGGCGGTACGGCCGGTGAAGATTATATAGGGTTAAAAGAAAACTGCGAGCGGGCCAATCCTCTTGTCAGGATAGAATTTGAAAGTTTTAAGGACAAAAAGACACTTTTTGAGATGTACAGAGCCTCGGATCTTTTTGTGCTTGCCACACGTTATGATATATGGGGGCTTGTAGTCGGCGAAGCTATGGCGTGCGGCCTTCCCGTCATCACCACAACAACGTGCAATGCTGGGGTTGAACTGGTGTGTGAAGGTGAAAACGGATATCTCGTAAGCCCCGAAGATCCGGCAGGACTGGCCGATTCGATAAATAAAGCACTATCAGGAGATCTTAAAGCAATGGGACAAAGATCTCTTGAGATCATTTCCGGTTATACCTACGAAGGTATGGCCAAAAGACACATTGAGATCTTTGAAAGATTTATTACATGAATATCAAAGCAGATGATAAAAAGAAAATACTGTTCATATTGCTGGCAGGGATACTTATCCGTGTCCTGTATGTCATCTTTATGCCCGTTGTCAACTTTGCCCAGTACGATATCGGTACCGTAGATCCGGGTAATGGCGTACTGACGGGGCATCTCGGATATATATTCTATCTGGTCGTTAACCGGCAGATCCCGCAATTCGATCCCACAACGGTTTATCAGTTTAACCATCCGCCGGTACACTATATCATTTCAGCTCTCTGGGTGAGTTTTGTAAAGCTCTTTACGGATGATATAAGGCTTCTTATCGAATCCGTACAGTTCGTGACACTTGTATATTCCGTTGCCACGCTTTGTGCCTTTGAAAGAGTACTTGATGAACTAAAGGTTTCTTTTAACGGAAAGGCGTTAGCCCTTACGATCTTTGCATTGCAGCCTACGATCGTCATGACTGCCGGATCTGTTAACAACGACGGTATCGGGCTGATGTTTCAGATGCTTGCAACATGGGCTGTATTAAGATGGTATCGTACGAGGTCTTACAAAGATATCGTTTTTCTGGCTTTTTCAATAAGCATCGGAATGCTTTCAAAACTTTCGGCGGGGCTTATAGCCTTTCCGGTTGCGGTGCTGTTTTTGTATGTATTCATAAAGGAATGGCGGGGAAAAAGAAAATTTCCGGTATCACGTTTTATCCAGTACGCGGTTTTCGGTGCGATCTGCGTTCCCATCGGACTGTTCTGGGTGCTGCGGTGTTACATAAGGTTCGGCATGTCGTTTACCTACATAGCATTCCTGCCCGATACAAGCTGGCAGTATGTTGGCATGTACTCCGAATTTGAAAGACTGTTCTTTCCCAATGTCGTTGAACTTATCAGAAACCTGTCTCACGGAAGTATCGGGATGGGTTGGAACATATGGATCCAGATGTTTCGCACATCCGCCCTCGGAGAGTGCGATCTTGCGCTGTTTCCGATGGCGGTCAAACTCATATGCCTTCTTACGGTGATGCTTAATTTCATTGTTGCCGTATGGGCATTTGTATGTTTCCTGCGATATCTTGCCGCCCACGTAAAGTCCGATAAAGCCGATGGGGGCGTTTACGGAGCGGATGCGGGATACAAATTGTTTTGGTTTATCGCCTGGTTTATCATGATGTATTCATATTTTTCTTTTGCAAACAAGTATCCGCACGAATGCAGCATGAATTTCAGGTATGTCCAGTATGCGATAGTCCCGCCGCTTGTCGCTCTTGGGACCGTGATCGGAAAGAACGGAAAGGGTAAGGTGCTTTTGAGAGCGGTAACGGCTCTTTACGGTGTATTTTCGATCCTTGTATTGGCCTGTTGGGTAATATTTACTTAAAGCCGGCACATGCGGACATTACCGATCATGTGAACGTATATACATAAGGCGTCATATATATCTTGTTAGGAAGATATACATGGCGCTTTCTTGATTTATTTTTTTATATTTATTTAAGATACCCTTAAATTGTGGAATAAAGCCCTGAATCGTGGTAAAATTATTAAGATTATGGGTGGGAGTATGCCCGCCCCTATGAAAAGGAAAAAGAAAATGGAAAAATTGGCGATTTTTGGCGGCACACCCGTTAGGAGCGAATCCGAAAAGATCTACTACGGCCGTCAGTGGATTGATGAAGACGATGTAAATGCGGTTGCGGATACACTTCGCAGCAACTTTATAACATGCGGGCCCAGGAGCGAAGAACTTGAGAGGAAGTTATGTGATATCACGACTGCCCGCCATGCGGTAGTGTGCTCCAACGGAACGGCCGCACTGCATCTTGCGTGCCTGGCGATAGGAATACATGAGGGAGACGAGGTTATCGTATCGGCGATGACTTTTGCGGCTTCTTCAAACTGCGTACTTTATTGCGGAGGTACTCCGGTCTTTGCGGATATCAGAAAAGACACATATAACATTGATGTCGAAGACGTTAAAAGAAAGATAACTCCTCATACGAAGGCTGTCGTTGCGGTCGATTTTACGGGACAGGCCGTCGAACTCGATGAACTTAGAAAAATCTGTGACGAGCACGGAATTTTCCTGATCGAGGATGCCGCACATTCAATAGGTACCAGATATAAGGGAAGACCTGTCGGATCGATCGCGGATATCACGACTTTCAGTTTCCATCCCGTTAAGACCGTTACTTCCGGTGAGGGTGGGGCCTGCATGACCAATGACGATGAACTCTATAAGAAACTGCATCTTTTAAGATCTCACGGTATCACCAAGGATCCTGCCGAAATGGTGCGTAAGTCCGAGGGACCGTGGTATCAGGAGCAGATAATGCTGGGATTCAACTACCGTCTTACCGATTTTCAGGCAGCCCTTTTGATAAGTCAGCTTAATAAACTTGAAAAATTCGATAAACGACGCAAGGAAATAAGACGCATATACGATGCGGCTTTTTCGGATGTTAAAGGACTTATTCTTCAGGAGTCTCTTTCAGATTCGGATACAACACAACATCTTTACATCCTAAGGATAGATCCCGCGGAACTTAAATGTACAAGGCGGGAATTCTTTGATGCGCTTTATGCAGAGGGAACATGCCCGCAGGTTCACTATATACCGGTCTACAGACATCCCTACTACGAAAAGCTCGGTTATAAAAAGGGCCTTTGTCCCGTTGCCGAGGAAGTATATGAAAATATATTGAGCATTCCTTTTTATGCCGCCATGAGCGATAAAGACGTCAACGATACGATAACAGCAGTCAGGAAAGTCTGCGAATATTATGCAAGATAGAGGGAACATGAAAAAGATTTCTTTTGTAATTCCGTGCTACAGATCGGAACTGACCATCAAAAGCGTTGTGGAAGAGATCGACTCATCCATGGAAAAACTTTTGGATTACAGCTACGAGATAATACTCGTAAATGATGCATCACCCGACAATACTTTTTCGGTTATCAGAGAACTCTGTGATGAGCACGATAATATTACCGGTATTGATTTTGCCAGAAATTTCGGGCAGCACAGTGCCCTGATGGCGGGACTTAGAGAGTCTTGCGGCGATTATGTGATCTGCCTTGACGACGACGGACAGACCCCGGCGGATGAATGCGGAAAACTCATAGAAGCACTTGAAAACGGTGCGGATGCGGTTTATGCAAGATACGCACACAAAAAGCATTCGGTTTTCAGAAATTTCGGAACGTTTATGAACGAAAAGATGGCCGAAAAGCTTTTGGGAAAGCCCAAGGAACTGTATGTATCCAGCTATTTTGCCGTAAAGCGTTTTGTGGTGAATGACATGATCCGATACGAGAATGCCTATCCCTATGTTATCGGGCTTGTGCTGAGATCGACCGGAAAGATAGTCAATGTCGATGTAAACCACAGAAGCCGTACGATAGGAACTTCGGGATATACGTTCGGGAAACTTTTAAATCTCTGGATCAACGGATTTACCGCATTTTCAATCAAGCCCTTACGCTTCTTTACCGCTATAGGAGCGATATTTGCCGGTGCAGGATTTTTGTACGGTGTGTTTACGATCATCAAATATTTCGTGATACAGGTTCCTCAAGGTTTTTCTTCGCTGATGAGTGTACTTGTATTTGTGGGCGGAGTGATAATGCTGATGCTTGGAATGATCGGTGAATATATCGGAAGAATGTATATTAGTATGAACAATTCGCCGCAGTATGTTATCCGCAACAGGATAAAGCATGGATCCCAAGAGGAAGATTATGAATAAACAAAAACTTATTGCCGCCATATTGGCGGGAGTCTGTATTGTCTGTCTCTTGATCCTTGCCGTAAAGGGATTTTCGCGAAAAACTTTGAGACCGGATGTTGTGTTTTTCGGAGACAGCAGAGTCGGTAATGACAGGACGGATACCGCCCTTCCGGTATTGCTTGAAAAAGCGACCGGTCTTGATGTTTACAATGCAGGCATAGGCGCCACCGGAATGGCTGTTTTGGGTGACGGTTCCGCGTGGGACAGATATTCGATGGTCTATCTTTCCGAAGCGATAGTAAACAATGATTTTTCGGCCATACATGCGGCCTCACCCGACAATTATTACAAATACAATGAGATAGTCGGTTATGTGGGCAATACGGTAAAAGATATAGAATCGATAGATTTTCAAAATGTCAAATATATCATTGTAGAGCAGGTGACCAATGATTATCTTTCGGGTGTTCCGTTATACGATGAAAACGATCCGTTCAATGTAAATACATTTGCGGGAGCTTTCAGGACAACCGTAAACAACTTAAAAAAGGCAGCTCCGAACGCAGAGATAATCGTTATATCACCGTGTTTTACATTTACGATATCCGGATACGGCGATGAGCTGGATCTCGGATACGGAACCGAAGAGGACTATGCCGAATATGAACGTGAATTAGCCCTGGAAACAGGTGTTTCGTTTGTAGATTACTATCACGACAGCGGCATTAACAGGGACAATTGGAAAGACTACCTTTTTGACGGTCTTCATATGAACGATGAAGGCAACAGGGTGCTTATAGAGCTAATCCTGAAAAAGTTAAAACAAGATTAAATTAATTACACCCATACAAAGGGCTGTGAGATAACATATGATAACAGTTGATTCAGCACTTTCAAATATTCATAAAGAGATAGGCAAAGACGGGCGTCTTGCTTTTATTGCCTCACTTATTACCGGTACGGTGGCTCATATGAGTGCGCTTGTATCGGATTTTCCCAACCATGACGGCCTTTCGTCGATGTATTTCGATCAGAATATGATAACATCGGGAAGGTGGTTTCTTGTTGCGGCATGTGCTCCGACATCATTTTTCTCGCTTCCATGGATCACGGGGATCGTTGCACTGTTATATATTGCCATTGCCGCTATCTTGACGGTAAAGATACTTAAGATCGAAAATCCCTGTTTCATAGTACTTACATCTGCTCTTATAACCGTATTTCCGTCGTTATCCTCAAACTTCGCATATGTCTTTACAATGGACGGATATATGATGGGAATGCTTTTTTGCGTATCAGCCGTATGGCTGGTGGAAAGAGCGGGAAAGTTCGGATGGCTTTTTGGCGCGGTCATGCTCGCATTGGGAATGGGCTGCTATCAGTCTTATCTCTGCATCACTATGATCCTGTGCCTTTATACATGTGCCGTGATACTTTTAATAGACGAAAAGCCCCGTGAAAAGCTTATCGGTATCGGTAAATATTTTATGATGGGTGTTATCGGAGTCATTCTCTATTATGTTGTCTTAAGGATACTACTTGTTATACAGGGCAAAGTTCTTGATACATATCAGGGTATCAACACAATGTCTTCGGGCAACGGCAGGGGACTGATCGGTACAGTTTCCCTGATGTATACGGATTTTGTTAAATTTACGTTTGGAAAAGTGACCGCACCCGGAACGATCGCAGGTGTCTCGCTTTTTGTTACGGCAGTTGTGGCACTTGTATGTTTTGTAAGATCTGCCGCCAACAAGGGAGTTCTTAAAAAGCCGCTTTTCTACGTTTTCTCGTTACTGTTCCTGTCAGTACTTCCCTGCGCCATGAACGCGATATTGCTTATCTCGACGGATGTTACATATCATGTTCTCATGAGATTTCAGTGGGCTTTTTTGATCGCGATCATGATGGCGGTTATAGATCATGGAGTTTCAAAGGATAATTTCGGTAATTATATCGGATGGGCCGGGGTGATCTTTTGTACCGTGCTTGTATGTTCCTATATCGTTACCTATAACATAGCATATTCGAATCTTAACAAAAAATACGAAAAAACCTATGCTTACTGTTTAAGGCTTGCCGACCGAATAGAGCAGACGGAGGGCTATTACAGCGGTATTCCCGTAGCACTGGTCGGAGTTGTCGGAAACGACTCATTCCCCGAGACCGATATTACAGGGGACGTAACGGGAGCGCTTCTTGGGGTAAGCGGTGACTATCTTTTGTATAAGCCCGAAAATTACAGGGATTTTTACAAATATTATCTCGGTATCACGTTTAACATTCTGGGTGAGGACGAGGTAGCAAAGTTCTACAATGAAGATTTCTACGCCGAAATGGAGAGCTTTCCGGGTAAAACTTCGGTGCTGCTCCATGACGGAGTGATATACGTAAAGACGGAAAACATCAGATAGATCAAGGAGAGATTTAATGTCTGTATTGTCGGTGGTGATCCCATCATTTGATGAAGAAGGAAATATTTCAAATACCGTTTCGACAGTTTCAGGGATACTCGAAAATGCCGGGATCGATCATGAACTGATCTTTGTTGACGACGGTTCATCGGATAAGACTTATGAACTGATACTTAAGGAGGCTGCGACAAACGATAAGGTCAAGGGTATTTCTTTTTCCAGAAATTTCGGTAAAGAGGCTTCGATCTTTGCAGGTCTTTCGGTCGCGACCGGTGACTGTGTGGCCGTAATGGACTGCGATCTACAGCATCCCCCCGCACTTTTGCCCCAAATGTTTAAGTGCTGGCAGGACGGTTTTGAAGTTGTGGAAGGTATTAAGTCCTCCCGAGGCAAAGAAGGCTTCTTCCATAAGATCTGTGCCGGATTCTTTTACAGTATCATGAGCAAACTTATCCGTATGGACATGAAGGCCACATCGGATTACAAGCTCCTTGACCGTAAAGTCGTAAATGCACTTTTAAGCCTTCCCGAAAAGAATACTTTTTTCAGAGCACTTTCTTTTTGGGTAGGATTTAAGACCACAAAACTTGAATACGATGTTGAGGCGCGTAAATACGGTAAGACAAAGTGGAGTTTTACCAGTCTTATGAAGTATGCGATCAACAATGCAACCTCGTTTTCGACGTTCCCGCTCCAGATCGTTACGTTTATGGGTGTAGTGAGCGTGCTTTTCAGTATCGCGCTCGGTATTCAGACGCTTGTCAAATATTTCATGGGTACCGCGGAAGCGGGATTCCCCACCGTTATTTTGCTTATACTGCTGGTGGGCGGTTTTATAATGATAAGCCTCGGGATAATCGGACATTATCTTGCCCGTATTTACGAGGAGGTAAAGGGTCGCCCGAGATTTATAATCCGCGCCCATACCGACAACATTAAGGGGAACATCTGATGCCGGAACAGTCAACAGTTAAAAAGAAAAATGCGAATATTGAGCTTTTGCGATTGATCGCAATGGTGTTTGTGGTGACTGTGCATTTGCTTGACAAGGGTCATTCCCTCGTCGATCCGATCAATGAACCGAGTGCAAGTGCTTATATCGCATGGCTGCTTGAGTCTTTTACCATAATGAGTATAAGTCTTTTTATCCTTATAAGCGGTTATTTTCTGGTAAAGAGTTCGTTTAAACTCGGAAGACTGTTGGAGATCGTGTTTGCAGCAGTTTTTTATGCCCTTGGAGCCTTTGTCGTATGTGTGCTTGTCGGCGAGACAAGTCTTTCCGGGATGACTGCGTACGATCTTTTGGACAAGATATTTCCGATCCATATGAATCTTTACTGGTTTATCACATCGTATGTGATCATTTACATGGCTTCTCCGCTCATCAATAAAGCGGTGCTTGCACTTTCCGAAAAGCAGTTAAGATATGTGATCATATTGTTACTGATATATGAATCACTTTTTAAATCCGTTCTTCCCGTGAGGCTTTCAACGGATAAAATGGGATATTCCACATTCTGGCTGGTGATAATGTACATCATAGGGGCGTATATCAGAGTTCACGGTCTGAAGATATTTGAAAAACCCAAGGTAGCGGGACTGACATATGTGATATGCGCACTGCTTTCTTTTGCCGAAAATATACTTATTATGTTCATTTCGGACAGATTCGGGCATTTAAAAGAACTTCGAGGCATATCTTTGGAACACAATCATGTGATACTGCTTACAGAGGCGGTTTCGCTTTTCTGCTTTTTTGTTTATCGCAAAGAATTGAGTGAAGGAATTTCGCGTTTTGTCTGCGCGATCTCGCCGTTCTCTCTTGGAATATATCTTGTGCATGAAAATATGTCGGTAAGATACAAGTGGCCGGAATGGCTCGGTGTCACTCATTTAAACGAGCTTAACCCAGCTATGTTTCTGCTTAAATATGTTTATGCGATCTTAATAGTATCAGCGATCGGTCTTGCTATAGACTTTATAAGGGCACATGCCGTGGGGCTGATACGCAAGTTATTAAAAGAAAGCAAACTGACCGCCTCCATGAAGCGGTTTGACAGGGCAATAAATGGAGAAGAGTAACACGTCAAAGAAAAATGCAAATGCCGAATTGTTAAGGCTTATCGCAATGTGTATGATCATCATGCTGCATGCACTCGATAAGGGTGATTCGCTTGCAAAAATATACGAAGGTCATACCGTTAACGCCTGCATCGCATGGTTTTTGGAAGCCCTCTCGGCTCCGGCTGTAAACATTTTTATGCTGCTGTCCGGCTATTATCTTTCAAAGTCGAGATTTAAACTCGGAAGGCTTATCGAACTCGTTGCCATGACGCTGTTTTATTCGGTGGGTGCGCTTCTTGTGTGCATTCCGTTAGGCATTGATTCTCTTAAGGGAAGATCGTTTAACGATCTGCTTTATTATTTCTTCCCGATCCATAACAGACTTTACTGGTTTATGACGGTATATATTGTTATCTTCCTGTTCACACCGTTGATAAACCGGGGAATAGCCGCACTTAACAAATGGCAGCACGGCGCAGTTATCGTGATGCTGTTGATATACGCCTCGGCATTTAAGAGTTTTCTTCCCGGCAGATTTGAGCCCGATGACAGGGGATTTTCGTTTTTGTGGCTTCTGACAGTTTATATCATAGGGGCATATTACAGAAATTACGGATTCGGGCGCATTACCGGCAGTACGGGAGGCGGAGTGCTTTTATATATTATTTGCTCCCTTTGCGTGTTTGCCGAAGAAGTTCTTATCCAGATCGTAAACGGTAAGACCGGGCATCTTATGTGGGCTTTGGAAGTATCATATGATTACAATCATATTCTTTTGCTTGGATCGGCTGTCGGTCTGTTTGCAGCCTTTATGAACAGACGTGAGATGAAAGAAGGCATTTCCCGCGTGATATGTGCTCTTTCACCGATGGCGCTCGGCATTTATCTTGCACACGAAAATCTTTCGATCCGTTATGACTGGCAGGGATGGCTCGGAGTAAAAGACATTCTTTCGCTTAATCCCGCTGTGTTTGTATTAAGGCTGTTACTTGCAGTTGCCGCGGTATTTATATGCGGCATTGCGATCGACTTTATCAGGATGAAACTGTTTGATCTGATCGTTTCATTATGCAAGGACAGCGCGCCGGGACGGGCAATAACGGACTTTAACAGGAAAATGAATGAAAATTAATGGATACCGGTATTAAGACTGTTTTTAAAAACTCAATATATATAAAAGTCACAAAATATCTGTTTCCCGCAATTTTGCTGATCTATGCTTTTATTGGGATAAACAGGGGAATAGATATCACCGATGTGGGTTATAACCTCGGAAATTACAAGTACCTGTCGGAACTTGACGGAATGTGGTTTTATTCAACATTTCTGGCAAATATCATAGGGGCTTTATTTACGCATCTTCCTTTCGGCTCATATATGCTGGGAATGGAAGTATACTGTTGTATACTGAAGGCTCTGTTCTCCCTGTGGGCTTACAGATTTTTTGTAAAAGAAACCGGAGTGTCAAGGGAAAGTGCATTTATCGGAATGTTCATCTCTCTTTCGCTCTGCTGGGCTCCGCAGATATGTATTTATCACTATTTAAGCTATTACATGCTTTTTGTTACTGGTGCGCTCATATTCCTGGCACTGAAAAAAGAGCGTGACAGCTTACTTGTCGCGGCGGGAGTCATTGCGGCACTTTCGATCTCGGTACGTTTTCCGAATGTATGTTATGCGGCACTTATTGTGGCAGTTTGGTATCACGCATATCTTAAAAGGGCAGGGTTTAAATCGGCACTTATAAAGACCTTAAAGTGTATGGCGGGATATTTCGCGGCACTTGCAGACGGGGTTTTGGCACTTTTCGTAACCGGTAAGACCGGCGATTATATAACGGCGATAAAAGAACTTTTCTCAATGACCGGTGAATCCGAACGATACGGTCTTTGGTTTACGATACGAAATCTCATCAATTCATACACATGTGTATGGTACTGGCTGATACCGGTAGGACTTGCGGCTGTTATGCTGTTTATCGCATCGTTCTTTCCGGGGAAATTTAAGGCCCTGTTTCATACACTCGCCGTCATCGGAATGGCAGTAGTTTATCTTTGGTATAAAAAGACCGCGTTGTTTGATTACGATTTTACTTCGTACAGTTCCATGTACCTTTTCGGAGTCGTGATCCTGTGCGTATCACTCGTACTCTTTGCGGTAACGGCCTTAAGCCCCAAGTTTAGCGACGATTTAAGGGTTTTGTCGGTGATAGCGATAGTGATCCAGTTCATAACACCGCTTGGCACCAACAACAGTCTTTACGTAGTGCTTAACAGCCTGTTTTTCCCGGTGCCGACGGCACTTGCGATCATATCGGAAATGTCATCTTTTAAGCGGATGAGATATGTACATACGGCTTTTGCCATGCTGTTTTTGATGTTTGCGGTCCAGATGGCGTTCTTTTACAACGGATTTACGTTCAGGGAAAAGCAGCATGAACCCCAGAATACATACATTGAAGGCAACACCGTATTAAAGGGGATGAAAACGACACCCTCAAATGCCGAACTGTTAAACGAACTTACCGCAATATGGAATGAAAATGCCTTTTATACATCGAGCGTGCTTACATTCGGTGATATGCCGGGGCTTGCTTATTACCTTGATTCTCATCCGGCACTTTCATCTACCTGGCCGATACTTGATTCGTATTCGGTGTCCAAATTTGCGGCCGGGATGGAAGATCTTAAACGCAGTATGGCGTCGGACGGAGAGAGAGTTGTTGTCGTAACGGACTTTTATCTTGACCGTGACGGCGCAAAGCAGGAAATGATAAAAGATTTTATAAATGAATACGATTATACTACAATATATGATGACCATGGCATAAAAGTCTGGGTCAGAGAGGGAGAAACAACGAAATGATAAGGTTTAACGTACCGCCCTTTACCGGCAAGGAAATGGATTATATCAAGCAGGCCGTAGATAACATGAAGATCTGCGGAGACGGTGAATTTACCGCCAGAGACAGTGAGTGGCTTGAAAAGAAAACAGGATCGTCAAAGGTGCTACTTACAACTTCGTGTACTCATGCACTGGAACTAGCGGCATTGCTTGCCGATATCAAACCCGGAGACGAAGTCATAATGCCGTCATATACATTTGTATCAACGGCGGATGCCTTTGTATTAAGAGGAGCAAAGATCGTATTTGTGGATATAAGACCGGATACGATGAATATAGACGAGAAACTCATTGAAGATGCCATTACCGATAAAACCCGCTGTATCGCTCCGGTGCATTATGCCGGTGTCGGCTGCGAGATGGATACCATCATGGATATCGCAAAACGTCACGGTCTCACGGTAATAGAAGATGCGGCGCAGGGTATCATGGCCACATATAAAGGAAAGGCATTGGGAACATTCGGTGATTTTGGTGCGTTTTCTTTTCACGAGACCAAGAATTACTCGATGGGCGAGGGCGGAGCACTTCTTATAAGAGATCCCGAGCACATAGTGGAAGCCGAGATCATCAGGGAAAAGGGCACCAATAGAAGTCAGTATTACAGAGGTCAGATAGATAAATATACATGGATGAATTACGGTTCATCATATCTTCCCAGCGAGTTGAACGCAGCTTATCTTTATGCACAGCTTGAAGTGGCAGACGAGATAAACGAAGCAAGACTTCACATCTGGAACCGTTACAGGGAAGGGCTTACGGACCTTAAAGAAGCGGGCATCATTGAGCTTCCTTATGTTCCCTCGGAGTGTGTTCACAACGCTCATATGTTTTATATAAAGACCGCAGATATCGAGGAACGCACAAGATTCATTGATTTTTGCAAGAAAAACGATATTCTGTCTGTATTCCACTATGTTCCGCTTCATACAGCTCCGGCAGGCAGCAAATTCGGACGTTTTCACGGCGAAGATAAGTTTACAACCAGGGAAAGCGATCGCCTGACAAGACTTCCGCTTTATTACGGATTAAAGGACGATCAGGTCGATTATATAATCGGTAAGATACATGAGTTTTACGGGAAATAACCGGTGAACGATCATATGAAGAAGATACTTGATCTTTTGCATAAATATATTTTTATAGCCGTTACATCAATACAGACAGTGCTTGCGATAATATGGTTTGGAAGCACTAAACTGACATTTTTAAAGTCTTTTATCGGTTTTGTGTCCGTGGCGGCGGTTGTAGTACTGACGCTTTCTGTTACGAAGAAAAAGATCGGGAAAAAATGGTTTTATACCGCAGCGGTTTATATAATAACGCTTCCGATAGTTCTTGATGCGGCACTGTTATCGGGCAACATTGCCGGACTTCCGAAAGCTCCGGCAGCCGGTTTTACCAAACTGTGCGTACAGAGATTTGCATGGCCGTATTTCTATGAAATGGGTGGCTTTGAAGGTAACGATTATTTTGAAGCAGGAACGGCACTGGTCCTTTCGGTATCTCCAAAATACCTTTATACCGATCTTTATCCGGTAATAGACGCAAATTATCCTGAGGATGAAGCTCGGCAAATATATAAAGGCTTTGTAACCCGTGCACTCGGTATGCACAAAAAGGATAATGCCTTACAGGCTTTCCGCGAATTTACGACATATGCGTTCACGCCTTATTCGGTTATCAAAGATTATATAAGCGGACTTGAGTGTGTAAGCAATAACGGCGATAACTATGATGAATTCACCTCGGGAAATCGGAGATTGTCGCGCATATATTTTTATTTTTCGGCATTTGCTTTTGCATTTATGACTGTAACGGGATTGGCGGATTTGATCGTTAATAAAGAGCTTTCTTTAAAAAGAACGCTTATCCTAACCGCTTTGGTCGCTGTCGTTTCGTTATATGATATATTTTTTACTGTAAGAGGGTTTGATCACAGAAATTCAGTACTGATCTTACTTATATGGGCATGCATTATAATTGCCCCGTTACGGAGAAGAGATGAAGATTGTTAGCCCCGCACTTATCTGCATATCGATACTCCTTGCTTCTTATCTGATCGGAAGAGGCTTTTTTGGATATCTTGTCAAAAAAGGAGCAGGATTTGCGGCCGCAGCGGGACTTATGGTGCTGTGGGGTGTTTTCTTTGTAATTTCAATCCCGATCATAATCTTTCAAAACACTAAGATAGGGATGCATACCATAGTAAATATATATGGTGTGACGGTACCGGCGATCGTGCTGGCGGCATTGGTATTGAGTGTGCTTAAGATCGTAAGGGAACGTAAGACAGGGGAAAAGAAGAAAGAACAGCTTGTACTTGATAATAAAGAGATAATCTATCTTTCTATCTTTTTTGCGCTGGTGTTCTATCAGCTTTTTAAAGCGGTTTTTTATGCATATGCCGACGGAGACGATGCGTTTTATGTTGCAATGTCGCAAAGCCTTTCGGGAGAACTCGATGCACTTTATATCAACAATCCGTATACAGGTGTTATCGATGGAATAATGTATCGTTACGCACTTGCTCCTTTCCCTGTTTGGATCGCATTTCTTGCAAGGGTATTCAAAGTGAACGCTGCTACGGTATCGCATATCTGCATGCCGCTTACCTTAATTCCGATAACATACGCTATTTATAATGCGGTCGGTGAGAAACTGTTTGCCGGAAACAAGGAGAAGAAGTATATCTTCTTATGTCTAGTTGCCGTATTTATCATGTTTTCGGGATATTCGTTTTACCCTTCCGAAGTATTCATGCTTACTCGTGCAAGGCAGGGAAAAGAGGCTCTCGGAAATATAGTGATACCCCTCCTATTTTATGAAATGTTAGACATCGCGAGCGAAGATAAATGGAACATTTCGTCTAAAAATTATATCCTGATTATATTTATTGCTCTTTCGGGAGCTCTCACATCCGTCTTTGGAAATATACTGGTGCTGGTCGCACTGTTCGGAAACTTTATATACTCGTTTATGCGGCATGCTGTATTGAAAGAAAAGATAAAAGCGGCCTCTCTTGCGCTTCCGAATCTTTTGATGCTTGCGCTGTATGTACTGTTGTAGGAGGCGCCGATGGTTAAAGAGATAATTATCAGAGGCTTCACCGCGATCACGGATTCATACAGAGAATTTCAGGGAAAGGGCCTTATGGTCACTCTTTTCCTTGTTGCCGTTGTATTTATGGCATATTCGCGTCGGGACAAATATCTTAAGGATATGTTTGTAAAATACTCGATATATGTGCTGGCAGTTTTCTTTGTACCGATCTGGTATGTGTATATATATTACAAGAGCGATTATGAGATCCTGTACAGGATACTGTGGCTCCTTCCGATGGGAGTTGTGATATGTTATGTGCTTACGGAGACACTCTTTAAACTCCCTGAGAAGATACGCCCTCTTGGGTTTATAGGGGCACTTGCACTGCTTATGCTTTGCGGAAGACTTGTATACGTAAACGGATATTTTACTCCGGCCCAGAATGAATACCATATACCGGATTCCGTCGTTGAGATATGCGAAGAGGTAAATGTTGACGGGAGGGAGATACGCGTTGCCGTTCCGGATGAACTGTTAAGCTACGTAAGGCAGTATACGACTACGGTTTATCTTCCTTACGGCCGCGAGACCATTATGGGTGAATACGGCGGAGTCAATGAATTAAGAGACATACTTAATGCGGATGTGATCGATACACCTGTGGCCGTCGAGGGATTAAGGGAATATGATACTCCGTATCTTGTTGTTCGAAATGATGCCAGATTTTCCGAAAGCCTTTCGGATTTTGGTTTTGTATATGTGACAAGCTTTGATATTTACGATATGTATCTCGACAGTGAAGCTTATATCGGAATAGATTATATTAATTACAGATAGTCACGCGGGGTGACTTAAATGTGCCAAGGCACGGAAACGGAGAGACAGATGGATAAGATCGCGGTGCTTATTCCTTGTTATAACGAGGAACAGACAATTGAAAAAGTTGTAAAAGATGCGAAGGCCAATCTTCCCGAAGCCGTCATCTATGTATATGACAACAATTCGACCGACAGAACCGCCGAGATAGCCCAAAATGCGGGCGCTGTCGTTCGCAAGGAACACCTTCAGGGCAAGGGGAATGTTATAAGACGTATGTTTCGTGAGATCGATGCACATTGCTATATCATGATCGACGGTGATGATACATATCCTCTTGAGTATGCACCCGAAATGGCGAGACTTGTTCTTGACGAACAGGCAGATATGGTAGTGGGAGACAGGCTTTCATCGACGTATTTTACCGAAAACAAGCGGCCGTTCCACAACTTCGGCAACAGTTTTGTAAGATTTTCGATCAATCATCTCTTCGGAACCGATATCAAGGATATCATGACGGGTTACAGGGCATTCAGT
>Ga0310691_10002997_pt1 | contig 21030 bp, 30 predicted proteins | sample 176DNAGHGlowgp2_FD_203887 | JGI IMG/M metagenome (GOLD analysis project Ga0310691, IMG submission 203887) | Sheep rumen microbial communities from Palmerston North, Manawatu-Wanganui, New Zealand - 1766 DNA GHGlow gp2 (v2) (version 2) | ecosystem: Host-associated > Mammals > Digestive system >...
AACATCCAACTGTCTACCACATCACCTTCCCCACCGAAGCAGGCACGGTCTACGGCGGGACGCTGGATGTGGTGAACAGGAAGCTGATTGTCAACAAAGCCATTATCTATTTGGCTGATTACACTTGGAGCCGAGGCAATTCAGGCAGCAGAATGAGATATACAAGCGCAATATCTCAGCTCGTTGGGCCTAAGTATTATGGGAGTATTTGTAACACTTTTACTCTTGGCACAAACACTGGGGATACCACTGGAAACAACACGTATTGGTGGACACATGAAGGCTTTTTTCGCGTTTTTAGTGAAGATTTTGCAACGCTCAGCGATTTTACGAATTTCCTTTCGCAGAATAACGTGCACGTAGTGTACAATTTAGCAGATCCAATAGAAATCCCACTCACCGACATCCCCAAAATTACCACCATCCGCGGCACAAACAACATCTGGGCTGACTGCGAAGATGTGACCGTCACCTACGGCGCATATCTGGAAACCGTAAAGAAACATGCCGAAGTGGTAGGCGACAGCATCCTCAGCGCGATTGCCCCGCTGGAAACCACGTACACCGCGAGCCGAGCCTACGCCGTGGGCGCGTTCCTCTTTGTTGGGACACGATTTTACAAGGTCACCGCAGCCATCGCCGAGGGCGGCACAATCACACCGGGCACCAATGCAGTACAGACCACCGTTGCCGAGCAGCTCATGGCGCTCGCGGCGGGATAATGAGAAAGGAGTAACATCATGAAACTCGCAATCATCACATGCATCAACGGCAATTTCAAGGTCGAGGCCGAGGGCTTCACCTCGGAGCAGGCCGCGCTGGTGGCCTTCCACGGCATGGCTCAGACACTCTGGAACGCGCCCGACGTGCTCACGGGCGAGGTCGCCATTGTGGATGAGCAGCTTGACATCTACAAGGGGTATAAAGAGTTCATCCGCCACACTGCCCAGCAGCCCGCGCCGGAACCAGAGCCGGAACCTGTGGAGGACGAATGATGGACGATGACGAAAAGACCGAGTCTTGACGGAGGATTAACATGACGTACTCGTGGGAATGGTTGAGCGATCTTGCGATTATCCCGGCGTGGGAATGCGTTCTTGCCGGTGTGCTTATCGGCATGGTTCTCACCCTGGTGATTATCGCAGGAGGGTACAAAAAATGACCAACAAACAAATCTATGACCGGCTGCGAGCTGCCGGAATGACGGCCGAGGGCGCCTGCGGCATGCTCGGGAACATGGCCGCCGAAAGCGGCATGCGCCCCGATAATGCCCAGGACAGCTACGGCATCCCCGACGAGGTCTACGTCGCGCAGGTTGACGCCGGCACGCGGGATTTTATCGACTCAGTCGGCTTCGGCCTGTGTCAGTGGACGCTGGATCCGCGCAAGGCGAATCTCCTGGAGTTCGCCCATTCCCTCGAGACGTCGATCGCGGACGCGGAAATGCAGGTGATGTTTGTGATCCGCGAGCTGCGCGACGAGCCGGAGTATGCGGAAGTCCGCAAAACGCTCTACACATCGCACGACCTGCGCGCCTGCACGAAAATCGTCATGGACATCTACGAGAACCCGGCCGTCAAAAATCTCGGTCCGCGCCTCGATTATGCGCAGATGGCCTTCGACGATTTCGGGAAATCGCGTCCGCCGTCCGGATCCGCGGTGCCTGCCGACTTCCTGCCTCTGCTGGCCGAGTATCTGCAGACGGCAGAGTTCCAGGAGGGCTTTGCACGGTATTTAGAGAGGGGTGAGTCCCATGGATAACTGGATCCGCCTGCTGACAGCCGTGGCGCCGGTGCTGGTGGCTGTCGTGACAATTATCCCGACCATCATCAGCAACCGTAAGAAAACACAGAATATCATCGAAAAGACCAATGCAGAACTTATGCGCCAGATTGCATCGGCAAAAAAGGAAGCAACCAACGTAAAAGAATGCTTTGAAAGCCATGTCGAAGAGTTTGAAGAAGCGAAGGCGAAATCCGCAAGATACCGAATCCTCCGCTTTTACGACGAGCTATGCGAAAGAAAACGGCACAGTGAGTCTCATTTTGAAGACATTCTCGACGACATAGACTACTACGAGCATTACTGCGACGCGCATCCCGAGTTCCACAACAATCGCGGTCATGCCGCGATGGAGTATGTCAAGGATACGTACAAGACCGTCAAAGTCAAGGGCGGGTTCCTGACACATGAAAAAGGAGAATAACATGAAACTCAAAGACTCTGTGTATGACATTTTGAAGTGGATCACCATGATCGTGATCCCCGCGCTGGCCACCGCCTACGTCGGCCTCGCTGCCGTCTGGGGCTGGCCGTATGCGGACGAGGTGGCCAAAACTGCGGCCGTGATCTGCACGTTGCTGGGTGCCCTCCTGGGCATCAGCACGGCCCAGTACAACAAAGACGAGGGCACGGGAAAGCACGAAATCGAGTGACAAGGGGTAATTCAAGGGGTAATCTTTTTCCTGCTGTACCCCTAGCAGGAAATGTGAAAAGCCTGTATCCGTTGAGGATACAGGCTTTTTGCGTGGAGCTGGTAATGTGACTCGAACACACGACCTGCTGATTACGAAATAACGCCGGGCGGGAAGGCCGGAGGCGTTGGAAGATCTCGATTTCCACGAAGTGACTGCGGCGCAATGGTTTTAGGTTTTGCGAACGACAGCGAAGAGCCGCAAACGGCGGCGAAAAATCCACGCTTTGGAAGGGGTACGCCGGGCTTAAGGGGTAATCAGAGGGTAATTATCCCCCGCCGAAGATGCGGTCGACGTCGCCGATCAGATCCTCCGGGGCGTGCCCCATGAGGTCGGTGTAGATCTGCAGCGTGACCTTCGGGTCTGCGTGGCCGGCGAGGTACTGCACGCGCTTGAGGTCCACGCCGCCGAGGATCAGGCGCGTGATGTAGGTGTGGCGAAGGATGTGCGGCGTGGGGTAAAAGTCCAGCGTGACGCTGTAACGGTGGTTCCGGACCTTCTCCCCCAGGGCGCGGCCGGAGGCCGTGCTGCGGTGATAGATCGCCTCCCAGCGGCGGCGGAAGGTCGTCAGGCTAAGCGGCTTGCCGCTGTCGGTACCATAGACGCAGCATTTGCGGAGGGCCAGAAGATCCTTCGCTTCGCTCAGAGCGTCCGGCTTGTCCTTGTGAAGGGCGGCGAGCCGGGCAGCCTTGAGATCGCGGAGATATTGCACGAGCGGCTTGGGGATTGGGATCACACGGGCGGCGGCGTCGGTTTTGAGCACGTCGGAGATCTCCCCCGCCGTATTCTTCGGCCAGCGGCACGCCCGGCGCACGGTGATGTGAGGGGCGGGGCCGTCCAGCTCCACCGAGTCCCAGAGCAAGCCGCAGATCTCCTCCCGGCGCATGCCGGTGTAGAGGCCCAGCATGACGCAGGGCTCCACCGTCAGATCGCGCACGGCTTCCAGGAGCTCGTCGGCCTGCTGCTCGGTGAGGGCCTTTTTCGGCGCGGCTGCCTTCCCCTCGGCCCGGAGCCGACGGGTTGGCAGCTTCTCGATCATGTCGGCTTCAAGGGCGGCGTCGAAGATCTGACGCATGACCTGCACGGTCTTGCTCTGGGCGCTGCGGCTGAGGTGGGCGCGCGTGGCCATGACGGCAGCCACGTCGTCGGAATTGATATCCCGCAGACGCTTGCCGCCGATGACGGGGCAGATCACGTCGTTGATCTCGTGCTTTACCATTTTCCGCATGCCGGGGCTGAGGTGAGGCTCGCGCCGGGAGTACCAGCCCGCGGCGTATTCGTAGAAGAAAATCTGATCCGGCGGGACGCTGCCAGAGGCGAGCTGGTTCAGGCGGAGCGTGACCTTTTCGGCAAGCTCCGCCTGCGTTTTCCCGTAGACATCCTCGTACTTTCCCTCGGGCGTTTTGATACGCTTGCGGTAATACTGCCCGCCGGGGCCGTACTTCTTCGCGGCTTTACGGGCGCTCATGGTTTGCACCTGCCGCACGGGGAATACCCCCAGGAAATAATATCAGGCCGTGTTGCTGTCACGTCCTTCCGGTTTTTCTCGGACATGTCGCTCACAGATGAACAGCCGGGCTTATGAAATTTCATGGTATTTGTATTGAGGACGTAGACGGCTGCATCCAGCCCCACACTTTCCGGCGTAGGTTCTGCGACTGGTTCGGGTGTGGTAATCAGAGCCAGCGCGACAGCCGGAACAAATCCAGCGTCTAAAGGATCTCCAGCAGATTCCGAAGAGCCCCTCTCCGGGATCGGTGCTGCAGCCATCTCCGGTGTTGTCGTGGGTGCAGCAGTCACTACTGCAACTGTGTGCTTTTTTGCCGTTGTATGTGTTATTGCATGGGTGCCGACGTTGTTTGAAAAGACCATCAGACCGATAATACTGAGAATCGCAATCGCAATAATCGCGACGATACCGATCGTGCCGTCGCTTTTCTTTTCTACCGGGACTGTGCAAAGCTCTGAGCTTTTCCCGGGTGCTCCCCCGTTTCTGGTGCCGGATGCATTATGGCGACCGCTGCTTTCCTTGACATAGCCGATACCCGTCCCCGGCAGCGAAGCCGTCGTGCGCACACGTCCGGATGCTGTCTTTGTGACGCGGAACCCTTTGACGCCAACACTGTATGAAAGGCCCGATTTGCTCAACGTGACGCGAACCGGGCCGATCTTTTTTGATTTTCGAAAACGAAATCCCATGTCATTCCCCTTCCTGCTTTTCTTTCCGTTCCTCCTGGAGCGCGTCCATGTACCCCGCCGTGATTATGCCGGCGGGCAGCGCGATGATTGCAATGCCGAAGACAGCGGAAAGCATGGTAAAGGCTCTGCCCCCCGAAGAGACGGGGTAAATGTCGCCGTATCCCATCGTGGTCAAGGATACCGTCGCCCAATAGACGGCCTCAAAGAAATTGTCAAAAGAGTCCGGCTCTATGTTGAGTATCACCAAAGCCGAGACCAGGACATAGACGGCAGCAAGCGTACACACCGCACCGAGGGCGTCCTTTGACCGCTGGAAGACGCCCAGGATGATGCGGACACTTTTGGAGTACCGCGCGGCCTTGAAGACCCGCAGCACGCGCAGCGCACGGAACATGCGCAGCAGGCGCAGAACCTTAAAGCTCCGGTTTATAAACGTGAACGACGGAAGGATCGAGAAAAGATCCACGAGCGCCATGAATGTAAAGGGATACCGCACGAAGGCCGTCGGACCGCCTCCAAGCTTGAAGTCCGCCGTGATCCAGCGCAGCAAGTAATCGACCACAAAGACGGCGGCGCAGGCTTTGTCCAGAACAGCGAGCACAGGAGTCTCCGATTTGAAAGCCAAAGGGACGAGGCTCACGACAATGAGAACCATCATTGCGCTGTCATAGATCGCGCTGGGCCTGTCTCCCTCCCCTGCTGTCTCGATGATCTCAAAAAGACGCTTGCGCATATTCCCTCCGTGCCCACTGTGGGCACATTTTTATTTGAAACACTTTTTCGTTGTAGGCCATTTCCGGCCGCTTGCCCTTGCTCATACGGTATCGCTGCCGACGCGGCTTTGCGAGGCATTACTTGAAACCGAGATTATTCCCGGCATAGGGCGTGAAGACACAGTCGCCGTTTTTCACCGAAACGTACTGGTCTTCGCGGAGCTCGACTGTCCAAAAGGCACATGCGCTGGACGGCGCGAACCCAGAATAATTGTCGCCGCAAATTGGTTTTGACTCCCCGTGATAATCGACGTCTGTGCCGTTTTCGTCTACCTGAGAGCCAATTTTTACAACGGTGTAGCCACCAACAGGAGCTTTGACCGTCCACTTCCCTGCCGGAATATCGGACCCGACTTTATAAAGCCCCTGGGGCACGGTGACCTCCTGCCAGTCGGCGGAGTTCCAGATGGCAAGGTTGATCTGATCCTTGAGGGCGACGAGCTCATCAAAGGACATACCGGAGAGATCCACGTCGGCAAAGGCCGAGGGTGCGATGGTGATGAGCAGAACAAACGCGAGGATGATGCAAAACGTGCGTTTCATGGCTGTTTCTCCTATGTTTTTTATTTGAGCATATCCAGAAAGACACTTTCCGGAATGATCTGCAAGTCAGCGCCTTCGAGAATTAGCTTTTCCGCCTTCTTTTGTTTTGAGCTTTTCCCGTCTTTGATCGTTGTACAATAATCGTTATTGCCTAAAACGAGATAATTTGTTTTCTTTGTTACACTGTCCCCAACTGCGCCGCCAAGATCGACGACAAGCTGCATCGCTTCCCGTCGGGTAAAAGACTCAAGTGCGCCCGTAAAAACACAGACCTTGTTATACAGGGGGCTGTCTTCTTTGGCTTTTGACGGGTCAGTCGGCACGATATCAGAAGCCTTGAGATCGTACGATTTATACAGTTTTTTGACTTCCGCGAACCCAGGATCGGATGTCAGTTTCAAGTATGCTTCAGCGGTAAGGCTCGCGTCGTTTTCCGCACGATGAAGACCCCGCGAATCAAGGCCGAGGTTCTTCAGCAAGGTATCAAGCTTGTGGTTCGACCAATCCGGGTGCAAACGGCGGGCAATCCGCATTGTATCTATAAAATTGTTAGTAAATGGCGGAAGGCCGAGTTTTTCGCAATTGTCGTAAATAAAATTTACATCAAAATGAATGTTGTGACCAATGAGCACGTCGTCCGCAACGAACTCAAGGAAGGACGGCAAAGCCGCTGAAATAGACGGTGCGTCAGAAAGCATCTCATTGGTAATGCCCGTTAGATCCTCCACGAACTCATCAATGGGATTTACAGGTTTCACCAACTGCGTAAAAGCGGCAACTGGCTCGCCGTCCCTGTACCTCATCGCACCGAATTCTATGATCTCATCATACACGGGTGAAAGGCCTGTTGTCTCGAGGTCGATGCTAACAAAATCTCGAAGAGATTCAACTAAGCTTTCTCCCTTGTTTTCTCTTACTACTTTATTTTCTTCTGTTTTTATTTTCGGCCCATCTGCACCATACACAATTCTAAATACCAATCTCTTTCCCTCCCTCCGTATCCACTGTGGGCACGTTTTTTATTTTTGCAGATAGATTATGCCGTCGAGGATTCGATAGCGCCTGGTTTATACGGGCCGAGGGCGGTGTCGACAATGGTGCGGATCTCACGCGGGGCGGCATGGTAGGCGTCCAGGACGGCGGCATCCTCCTCCGAGATCACGGGCGACGGCGAGGAACTGCGGCAGAGCAGATAGTCCGCCGTGCAGCCGAAGATGTCGCAGAGCTGGCAGATGGTCTCTGCGTCAATGCCAAGCTGCCCGAGTTCGTATTTTGAGATAGCGGTGGGCGCGCAGTTCAGCAATTTTGCCAAATCCTTTTGAGTCATGCACCGTTTTATTCTAAGATCTTTTATACGGTTCATATCCTCACCCGCCTCTCTGTGAGAAATATACAACAATTCAGCATGCTTTTGTAGCGCTTTCCCCAAATCGGGGAATACCAGTTAATTTGCGCTTGACATTCCCCATTTTAGAGAGTATTTTGTAATTGCTCCCCAAATTGGGGATTTCCCAACAGCCCCGCCGGGCGGCACGCACGCACCCGCCCGGCGGGAGACCACGAAGGAGGCGAGAGAGGACGAAACCGAAGTTCCCCTATTATCCCCTGGTCGGGGAAGTTTACGAGGCACACAGCGTCGACGAGGCGCTGCGCAAGATCAACGAAGAAGGATTTGTTATGATCTCGGGCACAGAAAATGCCGAGACAAAAGAGTGCATCTTCTGCCTCGGCAAGCTGGATTTATCGCGCATGAAGTAAAAGACCCGCAGCGGCCGCCCCGTTCACATCGTGCGGCCCAGGCAGTACAGGATAAGCGGGCGCTTTTCGGCGTCCTGGCCGGGAGCCGTCGAGAGCAGTTCCCAGTCGCCGTCCCTGAGCAGCGCGTTTACCTGCTGCACGTCGGTCAGCTCTTTTACTTCGATGATATCACGCAAATACCCCATGCTGTTCACCTCCTTCCGGGCACAGTGTAGCACGGGCGGAGGAGCGAGACAAGACCACGAAGACAAGGAGACGCGAACAAAAATGAAGGACATGGACCTCAAGACGACGCTTTTCGTCAAGGCCTCGACGGCGCTGACCGTATACCAGGCCGCGCTGGCCACGAAGTATCCCTCCCCGGAGGCGGAGAAATGGCACGACCGCTTCTCTGCCCTGTATGAGGTGATCGTTACCTCCGGGCTCGAGGACGAGTACCAGAGATGGGTGGAGGGGTGAACTGGCATAATAAGAAACTCCCTGGAGTCGTATATGGTAAACAGTGGACAGCTTGTGCTCGTTGCGGGGCTTGGATGAGAAAAGCAAGAATGAATAGGATTTGCATTAGCAAATATCCTGAGCCGCTGCGTATCTCTGCTTATCTTTGCGACGAATGTTTGACATTGTTCAGGGACGAGTACGGCATACCAGAATAAGTATGTAGGCTTACATACTTACACATGGGCGGCTGAGGCCGCCCGATATATGCGGCGCACGGTTGGCGCTGGGCTTCTCAACCCAGTGCGCGGGTCCGACTCCTGCTCGCCGCAACCTGTTCGGCTGGGCACGACGCCGATCAAGGACGTGTCACGAGGGGCGTTGTGATATCGCAGCGCGCCCTCACCTATACGCTGCCGTAGGCTAAATGGCGAGACCGTCGGCTTATCCACCGGCACGATGCGGGTTCAAGTCCCGCCGGCAGCACCAGAGGGCAGAGAAACGCGGTCCGGGCTGCGAGTCTGACAAGTCCTCCCGGGCTGACACCACAACAGATACTGCAAGCACCGGCTCCCCACGCCTCTGCCTTTACCAGCGCAGCAGGGCATAACCTCACGCCTGCTTGAGGGAGCTGCGCTCTCCACTGTCCAAGGCACGCCAGACGAAGTGCCTCACCCGCTGCCGTTCTTCTTATCTCTCACGGCGGCGGGCGCAGCGGGATGACGTCCCGTTATATCTGGTACCAATATCGGCCGCGGGCGAAGGCAGGACGCGCCACGCGCCGGGGATCGGGCTCCCCCGGCGCACCCCTTCAACACCTCTTCATGCTGTGTTTCCTTTTCATTCCCTCCTGAATGTATTTGCTCTTTAACACGGCGCGCCCTGTCTTCGCGCACGACCGACAAACCCTCTCAGGCGCTACGCGCCAGCTCCCCCAGAGGGGGAGCCAAGAAACGGAGCTGAGACTATGACAAAAACGGATATTACCCCAACGATCGGCACGCCGGAGGCCGCGGTGCGCGCCTGCGTGGCGCTGATCGCGTCGGTGACCGGACAGCCGGAGGAACTGACCGAGCGATATCTGGATCTGTACTACCAGGTGCGGCGACAGGCGGAAGACGCCGCCGAGCGCGAGCAGATTCTGCGCTGCTGGGACGTCGGGGCGCCGGTGACCGTTGTGCCCAGCGACGGGCCGCCGAGGGCGTCGCCCCCTACGGAGAAGACCGGGCCGAGGGCGGACACCTCATCCGGCGCTGCCGCGCCACCTTCCCCTCAAGGGGAAGGCAGGGAGACGCCGGCGGCAAAGACCGGGCCGAGTGTAACCCCTTCCACCGCTGAAGCGGTCCCCCTCCCCCATGCGCGGCAAGCCGCTGGTGGAGGCAAGGGGAAGAAGGTCGACTTTGAGGAGGTGCTCGCCTCCGCGAGTGCCGGCGCAAGGATGCCGCCCGAGAAGAAAAAGAATCAGCCGTGGGGCAGCATCAAGCGGGAGATCCGCGAGCGATTCATCAAGCTGCGCGGCGAGGGCATGACGCTGGCTCAGGCGGTGAACCTGTCCGGCGGGAAGCTCAACGACGGCGAGGTGCTCGTCATCATGAACGGCGGCAAAGCCGAGATGCGCGTATATAACGCCCTCGAGGATGCCATGAACAAGTGGGAAGCGACAGTCAAGGCCGCCGACAAGACTGATTCTACAACGGAATGAGGTGAAAGACCACGGAGACAAACTGCGAGAACATTTACCGAAACGCAAGACGGACTGCGGGGCTCACGCAGGAACGCTGGGCCGAGCTGCTCGGGCTTTCGGTCGAGGCCGTGAGCCAGTACGAGCGCGGGACCATTCTCCCCTCGGATGAGGTGGTGCTGCGCATGGCCGAGGCCGCCGGGCAGCAGATCGTCTGCTACTGGCACCTGCTGAACAAATCGCGGGTGGCCGGGACGGTGCTGCCGGGCATTAAAAAACGCCCCCTTCCGGAGGCGGTGCTGAACCTGCTGGTGCAGGTGGAAGAGTTCCGGCGGTCCGGGCTTGAGGATCTCAAGCGGATCGCCGCGGACGGGAAGATCTCCGGCGCGGACGAGTCCATCGCCTACGCCGACGCGCTGGAGCAGATCCGGCTGATGGTAGAAGCCGCGTACGAGCTGCAGTACGCGGAAAAGTGACAGGAGGATGATGATCACGAAGATTTACACGAGTTTGCCAGGGATCCGGACGCGACGCCGGAGTCTCGGCCTGCGGGCGGCGCCGCTTGCGCAGACGCTGGGCGTGACGCGCTCGGCCTGGTGCCAGTGGGAGGCCGGGGCGACCATGCCGTCCGCGGCGTATCTGCCCGCGCTGGCGGAGCTGCTGCAGTGCAGCATTGAGGAGCTGTACAAGGACGAGGAGGAGACGCGGGCCGCCGAGGGCGTCGGCCCCTACGGAGAAGCGGAGGCGCAGGATGACGACGGCGCTGATTAAGAAACCGGAGGCGGCGGATCTCCTCGGCGTCTCGGTGAGGACGCTGGAGAAGATGATCGCCCGCGGGGCGATCCCCGCCTACAAGGTCGGACCGAAGATGGTCCGGCTCAGGCGCGAGGACATCGACGACTATCTCGAGAACCACCGGGCCGCGCCGGTGATCCGGTCTGTTGAAGTCGTGCGCCCCTGCCGGTATGTGCCGGGCATGAAGGTGGTGTGATATCCCCCAGTCGGCTTCGCCGACAGCCCCCTTTAGGCAAGGGGGCCAATGCGGAAGGGATTAAAAATGCCCTGCCGGGCGCGACCCCGGCAGGGCTGCAGTAAGGGCACAAGGCCCTGACCACGAAGACAAGAGTATTATATCACGGCCTTGTGATTTTGACAAGGAGTAAATCATGGAAGAGACCACGAAGACAGCGCCGGAAGAGGCAAAGCCCGCCTTCTGGGCAGTGCTGCCCGCGGCGGTGCGCTACGACGAGGAACTGCCGCCGAACGCAAAGCTCCTGTACGCGGAGATCAGCAGCCTCACCGACCGGTGCGGCTACTGCTACGCATCCAACGAGTATTTCATGCGGCTGTACAGCCTGAGCGAGAGGACGGTCCGCCGGCTGATCTCAGAGCTTGCCCGGCTGGGCTATATCAGCATCGCGGACGGCAGCGGCGGCAAGGACCGTCGGAAGATTTTTGCGGGTGTCAATCCGCTTGCGCATAACCAGGACAAAAATGTCCGGGAACCCGGACAAAATTTGCCGGGTAACCCGGACAAAAATGTCCCCCATAACAAGAAAGAGAACAAGAAAGAGAACAATCCCCCCAAAGCCCCCCAGGGGGCCGGTGCCTCAGCCGCCGATGAGCAGGATGGGCACTGGAAACCCGAACGCTTCGAGGCGTTTTGGAGATATTACCCCGCGATCCCGGACGGAAACGGGCGCGGGAGACGACCCGCAAAGGATCGCGCCGTGAGGGCCTGGGACAAACTCAGACCGGACGACGCGACCATCGCCGCCATGGGTGCGGCGCTGCGGAGACAAAAAGCAAGCAGACAATGGCAGGACGGCGTCGGGATCCCCTACGCCTCCACCTGGCTCAACGCCAGGCGCTGGGAAGAGGAAACCATAGACCTTCCCTCACCTGCCGCGCAGCAGGCCGCAGCGCGTGAGGAGGCGATCGAATGGGAGAACTGACCCGGCAGGGCGAGGTCCTCAACCGCTGGACGCAGGCCCAGGGCGCCGTGATCGGCGCGATGATGCTCGACGAGCGCTGCCTCGGCGACGTGTTCCAGGCCACAACGGCGGAGATGTTCTCCGACTCGACGCTGCGGCACATCTACGAGGCCGCCCGGCAGCTCTGGCTGGAGCACCGGCCGGTGGACCCCGTGACCGTCGCGGACGCCTGCGGCGGCTTTGGGAAGGCCTACGTGGAGACGATCACAGAGGCGCTGCGTCTGACGCCGACGGCGGCAAACGTCCTGGAGTACGCGGAGATCTGCCGCCAGGGCCTGCTGATGAGCCGGTACCGCGAGGCGGCCTATGAGCTCCTGGACGCGCCGACGGCGGAAGCGTGCACCGAGATCTGGAACCGACTGGGAAAAGAGCTGATGGGCGCCAAAAAGGTGCGCAGCGTGACGCTGCAGGAGGCGATCGGACGCTATCTCGACCGCATGAACGACGACACCCCGCCGGACACGATCAGCCTCGGCATCAAGCAGCTGGACAAACTGCTGCACATCGGGCGCGGAAAGTTTGTGATTCTTGCCGCCGACAGCTCCAGCGGCAAGACGGCGCTCGCGCTGCAGTTTGCGTACCATATTGCCGACAGCGGCAAAAAGGTCGGGTTTTTCTCGCTGGAGACCGACAACGACACCCTCACTGACCGGCTCATGGCGGAAACGCAGGTTGCCGGGATCTCGCTGCCGCGCACCAAGGCCAAGGCCCTCAGCTCCGCCGACTACAACCGGGCGACCAACGCCGGGATGCACAGCGCGAAGGTAAATCTTGATCTCATCGACAACTGCGAGACCGTCGATGAGATCCGGGCCGTGACCATCCAGAAGAGCTATGACGTGATCCTGGTGGACTACCTGCAGCTCATCGACGAGCCCGGGGAAAAGCGCTGGGACACGGTGACGAAGATCTCCATGGGCCTGCACCGCATGGCCCAGACCCTGGGTGTGACGGTGATCGGCCTAAGCCAGGTGACGCCGCCCGACAAGTCCGGCCAGAAGCACCTGACCATGGACGACTTGAGAGAGAGCCGGCAGCTCAAGCACGACGCCGACGTGATCCTCATCCTGGAGCCTCTTGACGAGTACCCCAACGGGCGCTCGCTCACGATCGCGAAGAACAAGGACGGGAGGCGAAACCGGGGCATGAAGCTGGACTTTGACCCGGAGCACATGAGCTTCAGCTACCACCGGCGCGTGGGCGGCGGGGAGGCCTCCGACGACGCGAGCCGAGGCCCTGCGCTTTATGATCTGCCGGAGGGCGAGGGAGGTGATCTTCCGTTTTGAGCTGCCCTTATGAAGTCGGGGACAAGTTCCGGTTTAAACCGGCCCCGTATGTCGACTCTCCCAAGGGCTTCGGCGCGATGCTGGACGTGACGGTGCTGGGCACCGTGGTGCAGATCCACGAGGCCCACCGCTGGTACCGCGCGAGCTACGACACGCCCATGGGCGTGCAGCATGAGACATTCAAGTTTTGACACCTCATCCGGCCCTTTGGGCCACCTTCCCCTCAAGGGGAAGGCAAAAAGGAAACGATCAAAAGAAAGGACCACGAAGACATGCGAACCATTGCGATTGCAAACTTTAAAGGCGGGGTCGGGAAGACCGTCACCGCCGTGAACCTCGCCGCGATTTTGGCGAGGGACGGGAAACGAGTGCTGCTCATCGACGCCGACGCGCAGCACAACGCTTCCGACTTTTTCTGCCCCGACTGGGAGGGACAGACCCTGACCGACGTGCTGACCGGGAAGGCCGACCCGTACCTCGAGAATGTGCTGGCCGACACGGCCTACGAGAATCTGCAGATGCTGTGCTCGGACATGGGGCTTCTCCGGCTGGATCTGGCCGCGATGCTCAGCGGCTCCGAGTACGCAGCAGGCGGACCGGAGAAAAGCCTGTTCGACTTCCTGCTGGCCGCAAAGGAGGACGGCTTCGCGCACGTCATCATCGACTGCCCGCCGAGCTTCACAGCTTCCAGCGTGGCGGCGCTCATCAATGCCGACGAGGTGATCCTCCCCGTCAAGGCTGACGCCTTCTCCCGGCAGGGCGCGCTCGAGATGATCTACCAGGCGAAGGGCCTGCGCTATTACAACATCGCGCCGCGCTTTAGGGTGCTGGCCACGATGGCCAACCGGACGCGGCTCAGCCGTCAGATCGTCGACCAGCTCAGGGCCGACGGGCTCGATGTGTGCGAGACCGTTATCCACGACAGCGTGTGCTGCGGCGAGTCGACCTACACGCGCGTGCCGCTGTACGAGTACGCGCCCGGCTCCCGCGTCGCGCAGGACTACGAGAAGCTTGCGTACGAGATCTTCGGGCAGCGGGCCGCCGAGGGCGTCGGCCCCTACAGGGAGGTGGCCGGGGATGAATGAATTTGTCTTCCCGAGATACATCAAGCGCGAGGACGCGCAGAAAGTCCTCTGCGGCTGGTGTGGAATCTGCCAGAACCCGACACTGGAAGACCTCGAAAAATGCGACGACATCTGCCCGCAGTTTGCGCAGATCCCCAACGGAGACGTGCGGCCGGTGGTGCGGGGCGAATGGAAAGAAACGCTTTACGGATGGGAATGCACGGCTTGCGGAGAAGAACAGCAGTATGCACGGCAACTTAAATTCTGCCCCAGCTGCGGCGCGGACATGAGAGGCGGTGACGGCGATGAGTAAGCGCGCGTTTGACCTCGGGGCGGAGCTCCGGAAGGCCGGCGGGCCCACTGTGGACACGCGGGAAGTGATCGAGTACATCCCGATCGACCGCATCGATCCGGATCCGGAGAACTTCTACAGTCTGGAGGGCATCGACGAGCTCGCCGGGAGCATTGAACTCGTGGGCCTGCAGCAGCCGCTGCGCGTGCGCGACGGCGAGCGCGGGCATGTGACCGTCGTGTCCGGCCACCGGCGCCGCGCCGCCATCATGTTCATCCAGGACGGCGGCAGCGACATGTTCAAGGGCGGCGTCCCCTGCATCCGGGAAAAGCCGGAGTCGCTGCCGGAGATGCAGAAATTGAAACTGATTTTTGCAAATTCCCAGACCCGTGTCATGAGCGCGCCGGAAATGAGCATGCAGGCTGTGGAAACCCGTGATCTGATCGCGGCCCTGCGGGAAAAGGGCTTTGAATTTCAGGGCCGGACGCGGGAGCTGGTGGCTTCGGTGCTGCAAACCAGCGACTCCCGTGTCGGACGGCTCACCGCCATCCGTGAGCGGCTGGTGCCGTCGCTGCTCACTGTCTTTGACCGGGGGCAGCTCGGGGAGAGCGTGGCATATCGCCTCTGCCTTGAGGAAAGCGATGTGCAGCGCGAGCTTTCCGCCAAGCTCGGCCCCGCCGTGCAGGAGCTGACCAAAGACACGGTGGAGAAGGTGATCGAGCAGGCGAAGCGGCCGAGGGAGCCGGAGCCCGCATCGGATGCCGACGGCGAGGACGGCGGGGCACCGGACACCTCATCCGGCGCTGACGCGCCACCTTCCCCTCAAGGGGAAGGCAGGAAGATCCCGGTGAGCGATTTCAAGACCATCGACGCGCTGAAAAAATACCTCGACGAGCGCGCGGACGAGGACGCGCGCTTTTGGAAGTACATGCAGGAGGCCGCGGACGACCTCATCAAGCACAGCTTCGCAGCCGGTGCGCTGCCGAGCCGCAAGGACAACATCGACATGCTGCGGCTCGACTGCAGGAATGCCGGCGTCGCCGGATATGCCGCCGACTGGGAAGGCAGCAATAAAGGAATCACTTTGCAAAGCCTCAGCAGAACGAAAGCAATCTTTCGCACTTGGACGGATGCATACGACGCGCTGGCTGCCATCGCCATCACCCGCTGGCGCTCGGTGATCTGCGAAGAGCGCAAGCCGAAACGCAAGGCGTCGGAGATCCCGCCGGTGTTTGTTCCGATCATCTGCCCAGAGTGGCGCACCGGGGAGCCGCCCAGAGACGGGCGCTATCTGTGCAAGCTTGACCTGGGATTGAACAAACCTACAGAACAGAGCTGCGAGTATAAAGACGGTGCGTGGACTGCTTATGGCCGACCGGTGGCCGACGTGGGCGAAGTGGTCGGCTGGTGGCCGCTGCCGGATCGGGGGTGATGGCCATGACCATCTTCCCCTGTCGGCGCTGCGGCGGCGTGCCGGCGGTCACCTGCAACCAGGCGTCGATCACGCTCACTGAGGCGGTCATTCTCCATAAGTGCAGCAATGGGCGACGGTACTTATACCGTTTCAAAGATTGCGACAAGACCGAGGCCACCGACGGCGTTATCTACCACTGGAACGAGGCCGAGGCCGGAGACAATCCTCGCTGGTGGCCGGAGCGGTATGATTATCTGCACGATGTCTGGAAACGCAGCGAAGGGAGGCCCCGGAATGAAGAAAAATCCGCGCAGCCGCCCGGCGACGCAGGCCGACGTGGAGCGCGCCCGGCGGGAGGGCCAGGTGGAGGGCCTGCGCCTGTGCGAGGCGCTGTACCTGCTGACCCTCTGCGACAAACACCCGGATGTTGACGCCAACACCGTCCGGGCCGAGGTCGGCGAGCTTGCAAAATCCACCGACGCGCGGTACATGACCGCCGCCGACGTACGCCAAACGCTCCGCGAGGAGTACGGCATCGACCTTATGCCCGGGCCGTCCAGAGCCATCGCCCACGGTTTGAGGTGACGCCATGCGAGCCAAGCGCAAAAGCTACCGGGACGAGGAGTATGACCGGCTCCGCCGTCTCAATCTCTGCACCCGCTGCAAGTGCCAGGACGAACGGACACGAAACGGCGGCGCGCTCTGCGCCCGCTACCTCATGGAAAAACGCAAAAAGAAGAACGAAGGAGGCCAAACAAAATTATGCTTGTGAAAATCGGGGATTGCTTTGTCGATCCCGTACAGATCCAGGTCGTGCGCGACATGTTCGTACCGGCGCTGGATGAGACGCCGACCGTGGAGATCATCCTCGCAAACGGCGAGTGCTTCGAGGCACAGGCCGCCATGGACGAGGTCGAGGCCGCACTCATCGACGCGGGCATCATCGAAAACCCGTACCTGGAGGAGGCGATCGAGGCGCCGGCGCTGAGCGACAACGAGCGGATCGAGCTCGAGGCCCTCGACGCGCAGGGCTTCGAGTACCTCGCCCGCGATGTCGACGGGAAGCTCTACGCGTACAAATGCGCGCCCGGCCGCGAGGACGGCTACTATTTCTCGCCCGGCTGCCAGCAGCCCGAGCCCGTCGCCGGAGACTTCCTCTGCGTCGACGCCGACGAGGCCTGGAGCATCAGCTTCCTGCTCGGCGAATGAAAAAGATCCAGCGGATCACCGCCGGGGACATCGTCTGGGAGACCGAGCTGCCGCTGCGCGACAACCAGAACGCGCAGCGGCCCCGCGCCCCGAAGCGTCTGAGCGTCGCCGAGGCCCAGCGCAACGCCAACCAGCGCCGGAGCTGTCAGCAGCTCGAGATGCTCCTCGCCGCAAACTTCCCGACTCCCGGCAGCGCGGTGGTCGGCGTCGGCACCTTCGACGACGACCACCTGCCCTGCAGCCGTCAGGAAACGCTCACGCGCTTCAATTACTTCCGCAACATCAAACTCAGGCACGAGCGCGAGCTGCTCGGCCTGCCGCCGCCGATCGTGATCTGGGCGCCGGAGATCCTCACCAGCCAGGACAACCGGTGGCACGTGCATTTTGTCATCGACGCCACCGGGCGCGATTACAAGATGCTCAAGCGGCTGTGGATCTACGGCAGGATCACCGACTTCAAACCACTGCGCGTGGACGAGCACAAAAATCACGCGAGCCTCGCCCACTATCTCTCCAAAGAGCTGCGCGACGTGCAGGACTACAAAAGCAAGCCCGGTCTCCGGAGCTGGTCCTGCTCCCGCAACGCCAAACGCCCCGAAGTCGACGTCATGATCGTCGACGAAAGCTACCGGCTCTTCGTGCCGCCGGGCTGCCTCCTCCTCGACGAGGAACCGGCCGTCACCGGCTGCGAGGGCCACACGATCAAGTACCGCACGGCGCGGTAAACTTTCTTTTGTAGGTTTTCTTTCTCCGCTTGAAATTAGTATTAACAGGAGGTAAAACACCTTGCGCACGGCTCAAAAATCAGGTATACTGCGCTTAGAAGAAAACGCGATCATTTGCCCGACCTGCAGACACAAGATCCGCGGCGTGCGCTTGCCGCCCGACAGCGCGATGCGCGGCGTGGAGATCCTCTGCAACAGCTGCGGCACCAGGATGACCGTCAATATCGATCCGACCAGCGCCACCTACTCCGGCCAGCGTCATTGACGAACGAAAACCGTTCGACGATGACGCTGGCTTTTTTATTCGCCCATGTTCGACTACACGAGCAAGCGCTGGCTCCGGCTGCGCAAGGCCGTGCTGCGGGACGTGATCCGCCGCGACGGCGCGCCGATCTGCCAGTACCTCAAACGCTACGGCCGGCGCGTCGAGGCAACGCATGTGCACCACATCTGGCCGGCCGAGGATTACCCCGAGTACGCGTGGGAGCGCTGGAACCTGATCGCGCTGAGCCAGGAGGCGCACAACATGATGCACGATCGGACGACCGGGAAGCTCACGGCGGCCGGTGAAGCGCTTCGGCGCCGGACCAAACCGCCGCGCGGCGCGGTCAAGTGATCCCCCCTCCCCCTCGGCCCTCGCGTTTTTCTCCTCGGCGACCGGAGGGTGCAGGTATTTACACACGCAGGGAAAATTTTGGGCGGCGAGATTTTGCGAGGACCGGAGATATAAAAATCAAAGACTTTTCGCGCGGCGCGCGGGCCGCGGACACGAACCGCCCGCGCAGGCCGCGGACATGACCGCGGAACGGCAATGCCAGGAGGGATGGACATGACCAGGGAGCAGATGTACACCGCCCAGCTCAAGCAGCTGGGAATCTGGGAAGCGGCGTTCGCCCCTTTGGTCAAGGAGCTCTCCCAGGCCGAACGGCGGCGGCAGCGGGCTCAGAACGAATGGAGCGCCGAGGCGAAGGCCAAGGCCGAAGCCAGCGGCGAAGATCCGAAGAAGGCGAAGCCCGACTTTGGCTCCCCTCTCTGGCCTGTCATTGACGGGCTTGACAAAAAGATCCTTGCCTATCGCGAGGCGATGGGGCTCACGCCCAAGAGCCTGCGGCGGCTGCGGGGCGCGGTGCCGGAGGCCCCGGCGAAGGACGGAGGGATCTCCGCCAAGCTCGACGCGCTGCTCGCCCAGGCCGAGAGCTACGACGTGGACAGCCTGATCCGGCACGATGAGGCCGGGCAGCCGGTCTCAGGTTTGCCGGGCTCTGCGCTCGGAGACAACGGGCCCACAGTGGGCACCGGCGACACCTCATCCGCCCCTTTGGGCCACCTTCCCTTCGAGGGGAAGGCAGACGGCGAAACCGGAGGCGGGGATGAGTAACGCGCCGCACCTCGACATCGCGCTGCGATATGCCCGCGACACCTGGGACGACCACGGCATCGAGGAGCTGCAGCGCCTGGGCGCGCGGCGATTCCTGGACGATCTGGACACCGGGCGCTGGGACTTCAAGGCCGCGCTGCCGGAGTTCTGCATCTCGATCATGACCGGGCTTTTTACCTTTGCCCAGGCGGAGCGCCTTGACGGCACGCCGCTGCGCGGCAAGCCCTTCGAGCTCATGCCATGGCACGTATTCACGACGTACAACGTGTGCGGCTTTTACCTGCCGGGTACCCAAATCCGGCGCTTCACCGAGGCGGACCTCATGCTGCCGCGAAAGAGCGTCAAAACGACCTTCGGGCGCGGGCTCAACATGAGCCTCGCGATGTACTACCGGATGAGCGGCGTGAAGACGATCACGGTAGCCGGATCGCTCAAGCAGGCGATGGAGGGCTTTAACTGGATCAAATACAACTTCACCCAGCTCGGCCTTGTGGCGGACAATAACCCGCCCGGCAAGCTCCGCATGCTGGACAGTTCCCTCGGGCACCGGATCGAGGGCGAGTTCTGGGGCGGCCACATCATCGTCGACACTTTGGCCTTCAAGCCGGATCTCTTCGACTCGTTCAACGCGCAGTTTGTGCATCTGGACGAGCTGGAGCTTTATAAAAACGCGATTCCCTACACCCGTCTGCGCGACTCCATGAAGGGCTTCACCAACAAGCTGCTGCTGACGACCTTCACCGCCGGAGACGACGGCGTAGGCTTTGCGGCCCAGCACCGAAACTACATGGAGGGCGTGCTGCGCGGGACCGTGACCGGACCGGCAGCGGACCGGACCTTTGTCCTCCTGGCACAGTGCCCCGATCAGATCGGCGGCGTGCCCTACACGGACCCGAAGGTCTTCACCATGCCGGAGCTGCACCGGGCGGCAAATCCGGCGTACAACATCACGATCCGGCCGGAGGACATGATCGCAACGGCGGAGCAGGCCGCGCACAACCCGATGCTGCGCAATGAATTTTTTACCCGAAGCCTCAACCGTTTCGGAAGCAGTATCAAGGCGTGGTTTGATCTTGAAGAATTCCGGCGCAGCGACGAGCATTACCGCTGGACCCAGGAGGAGGTCGCGAAGATCATCCGGGCCTGGTTCGGCGGCGCGGATCTCTCCAAGCTGCACGACCTCACGGCTGCCGATCTTGTGGGCGAGATCCCGCAGAAGACGGCAGCGGAGTGGTGCAGGCGCTGGGCGAAGGCCGACGGCAGCGAGACAGCCTGGGAGCCGCCCGAGGATGTGCTTGTGATCCTCCCCCACTGCTGGTTCCCGGTAACGGCGGCCCAGGAAAAGGCCGACCATGACCAGATCCCTCTTTTCGGCTGGGAGGAGGACGGCTGGCTCGATATGCCGAACACGCCGAGCATGGACCCGACTGAGCCGGTCAAACAGTTCCTCGCGTGGAGGGATCGCGGCTTTAAGATCAAGCGCGTCGGCCATGACCGGAAATTCGCACGAGAATACTACACGGCCATGCGCAAAGCGGGCTTTCGCGTGAAAGACCAGCCGCAGTACGTTCAGCAAAAGTCGGAGGGCTTCCGACATATCGAGCACAAAGCGAAAAACGGCTGTTTGTATTACTTCAGCGCCGAGCCGTTTGAGTACTGTGTTTCCAACGTCAGCGCCACGGAGCTCTGGGACGACGTTGTTAAATACGAAAAGCTCGCCGAGCATGCCCGCATCGACGTCTTCGACGCGGCGGTCTTCGCCACGGTGCGCATGCTGATCGACACCGAGCGCTCCAGCGCCG
>Ga0310691_10002998_pt1 | contig 21018 bp, 17 predicted proteins | sample 176DNAGHGlowgp2_FD_203887 | JGI IMG/M metagenome (GOLD analysis project Ga0310691, IMG submission 203887) | Sheep rumen microbial communities from Palmerston North, Manawatu-Wanganui, New Zealand - 1766 DNA GHGlow gp2 (v2) (version 2) | ecosystem: Host-associated > Mammals > Digestive system >...
TTATTGAGATTACATATCAACCGAGCATGATTCAGAGAATGATCTTATGAACCAATTACTTACGTTATTATATTATCACATTACAATTCTCTTCGGGAAAGCAGTCTGTACGGTGCCCGTACCCGGGCTTTACTGACTGACTTTATAAAACAGATCATCACAGGAGAATTTATTATATGAAAACCATAAGATTTTATAATACTCTTACCAAAAGGGTTGAAGATTTTAAACCGAATGTTGAAGGAAAGGTCTCTCTTTATACCTGCGGACCTACCGTTTACCACTTTGCTCATATCGGAAACTTAAGATGCTATATCATGGAGGATATTCTCGACAGAACTTTAAGATATGCGGGATATGATGTTAAGCGTGTCATGAACATCACTGACGTAGGACACCTTACGAGTGATGCCGATACCGGAGACGATAAAATGGTGGAAGGAGCCAAGCGTGAGCACAAGACCGTAATGGAAATTGCCAAGTACTACACCGACGCTTTTTTTAATGACTGCGAGAAGTTAAACATCCGTCGTCCCGACGTAGTTGAACCCGCAACAAACTGCATCGACAATTTCATCCACATGATCGAAGTGCTGCTTGAAAAAGGCTATGCCTATGTTGCCGGCGAAAATGTATACTTTGACACCTCAAAGCTCGACAAATACTATACTCTTACAAACGCAAGCGACAACGACCTTATGGTTGCTGTAAGAGACGATGTTGAAGAGGATGTCAACAAAAGAAACAAGACAGACTTCGTACTTTGGTTTACCAAGTCCAAATTCGAAGACCAGGCGCTTAAATGGGACAGTCCCTGGGGCGTTGGTTACCCCGGATGGCATATAGAGTGCTCATGCATCAGCATGAAGCATTTGGGTGAAAAACTTGATATCCACTGCGGCGGAATCGACAATATATTCCCTCACCACACCAACGAGATCGCACAGAGCGAATCGTACCTCGGTCATAAATGGTGCAATTACTGGTTCCATGTACATCACTTAAACGAAAAGGGCGGCAAGATGAGTAAGTCAAACGGTGAGTTCTTAACCGTATCCTTGCTCGAAGAAAAAGGCTACAATCCCCTCGTTTACAGATTTTTCTGCCTGCAGAGTCATTACAGAAAACCGCTTGAGTTTTCATATGATGTAATGGACAACATGAAGGCCACTTACGAAAAACTCATCAAAACCACTGCGCGGATCCGTTCAAACGCAGGTGACGGAAATGTGGATCAGGCTGTATTTGATTCCTACAAGGATAAGTTTTTAGATGCCCTCGGAAACGACTTCAACACATCAATGGCGATCACGATACTTTACGACGTATTAAAGGCTGACACCTCCGATGCGACAAAGTACGCGCTCATCAAGGACTTCGACACCGTACTGTGCCTTGACCTTGACAAGGAAGAAGAAAAAGCCGCCATCGACAGCGAACTTGAAGCTTATATCCTTAAAAAGATCGAAGAGCGCAAAGAAGCCAAGAAAAACAAAGACTTCGCGACCGCCGATGCGATCCGCGACGAACTCGCATCCAAAGGTATCACCCTTAAAGATACGCGCGAAGGCACGACCTACACGATAGCATAAAAAAACAGCCCATATCATATTTGATATTGGGCTGTTTTCAATTGTTATCGTATTACATCGATCCGATGCGCGATGCGATCACGTCCGGTATCTCGTCTTTATTCTTGCCGATGGCGAATGCTATCTCGCTAAAAAGATTGTCCTCAGCGATCTTAAAGTATTTATCGTCCGTGGCGGTACTCTTTTTGCCTTCTTCGAGACGTTTTAACCTGCGGGAATAAAGATTCTTGATGATCTTTATGAGTTCCCTGCAGTCACAGCTCTTGATAGCCTCTTTGTATTTGGCCTCACGTATCTTGTCGTTATCCACCTGCAGCTCTTCGATGCCGGGGATTTCATCAATGAGTTCCCATGCTTCCTCGTCGGTCATGACCCTTCTGATCGCATTTGTGTTGTCGATAGGCACAAAAACGCGAGATCCGCGGGCTTTGATCGGAACAAGAAAATAGTATTTGCGATCCTTGTCTGCACCCGGCATATCAAGGGGTGCGATATCTGTAACCTGACAAATGCCACCTGTCGTATGGATCACGAATTCATTGATTTCAAACATGAGTACCTCACTTTCCGAATTGTTGCACAACTATCCGCCAAAGGCGGATTTGATGTTATAATAACATATTTTTACGAAAAATGTAAGTACTTTCTGCTGTTATTCAGGTAATCTTCCGACTCTCTGTCCTATCTCCTTGCTGAGTACCTCGGCAATTATGCGACACCCTTCTGTGGTCGGATGGAGTCCGTCGCCTTGCAAAAGCGTATCAGCCGAATCCGCGAAAGAGGTCTTGCTCCTTAAATCGACCCAGGGAACATTGTAGGCATTGGCAAAATCAAGCATCGCATTGATATAGGTTCCCTGCTGATTGCCCTTCGGATTAAGATCCGTACCTCTGTTATATGCAACATAATCATAGGGTGCCATCATTATAATAAAAATATCGGGATACTTGTTTCTTAAGCAGTCAACTGCATATTTAAGTCCGCCCACATAGTTGTCGGTACTGTTTATATCTCCGGTAACGGCACCGTCAAAGGTATAATCGTTTATGCAGCAGTTTAGGATTGCGATCTGCTTTTTGCCGGAATGATCTGCTGACACGTATTTGTTTATTTCCCTATCAAATACCTCCGCTCCAAACTGTCCTGTTGCAGTTTCAGCCATAAACGCATCTATCGCCTCGGGTAGCGGCAGAAAATCATTTGCTGCCTGTCCGGCCGGCATTCCCTCTCGTGCAAGATTGAATACCGTGGATCCGTTATAATACGAAAAATAATTGGCAACCGCCGTTCCGTTTTCGTCATTTGTAGTAAAAATACTGTCTCCGATAAAGAAAACCTCATAGTCCGACAAGATCGGATGCCCGGTTATGTCAAGCCCGTCCGGATAAGTCCAGGTTACTTCCGAAGGGCCCGGATTACCTGCCTGCGGATTCGGTATCGGCTTCTTTTCCTTATCCCCGGTCTCATTCTCCGTTACATCATCTATCGACTTGCTGGAGGCGTGTTCTTTGCTTTCATAATCAGCCTGTTCCTGTCTTAACTTCTCGAGCATTTGCTCCAGTGTTATATCGTTGTCATCAGTTTCGGTAACGGAAACCGTAACATCACTGCTTGCCGATATCGGCGTACCGTCATTGTTGCCGGCTAAAGCCGCTTTGAATTTTTTAGAAACAGGTATCGCCAGTAAAATGATCGTTCCAATTAACAGTATCACTATAAGGGTTGCAATATAAAAACCCTTTGCAAATTTATTCATCTCTTCCTCTCTTTTCTGCTTTTGCCGATTTTAACCCCTATTGAAAACGAAACCCACATCCCGCTTTCACAACCTTATCAGATTTCTCCCAAAATCTTATCGGTTCAGCTCGGCGATATAACGTTTAAGCGCATCCTGCCAAGTCGGAAGCGGCTCAAATCCGTTTTCTTTTAACTTATCCTTACTCATCCTGGAGTTTGAAGGACGCTTGGCCTTGGTGGGATATTCCGATGAAGGCACCGGAAGAACCTCTATATCCACGCCGGCTGTTTTAAATATCTCACAGGCAAAATCATACCATGTAACGAACCCCTCATTTGTTGCATGATAGATACCGTATTTGTCGGTAAGGACCATATCGACCAAAAGTCTTGCAAGGTCGTAAGTGTAGGTGGGCGAACCCGTCTGATCGTTGACTACCGTAAGCTTATCGTGAGTCTTTGCAAGGTTTAACATGGTCTTAACAAAATTCTTGCCGTTTATGCCGAATACCCATGCGATACGTACGATAAAATATTTGGAGAGCGTGTTCATAACCGCAAGCTCACCTTCATATTTGGTCTGCCCGTATACATTAAGGGGAGTCTGCTTATCGTCGGGTTCCCACGGGCGAGTCCCCTCTCCGTCAAAAACATAATCGGTGCTGATATACACCATCTTACAGTCAAGTTCTTTGCAGACGTTCGCTATATTCTGTGTTCCGTCTCTGTTTACTCTCCTGCAAATATCCTCGTTATCTTCCGCCGCATCGACAGCCGTATAAGCTGCGCAGTGGATCACCGCATCGGGAGCGGCTTCGCCGATCACAGTCTTAACACTTTCTGGATCGGTAATATCCATTTCATCGATATCGACACCTATTGATGTGATGCCTCGCTTGTTAAGCTCATTTACCACATCAAAACCAAGCTGTCCCTTTACTCCGGTAACTAATACTTTCATATGATTCTCCGTTCCGTGCCCGGGCACTGATATTATATTTTCTTTATGACTATCGTCATTTCATAATCCTTGGAAGGATCGGGTTTAAATTCGGGATGAACAGGTGAACCCCAGCTGTCATCACCGCCTACACCCGTGTTTGCTATAAGAAGCCTTAACCACGTGTAATTACGCCCCGGCAGTTCATACGCATGACCTGCATTTTCAAGCTCGTAAGCACTGCACGGCAGAAACGATGCCTCTATCACACCCTTATCGACCGCAAACAGTAAGCCTTCATCTTCCTCATCGGTCAGCTCGATCCATCTTACGTTCGTACGGTTACCGCATTCCTGAGGTCTTAAGTACGGTGTCAGATTGTCACTTACCTTTGTCTTGTATATTCCCGTTGCCGTGCCGTTGTTTCTGTCACAGTAGTTTTCATCGGGACCTTTGCCAAAGTACTTAACATATTCAAGCGACTTATCGAGTTTAAACTCAAGTCCGATCAACGGTATCTCGGGAAGACCTCCTATTCCCCGGTACTTTAAAGTCACCGACATCACGCCCGAGGCATAAACCCGGTATGTGACTCTCACCCAGATCCTGAGATCCATGACCGAATTAAAATCATATATGGCGGTTGCTACGTTGTCTCTTACGTCAAAATCGGCAAATTTGCAGGTCTGATAAAGCGTAGATGCATGCCAGAGTGCGGTCTTTTTGTTAAATCCGCAGCCGAGATCGTTATCCGTAAATGCCCTGAAAAATACGGGAACAGGTGCTTTTTCAAAATACTCTTTGCCCGAAAGATTAAATTTCCTGGGACCGTTTGAATATATGCCGAATTCGGCTTTTAAGCTACCCGTATCCACGCCTTTTGCTTTTGAGCTGTCGGCGACATGTTTAAATCCGGTCTTTTCGGTGTCAAACGATGCTACGGGATTGGCATCCGCAAATATGCATTTTTCGCCAAAAGAAACCTCGTATCCCGCCTCGGCCCATCTGGTACTTTCTTTTTGACAGATGATAGCCTTGATGACATGATCGGATTCCTTGGAAAGTTCACCCTCAAATCCGCTCATGAGATAGATCTTTTCACCGGGAGGACAATTAATGTCATCATAGACCTTTCTGTATATCCTGTCTTCGTCGGTATCTATCGTAAATACAACATAATATGATGAAAGGTCTTTAAAAAGAAACCTGTTTTCAACACTTACGCCGCCCGCTTCGGGATAAAGCCTTACAGGCGCATAAAGCTGTTTAACCTCAGTGATCTTGGGAGAATCCGTACGATCCGCAAATACGATCCCGTCTCCCGAGAACGCACCGTCATTGGGACGATCTTTAAAGTCCCCGCCGTAGCAAAGAGGTGAATCCTTGCCGTCCCTGTATACGGCCTGATCGATGTAATCCCATATAAATCCGCCCGCATACTGTTCAAACTCATCCACAAGATCGGTGTAGAGTTTGAGTCCTCCGGTCGAATTGCCCATGGAGTGCATGTATTCGCACAACACAAAAGGCTTTTGCTGATGACTTGATAAATGTTCCCTGATAAATTCGGGGTGTGCATACATCATCGATTCGATATCGGTGGCATCACTGCTTGACGGGTCATGACACACGCCCTCGTAATGAACAGGCCTTGTGGGATCGACATTTTTAAAATGATCGTGCATCTTAATGAAATTCTCGCCGCCGAAACTTTCGTTTCCGAGACTCCACATTATGACTGCGGCATGATTGATGTCACGCCTTAACATATTGTTGGCCCTGTCCAATGCGGCACCGGTCCACTTGGGGTCGCTACCCGGAAGCGGATGATGATACGGTCCGTCACCCGAATAGCTCCACGACCCATGAGTTTCGATGTTTGTCTCATCGATCATGTAAATGCCGTATTCATCGCACAATCTGTACCAAATGGACTGATTGGGGTAATGACATGTACGTACGGCGTTGATGTTGTTCTTTTTGAAATTCTTGATATCCTTTAACATGTCCTCAAGACTTAACGCACGACCCGTCAGGGCATCGAATTCATGGCGGTTTACGCCATTTAATACGATCCTTTTTCCGTTTATCTTAAGAACACCGTCTTCTATCGTTACGCGCTTAAATCCTATCTTGGTAATCGAATATTCGACAGGATTTCCTGTAGAGGCGATCAAAACAACTCTTAATGTGTAAAGATCGGGTATTTCTGCGCTCCAGGGCAGGACATTCGGGATCTTTCCCTGAAAACATGTGTATTTGCTGCCGTCTTTGTTAAGGACCCTGCTCTCAAGCGACAGAACTGCTTTACCGTTTTTGTCGATGACATCGGCAAGCGCATATCCGGCATCACCCTCTATACGTGCAAGCGCCTTAAAAGATCCTTCCCGTGTTTCATGATCGTAATCACATTCGGTCTGGATGTCCCATACGTGAGCTGAGGGGATCGCGTAGAGATATACTTCCCTGAAAATGCCGAAAAACCTCCACATATCCTGACATTCAAGCCATGTACCCGAGCAGTTTTTGTAAACTTCAACACAGACGGTGTTATCGCCGTCTTTTAAATATCCTGTGATCTCACTTTCGCTTGGGGTAAAAGAATCCTCACTGTAACATACATACTCTCCGTTCACAAAGAGCCTGTATGCCGACTGAACGCCCGCAAAGCATATAAACACACGGTGACCTTTTAGATCTTTGTTTAAGATGAATTTGGTCACATAACTTCCGACAGGCGAGTCCTCTCTCGATACCTCACCCGATTTTAAAGGTTCAGCTGCAGCCCACGGATACTCGTCATTGACGTATTGTCTTATCCCGTACCCCTGTGTCTCTATATTTCCGGGGACCGTGATCCTGTCAAACCCGTCATACGAAAAGCCCGGCTTGTAAAAATCTTCGGGTCTTTCGGAAAGGTTGTTTGAATATTTAAACAGCCACTCACCGTTCAGACTTTGTTTAAGCGGCATGTTCTCCATCTTAAGAATGTCGTTTATATTCTCGTAAAAGAAATGATCCGAATGAGCATCGACGAGATTTTCTCTGAAATATTCGGGATCCTCAAGTTTAAGGTAAAGTTCCTCGGTTGTCATATGACAGTGATTCCTTCCTGAATGTTAATGTAAAGCCGCTCCGCCATCCGGATATCTTCTTTTAGCATCTTGCGGTATGCGGTCGGCGTACATTGCATAAACCTCTTAAATACCTTGTTAAAATAGCTCGGGTTGTTAAATCCCGTGATAAATCCCAGTTCCGCGATCGACTCAAAAGAATCGGGCGCTTTGTAAAGGAGTTTGACCGCACTGTACACACGGTATTCCATCAGGTATTCCATCGGCGATTTGTCCAGTACGCGTTTAAAGCATCTGCAGCATTCACTGTTTGAAAGATGTATGTGAGACGCGATATCGTCAAGTGTTACTATATCGCTGTAATTTTCGGCTATGTATTCGGTTGCGGCTTCCACACGCTTCTCATCGGATGAAGGAACGTTTCTGCCGCTGAAAGCAGGTTTACGGCTTGATGCATATTCCATAAGCTCGATCCACTGGGTACTTAACAAGCTCCTTGTCATGAGCTCATAACCCGGTTTTTTGACGAGATTTGCCGCAACCACTCGGTTTAAGGCCTCCAAAATGCTTTCCTCAAGCATCGTCTCCTCGGTAAGTTTAAAAAGCCTTAACCCCGATTTGGTGACAAGCGGGATAGCATATTTCTGATAAAGAAACCTCTCGGGCATGATAAATCTTATATCACAGGCTATACAGTAAAATCCGCACGCCTCGGAAGAGGCAAGATGCATCTTAAAGGGAATATTACAGTTTATAAGTATTCCTTCGCCCGCATTCACGTTAACGGCTTCATTTTCGGAAATGATACGAAGAGCACCGTTATTGACGACCAGCACGATCATCTCCCTGAACTTTTTAACAACAGCTTCAGAGTTTTTGTAATCGGCGTCCATCTCCATAAACTTTACCATCATATGGTATTCGGGACTTTCATATTCGATTCGTTCAAGAACATCATTAACCATATAATTCTCCAACACGATTTATGCGTGCATAATCGATTTATAACCTTTGAACCCTATTATCACATTATAACTATTTTGATATAAAAAAGGAACGGGTAAAACGCCCGTCCCTCATTATGATTTTATTAAGAATTACTGAACTGTGACAACGCCCTTGAGATATTCCATTACAGCATTCTTGAGTGCTGTCTGTTTTACGTAGGGTTCTCCGAAGGTATTGCCTTCTCCGCCGCAAAGATCATATGCTTCGGCATAGTTTTCATCGGAGATCGTAAGACCTTTGTTTTTAAAGATCGCTTCGTATGTAAGGTTAGCCTCGGCGATATCTTTTGCACGCTTTCTTAAATCTTTTTGATAATCAGCTGCTTTCTTTCCCACAAAACTGTAAAAATCGCTGTAAGGAGAATAACCGTACGCATACTGATAATAAGAATTCATGTACTGGTAATTCTGATCCTCGGCATAATATAACGTTTCCGAAACGTTCTTTAAATACTTGCCCGGAACGGAAGCCTTGGCATTATCATTGATATAATTTGAAATGTAATTCGTGAGATTCTCATCCGTACCCTTTTCTTTAAAATACGCACGAAGTTCTTCCACGGTCGAGCCCTTGTCAGCCTGATGTTCTTTTACGAAGTCATCGGTAAGTTCGGGAACCACACGGATCGAGTTGATGGTAACATCAAACTTGGCATCCTGTCCTGCCTTGGAAGGATCGTTTGTGTAATCGTCGGGGAATGTAACATTAACTTCCACCTGATCACCGGGATGAGAACCGATAAGCTGCTGCTCGAAATCATCTATAAATGAACCGGAACCGATCACAAGATTATATCCCTTTCCGTCGGAACTTCCGCCCTCAAACGCTTTATCGTCAATGTATCCAACATAATCGATATTAACGGTATCTCCGTCTTTAACGGTAAGGGACGCATCGGAGTCCTGATATGCCGCACCGCTAAGGATGCTGTCTATATCCGCCTGAACCTTATCATCCGAATAATCTATGTCCGCACGGTTTATCGTCAGGCCCTCAAGACCGAGGTCCTTGACCGATGAAAGATTTGCGCCTTTTACATATCCGTCTTCCGTAAGGCATACACTGAAATCATCCTTGGGCGAAACTGTTATAGCCGAATTGTAAATACCCATTACGATGGCTGCTATAAATACACCCGCTATGACAAGACCGATCACAGTCTCTATTATGCTTCCGACTTTAACTTTTCTTTTGGCCGCTTTGGCCTCAGCCTTTCTGGCTTCACGCTTTAATGCGCTTTTACTTTTTTCCTGATTCTCACTCATTTTTGTATTCCTCTTAAAATCATATTTTGAACCGTCCGGATTATTTTATCCCCTATTCTCTATCTTTGCAAGTTTTGCCGCCTGATCTGCCGCAATAAGACTGTCAAGGACCGGATCGAGATCTCCGTTAAGTATTCCTTCAAGATTATGCGATGTAAAACCTATCCTGTGATCCGTAACTCTGCTCTGCGGGAAATTGTATGTCCTTATCTTCTCGGATCTGTCACCCGTACCGATCTGGCTTCTGCGCAACTGCGCTTCCTCGTCATGCTGCTTTTGAAGTTCAAGATCGTAGAGCTTTGCCCTCAGGAGAGCGAATGCTTTTTCTTTGTTCTGAAGCTGCGATTTCTCGGTCTGCGAATATATAACTATTCCTGTGGGATAGTGAGTAAGTCTTACCGCTGAGTCGGTGGTATTTACGCACTGTCCGCCGTTTCCGGATGCTCGCATTACGTCTATCCTTATGTCTTTTTCATCGATGACAACATCAACATCTTCGACTTCGGGCATCACAGCCACGGTTACTGTTGAAGTATGGATCCTGCCGCCGGATTCGGTCTCGGGGACACGCTGTACACGGTGAACTCCCGATTCATATTTAAGTTTCGAATAAGCTCCCTGACCGTCGATCATAAAGTTAACGGCCTTCATACCGCCGATACCTATCTCATCGACACTTACAAGTTCGGTCTTCCAACGCTGTTTCTCCGCGTAATGCACATACATTCTGTAAATCTCGGCAGCAAACAGCGCAGCTTCATCACCGCCGGCTCCGGCACGTATCTCAACAACAACGTTTTTGTCATCATTGGGATCCTTGGGCAAAAGCAGTATCTTAAGCTCTTTTTCAAGCTCTTCGACCTTTGCCTTGGAAGCCGCAAGTTCTTCTTTTAACATCTCTTTCATATCGGCATCGGTTTCGGTGTCGAGCATGGCGATGGAATCTTCTATATCCTGTTTTGATTGTTTGTACTGCTTGAAGGCATTGACGATCGGTGTAAGGTCACTCTGTTCTTTCATAAGAGACCTGAAACGCTTCTGGTCGTCCGTTACGCCGGGCTCCGAGAGTTCAAGCATTATCTCGTCAAATCGCCTCAAGAGATCCTCAAGTTTATCAAACATCTATCTTTTTCCTTCCTGTCACAACGCGGTCAAGACCGTTTAAGTCTTTAATGACCTCAACATACACAAATCCGGCATCCCTCATCATCCCGGAAACTTCTGCCGCTTCATCGCAGCCGATCTCCACAGCAAGCAGTCCTCCCTGAACAAGATGGTCTTTCGAGTCTTTTACGATAGTTCTGTAAAAAGAAACACCGTCCTCTTTGCCGTTAAGCGCCATAAAAGGTTCATGGTCACGAACTTCCGGCATCAGTTCCTCGATCTCGCAGGTCCTGATGTATGGGGGATTTGAAACTATAATGTCGTAAATTCCCTCAACATTTCCAAAAAGATCGGAATGAATAAAATCTGCCGGGATACCAAGTTTACCTGCATTGAGACGGGCAACCTCAAGCGCTTTTTCGCTTATATCTACACCTGTCCCGACGCAGCCGTTTGAATAGTGAAGAAGGCTTAACAATATACATCCGCTGCCGGTACACATATCAAGTATCCTCATGCCGTCATGCAGATTTTTAAGTACTTCCTCCACCAGTATTTCCGTATCGGCCCTGGGGATCAAAACATCCCCATTCACGCAAAAATCCAGGCCCATAAAGCCCTGGATGCCTGTCAGATGCTGAAGCGGAATATGTGACGCCCTTTTTGCTATAAGGTCATCATACCGCTTCAAGTCATCGTCTGATATATCACGGTCGGGATCTAAGTAAAGCACGGTCCTGTCCGTATTACATACATATTCAAGCAGAAGTCTGGCATCCAGATCGGGATCGTCTATACCGGCAGCGGCTAATTTAAGCCTTCCGAGATCATAGACTTCCCTATAAGCCATCCGACTTCTCTCCTTTGTCCTCTTGCCCGATCGCAGCATCGATCTCTTCCGCTGCCTTTTCGCGCTCCACATTCTCGGGGAATTTCTCGTTTCTGAAATCTCTCCAGTCAAATACGGCTTCGACTGCGGCAATAGCCACCTCGATCATGCTCTCATCGGGTTCCTTGGTAGTCAGTCTCTGAACCCACATTCCGGGTGCGGAGATAATGCGTATGATCACATTGTCATACTTGCCTGCAAGTCTCAGTATCTCATAAGAAATGCCTGCGATGACCGGGATCAGTAAGAGCCTGATACCGAGTCTTAAAAGCCTGTTGTCCACTCTTATGAAAAAGAAAAGGATAACGCTTATCAAAACTACCAGCAATAAAAAGCTGGTACCGCATCTTCTGTGAAGACGCGATGAATGCTTGACGTAATCTACCGTAAGCGGCTTACCGCGTTCTATGCAGTTGATGCATTTGTGCTCGGCGCCGTGATATCTGTATACACGCTTAATGTCTTTGTTAAGCGAGATCAGTACGACATAAGCTATAAAGATCACTATCCTGATGATGCCTTCGATCATTGCGATCAGACTGGCATTGCGGATATCCTTTGTGAATATCTCGGATAAAAGCATGGGAAGTGCGATAAAAATGGCAAGCGCAAACAATACCGACAGAAAAGTTACGAATCCTGTCAGCACTTTCTCGGCGTTTCCTTTAAAGATCTTACCCATGGCCTTGTCGAATTTGGTTTCTTTGGCCTCCTCGTCCTCGTAAAATGAGGCTGAGTAGTTAAGGGTTTTAACACCAAGGACCATTGAATCGATAAAGTTTAAAATTCCTCTGAAGAACGGGATCTTTTTCCAAAAAGAATCCTTGATGACACCGGTATATTCATCTATATCGACTTCTATAACGCCATCGGGTTTGCGCACGGCTACGGCATATTTGTCCTTGTTTTTCATCATGATGCCTTCAAGGACCGCCTGTCCGCCTATACCCGAATATTCTCTCTTTTTCTTGGGTTTTCCGGCCATATCTTCTCCCCGATAAAACATAAGGTTGAGATTTCTCTCAACCTTATCCGATCACTTATTTATTCTGCATACCATATTTCTTGTTGAACTTATCTACACGGCCGTCGCTTCTTGCCGACTTCTGCTGACCGGTATAGAATGAATGGCACTTGGAACAAACTTCAACGTGTATCTCAGGCTTGGTAGAGCCTACTACAAATGTGTTACCGCAGTTGCAGGTAACGGTAGCCTGGTAATACTCGGGATGGATTCCTTCTCTCATCTTTCTCACCTCTTCGATATATATTAATAATGTTATGTTCTCATCCGTTGCCGTTTTCAAACAGCGAATGTATTGTATCACAGGTAAAATACATTGGCAAGAGTTTTTTAGAAAATGTGGATCTTGTTGACCATGTGGATAAAATCGGCATTTCCGCGGGTTTTTGCAAACATGTCGAGTATCCTGTCCACAGACTCATCCGGCTTAAGCCCGTTGATGCCTTTCCTTAACATATTGGTAGCGGAAAGTTCTTCGGGGGTAAGCAAAAGATCGTCTCTTCTGGTACCTGACTTGGCAATGTCGATCGCGGGGAAAATACGCTTTTCCGAAAGTTTACGGTCAAGCACCATTTCCATGTTACCCGTTCCCTTGAATTCCTCGTATACAACATCATCCATCTTGGAACCCGTATCTACGAGAGCCGTTGCAAGTATCGTAAGACTTCCGCCCTCACGCATGTTACGTGCCGCACCGAAAAATCTCTTGGGCATATGAAGGGCCGCGGGATCGAGACCGCCCGATAAAGTACGTCCGCTCGGCGGAACCGTAAGATTATAAGCACGTGTAAGTCTTGTAATGGAGTCAAGCAGTATCATGACATCCTTGTGATGTTCAACAAGTCTCTTGGCGCGCTCTATTACCATCTCGGAAACTCTCTTGTGATGCTCGGGAAGTTCGTCAAATGTCGAATAGATGACTTCGACATTGGGACCTTCGATGGCTTCCTTGATATCGGTAACTTCCTCGGGACGTTCATCGATCAGAAGAATGATCATATGAATGTCGGGATGGTTTCTTTTAACGGACTTTGCAACTTCCTTTAAAAGAGTGGTCTTACCTGCCTTGGGAGGGGAAACTATCATACCGCGCTGACCTTTTCCGACAGGGCTTAAAAGATCCATGACACGCATTGCAACGCTTGTTCCGGGTGTTTCAAGCCTGATACGGCTGTCCGGGAAAATAGGCGTCATATCTTCAAAATTGCTGCGCTCCCTTATGGATTCGGGGGCATAACCGTTAACGTTCTTAAGATATAAAAGTGCCGAGAATTTCTCGTTCTGAGTCTTGATACGGGTGCTTCCGTCTATGATATCACCGGTCTTTAAGCCAAATCTTCTGATCTGACCGGGCGCAACGTAAACATCATCCGCACCGGGCAGGAAATTGTCGCATCTTATAAATCCGTATCCTTCGGGCATAACTTCGAGAATACCGTGAGCCGCTATTCCGCTGTCAAGCGCGGGATCGGGTTCTTCTGACTTGGCGGTCTGATCGGGTTGCGGGGCGGGCTTTTCGGCCTTTTCCATTTTCTCTATTTCGGGAGATTCTTCCGAGGGCTTATCCGCAGCTTTTTCCTCGAATTTTTCCGCAGTCTTTTCTGATGTCTTAGCAGACTTTTTGGCGATCTTTGCCGGCTTATCCGTTGTTTCCGCCGGTTTTTCCGCAGCCTTCTCCTTGGGCTCGGCAGGTGCGTTTTCCTTGTCTGCTACAGGCTTTCTGCCTCTTTTGGCAGGCTTGGAGGCTTCGCTTACTTCCGCGGTTTCCCCGCTCTTTTCGGCCTTCGCCGCTTCTTTTTCTTTTGCCGCAGCTTCCTGCTCATCCAAAGCGACCATAGCGTCAACTATCTCGTCCTTGCTCATGGTGGAATAGCCCTTGATCTTACGGATCTTGGCAATGGCTTTCAAATCCTTTAACGCAAGAGTATTATATTTTTCGCGCATTATTTCCTCCCTTTCATGCACTGTTATAATTCGGTAAAATTGGGATCAAAGTTTTCGAAGCTGCAAAAGCGCAACTTTAAAAAAGAAATGTTACGAACAACTTGAATATTTAAATATTTATGTATAAGATTATATAGTCTGTTCCCGTAATTGTAAAGAAAGATTTATTTGTTGGGGTGTCTTTGCCATGAACCAGGATCCGTTGACTTTATATAAACTCATAGTCATGTACATGTTAAACCGCGTGGCATTTCCCCTTACCCAGGCACAGGTTTTTGAATTTATACTCGACAGGGAATATACGAATTTCTTGAATCTTCAGCAGGCGATCTCGGAACTTGCTAACGCAGGACTTATAAACACCAAGTCTATCCGAAACCGCACTCACTTGGAGCTCACCGAAGAAGGCGTAAAAACGCTTGAATACTTTTCAAACAGGATAAGTCCCTCGATAAGGGAAGATATCAATACTTATTTCAAAGAAAACGAATTCGAACTCCGCAACGAAGTCTCGATCTACTCAAATTATTACAAATCCACTACGGGTGAGTACGAGACCGCACTTGTGATACGGGAAAAAGAAATCGAACTGCTAAACATCAAGTTATCGGTTCCCACAGAAGACATCGCTTCTTCGATATGCGATAAATGGGAAGCGAACTCTCAGGAGATTTACAGCCATATCGTTAAAAAACTGTTTTGACAAAGCATTTTAATCCGACAAAAGCCCGTCGATAACACATCCGTCGGTCTTACCGAGATCCCAGCCCATAAGTTTGGCTATGGTGGGGCCTTCATCCCAAAGGTGCATCGTTTCTATGCGGGCGCCTTTTTTGATGCCAAGACCTTCGGCGGCAAAGAATGTTACAAGATCGGGATCGGTCGGAAGACATCCGTGGATCCCGTACATTTTATAATTTTTGCTGTCATCAACAGCTTCCGAGCGTATTTCAAACTGCCCCAGGAAATAGTAACCGGGTTTGCTTTCTATCATTGCGATACAGTTTTCGTCGGCGCCCATTTTGGCGGCTTCTTCGGATGTAAAGACTTCCAAAACTCCCATTTCTTCGGTTTCTTTCATCTCATTTAACGCATCTGCCACCTTTTCGATGACTTCCGCGTCGGAAGCGTATTTTTCGTTTAAGTATATGTATGCCGAACCGTCGCAGGACTTTGCGACAGCCCTGTAATCAACGATCTTGCCGTCCTTTATGTCGATAAGGCCCTTATCCGCAAGGAACTTATTGGGATAAGATATCCTGTCTGCGTCTCTCTGGCAATGGTCGCCCAAAACGATAAGTGTCGTATCCTCCATGGGACGGGCCTTTGAAAGCCATTCTTTTAACATCCCGATCCTTTTATCATGTCTTTCAAGAGCCGCTCTTACCTTATCATTGTCGGCACCGGTCTTATGACGTGTCGTATCGACATCGGTTAAGTGGATGAGCATCATGTCGGGATCGTGTTCCTCGATCGTATAGCGCACCGATTCCATTACAAAATCGTCAAGCTCGGGCTGTGAGATACCGTTCCTGATATGTCCGAAACGTTTATTGAGTTTAAGAAGATATCCGGGAGTTCCGTTTAAAAGACATGCAACGATCTGGTTCTGGTATTTGCGTGTGACCAGGACCTCGGGAAGATTGTAATCTATCTTTGCGGCTCCCATTACGGGCCACAAAAGCGCTGCCACCGTATATCCGTGCTTTTTGGCTTCGTCAACGATGGTGTTGCCGTTTATGTATTTTCTTTTGTATAACCAGTCCGCAAACTCACGGTTGGGCTGAAGTTTCGTATTTGCGACTATCCCCGAGTTTTTGGGCATAAGACCTGAAACTATCGATGTATGAGCGGGGTAAGTAAGTGAGGGATATACGCTTTGGACATTGTCGCAGAAAGCACCGTTATTTACAACAGCGGAGAAATTGGGGAGCGAGAGCATATAGTCCATGTCGCGCTTTCCTACGGCATCAAGAGATACGATTATCAGTCTGTGTTTTTGCATTTGACGGCCCTTTCCTTTACTCGTTTTTATCATCCCGCGCTTCCTTGCGGATCCGCTTTAAATGTTCGGCGATCTTTACTTCATATCCGTTGCCGGTGGGGCGGTAAAATTCCCTGCCCGAAAGCTCATACGGAAGATATTGCTGTTCAACATAGTGATTTTTGTAGTCGTGAGCATATTTATAACCTACGCCGTGCCCGAGCTTGGCAGCGCCCTTGTAATGGGCATCCTGTAAATGAACGGGGATCGCAAGATTTCCCGTTTCCTCAACGGTCTTCATGGATTCTTCGAGCGCTACGGTGCAGGCGTTTGACTTGGGTGCGGAAGCGACATAAAGTGCCGCCTGCATAAGTATCAGCTGAGATTCGGGATATCCGACTCTTTCAACAGCCTGGGCTGCCGCAGTCGCGACAACTATAGCCTGCGGATCGGCATTTCCCACATCTTCGGATGCACATATCATGATACGTCTTGCTATGAACGTAACGCTTTCACCGGCATACATCATCTTGGAAAGATAATATGCCGTTGCATCGGGATCCGAGCCGCGCATGCTTTTTATAAAGGCTGAGATTGTATCGTAATGATTGTCACCGTTTTTATCAAACAAAACGGCACGTTTCTGAATGCACTCTTCGGCTACGGGAAGCGTGATATGTATCTTGCCGTCATCGCCTTTCGGTGTGGTCATAACGCCGAGTTCTATCGCATTTAAAGCCCGCCTTGCATCTCCTCCCGCGAGGTCTGCCAAAAAATCAAGGGCATCGTCGTCAATAACTGCATCGTACCCGCCGAGACCGTAATCCCGGTCCTTAAGAGCGCGTGATATGAGAGTTTTTATATCATCCTGTGACAGGAGCTTAAGTTCAAAGATCGCAGACCTTGAAAGCAAAGCTCCGTTTACTTCGAAATAAGGATTTTCGGTAGTTGCTCCGATAAGCACTATCGTTCCGTCCTCAACAAACGGAAGCAGATAGTCCTGCTGCCCCTTGTTGAAACGATGTATCTCGTCAATAAAGAGTATCGTCTTTTTGCCGTACATGCCAAGTTTTTCCTTGGCTGCGGCCACCACATCCTCCATATCCTTCTTGCCTGCGACCGTTGCGTTGATCTGGCAGAATTCCGATTTTGTGGTGTTTGCGATGACCTTGGCAAGAGTTGTCTTACCCGTACCGGGAGGTCCGTAAAATATAACACTCGATAATTTATCCGCTTTTATGGCGCGATAAAGCAGCTTATCCCGTCCGAGGATATGCTGCTGTCCGACTACTTCATCGATTGTCCGCGGGCGAAGACGCGCCGCAAGGGGAGACTCGGTTTCTTTTGCCTTGGCCTCCATCATCTGAAAAAGATCCATAAAACACCCAATGCCCGGCAGAAAACAGGTTCTGCCGGACACATCGTTATTTAGCCTTAAACTGGTTGATGTCGGGATTGTAGCGGTAACCGGCCTTGTCCATAAGGTTTAAAAGCGCGGCCTCGTCCTCATCCATGTCATCACACAAATCCATCAGACTCTTATATTGATCTCTTAACTTAAGATTCAAAAAACCTACTAAGATTTCGGGATCCTGCGGCAACATAATGATCCATCCTCCAATCCGATCTCGATCGTATCACCCTGTTCTGTCACATCTGATAATATCAGTTTTGCCAGTGCGGTTTCAACATATTTCTGAATATATCGTTTAAGAGGTCTTGCTCCGTATACGGGTTCGTATCCGTTGTGGGCAATGTATGAAAGGGCTTCATCGGTTACAGTGAGTTTAAGATCCCTGTCAGCAAGGCGCTTTGAAAGGTTCTTTATCTGAATATCTGCGATATTCTTGATATTATCCTCGGTAAGCGGCTTAAAGAAAACGATCTCATCAAGTCTGTTCAAAAACTCAGGTCTGAAGGATGACCTTAACATATCCATTACTTCGTTTTCGGCATCTTCGCTGATCTCGCCCTTTTCGTCTATACCGTCAAGCAGATACTGGGCGCCTATGTTGGAAGTCATGATAAGGATCGTGTTCTTAAAGTCAACGGTCCTGCCAAGAGAATCCGTTATACGGCCGTCGTCGAGTACCTGAAGCAAAATGTTGAATACATCGGGATGGGCCTTTTCGATCTCATCAAAGAGTACTACCGAATAAGGTTTTCTGCGCACCGCTTCGGTGAGCTGTCCGCCTTCTTCGTATCCCACATATCCGGGAGGCGCTCCGATAAGACGTGATACCGAGAATTTCTCCATATATTCACTCATATCGATACGCACCATATTGGTGTCGTCATCAAACAGTGCCTCGGCAAGGGCCTTTGAAAGCTCTGTCTTACCTACACCTGTAGGGCCAAGGAACAGGAATGAACCTATAGGTCTGTTGGGATCCTTGATACCGGCACGCGATCTTATGATTGCTTCGGTTACCTTGGTAACACCTTCATCCTGGCCCACGACACGTTTATGAAGTTCCGTGTCAAGTTTGAGTATCTTGTTACGTTCCGACTCGTTTAATTTGCTGAGCGGTATACCTGTCCAGCGGGATACGATCTTGGTGATCTCATCATCGCTTACCGCCTCGTGAACGAGCGAATTACCGCGTTTTTCGTTTTCGGCTTCCAGTCTTTCAAGTTCTTTTAAAAGGCCGGGCAGTACTTCATACTGAAGCTTACCGACTTCGTCGTATTTACCTTCACGGGTAGCGATGTCGATCTTTCCGCGCACTTCTTCGATCTCATCACGGATCTTGGCAGGTCTTTCGACACTTATCTTTTCATTTTCCCATTGCGACATCTGGGCATTAAGTTTTTCTTTTTCTTCTGCAAGCTCTTTTCTTAAGGTTTCCAGACGCTCAAGGCTTAAGCGGTCGGTTTCTTTTTTAAGAGCCGCTTCCTCGATCTCGAGCTGCATGACACGGCGCTTTAACTCATCGATCTCAACGGGCATGGAATTCATCTCGGTCTTGATAAGAGCACAGGCCTCATCCACAAGGTCGATGGCCTTGTCGGGCAGGAACCTATCCGAAATATATCTGTCCGAAAGAGTCGCTGCCGCCACAAGTGCATTGTCAAGTATCTTGACATGGTGGAAGTTCTCGTATCTTTCCTTAAGACCCCTTAATATCGAGATCGTATCCTCTACTGTGGGCTCGTTGACATATACGGGCTGGAAACGACGCTCGAGGGCGGCATCCTTTTCGATATATTCACGATATTCGTCAAGAGTTGTCGCACCTATACAGTGAAGCTCACCTCTTGCAAGCATGGGCTTTAACATGTTGCCCGCGTCAAGCGCACCGTCGGTCTTACCGGCTCCCACTATCGTATGAAGCTCATCGATAAAAAGAATGATCTCGCCGTTCGATTTTCTGATCTCTTCGAGGACGGCTTTCAAACGCTCCTCGAATTCACCTCTGTATTTGGCGCCGGCGATCAGCGATCCGATCTCAAGCGAGAACAGTTTCTTGTCCTTAAGCCCGTCGGGCACATCGCCGCTTACTATACGTCTTGCAAGTCCTTCCACGACCGCCGTTTTACCTACACCGGGTTCACCTATGAGAACAGGGTTATTCTTGGTCTTACGCGAAAGGATCTGTATGATGTTACGTATCTCCTGGTCCCTTCCTATCACGGGATCGAGCTTATTGTTACGTGCATCCTCCACAAGGTCTCTGCCGTATTTGTTGAGCGTATCGTATGTGCTCTCGGGATTGTCGCTCGTAACACGCTGATTGCCCCTGACCGATGAGAGTGCCTTTAAGAAACGGTCTCTTGTGATACCGTATTCATCCATGATCTTTTTGTATGAAGGACTCTCATGCTTGAGCATCGAAAGAAACAGATGCTCTACCGATACATAATCGTCACCCATCGCCTTGGCTTCGTCCTCGGCAAACGTAAGCGCTTTGTTAAGATATTCGCCTACCACGGGCTGTCCGCCGGAAACTTTGGTCTTACGTGAAAGTTCGGTGTTGACCCTGTCGATGAAATGATCGGTGTTGATGCCCATCTTTTCTATAAGGTTAAAGATCAGGCTGTCTTCTATCCTCAAAAGTCCCATCAGGAGATGTTCTTCGGTAAGTTCCTGGTTGCCGAATTCCATAGCGATCTTTTCGCATTCCTGTATGGCTTCTGTTGATTTCTGTGTAAATCTTGATATGTTCATGCGCTCACCTCCCCGCATTGTGTTCTATGTATACTATAACACCTGAGAGATCAAAAACAATAAACAAATCATAAACAAAAGTAAAAAAAGTATTCATATTGCATGCGCCAGGGGTTTATGATACTATGCCTATACAAAGCAATCGCAGTCGCCCCCAAGGCTGCGTCAAAGGATTCTTTTGGTCGGATTCCCGACAACGGAGACTTTCTACTCCGAAAATTCCTGCTTTACAACTAAATATATTTAAGCAGGAGCAGATTGCCAACTCCTGCGGAAAGGAGTTTAAATG
>Ga0310691_10002999_pt1 | contig 21016 bp, 14 predicted proteins | sample 176DNAGHGlowgp2_FD_203887 | JGI IMG/M metagenome (GOLD analysis project Ga0310691, IMG submission 203887) | Sheep rumen microbial communities from Palmerston North, Manawatu-Wanganui, New Zealand - 1766 DNA GHGlow gp2 (v2) (version 2) | ecosystem: Host-associated > Mammals > Digestive system >...
CCACAAACTGCTTGACATAGATCATGGTCGGCTTTCCCTGCCCCTGCTTTCTACGCTCGATCAGGCCGATGCCCTTGCTGGTGTCCAGCTCGGCCAGCAGCTTTCCGGCCTTGCCGTGGCCGCAGCACAAGTCCTCCATGATTTCCTCGACCGTGTAGTAGATGTACACACGGCCCTGATCGTCATACCACTCGTTTTGCGCGGAAAGGCCCATGCGGTCAAGCAAGAGACCGTACAGGAGCTTTGCCTCCGTGGACAGGTGGCGGAACTCACTGCCGGTCACAAGACGGCGCGGGATGCGGTAAAAAGAAAAGGCTTCGGACTGACCGCCGTAGAAATACTCAAAGCTCATTTAGCGTCCTCCATTCTTTCACAGAACACCAGGTATCTGTATCGCCCGCCGGTATTGGGCGGATGACAGGTCAAAAGGGTAATCATATCCCTGCCGGGACGGATCAGGATCGCGTTTACATCATTGGGGGCAATAATCTGAGTCTCTGTTACCTGATAGCGAAGCGTTCCCCAAATGTTGGTGATCGTTACCTCGTCGCCCTCTTCCAGCTTATCAATGTCCAGGAAATAGGGGTATCCGTTCCAGCCTCGGTGTCCGGCAATGACGGAATTGCTGTAATCGCCGCCGATGGGGATGCTGGTCTGGGACAGCACCGCTGCGCCAGCCGCCATGTTCGCCTCACTCGCGCCCAAAAACAGGGGCATTTCCAGATCCAGCTTCGGGATGGAGATAACTCCAAACTTTTCATCCGGCAGACCGTAGTCGGTCAGCGTGAACTCGGACAGCTCATAGGCGCTTTTGCAGTTCAAATCACGCTGCTTGTAGGTGTAGAGCCGCATATTGTAGTGGCGCATATCGTCCAGCAGCTCCGCATAAGGAACCGGCACCTGTTGTTCCTCAGAGACCTTTTGTATCGTTTCCCGGACTTCCCAATAGTGGCTGACCTCTTTCCTGATCTCTATATCTTTTTCCCAGCGAAATACCCAGGGCCTGACAGCAAGCGCCGCGCCGGCAGTAGCAAGACAAAGAAGCAGTACCATGACAGCAAGCCGGACTTTATCGTTTTTCATGCTTTCCTCGCTTTCTTTCCGGCAGCTTTGGTTTGGGAATAGTGAAATGCTTTTTCGCAGTACGCGGCTCCCATATACGTTGATGCGTTGAGAAATGCGTTTCACGGTGAAACGCATTTTGTCGATTTGGGGTAAAGAATCTCCTGCTGTTGTAAAGCCCTATCGCGGCGGCTCCGGCTGTGATGCCGGTGACCGCAAGCAGGCCGTAGCCGAGACCGCGCTCGTATGCCTCGTCCCATGTGGATTCCTCCAGCGGGGTAAATTCAGCGTCCTCAATAACGGCCTCCGCTTCCTCGTACTCGATGCGCTCCCCGCGCACCAAAAGCCGGTGCGTGTTGACGGCAAAGGGCGTACAGGTCACAAGCGTACAGAAATCACGCCCCGGCTCAATGAGCAGCTTTTCGGAATCCTCCGGGAGTACCGTATTGATCTCCACCACCTTATAGGCCAGCGTCTGGCCGAGGATACGGAGAAAGAAAATGTCTCCCTGTTTCAACAAGTCCAGATCGGAAAACATCTTTTGTCCTGCAAGGCCGCTGTGTCCCGTCAGTACACAATGGGTATTCAAACCGCCTACGGGGAGCGAAGAGCCGAGAAGGTGTCCCACGCCCCGGTCAAGCGTTGTCTCGTCCGTTCCGTGGTAGATCGGGAGCTTAACGGATATAACGGGGACTTCCACATAGCCCATGAGTCCGTCGCCCTGCACGTTCAAAAGCTCGTCGTAGATCTCGTAGGCGCTTGCAAGCGCCTCCTTGGAAAAGGCTGCTCCTGTGGCTGTCTGGAGGGTGCCGTTGTATCTCTGCGCCCGGTCGCGCAGCTCCTGCAGCTCGGTGTCATAGAGGGTTTCAATGCGTTCCGTGTACTGCGTTTCGATCAGGCTTGCGTTTTTCTCCGCAAGCCTGTTTGCTATCAGGGGATAAAGGATCACGACGAGGGAAATGACAAGAAATGCTGCCAGAAGTGTAATTTTCATTTTCTTCATCCGTCCTCTTTTCGAGACAGGAGGGCGGTATTCCCGCCCTCCCGCGTAATCAGTAGTCCACTCGTTTCCTCGCAATAACAATGATTCCCACGACGCACAGGGTCAGAACCGTAAAGCCGATCACCGGGTACATCCATGTACCCCGGCTGCCGGTCTGCGGCAGATCAAAGCCCTTGGTATTGATGACATTGAAAGGCGCAAGCGCGGAAACAGAACCATTGTCCGACAGCATGGAAACGTCGTTGCCGTCCACGGTGGCGGAGGCGGTCAGCAGCTTGTGTTCCAGATGGCGCTGGGGCATATTGTGGAACATCCCGGCGGGGACGCTTGCAAAACGGGGATCGTTCTGGACGAGGCCGAGCGTGTCCGTGCCGTAGATGGGACAGGCGTTCGCGCTCTCTGCCTTGGAGATAATGACCTTGACGCCCTGCTTGAGCAGCGTGTAGGCTTTATCCGTCTGAATCTCCTTGATGGTGTAGGCGTCGTCCTCCAGACCCTTGATGACCAGCTTGCCCGCCGTGGTGGGTACAAACTGCGTGGCCTGCTCCGCGGCCTCCACATGACCGGTCACATACCAGACACCTTCGGCAGCATTGAGAGCGGCGGTCAGGAAGTAATTGTCCGTATCATTGTGGGCAACAAACTTGACCTGGGAGAAGTCGCCGTTCCCGGAGGAAAACTGCTTCGTCACATCCACGCCGTAAGAATAAACGTGGCAATCGTCCACAAGGGTATCGTAATAGTCCGTATTGCTGCGCTTCCACGTCAGGACAACCGCGTTGTCGTTGCCGCTATTGCCGTAGGTCACGGTATTGTCCATGTTGAGCTTGGCCTTGTAGGTGATGCGCACGGTGCAGCCGCTGTACCCGCTGTTGACCATGTTCGGGCCGTTGTAGACCGTGGGGCTGGTGTTGATCTCGGACAGGCCGGAGGCGGTCATGGCAATGCTCATAATGCTGTTGCCGTCCTTGGCAGTATAGGACACAGTGAACTTGCCGTCAGCCTCAGACCATTCGGCAATCTTATCCGTACAAGCGGAATCCTTATAGAAAGCCAGCTTCACATCGCCCTTGGCGTAAGTGATGCCTTTACTCAGCGTGTCGGTAAAACCGTACTCGGTCAGATAGGACGCAGCCGAGGTAATGCTGGGCATGGTGGAAATGATCTGGTATTCCAGCGTGTCATTGCTGGAAGCTGAGGCGGTGTGCGCGTAACCATCAGAAATGTTGTCCAGACTTCCGGCGTCGGCTCCGGTGTCGATCCTGGCCTCGCGCACGGTCTTTTCGACAGACGGGATGCCCGTGGCGTTCTTGGGGTACAGCACCGGGTCATAGATCCATTCGCTGCCGTTTACAACATTGGTCATGGGCAGGGAGATCAGGAATGGCGCAGTGGTTTCCGTGACCATTTCGGGGACGCGGGTTTCGACCACAAGGTACAGGCCGAGGGGCAGACCGGACACGGCGCTGTGTCCGTAGGCGTCCGTTTCGGGCATGGCACTGCCGCCCGCAAACTGGACAAACCTTTCGGCGGCGTTGCGCGTCGCCGTGCCGTTGGTGTTCAGCGCGTTCTTGAGGCCGCCGATCAGCACGTCGGAGGTGTAGTAGTAAATGGTCTTGCCGCCCTCGGTCTTGTCCGCCGGGGCGAAGCGGTCATTGGCGGTGACGCCGAGGACATTCAGAAAAGCGGCGTTCAGCTCGCTGTTTTCAATGCCGTACAGCAGCTCAACACGGTTCGTATTGTCCTCGGTCTTGGTGTAGGCCAGAATATCTGCCAGCTTGACATAGGTAAATTCCACACCGCGTACAGCGTAGCCGTATGCGCCGCCGTTCGCGTTCAGCGTCGAGACGCGGGCGGGATTGCCCAGAATGGCCTCCACGCCGCTTTCGTCCCGGATGCCGGTGCTGACATAGGAGCTGTCCCAAACACCGTCTTTCTCCGCGCCGGTCACATCGTACTTGTACAGGCTGATGGAGCCGGTGCGCGTCGTGTCGATCAGCGCCGGATCAGCGGCGGCAAAGGCAGGAATGGAAAAGCTGCCGACCATGACAAGGGCCAGCAGCAGAGAAAAGAGTTTTTTCAAGATTCGCAGTCTTCCTTTCTTTTAAGATAGATGATGAGGGGTATAGCGCAAATGGGCATAAAAAGAGGCAGCAGGTCAAAGCCTCTGCCGCCGGTTTCGGGGAGCCGGTATGTGGGATCGTCTGTTGCGGTGACATACAGGGAATAACAGTATGTCTTGCCGTCCACGGTTTCCGAGTCCTCAATATTGGTTTTCTGCGTTTCGATGGGTAGTGTGCCTTTGTAGAGTTCGGTTCCGATCAGGGAATAGCCAGCCGGGGCCTTGGTTTCGGTCAGGCGGTAGAGAATCGTGCTGTCCGCCCGGAGGCCGGTAAAGCTGACGCTGCCAGTACTGTCGGTGGTAAGCTGTCCGGCGTTGAGCGCGGTGCTGGTGCAGCCGCCCGCCGTGACGTTCTCGCCGCTGCGGTTTGTGACGGGGGTCCAGGTCGTGCCGTTATTTGTGGAGTATTCCAAAAGGAAGGATGCTCCGGCGAGGGGCTTGCCTTTCTCGTCCTGCTTCTTTACCTCCAGCGTTCCCGGCCTGCGAAGATCTGTCACGGTCTGGGTGCCGTTTTCGGTGGGAACGGTCACGGTATACGCCCTTTCATCCACTGTGTAGCCCTTTGGGGCGGTGATCTCCTGTACCCGGTAATTGCCGTAGAGCAGGTTTTCAAAGACAATTTCACCGTTTTCATCGGCGGTGCCTTCGGCCAGCTTCTTGCCGCTTTCGTCCAAAAGGCGATACACGGCTCCGGCAAGGGCCTTGTTCTCATAGGCGTCTTTCTTGATGAGCTTCAGGCTTCCACGGCTTGGGGTGTTCTTGACACTGATCTCCACGGTCTTGCCGTGTTCGGTCAGCTCCACGGGAATCGGGGTAGAATCCAGCACATAGCCTTCCGGCGCTTCTGTCTCGGTCAGTTCATACTGGCCGAGGGCCATTCCGGTAAAGGTAATCTTGCCCTCCGTGCCGGTAACTGCTTCGGAAATGAGCCTGCCCGTGGAATCCATCAGCTTGAAGTGGACGCCAGCAAGGGGCTTATTTGTCTCTGCATCGGTTTTGAGGATGGAGATATTACCGACTGCGCGGGTGTTGGTGATCGTCTTGCTCACGGTCTGCCCGGCGTTCGTGACCTCAACGGTGATCGGCGTGGAATCCAGAATGTAGCCAGTCGGTGCCGCTGTTTCGGTCAGCTTATAGGTGCCGAGGGGAAGGCCGGTGAAGATGAGCTTGCCGTCCGCTGCGGTGTCGCCCTCCTTGATGAGCTTGCCCGTGGAATCTGTCAGCTTGAAATGCGCTCCCGCAAGCGGGCTGCTTGTCTCCGCGTCGGTTTTGAGGATTGCAATACCGCCGGTTTGCTTGGCATTGGTGATCGTCTTGCTCACAGTCTGCCCGGCGTTCGTGACTTCAACGGTAATCGGGGTGGAGTCAAGGACATAACCAGCCGGGGCCGCTGTTTCGGTCAGCTTGTAGGTGCCAAGAGGAAGGCCGGTAAAGATGATCTTTCCGTCCGCTGCGGTGTCGCCCTCTTTGATGAGCTTGCCGGTGGAATCCGTCAGCTTGAAATGCGCTCCCGTAAGAGGCTTGCTCGTTTCAGCATCAGTCTTGAGGATAGCAATACCGCCGGTCTGCTGGCTGTTGGTGATCTCTTTTGTTACCACATCGCCGTCATTCACTAACTCGATGGAAAACGGGGTTTTGTCCAGCACATAGCCGGTCAGCGTCGCGGTTTCCTTGAGGATATACTTGCCAACGGGTAGCATGGTGAAAAGCAGCTTGCCGTCCGTCCCGGTGTTGCCCTCGTCGATCAGGTTGCCGGACTCGTCCGTCAGCTTGAAGTGGACGCCCGCAAGCGGAGCGCCGTTCTCGTCACTCTTGATTACACGGACATGACCGTGGGCCTTGTAGTTGGTGAATGTGTGTTCGTCAACTGCGGTATGAAAGCCGACCCGAGCCGCCATAAGGTTATGGTTCGGTACATATCCGGGAAGCTCTGAGGTTTCGGCATACCAGTAATCCCCGATGGGGAGATTGTCAAAGACTACAACGCCGTTTTCGTCCGTCGTGCCGGTCTTGATTTCGTGCTTGTCCGCATCGTAGAGCGTGAACACCACGCCGCTCAAAAGCTCTCCGTCGCTGTTCTTCTTCGTGAGCTTGATACTGCCTCTGGCGGGCTTGTTGGTGTAGCTTAACGTGACGACCTTTCCGTTTCCGTCGAGATAGACCAGTTCAATGCTGCCCTGCGGGACATATCCGGGAGGTGCCTGCGTTTCCTGACAGTAATACGGGCCGAGCGTCAGTCCCGAAAAGGCCACAACGCCGGATTCATCCGTCGTTCCCTTGGTGACCTCGCGCATGTGATCATCAAGGATGGTAAACTCTGCGCCTTGCAGCGGTTGGCCGGTTTCGGAATCTGTTTTGAGAATCTTGATGGTGCCAGCGGATTTGTAGTTTACGACAGTCTTAGTGATGACCTGGCCGTTCTCCGTAATGCTGATGGGGTACTTGGTATCGTCCAGAGCGAAGCCGGGGATTGCAAAGGTTTCCTGATAGAAATAGTTGCCCAGCGGGAGATCGGAGAATACCAGGACGCCGCTGCTGTCAGTGCTGCCGCTTGTGATCCGGTTGCCGTCACTGTCGAGCAGTTGGAAGCCGGTGCTTGCAATCGGGTTGCCGTTTTCATCGGTCTTGACGAGCTTCAAGCTGCCCTTGGCCGGGATGCGCTCGTTTGTGACGGTTTTCTGCACAAGCAAGCTGCTCGTTGTGATGGATACGGCGTACTGTGTGGTGTCCGGGACATATCCGGGGAGCGCGCTGGTTTCAGCATAGTAGTAATTGCCGGGGGCTAGATCGCTGAATGATACGACGCCGGAGCTGTCCGTGGTCTTGGTGCTGATGGCGCGTTTGGAAGCATCGTACAGAGTAAAGCCAACACCGGAAAGCGGGTTGCCGCTGTCGTCCGTCTTGGTGATCTGCAAGCTGCCTTTCTGCGGGGTGTTGGTCATGGTCTTTTTCACGACCTGCCCGTTGGAGGAAATGGAGACCGGGTACTGCGTGGAATCCAGCACATAACCAGGCAAGGCGCTCGTTTCGGCGTAATAGTAATTACCGAGGTCAAGATCGGAGAACGTGACAATACCGCTTCTGTCCGTGGTCTTGGTGCTGATGGCACGCTTGGAAGCATCGTACAGGGTGAAGCTCACGCCGGAAAGCGGGTTGCCGCTGTCGTCCGTCTTGGTGATCTGCAAGCTGCCTTTCTGCGGCTGCACGGTCGCGCTGGGCGTTTTCACCGTGAGGAAGCCTCTCACAAAAACGTCCTGAGACCCGTCCAGCGTGCTTGTGACGATTCTTTGCTGGTTGTAGACGGAAGGCGCCCAGAAGAACAGCTTTGCGGTGGGCAGGTGATCCATCCCGTAGGCGCACAGCGTATAGCTGCCGTTGGCATAGGCAACAGGAATTTTGATCGTCAGCGTTTCCTGATCCGCGCCGGTATGTCCGAGAATCTGCTTGCCCTCCGGCATATCGTCCATGAGGTCATAAGTGCCGTTGATCCCGTTGGTGAGTGTGACGCTGCCGGTGAAATAGTCTCCCTCCTGGGTGAGCGTAATCTCCGATGGGCTAAATGTCAGGCTTCCGGCACCGCCGGTAGACACATTTCCGGACCGGGCCATTTGCAGCAAGCTGAGCGACCAATAGAAAAGATCTTCATAGCCGGGCCTGCCTCTGATCCAGTCGCCGTTGACATTGAGGTTGAGGTACTGCGGCATCCCGTCCGCGTAGTTCTCTGCAAGGAAAAATCTGATGGCGTTTGCTGTCGCGTATCTGGCTTCCAGATCAGAAAAGCCGCCGTTGTCCGCGGGGTAGCCGTGGGTGAGAATCGCCTTGAGGCCGGTCAAAACATACTCGTCGTACACATACTCGCCGTCGATGGAGGAGTAGGCTGCGTTATACGGGTTATCTTTGCTGGTTTGCAGGCAGTAGGCCACTTGACCGTCAGAAGTAGCGTGTCCGGGCGTCTGGAGATCGACCCAGACCCCGGAAGTGTTGTACGTCTGGAAATATGAGTACATGGTGCCTGTGGTAATAACCGCCGAGTCCGCATAGGCGGTCAAGGAAAAGGCTGCGCAGAACATGAGCATAACGCAGAGCAGCACAGCGATGCTTCTGCGCCATTTTGTTTTGAGAATTGGCAATCGCCTCCTGTATAATAGTTTTTGGGGAAAAGAGAGATTAGCGGACGGCACCACCTCCTTCCCCCGGCGGATTGCCCTTGCTGATGGCGGTCATGCGGCCGGGAGTAAAGGGACACTCGGCAAACTTACAGTACCGATCCTTACGATACGGTCGGTGCCAGCGGCAGCTTCGGCACTCCGGGTGTGGGCCGTTCTTGCCGCTGTCATAGTGGTCTGAGCCGGGTGTTCCTCGCATGAGACTTTCAAAAGCCCTATGATCGCCATTGGTAAAATACATGGCATCCCTCCCTTCAAAGGTCAAAAAATGGGCTTCGCGGTATATATAAAAAATCCGTTTCACGGTGAAACGGATTTTGGATAAAGGTAGTGTTATCTTCACAATCTATGTGAAGTGATAATTCTCTTTTTTTCAAATATTCTTGTTATCAATAAAGCAAGAGGCAAACCATTAAGATCTGCCTCTTACCTTAAGCCATTTTTATTATAATAATTAATGTGAAGAAATACTATTACAATATTCTATATATAGTTCGTTTTTCTTTTGCACAGCGTTTTGAGAAATATTTGCCCAGTTTAGGCCAAATTGATCTAACTTGTGAACATTCAGCTTTAATTGCTTAAGATCCTTATCATCCTCATATATTACCCCTATCTTAAACAAAAAATCATAAACGCTTTGTTTGAATGGGCTACCGCCAATTGCTATGTTCTGAATAAATTCTCTGTGTTTTCCTGGCGCGTCTTTACCGTGCTTTCGAAAGTGCTTTAATATTGTTTTTACTGCATTCTCAAAACGGGTTTCATCAAGCGCAGAATCATCATCAAATGAGTAGGAGTATCTTCTAAGTTTAAACCATGAATTGATATCCGGAGTTGATATTTTTAATCTATTATCATCTGCGCGGATTTCAAATTTCGCGTTAGGGCACTGTGAGGTATCAATGTTTTCTGAGCAGAAAATAAATGTCTCACCTGGATTCTCCGCAGCTAAAAAAGTAACTGGAGAACGCAGAATAAGCGATTTACATTTTATTGTTGAATTACAAATGAGAGCATCTTCACGTTTATCTCCGAGAATAACATTGTTTTCAATATCAATATAGGCATTATTCACCTGCGTAACGTATAACTGATTAGTAGTTGATGGCATACAGAATTCATGCTGTACACTATTTCCACGCCTCGAATGAAGTAATAAAACAAAATCGCAAAAGATATTGTCATCTACTTCCTCAACAGAGAATGATGTAATACTATCTGCAACTTCTTTAGATTTGAATGCATCATAGAGAAATGGAAAATGATTTGGTTGGATTGTTCCGCTACAAAAGTATTCATAAAAATCGAAAAACAATTGCGAAGGGAAACGAACACTTTGCTTATGAGTATTAAAGTATTCTCTAGCAATAGCTTCTTGATTATCAATAGTCATAAGTCTTGCTAAGGCATAATCTCTAAATGCTGGTCCTGTATAATCAGTTACAGTTTCTCCATTAAAAGAAAAATTTCGAATAAACGGATGATTTGATAGAAACATATCTATCATATCATAGTATTCATTTTCCAGCTCTCTTGGCAAATTAACTTTATATACTTCGTGATCAATTTCTCCGAAAATTATATAATCCGAAATTCGTACTATTTGCTCTTCAAATGAGTATACGTCATCCCATCTATCGAACTCTGGGTATTCTTTTTCACAGCGAGTAATGAATCCTTTTACAACTTTTTCACGTTCGCGCTCGAGTAAATGATTCATAATACCTGAAAATATTTCTGTGCTGTTATCAACAGAGTTTATTCGTTGTAAATAACGAAGCATGTTTTCTTCTTCATCGTATGAAATAGCCAAAGCTTGAAGGACAGGGGCATATCCGAGAAAAGAATGGACTGTTTCTTGATCGTTTGCTAACAGTCGTCTAATCTGCAAAAACTGCGCATCTATGCATTCAATTACAGCCTTAGTCACCTCTTGATGTTTCAATATTTCTGCTCTCACGAACTCTTTCGCATTTGTCTCTTCAAAAAAGCCAATTTCATATTGAGATATCGGCAACGCTGTTTCGGGTTTAGAATAGTATTCGTTGACAAAGTGCGCTGTTTCTGTTCTCGCGCATAAAACTATACACGGACATAAAGCATCTTTAACCATATTACGAAGATCAAAAAGTAGCGTTTCTAATGCAACACGTCCGGAAATCATTTCTGCTTCATCTAAAGCATCAATTACAAGAAATGCTTCTCCAGTAGATAATCCTTCTGTAAACTGTGAAAAAATTTTTGTTCCAAGAGATTCGACAAGCATGCCAGAAAGGCTATGATTTGCAATACGGTCTTCTGCTAAATCCCATTTAAGTGCTCTCTTTGAGTAAGCAACGTAATCTGCCAATGCAGACTTACCAGTAGCCCCTGGAGCTGAAAAGAGAATTATCTTGTTTTTTCTCTGGATCGAAATTTGTGTAACTGATGGTTTGATATAAGATGGTGCTTGCAGAATTGTAGAAACAGATTTTGGATGTCCATCGATTAAAGACAATGTTTTACCGGTACCCATTCCATCCAATACGACATCTAATAACACTTTTTTCCCTCCGTTCTTTTGTATTTCTACAATTCTATTGTATAACCAATATGTAATCATGTCAATCCTCCGCCCGCTTGTTGAAATAATGATAGTGCTTTTTATTTAAGAAAACTGTCATTTTATTGATGCCCATTCTATCTATACGAGCATTGTTTGTGTTTGCAGGGTTTGATCGTGGGAAATGCGATTGAGGTTAACTCCTTCTTATTATTTTGATAGAGTGCTTGATATTAATATAAGGGCGCTTCATATTTGACCAACAGTTCGCAATGCGTGTCACTTTGAATCGTGATTTAGCGGATTAGAATAGTTCTTTAATTTCACGAAATTATTGAAAAGATGGAGGCTTGTCCATGAACTGTTGAACAAGCCTCTCTCTTGAATTGTCATATTAGCTTTTTCGATGGCGCTGCTTATTTTAGTAAGGTTATACATCATTTCTACACACGCTGGTATTCAGGTGTTTTCGACTTATGTACATTTTTCTGCCACTCATAGAGTGATGAATCACTCACTTTTGTGTTGAGTGGTGTATTGTAGCACACATTTTTTCGATTTTTAGGGTAAAAACAAGCATTTTGCCATCATTATTATATGGTTTTCCGGGATATTTAATGCTTTTTTCTTTGACTGTGTTCTGCTAACACCCAAGCTTAGGTCATGAGAATCACCTTATCCGCGTATTTTCCATGGGCGGCGTAGTCGTGGGCGGTGTACAGAAGGCCCTCCTGGTCGGCGCTTTCCTTGGGGGCGATGGCGGTGGAGACCGGGCAGCCCAGCGGGTGCAGGCGTTCGGCCGCCCTCTTTACGAACTGGCTGTAGCTGTCGCGGTCGAAGGGGTAAATGTACTCGAAGTTGATGTTCAGGCCGTAGTAGTCCTTTTCGCGGATGAGGGAGACGATGTTGTCCAGAAGCTTTGCCTGCACGCCCTCATTGGTGAGCACCGCATGGGCAAGGTCAGAATTGAAGCCGCCCGTCTCCCCGAGGTTCGTGATGGTCAAGAGCGGCGCGGTCTGGCCCTCATAGGCCGCGCGGATGAGCCGCTCGTCCGGGATGGGGCGCAGTTCCCCCTCGGCGGTGACGCTGTGGGAGAAGGGGCAGAGGGTGGTGAAGTACGGCATGATCTCATTCAGCACCGCGTCGGGCACCGTGGGGTAGACATAGGCGTTGACTTCGATCTGCTCGCGCACGTCCTCGCTTTGTCCGGGGACGACGAGGCTTTGCCCGATCACAAGGCGGGAGGGGTCCGCGATCTGGTTAAGGCGCACAAGCTCTTCCACGCTGGTACCGAACTTTCGCGCAAGGGCGTAGAGACTGTCCCCCGCTTTGACAACAGTAATCTGCATAAACAAGAAAGCTCCTTTCCGAAACAGGCTGGTATCAGTCTATTCCGGGAAGGAGCGATTTTTTCTTGTTCTGCCTTTATCCGATGGGCCGGAAGGTCACATACACCACGGCGTCCATGGCGGGCATGGAGAAATTGCGGGACTCCGTGATGTCGCAGCTTGCCGAGCCGTCGTTGAGGCTCCAGATGATTTTGTCCGGCTCACAGCCGGGATCGGGGCGCACACGATCAGCCGTCCGCCTCGCCGAAATCGCCCGTGGCCGGGACACTGTTCCAATCCGTGAAACCATTGCCGTCCGGGTCATAGATCACGTTTCCGCCGCCGATATCGTCGGGATCATCGTCGTCATCCCAGAGCGGCCAGCCGCAATAGGGGCAGTAGTCCATCCGGGTGACAGGCAGCTCCGCGCCGCAGTGCGGGCAGTACATCACACCCACGATGGGGCCGGAAGGATCGTCCGAACCGTAAATATCCACATGGGTGATGTTTTCCGCGCTGGGGGAACCGGTATAGTACACCACACAGGGCGCACCGCTGTAGAAAGTGCCGGACACGCTGCAAAGCCAGGCATCCACATAGACCTGGCTGCCGTTGGCAAGGTCGATGGCGTAACCGCCGCCGCCCTCATAGGCATTGCCGTCCATGGAGCCGGGCGTGGGCTGGCTGCCGTAGACATGGCAGTAGGTCACGTTCTGTCCGTCCCAGTAGAGGGAGGCGTAAGCGCCCACATAGAGATCGCCGTCAATGTCGCAGATGCCGCGGGAGATGGTGGTGGTGACGGTGTTTTCCACGTCGATGGTGACGCTGCTGTCACTGTAGTCGGTGACCGTGCCGTCATAATCGCCGGCGGGCGGGGTCTGCCGGGCGCTCACGTACAGCCAGGCGGTGGCGGTGCGGGCGGTCTGGCCCATGTAGTAGAAGGTGCAATAGGCGCCCCAGCCGTTCATGGCGGTCGTGACATTCGCCACGGAGAGGCTGGTGCTGTTCTGGCCGCTGACCGTGCCCCACATGCTCTGCATGGTCTGGGCGGGATACTCACGGCCGTCCGGCGCGATGAAGGTCCAGCTCAGGGACTCATAGGCGCTGGCCGCAGCGACGAAGTACGCCGTCTCGCCCTCGGTGTGGTTTTCGTTGGTGGGGTTCTTGGTGACGGTCAGATAGACCTGGGCCTGCGGCGTGGGCGCGGGGGTGGGACTTGCGGACAGGGCCGCGGGCTGCGGCACGGGGAAGTCCTCGCTCGGCGCCTTCCGGCCCATAAAGACCTGATAGCTGTCGGCGAGCTTTGCGGGATCCGCAGCCTTGTCGGCGGTGAGCCACTCAAAGTTCGTGCTGCTGCGCGCGGTGCCCGCCAGGGCGTCATGCCCGGCGGCGTTGTACTGCTCGGGCGTGATGGCCGCGCCGTTTGCATCCGTATGCGTCACGTCGCGGCTGCCGTTCGTCACCACGGTATGCTCGGTGGCATAGGCGACATAGCCGATGGTGCCGTCCTTGAGGGTGACGGCGGTCTTGACGGTGTAGACCTCGGTATCGGAGAGGACCACATGGTCATAGAACAGGTAATGCCAGGCACCCGCGGCGGCACTGAAATAGGTGTCGGACGCGTCGGTGAGGATGTCGGGGAAGGATTCCCCCGCGTCCTTGGCAAGGGCGCACTCGGCGAGCGCGCTGCGGTCGGCGCTGACTTCCCAGACATGCAGGTTGGTCGCGCGGCTCTGCGGGTGCTGGGACGCCGCGATGAGCTCAAGCCTTCCGTTGTGGTCAAGGTCGGTCACGGTGTAGTACCAGACGGTCTCGCCGTCAGGCTGTTTGAGGCCCGAAAAGGCGGATTCGATGAGGGCAAGCTGCCCGTCCTCGTCGGCCTGATTTGCGTCGGCGCTCTGGGTCTCGTCCGCGAACGCCGCCGTGCCGCCCATCACCGCCGCGCCGAGCAGCACGGTCAGCGTGAGCAGCAGCGCCAGCAGATGTCTTGCTCCGGTGGAAAACATTTCTTTTCCCTCCTGTCTTGTGGATGATTATACATGGGGTAACGTGTAATTATATTATACACCGGGCAGGCGGAATTGCAACAGAATATCCGGCTTTCGGTCGGTTTTTTTGCCTTTGTGTGAACAGACTGCGAATTCTTGCCGCTTTGTTTGCACAAGACAAAAGCGCGTGGTATAATACCTTCAAATATTTCTGATTTCGGAGGCTATTATGGACGTAAGCAGAATCCCCGAACGAAACGAAATCCCCGTGGAATACACCTGGGATCTGACGGAGCTTTTTCCCGGCGACGAGGCCTGGGCAGCCGAGCGCGCCGCGCTTCTGGAGATGCCCGGAAAGATCGAGGCTTTCGCCGGGACCCTGGGCGAGAGACCGGGCAGGCTTCTCGACTGGCTCAAGCTCTCGGATGAGCTCGGCGTGCGCATCGAAAAGCTCATGGGCTACGCAAACTGCAAGGGCGACCAGGACACCGCCGACAGCTTTTACCAGGACATGCGCAGCAAGGCCATCGCCTGCTATGTCGCCATTGCGGGGGCAAGCGCCTTTGCAACGCCCGAGATCCTTTCGATCCCGGACGAGACGCTCGACCGCTTTTATGCCGAGTGCCCGGCACTGGAGACCTACCGCCGGAGCCTGACGCGCATCCGCCGCATGAAAGAGCACATCCTCTCCCCCAATGAGGAGCGGCTGCTCGCCGCGGCGGGCGAGATGTCCGAGGCACCGGACAGTATTGCCTCTGCCCTCAGAAACGCAGACCTCCGCTTTGCCGACGCCGTCGACAGCGAGGGAAATCGCCATCCCCTCTCCGCCGGGACCTTCGGCCCGCTCATGGAAAGCGGCGACCGCACCCTCAGAAAGAGCGCCTTTGACAACTGCTACGAGCGCTACGGCGAATTCAGGAACACCGTCGCCGCGACGCTCGACGCGCAGTTCAAGCAGCTTCATTTCTTCTCTGAGGCCCGGCACTACCCCACCACCCTCGCCGCCGCCCTCGACAGCACCGAGGTGCCGGAGAGCGTATACCTCAACCTCATCGAGGCCGTGCACCGGAATCTCGACAAGATGTACCGCTATGTGGCGCTGCGCAAGAAGCTGCTGGGCGTTGAAGAGCTTCACATGTACGACGTGTACACCCCCGTGGTGAAGGACGCCGCGGTGAAGATCCCCTACGAGGAAGCGAAGCAGACCGTGCTGGAGGCTCTCTCCGTCATGGGTGAGGACTATATCGCGCTTTTGAAGGAGGGCTTTTCCTCCCGCTGGATCGACGTGTATGAAAATCGCGGCAAGCGCTCGGGCGCCTATTCCTCCGGTTCCTCCCGTCCGCACCCCTATGTGCTCTTAAACCACAAGGACACGCTGGACTCCATGTTCACCATCGCCCATGAGATGGGCCACGCCCTGCATAGCTGGTACTCCTGCCATAATCAGCCGGTGAACACCTCGGACTATGTGATCTTTGTGGCCGAGGTGGCCTCCACCTGCAACGAGATCCTGCTCATGCGCCATCTGCTGGGCAAGACCACGGACACGAAGGAGCGCGCCTACCTCATCAACCACTTCCTCGACCAGTTCAAGGGCACCATCTACCGCCAGACCATGTTCGCCGAGTTTGAGCTGGAGATGGGCCGCATGATTGAGGCGGGCCAGTCCCTGACAGCGGACGCCCTGTGCGAAAAGTACCTTGCGCTCAACAAGCTCTACTTCGGCCCCGACATGGTCAGCGATGAGGCCATCGCCCTCGAGTGGGCGCGCATCCCGCACTTCTTTTATAACTACTATGTCTATCAGTACGCCACCGGTTTCTCCGCCGCGGCCGCCCTGGCCGAGCGCATCCTCACCCTCGGGGATGAGGCAGTGAAGGACTACAAGCGCTTCCTCTCCGGCGGCTGCAGCACCGACCCCATCTCCCTTTTGAAGATCGCCGGGGTCGACATGTCCACGCCCGAACCCGTCAACGCCGCCCTCAGGCTCTTCGGGGAGCTGGTGGAGGAGCTGGAGAATCTTGATTTAGGAGAATCTTAATTTAGATTAAGATCGGTTGACAGGGCGCGGCAGATTCGCTAAACTTTAGCCGGGTAAAGAACCATTCTCCTGTGAATACAGTTCAAAGACATTGGAGGGAAATCTATGAGCCATATGAGTAAACTGAGCGCCATGCCGCCGGTCGGTCTGGTGGTGATCGTTGCGATCGTGAGCCTGTTTGTGCTGGCGCTGCTGGTGCTGTTCATCACCTACGCCCGCTACAGCCGTCTCGCGTCCCTGGTGGGCAACCTCAAGCGCGAGAATTCTTTCCTGCGCTTCGTGGTCAACGACTATGCCGACGCCTATAAGCGCCACGGCAGGGACGTCAACACCCCCGCTATCATCGCAAACGGCATAAACACAAAGCTGGGCGGGAGTCTATTGTGCGAGCGCTTTCTGAATAATGCCGTGAGCCTGTTTGTGACGCTGGGCCTCTTCGGCACCTTCCTCGGCCTGTCGCTGTCGGTGAGCTCGCTGACGGAGCTTCTTGGCTCCAACACCTCCGAGTGGCTGAACGTGCTCGACAGCGTAGGCGGCGGCCTCATGTCCGCCCTGAGCGGCATGGGCGTTGCGTTCTACACCTCCCTCGTGGGCGTGGCCTGCTCCATCCTGCTGACCGTGCTGCGCTCGATTTTCAGCGTGCAGAACGCCCGCGAAAAGCTGGAGACCCGCCTCGAGCTGTGGCTTGACCACGACGTGGCCCCCACCCTGCCCACCGACGCGCCCAAGGACGACGCGGAGCTCGTGCACCAGCTCGTGCTGGCCCTCGACCGCAGCACCGACAACATGAACCAGATCCTCACCGACGCCACCGACGATCTCAAGGCCGCCATCAACATGAGCCGCGCCCCCATCGCCGCCATGAACAAGACCGTGGAGAGCTTCAATTCCGGCGTGCGCGACTTCTCCGAGTTCAACTACAACCTGCGCGGCACCGTGGAGCGCATGGACGTCACCGTGCGCGATCTGGTCAGCGGCCTCAGGGAGATCACGCGCATCCTTGAAAGGAGCGGTCGTTCATGAGACGCGCCGGATATTCCCCCCGCACGGAGGAAAGCCACGGCGAGCAGGGTTTCTGGCCCTCCTACGCCGACATGATGAGCGCGGTGGCGCTGATCCTGTTTTTCCTCATGCTCCTGAGCTACATACAAAACCTCATCACCGGCAACAACCTCCGCAATACCGAGGATCTGCTCGCCACCACCAAGGCCCAGGTGGAGGAGGCGCTGGAGGAATACCGCAAGGCGCAGGCGGATCTTGCCCTCATGATGGAGCAATACAATCTGGCCCAGAAGGACCTGCAGAGCCTGACAGACGATCTCAACCAAAAGCAGGATGAGCTGGAACGCTACGCCATCCAGATCAACCAACAGACCGATGCCATCCGGGACCAGCAGAAACTCATTGAAGACCAGAAGGCCTACCTCGCCGCGGCAAACAACGAGATCGTCACGCTGCGCGGACAGATGACCACGGTCGCCGCGCTGCGGCTGTCGGTGCTCAAGCAGATCACGGACAGCCTCGTGGACATCATCGGCGACGCCTCCAAGGTCTCCATCGGCGACAACGGCAATATCATCCTGTCCGAGGGCGTCTTCTTCGATACCGGCTCGTCGAACTTAAAACCCGAGAGCGTGACCGTCCTCAACGGTCTGATCGACGCCTTCTCCGCCTTCCTCAGCGACTCCAATACGCTCCAGTATCTGGACTCCATCGTCATTGCCGGACACACCGACTCCACCGGCACCGATGAGGACAACCGCCTTCTGTCCACGGACCGCGCAAACTCCGTGCTCAACTACCTGCTGGCGGGCCGCGGCGGCGCTCTCTCCGATTATGCGAGCTATTTCTGCGCCGCAGGCTACGGCGAGACCCGCCCCGTCGCGGACAACAGCACCTTCTGGGGCCAGGCGCAGAACCGCCGTATTGAGATTTCCATGATCATCCGGGACGAATCCGTTCTCGATATCGTGGAGCAGTATCTCGCCATCGACGTGCCGAACGCCCCCACCACCGAGGAGGTCAACCGCAGCCTCGAGTCCATCCCGGCTGTGACGCCGGCGCCGACGCCGGTTCCGACACCGGCACCCACCCCCAACGGCTTCGGGTTCTTCAGAAGAGGATAAAGCAGCAGCCCTCCGGTTTTAGCCGGAGGGCTGATTTGTTTATGCGGGGAGATAATCCAGGGGGTCAACACTCTCGCCGTCGAGGTATACGGCGAAGTGCAGGTGCGTGCCCTGACCGATCTCGCACAGGGCGGTGGTGCCGACGGCGCCGATCACATCCCCGGCCTGCACCCAGTCACCGACGCTGACCGCCGGCATGGAGGCGAGGTTTGCATACACCGCGCAGGTGCCGTCCCCGTGGTCGACGGTGACGAAGGTGCCGTAGAAGCTGTCGTCCTGCACGAAGCGCACGACGCCCGGCATGGCGGCGCACACCGTCTGCCCCAACGGGGCCAGGATGTCCAGCCCGTCGTGGGTGCGCCAGTCGCGCATGGTCACATCGTAGTGCAGATGGTCCACATCGTACAGGCGCTCAAGCTCGCCCTCCACCGGCCAGACCGTTTCGCTCATGTCCGGCAGGATCTCTTCCTCCGCCCAGACAGCCGCGGCCGGTTCCTCGATCTCCTCGATGACGGGGGCCGGTGTCGGCTCCGGGACAGCCATGACCTCGATCTTCGGCGCCTGCACGTCAGGGGTGACAAGCACGGTCTCCACACGGGTGCCCAGGTTTGTGTCGCGCTCTTCCATAGTCTCATTTCCCGCGGTCATCATCCAGGCGGACAGCCCGATGACGGCAGCGCAGAGGAAAAGGACTATGTAGAAGCCCTTCCCCATCAGAAATCCCTCCAGCCCTTTGCCGGAGCTCTTGCTGTTCATGTTTTTGAACCTCCTGTAGGCATATTTGTCTTTGCGATCCTATTTTTGCCTTGCAGGAGTGGAAATATACACATCGGCAGGAAAAGATTTGTGTCAATTATCTGCTAAGTTAAACCCGTTCTTCATGGCCTGGCTTGCGGTAAGGAGGACCTTGTTGAGGGTGGAGATGGTCTCTTCCTTGCACATGGCGCAGAGCTTTTCGTTTGCTTCTTTGGTAAGGCTGAAATCGCCGGTGTCGGCCATTTTGCGGTCGTACTCCCGGATGATCTGCCGCGAGCGGACGGCGACCGCGTTCTGGTAGCGCTCGATATCCTGCTGCGCGGCGGCAAAGCACTTGTCGGCCAGCGCCCCGATGAGGCGGCTGCCCCAATAGAAGTTTTCGGTGGAGGTGTCGAGCGTCACCTTGCTGAGATAGTCCGGCATTTCCGGGGCATTCGTGTAGACCGGCAGCCAGGCGGCAAAGGTGGTGGAGCCGAAGCACACCCACTCGATACCCTTGATGGGGTCGGGCGCCCAGGGGCGGATCTGGCAGATAGAGGAAACGCCGGTGCGGTTGATGCCGATGGAGCGGTAGATGCCGCGCTTGCCGGTATCCTGCCCGCTGTAGGGGTTGTAGGGCGTGCCCTCGTAGTGGGTGGACAGGAGATAGGCGATGTCGGCAGCGTCCACCTTGCGGTCGGGCACCATGGCCCAGGGGATGTTGTCGCTCTCGGGGGTAAACTCCGCGTTTTCCCCGTCCCAGCGGTGAGAGTTGGGGGTCAGCCAGCGGCCCATGAACCAGGCGCGCGGCGTGTTGTAGACATGGTCCATCGGACGGCGGGAGCCGAAAATGTCCCGCGGGTTGAAGGCGCCGTTCTGGTTTAAGTCGAGGTGGTTTTCCGCGATGAACGCCCGCAGGTCCTTCGAGCACAGGTGGGCCTTCTGTTCGCCGAAGGCGTCGTCCATATCGAAGCCGTCCATGGCAAACTGGTTCGGCGCGATGGCGACCATGTCGTCCGGCAACTTGCGGGCCATCCAGTGATGGCCGCCGATGGTCTCGAGCCACCAGACCTCGTTTTCGTCGTTGATGGCGATGCCGTTGGACTCATAGGTGCCATAGGTTTCCAGCAGCTCTGCAAGGCGCAGTACGCCTTCCCGCGCGGTATGGACATAGGGCAGGACGAGCAGGACAATGTCCTCCTCCCCGATGCCGCCGGGGATCTCCTTCTCGCGGCGGGATTTGGCCTCCTTGTACACGACAAGCGGATCAGCCGACAGGACGCGGGGGTTGGAGGTGATGGTCTCGGTGGCGGTCATGCCGACGTTGGCCTCATTGATGCCGGTGGCGGGCCAGATGCCTTTGGCCTTGTCGACACTGGGGCAGGCAGTGTAGCGCATGGGGTTGTCGGGCAGCTCGATCTCCAGGTGAGAGAGCACGGTTTTATATTTGCGCGGCTGCTTCTTCGGCTCCACGACGATCATCTTCTTGACGTCAAAGTGGCCGTCGTCGGTGCGGGCGACCATGGTGGAATGGTCATTGCTGGCATTCTTGCCGACCATGATGGTGGTGCAGGGCATAGTTATGTTAACTCCTTTCGGTTTCTCTGATGGGGAGATTATACCATTTTATGGCGGCAAGTCAACAAAAAGGGACAGGCTCTTCCGAGCCTGTCCCGAATGGTTTATGCGATTTTCCGATTACTTCTTGATGGAGAAGAAAGCGGCCTTGCCGGGGTACTGGGCGACGTCGTCGAGCTCTTCCTCGATGCGGAGCAGCTGGTTGTACTTGGCGACGCGGTCAGTACGGGAAGGAGCACCGGTCTTGATCTGGCCGGCGTTGACAGCGACAGCGATGTCGGCCAGGGTGGTGTCCTCGGTCTCACCGGAGCGGTGGGAGACG